>Ga0194123_10002774_pt1 | contig 22167 bp, 17 predicted proteins | sample TA2MahsurfametaG_5_FD_155479 | JGI IMG/M metagenome (GOLD analysis project Ga0194123, IMG submission 155479) | Freshwater microbial communities from Lake Tanganyika, Tanzania - TA2015023 Mahale A surface | ecosystem: Environmental > Aquatic > Freshwater > Lake | place: Tanzania: Lake Tanganyika... | reverse complement strand
AAGCTTAGGGTCACCAATGCTTTTGGATCCGACTCCTTGACGAGGAATAACTTTATTCGAGCCAGAGCTTCTGCTTGTTTATCGGGTGCAACGGATCCTGCAGACACTAGGGTCGCGTCTTTTGCCTTCGCTGGAACCACAAATACCTATCCAACTGGAACAGGGAACTGTGCAACCTATACCGATCGGACTGGCTCGCCTCCTTTTCAGGTAACGCTGGGTCAAACCTATTCCGCCACCCTTATCAAAGGAACATGCGGGGGTAATTATGCAGCTTATGCCAAGGTTTTCATCGATTATAATCGTAATTATCAATTTGAAGGAAGTGAAATGGTGATGGAGGGAAGCCTTGCCAATACCGCCAATGCCTCATTGACTTTGAACAATATTTCTATAGCCACACCGGCAGCATCTGCGGGCCTTTGTTTAATGAGGGTCGTTTTGCGTGAAGCTGGTACAGCGACGTCGACTCAGGCCTGCGGTACCTACCAATGGGGCGAAACGCAGGACTACATGGTCCAAATAAACGGTGGGGTGACCATCCAACCGGTAAGCGGGGTGGTGACCTACAATAATTCGGCTAATACTCCCTTATCCTCCGTTAATGTCCGACTTTTGACGGTTCCTGGCGGGGTACAGGATGCCCAGACGACCACCGCGTCCAACGGTACGTATTCCATCAATGCCTACACCAACGGCCTTCGGTCTTTCTCGCTAAACACAGCTCGTACAACGGGCGGTTTTAATGCAACGGATGCATTGCAGGCGAATTTGCATTTTGCGAATACCCAACCGCTAACGGGTTTGCGTCTAAGGGCAGCGGATGTGAATGCATCGAATTCGGTGAATGCCTCGGATGCCTTGGTCATCAACAGGCGATACTCCAATGTTATTTCTACCTTCCCCGCAGGGGATTGGGTCTTTGATACGTCCACCATAACGACCAGCGGTGCAGCAATCACACGGAATCTCAAGGCCATGTGTTACGGTGACGTTAATGGTTCTTTTGTACCGGCGGCAGCCCGTCAGGGTTTTGGTGCCTTCGAATTGAGCGAGGATGCGTCGAACCAAACGAGTTTATCCGAGGTTGGTGCAGGATACTCGGATTATCAAAGCGCCGTTACGGTGCTAAGGGCTTCGGGTCCCGCAAGGGTTGGGGCGCTTTCCCTCGATCTTTCTTGGCCTGATTACTTGGGAGAACCCAAATTGGTGTCGCGTTTGGGAGATCAAGAAATGGTCTATGCCCTTACGGACGGACGCCTTCGATTGGCTTGGAACGACATGAAGGGTATTGAACTTGAGGATGGACAGGTTGTCGCCGAAATTCATCATCAATGCGGTCAACTCCCCTTGTCTTGGACTTGGGATGCCGGTATTGGGTCGGAGTGGGCGGACCCTATGGCCCAACCTTTGCCGGAATTAGGTCTTCGAATCCCAGCTCCGAGGAAGAATTTGATCAGTACTGAGTTTTCCTTGGTTCCCAACCCTACTGATGGCAGGGTTCAGGTGTTGCTCTCATCAAGCCTTTCGGCGCAAGTAAGTTCCGCATTCAATGGCACAGTTTCCTTGCATTGGATCGTTCGGGATTTGTCAGGTAAAGTTCAAGGCAAGTATCCCTTCGATGCTTGTTGGAATGTTGGAGAAACTGCGGGGAACTCAGGGATATCCCCTGGAATTTCAATCTTGGATTTGAGCCAACTTACGAGCGGTGTTTATACGGTCGAACTCATCGGCCCTTCCGGTGAGCCGCTTGCGAGACCTTGCCGCTTGGTTCGTCGTTGATGGAGCTTGGTCCAGATTGGTGGGAGTGGATTCCCAAAGCAGTGTGGAGAATAGGGGGGCGTTATACCTTCTTTGCGGGGGTGGCCTTCATGGTTTTCTATGTTTGGAAGAGGAAGGCTCTGCAATCTCGTAAAATCCAGCCCGGTTTTCCAAAATTGTCGGATTACCAAAGGGAGATAGGGTATTCGGCAATGACCATCTTGGTTTTTGGTGTGGTGGCTTCTTTCCTTTTGCAAAGTCCGGCGATTCGTCCTTACACGCTGTTGTTGCCTATTCCTGATTTTTACGGCTGGTGGTATTATGTTCTCGTTTTTCCGGTGATGCTCGTGGTGCATGATGCCTATTTCTATTGGGCGCATCGTTGGATGCATTTGCCTTTCTGGTACCGCAAGGTGCATACGGTCCATCATCGCTCCACCAATCCTTCGCCTTGGGCGGCCTATGCTTTTCATCCTTGGGAGGCGCTCGTAGAGATTGGGATATTACCGGTTTTTGTGTTTGGACTACCGGTGCACCGAACCCATATTCTGTTGTTTTTCCTGTTCATGATTGCCTACAATGTGTACGGGCATCTTGGCTTTGAATTGTACCCTCAAGGTTTTGAAAAAACCAGGATCGGGCGGTGGGTCAATACTTCCCGTCACCACAATCTGCATCATTCCCGTTTCACGGGGAATTACGGGCTGTATTTTTTGTTCTGGGATCGATGGATGGGAACATTACGCAAGGATGGGGCTCCTATGGAATAATTCTGACGTAACAAGGATCATTAATATCTTTATCAAAAAAACAACCCAATGAATCGAACTAACCACGAAATAGATTACCGCATTTACGGTGAAGAAATGCAATGCGTGGAGATTGAATTGGATCCCCAAGAGACGGTGATTGCCGAGAGTGGCGCCTTTATGTTCATGGATCCGGGCATCGAAATGCAAACCATTTTTGGGGATGGATCTTCGCAACAAGGGGGCTTTTTGGGCAAACTTATGGGGGCAGGGAAACGTCTGCTAACCGGAGAATCCTTGTTCATGACGGCCTTCACTCACTTGGGTCAAGGAAAATCCCGGGTCACCTTTGCGGGCCCCTATGCGGGTAAAATTATATGTTTGGACTTGCAGGTACTGGGTCAAAAGATCATCTGCCAGAAGGACTCCTTTCTGTGTGCGGCCAAAGGGGTAGCCGTGGGTATCGAATTTCAACGCAGACTTGGCACCGGACTCTTTGGGGGCGAGGGTTTCATTATGCAGAAGTTGGAGGGAGATGGACTGGCTTTTGTGCATGCAGGCGGATATATCCTGGAAAGGGATTTGCAGCCCGGGGAGATACTGAGGGTGGATACCGGCTGCATTGTGGCCTTTACCTCCGATGTCGATTACGATATTCAAATGGTCCGTGGTGTCAAGAACATGATGTTTGGTGGAGAGGGCTTGTTCTTTGCCACGTTGCGTGGTCCCGGTCGGGTTTGGTTGCAGAGCCTGCCGGTATCTCGCCTCGCTGCTCGAATTTTGAGTTACGGCTCACCCGGAGGTCGACGCGAAGAGGGATCCATCCTGGGTGGATTGGGTAACCTGCTGGATGGGGATTGATGATCCAACATCGTAGGACTCTAATCCAGGCCTTATTTGGGTCTTTGTTCCTGGTATTCCTCGTGGAAGGTGGTTATGCCCAATCCAAGAAGGAGCGCTCCATTGTTCTTGAGGATTTTCATCCAGTTTTCGTGGGGTCGTCTTCCAAAGTTGTTATGTTAAAATACAGCGCCTACGATGCAGGGTATAGCGTGGAGGATGTTCAGCCTGCATGGGTGGGTTATCGTTTGAATCGAAATCGTGTGGGCGGCTTTGCCGAACGCGCCAATAAATTTCAGCGTGAGCCCCGTTTGGAAGGTAGGGATGCCAACGACCGTGATTATTCGGGTTCCGGTTTCGATAAAGGTCATTTGGTTCCGGCTGCTGACATGGCTTGGTCGGTGCAATCCATGATGGAGAGTTTTTCCTACGCCAACGTCAGCCCTCAACGGCCCGGGTTCAATCGCGGGATTTGGAAAAGGCTTGAATCCCAGGTAAGGGATTGGGCAGCCACCCTCACCGTGGACGACACCGTGGGCTTATTGGTGTGGTCAGGGCCGGTGCTTAGCGAGAATTCAACCCTTTCGACTGTGGGACGATTGCGAGTTTCGGAAGCTTTCTACAAGGTGGTTTACCATCCCGCAGAAGAACGTGTTGCCACGCTTCTTCTCCCGCATTCCAGCTCCAAAGCCTCCCTGGTTGGGTATTTGGTGAGTGTTGACAGCTTGGAAAAAGTGACAGGGATGGATTTCCTGAGAGGATTACCGGATCAGAGGGAAGCTCGTCTCGAGAGTCAGGTATGCGCATCCTGTTGGACTTGGTCCTCCAAGGCCAGCACCTCAAGCCGAATACCTCGTGCTAACCAAACTTCGGATTCTCAGGCAATGACTTGTGCGGGAATCACCAAGGCCGGCAAGCCCTGCCGGAACAAAACTCGTGATGCTTCAGGGTATTGCCACCATCATCGTTGAGCGGCCGCGATATCTAATAAAAATGCAAATTCCAATGCATCGTCTTTGAGGGCATTGTAGCGACCTGATTTGCCGCCATGTCCTGCCTCCATATCCGTGACCAAGTAAATACGCCGATCAGCGGCAGCTAACCCTTGCTCCACCGATTGATCCTGCGCGTCCCGCAGTTTAGCAACCCATTTGGCGGGTTCCCAATACTGAACCTGGGAATCATGCAAGCCGGTAGTGACCAGCAGGTGTGGATAGACCACAGGCCGAACATTATCGTAAGGCGAATAGGATAACATATAACGATAATAGGTTTCGTCGTTGGGGTTACCCCATTCGTCGTATTCCGATGTGGTCAGTGGAATGCTTGCATCCAGCATGGTGTTGATCACATCCACAAAGGGAACGCCTGCAATCACCCCTTTCCATAGGTCTGGCCTCATGTTCATGACGGCGCCCATCAGCAAGCCACCAGCGCTGCCCCCCATGGCGTACAATTGCCCCGTCTCGCAATAGCCTAACGAAAGCATGGCCTCACCGCAGGCAATAAAATCGGTGAATGAATTTTTCTTCTGGAGAAGTTTGCCGTCTTCGTACCATGCACGACCCATTTCCTCACCCCCCCGAATGTGAGCGATGGCAAATACCCAGCCCCGGTCCAGCAAACTCAAACGATTCATGCTGAAATAGGCTTCCATGGTTATCCCGTAGCTCCCGTATCCGTAGAGCAAGGTAGGATTGCCTTCTTGGCGACGCAGGTCTTTCTTGTACACCAAGGATACCGGAATTTCCGTGCCGTCGGAGGCCTTGACCCAAATGCGCTCTGACCGGTAATCCGAGGGCTGATGTCCACCAACCACTTCCTGGGTCTTGAGAACACGTTCAAGACGCTTGGCCATATCATAGGCCACGATTCGAGTCGGGGTGGTGAGGGAGGAATACGAGTAGCGAAGTTCTGAGCTCTTGTAATCTCGGTTGATTTCCGTACCCACGGTGTAGACGGGATCGGGGAAGGCCAAGTAGTGATCATCGGATCCGTCCCAGCGTCGTACCCTTAACCTCTTGAGGCCTGCTTCTCGCTCTTCGATAACCAAGTAATCGCTGAAAATTTCAATGCCTTCCAAACGCACTTTGGGGCGATGGGGGATCACTTCTTGCCATTGATCAGGTTTTGAAGTCCCCACATCAGCTTTCATTAGCTTGAAATTCAGGGCCTTGTAATTGGTGAGCAAATAAAATTCGCGGTTATAGTCTTCGACGGAATAAAGTAAATCTTTTTGGCGTGGGCTGATGATCCTGAAGGCATCGTCAGGCTTGTCGGCCGGGAGGTAACGTTGTTCCGCGCTCAAGGTGCTTGAGCTCAGGATATAAAGGAAATCTTCGGATTTTCCGGCAAAGACATAGGTGCTGAAGGTTTCGTCCATCTCCTTAAAGACTAACTCTTTGCGGGTTGCATCCTGTCCAAGCCGGTGTTTCCAAATGCAATCAGCCCGCAGGGTCTGGGCGTCCGAGGTTCCAAAGAAAATCGTCCGGTTATCGGCAGCCCATGCGGCGGAACCGTTCGCTGGAAATACACGATCCGGCAGATCATTTCCAGAGCGAAGGTCCTTCACGCACAATGTATATTGGCGCCTGCCCACGGTATCCATGAAGAACAGGAGGTAACGATTGTCAGGGCTTACTTTGAGGCCCGTAACATTGAAATACCCATGCCCTTCGGCGTAGCGATTGGCATCGAGCATGATTTCTTCCGGGGCCTCCATGCTGCCCATGCGTCGGCAATAGACTGCATAATCCTGACCTTTTTGCACTTTGGAATAATACCAATACCCCTTCGAGAAATAGGGGACATTGCGATCGTCCTCTTTGATCCTCCCTTTCATTTCCTCAAAGAGCTTGGCTTGCAGGTCCTTGGTATGGGCAAGTTTGGCTTCTGCATAGGCATTCTCGGCGCGTAGGTAATCCAGGACCTCCGGATTTTCGCGTTGATTGAGCCAGAAATAAGGATCAACCAGGGTATCCCCGTGCACAACCGTGGTGTGCGGTATAGGGCGAACATCGGGAGGGGTTATGTTTTGCGCTTGGCTGGGGTTCATGGTGTTAACAATAAGGGCAGAGACTGCAAGAGCGGTCAAAATTGGTAGAACTCGAAAGTTTACTATGGAATGCATAAGGGGTCAATTTAGAAATTTCAAAAGGCTTATGGTTAGGGATGGGGTCGTCAAAGGTCCTCACGGAAGACCTCGATGGATTTGGTCACTTTCACAAGGTCCGTGAAGCGACCTTCGTAGCGGGTGGCTTTGACCATATGGTTATCAATCCAATGGTAGTTGCCGCCTCTGGGTTTGTTCATAAGCAGTCCGTGGTGCTTGAAGCCCCTGCTTTGGAGCCAGGCTTCGGTGATTTCCCGCAAATCCTCGGTTCGACTCGTAAAAAAGGTGATGACATGCCCTTCATCGTACCAGCGGTTGCAGGTATCCAAGGCATCGGGGTAATGAGCGCAGTCTTTCATGCGCTCCGGCTCCTCGTTGGGTACATCTTCGCAGATGGTTCCATCGATGTCGATCAGGTAATTTTTGACCCCTTCGGGAAGTACAGGACTGGCCAATCGCCCGTATTCATCCTGGGCTTTGTTGAGATTATTTTCCATTAATTGGACGTAAGCGTTTTTGAATTTTAGTGGTCAATTGGATATAGAGTATCGCCTCGAAATTACTTGAAATTCCAAGCAGGTCAAAACCTCAGTAAACTTTTAAGGGATCAAAAAATGCCCCTTGGTATCCAAGAGGCATTCAAAAAAAAATATTCGTCGGGGTGAGAGGATTCGAACCTCCGACCACACGCCCCCCAGACGTGTACGCTAACCGGACTGCGCTACACCCCGATGACCTCCTTGAGGCCCCCGGTCTTAAACCGGGATGCAAATATACACCGATGCAGGAACGACGCAAGGCCACGCAGGCTGGCTAAGTGGTCTATGCGTTTAACAGCGGATATTGGCTTCCTTATGGCTATTTTGCGCTAGCAATTCAGATCAACAGGGATGAAAGTACTGATTACAGGGGCTAACGGCTTGTTGGGGCAAAAGTTGCTCCACCGCTTGGCTCAAGAGCCGGGCCTCCAAATTATGGCTACAGGGCGAGGAGAGCAGCGACTTGCCATGGGCTCTGGTTCGTATGCCTACAGGTCCCTCGATGTTACCAACCGCGAGGCGGTTAGGGATTTTATGGCAGAATACAGACCCGATTGCGTGATCCATACAGCAGCCATGACCCAGGTTGACGATTGCGAGAAAGACCCGAACGCATGCCGAACGAACAACGTGGATGCGGTGCGTTTTGTGGCCGAGGCCTGTGAACCCTGGGGGACCCATTTGGTTCATTTGTCTACTGATTTTGTTTTTGACGGACAAAGCGGCCCCTATCTGGAAGAGGATGAACCCAATCCCTTGAGTATTTATGGGCAATCCAAGACCGATGCCGAACAAATAATCAGGCAATATGCGGGCCCTTGGTCCATCGTGCGGACGGTGCTGGTCTATGGTTTGGCCGCAGACATGAGTCGTTCCAATATTGTGTTGTGGGTCAAAAAGTCTTTGGAAGAAGGTCGCGTAATTCGCATCGTGTCGGATCAATTTCGAACACCCACCTTGGCAGAAGATTTGGCGGAGGGCTGCTGCCAAGTGGCCTTGCGCAAAGCCACAGGGATTTACAACATTAGCGGGGGGGAGTACATGTCCGTCCTGGAAATGGCGAGGCGTATTGCCAGGTACTTTCAGTTAAAAGAGAGATTAATAGAACCCACTACCACAACGGCCTTGGGACAGCCAGCGGCCCGACCACTTTTGAGCGGCTTCCTCATTGACAAGGCAAGGCGAGATTTGAATTATTCACCCCATACCTTGGAAGAGGGTATCGCCATGATTTTGGAACAATTTGGCGTTCAATCCAAGAATAATGAACCAATTTCCACTTAACAATTAATTATGAGCAGCAATCAAGAGTCATGGGGATCCCGATTGGGTTTAATTCTTGCCATGGCGGGCAATGCGGTAGGGCTTGGCAATTTTCTTCGATTCCCCGTACAGGCTATTCAGAATGGGGGAGGGGCCTTTATCATCCCTTATTTGGTCTGCTTCCTGTTGATGGGTATTCCCCTGTTGTGGGTTGAGTGGGCAACAGGACGTTTTGGTGGGAAGAAAGGGAACCATTCAACCCCTTTCATTTTGCATGAGTTGGATCCGAAGCGAGCCTTGTGGAAATATGTAGGTGTCTTTGGGATATTCACCAACATTGCCGTGGCAGCCTATTATTGCTACCTGGAAAGTTGGACATTGAATTATGTATGGATGTTTATTCAAGGTGGATTTGACGGAATGGGACAGGATGGGGTTGCAAATTATTTTGCTTCCTACATCACCATGAATCAAAATCATACAGCCATATATTTTTGGTTGCTTTGCCTGTTGTTGAATACCTATATTCTTTCTAAAGGACTGTCCGGTGGTGTGGAGAAAGCGGCCAAAGTGGGGATGCCACTGCTCCTGCTGTTCGGTTTGTTTTTGGCTTACAAAGGAATTACCCTCAAAGCTGGTGAATTTGGGGCTTTGTTGGATGGAACGGTTGGCTTGAATTTTTTGTGGACTCCCAATTTTGACTCTATCTGGAATACCAAAGTTTGGTTAGCTGCCGCAGGACAAATCTTTTTTACGTTGAGCGTAGGCATGGGTTCCATACAATGTTATGCGGCCTATGTCCGCAGCAAACAAGATATTGCATTGAACGCCATGTCCGCAGGTTGGATGAATGAGTTTGTGGAGGTTGTCTTGGGCAGCTCCATTCTCATTCCAATTGCGATTGGCTATTTAGGCGTGGACCAAGTGGTTGAGCTAACCAAAAGTGGCGGTTTGGGACTAGGGTTCAAAACCTTGCCGTATTTGTTTACCCAATGGGGCCCATTGATGGGGGCCGTTGCAGGTACATGCTGGTTTGGCCTTTTGTTTTTTGCAGGAATTACCTCATCGTTGGCTATGGGGACCCCGGTCATGGCATTTTTGAGGGATGAATTTGGGTGGAAGCGTGGTCCCTCCGCGTGGACTTTTGGGTTGATTGTTTTGGTGTTGGGTGCGCCCACTGTTTTCTTCTTCAACGAAGGGGTTTTTGATGAATACGATTATTGGGCGGGGACGGTCAGTTTGGTGCTCTTTGCCTTGCTCGAAGTCATTTTGTTTGCATGGGTTTTTGGAATGGACAAAGGCTGGAAAGAAATTAACGAAGGGGCCGATATGAAAATTCCAACGGTGTACCGCTTCATAATTCAATACGTCACCCCGCTTATTTTGCTCGCGGTCTTTTTGGGGTCCTTGCCGGATATTATCTCCAAAATTCAGAACCCAGGCAACCATTACGTTCAGGGAGCGAGAATTCTCTTGCTCGCACTCTATGCCGGAATCGCCTACGCTGTTTATGTAGCTTACCGCCGCCGTAAAACAAGAATTTAATTCAAATCCCTTAATTCTTTCAAACCTGAGAACGATGACCAACCTTGCTTTGATTACCTTGCTGCTATCTCAAGGAATTGTTACGGCATTTACCGGATTTTTTTTGTGGAAGGTGTTGAATAGTCCACCTGAATCCACGGAGAATTCAACCCATGATTCGGATGGAGATGTTGCTTGATATCGATGAGATCGTTTTGGGTTTATTCCATAGCTCGTATTGGTAAGCAAGAGGCCCTGGGTTTGGGATTCTTGTCCCTAATGACTTGGGCGGTCCCCGCCTTCCGGGAATGGTCAATGCCCAATGAAGGGTCGGTAGAGGTTAAGGATCCCTATCTCTTGGGGTTGATTCAGGAGGTGCAGGATGAAGAAAGGCTGAACAGGAAAAATACCCAAGAAGGCAAAGCGTTTTTATCCAAACTTAGGCCCGGGGAACATATCGATTTGAACAAGGCAGACACGAGCGAATTGATGCGATTACGAGGGGTAGGGCCTTCCTTGGCACGAAGAATTTGGACTTATCGGAACAGGTTAGGAGGTTTTGTTCATGCCCATCAATTGCTGGAAGTCTACGGGATGGATAGCATCACGTTTGAGGTTGTGCAGAGGTATGTTACATTGGAAAGCTCGTCGATTCAACAAATAAGTATCAACAAAGCGGATGTGGAGGTTTTGTCTAATCACCCTTACGTGGGTTGGTCGCTTGCAAAGCGTATGGTGGCCTACCGTCGCCAGCATGGGCCTTATCGTTCAAGCAACGAACTTTTTCAAATCCTAGGCACAGACTCATCGCAATGGCTGAGGGCTTTGCCTTACCTGAAGCCCTAAGGAAAGAGGAACTCTGCCGTTGGTGGCTTCTTGGTTTAGGCGTAGTTTTGAGCCATGGATTTTAAGACCTCAGAAAGCACCCGCATGATTGGCTCTTCCGTGAAGGAATTTGCCATGCGTCGAATCAAGCCCTTCTCCATGGAATGGGATGAGAGCCAGGAATTCCCTCGCGATTTGTTTAAAGAAATGGGGCAATTGGGGTTGATGGGCGTTTTGGTTCCCGAGGCCTATGGGGGAACCGGTTTGGGCTACGAGGAATATGTAGAGGCCATTGTGGAACTGTCCAAGGCGGATCCTTCCATAGGGCTTTCCATGGCGGCTCATAACTCCCTGTGCACAGGCCATATCATGGCTTTTGGGAACGAAGAACAGAAGCGCCGCTGGTTGCCTCGTTTGGCATCGGGCGAGTGGATCGGAGCTTGGGGTTTGACCGAGCCCAATACCGGATCGGATGCGATGCGGATGTTGACGACCGCAGTGGATAAGGGCGATCATTGGCTATTGAATGGTGCCAAATGTTGGATAACCCACGGGAATTCTGCGGAAATTGCGGTAGTCATGGTGAGAACGGGGGAGCTCTTGGATTCCCATGGCATTTCTGCCTTGGTGGTGGAGCGGGGCACCGAAGGTTGGCTCCAAGGACGCAAAGAAAACAAATTGGGCATGCGCTGTTCCGAGACGACGGAAATGATTTTCAAAGACTGCAAAGTCCCCAAGGAGAACCTTTTGGGGAAAGTCGGAGATGGATTTGTGCAGGCTATGAAAATTCTAGACGGAGGTCGCATCAGTATTGCCGCCTTGTCCCTGGGCATAGCCAAAGGGGCCTTGGAGGCAGCGGTGCAGTATGCGGGTGAACGCCAACAATTCGGGAAGCCTATTGCTGAATTCCAGGGGATTGCCTTCAAGTTGGCGGATATGGCTACTGAAATAGAAGCCGCACAGCTCTTGACGATGGAAGCCGCTGCGCTCAAGAATGCCGGTAAGCCTGTAACCAAAGTCTCCGCAATGGCCAAATACTATGCATCAGAGGTCGCGGTGCGGGCATCAACCGAGGCCGTCCAAATCTTTGGCGGATACGGTTACACCAAAGATTTCCCCGTAGAAAAGTACTACCGTGACTCCAAACTCTGCACCATTGGGGAAGGAACCAGTGAAATCCAAAAATTGGTCATCGCAAGGCAATTGTTCAAAGAATCCTGATTACCTTTGCCCTCCTTATTTACTAAGCATGCTCAAAATCGATCTCAAAGACAACGAAGCCGTAGACAAGGCCCTCAAGCGTTTCAAGAAGAAATTCGAGAAAACAGGGGTTCTTAAGGAATTGCGTGCTCGTCAGGCTTTTGAAAAGCCATCGATCAGGTCGCGTCAACAGCGATTGCGCGCGGTTTACCGCCAGCAACTCCTGCAGACCGACGTCGTTTAAGGACCAGTCCAATGACTTAAATTTGCGGTATCCATGGATTACCGCAATTTTATGCGCTATTTGCGCATCGAAAAGAGGGTTTCGGCCCATACCCTTGCGGCTTATACCTTGGATTTGGATCAAGTCAACGAATACCTAAGCGCAGAATGGGGTCTTGGTGACCCCGAATTTCCCAAAACTCTGCACCTTCGTTCCTGGTTAATCTCGCTCATGGAGCAGGGATTGCAAGCAAGGTCCATCAATCGAAAGATTTCTACGCTCAAAACCTATTTCAAATTCATGATTCGCGAGGGTTTGCACCCTGGTCCAGATCCTTGCAGGGCTCTCCAAAGACCCAAAACACCCAAAAATTTACCTCGGTCGGTAAGTATAGGCTCCATGGAGCGGCTTTTGGGGGAAGGTTTGCCCCAAGATTTCATCGAATTGAGGGATCGTTGTGTGGTGGAATTGTTGTATGGTTGTGGTCTGCGTAGAGCAGAGCTTATTCAACTGAAATGGCAAGATTGGGACCGGTCGAATTCACAGATCAAGGTCACCGGCAAACGATCCAAAGTCAGGATTTTGCCCTTGACCGGGGAATTAATGGAGATTTTGAAGCATTATTGCAGCGCTTGGGAGCAATGTGGTCCCCTAAATACGAGTCAAAGCCTTTTTGTCACCAAAAAAGGGGAGGCTTTGTACCCTAAACTGGTTGGTGATATTGTTCGAAAGGCTTTGAGCAGGGTGAGCACCCAGAATCAGCGCAGTCCGCATGTCCTTCGTCACAGCTTTGCTACCCATTTGCTGGACAATGGGGCCGACCTTAATGCTGTTAAAACCCTATTGGGCCACGCAAATTTGGCGGCAACGCAGATCTACACCCATCAGTCCATCGAAAAGCTCAAAGAAATACACCGCAAGACCCACCCCAAAGGGTAAAGTTTCTGCCGCAATACGGCACGAAAAAACGCTTATTTTTTTTGAATCTAGTGCTTTTTGAGAAGTTTTTCAGTATCTTTGCATTCCTTTTGTCAAACCCTATCCTCTGATGGGATTTTTTCGGGTCAAACCGAGGCGAAGGGTCGTTCTTTAAAGCTTGCTGTGCCTCCTTAGCTCAGCTGGTAGAGCAACTGATTTGTAATCAGTAGGTCGCTGGTTCGAATCCGGCAGGGGGCTCGGATACGGGGAGATACCAGAGTGGCCAAATGGGACCGACTGTAACTCGGTTGGGAAACCTTCGGAGGTTCGAATCCTCCTCTCCCCACCCGTGGCAGGCCCAAATATTGCTTCACCATGCGGGAGTAGCTCAGTTGGTAGAGCGACAGCCTTCCAAGCTGTAGGTCGCGGGTTCGAACCTCGTCTCCCGCTCCAGAATCAGGAATCTTCGGATATCCTGCTCAGGGGTGCTCTGTTCGGATTCACGCTTCCCTCGGAATCCGCTCCATCCACGCCAGCAGCGAGACATTCACCCGCCGTTGTAGCTCAGGGGTAGAGCACTTCCTTGGTAAGGAAGAGGTCGTGAGTTCAATTCTCATCAACGGCTCATTTCCTGTTCTGCTTTTTGCTCATTCGCCGGTGTCCGCTATTCATGTTTTCGTTCAATTCCTCAACAATCATCACCCTTTAACAAGCCCAAACAAACAAAATCTACAACCATGGCAAAGGAAAAATTTGACCGCTCCAAACCCCACGTCAACATCGGCACCATCGGCCACGTTGACCACGGTAAAACCACATTGACTGCCGCTATCACCAAAGTTTTGGCTGAAGCCGGTTTGTCAGAAGCCCGCTCTTTTGACTCCATTGACTCTGCTCCAGAAGAGAAAGAGCGCGGTATCACCATCAACACGGCTCACGTAGAATACTCCACGGCCAATCGTCACTATGCTCACGTTGACTGTCCTGGTCACGCCGACTACGTGAAGAACATGGTTACGGGTGCTGCCCAAATGGATGGTGCGATTATCGTTGTCGCAGCAACAGACGGACCAATGCCCCAAACCCGTGAGCACATCCTGCTTGCTCGTCAGGTTGGTGTACCGGCCCTTGTTGTATTCATGAACAAAGTGGATATGGTTGACGACCCCGAGCTTCTTGAGCTTGTTGAAATGGAAATCCGTGAGCTCCTAAGTTTCTACGAATTCCCAGGGGATGATATTCCTGTCATTCAGGGTTCAGCTTTGGGTGCCCTCAATGGGGAGCAGAAGTGGGTACAAACCGTCATTGATTTGATGGACAAAGTGGATTCTTACATCCAGACCCCACCTCGTATGACCGAGCTCCCATTCTTGATGCCCGTCGAAGACGTGTTCTCGATCACAGGTCGTGGTACCGTCGCCACCGGTCGTATCGAGCGCGGTGTCATCAACTCTGGTGATCCAGTCGATATCATCGGTATGGGTGCCGAAAACCTAAAATCCACTGTAACTGGTGTGGAAATGTTCCGCAAGATTTTGGACCGTGGTGAAGCTGGTGACAATACGGGTCTTCTTCTCCGTGGTATCGAGAAAACCGATATCCGTCGCGGGATGGTTATTTGTAAGCCAGGTTCCGTAACCCCTCACCACGAATTTAAGGCTGAGGTTTACGTTTTGTCGAAAGAAGAAGGTGGCCGTCACACCCCATTCTTCAACAAGTATCGCCCACAGTTCTATTTTCGTACCACGGACGTTACCGGGGAGATTGCTCTTCCTGCTGGAACTGAAATGGTTATGCCTGGTGATAACATTTCCGTGGTCGTGAAGTTGATTTCTCCGATTGCGATGGAGAAAGGTCTTCGTTTCGCGATCCGTGAAGGTGGCCGTACCGTAGGTGCTGGCCAGGTCACCGAAATCATTGCCTAAACCAAGGGCCGTAAGCGGCGAAATCTCCCTGACCCCTCAGTGGAGATTTCGCTGTCTTTACGGGTGTAGCTCAATTGGCAGAGCGATGGTCTCCAAAACCATAGGCTGGGAGTTCGAGTCTCTCCACCCGTGCTGATCTGAATCGCCTGCAATCATAACCTTTCATTTCCAAGCATGAACAAATTCATCGTTTACATCAAAGAATCCAGGGAGGAACTGCTCCACAAGACCAGTTGGCCAACTTGGGAACAATTGCAAGACTCCCTTATGGTAGTTATTGTTGCTTCTCTGTTGTTTTCCCTTTTGATTTATTTGATGGATGTTGGGTTCTCTTCGCTTTTGAGTGGTTTTTATCATCTTTTTCAATAGGATTAAGTACACTTTTTCTTCAATCCAATCAACAAGACAATCCCAATGGAATCGAAATGGTATGTAGTTCGCGCCATTAGCGGCAAAGAACGCAAGGCCAAGGAATGCATGGAATCCGAGATTGCCTACGTAGGCATGACCGACCTTGTATCCCAGATTCTTATTCCCATGGAGAAGGTCTTGCAGCTTAAGGACGGAAAGAAGGTTATCAAAGAGCGGAATATTTTGCCTGGATACATCTTGCTGGAAGCCAAGCTTAACGCAGACCTCGCTGCTGCGATAATCCAAACCCCCAACGTAATTGGATTTCTCGGAGGAGATAATCCAACGCCCATGAGGGAATCGGAAATTAACCGGATGTTGGGTAAAGCGGATCAGGTGGCTGACCAAGCAGAAAGCATGGTGAATCCCTACCGCATGGGTGAATCTGTGAAGGTTATGGATGGTCCCTTCAACGAGTTTGTGGGGGTTATCGAGGAAATTAACGAAGAGAAAAAGAAGCTTAAGGTTATGGTCAAAATCTTTGGCCGTAGAACTCCAATAGAACTCAATTTCATGCAAGTTGAGAAAATTTCATAAAACATCAGTACATCCCACCCCTCATTGAAGTAAATCGTTATGGCTAAGGAAGTTTCAGCTTTTATTAAACTGCAAATCAAGGGCGGTTCTGCCAATCCTGCTCCTCCCGTTGGACCCGCTTTGGGTTCCAAAGGGGTTAATATTATGGAGTTCTGCAAGCAATTCAATGCCAGAACCCAAGACAAAGCGGGTAAAGTTCTGCCGGTAGTCATTAGTGTTTATGCCGATAAATCTTTTGATTTTATCGTTAAAGCTCCACCGGTTGCTGTTCAATTGATTGAGGCCTCCAAGGTTGCCAAGGGTTCTGCGGAACCTAACCGCAAAAAGGTGGGTCAGGTGACTTGGGAACAAGTCAAAACCATTGCTGAAGACAAAATTCAAGACATGAACGCTTTTAAAATTGAATCGGCTATGAAAATGGTGGCTGGAACTGCGCGCAGTTTGGGTTTAACCATCACCGGTAAAGCCCCATGGGAAGCCGAAGCCACTGTAGCCTAAAATTTGAACTAATCTCTAAATACGTATTCCGTGTCTGCTCAAACCAAAAACCAGAAAAAAGCCCAGGCTCAAGTTGATGCCAACAAAGCGTACAGGCTAAGTGAGGCCAGCGAGTTGGTCAAACAAATTACCTTCACCAAATTCGATGCCTCTGTGGATGTCAATGTCCGATTGGGCGTGGACCCCCGGAAAGCCAACCAAATGGTCCGTGGTATTGTAACTCTACCCCACGGTACAGGTAAGGTTGCCAGAGTTTTGGTTCTCTGCAATCCTGACAAAGAAGCTGAGGCCAAAGCGGCAGGCGCTGACTATGTTGGTTTGGATGAGTTTATTCAGAAAATTGAAGGTGGTTGGACCGATGTTGACGTAATCATTACCCAACCGGGAATTATGGCCAAGGTTGGTCGCTTAGGACGTGTCCTTGGGCCTAGAGGCTTGATGCCTAATCCCAAGACCGGAACGGTGACTGACGAGGTCGGCAAGGCAGTTAATGAGGTCAAAGCTGGTAAAATCGATTTCAAGGTTGACAAGTTTGGAATCGTTCACGCAGGAATAGGCCGTGTTTCCTTTTCTCCCAAACAATTGGAAGAAAATGCTACCGAGCTTATTCAAAGCATCGTTCGACTCAAACCATCGGCTGCCAAAGGAACTTATATCAAGAGTATCTATTTGTCTTCGACCATGAGCCCTGGTATTTGTATTGAACCTAAATCCATTGCGGGTACGTAATCTTCTATTCGGCGTTCCTCAAAACCTTATTCACGTTATTCCATAAGCTATGACCAGAGATGAAAAACGCGAAGCAATTGACGGCTTGGCCTCAAAAATTGCTTCCAGTCCATTCTTTTATTTGACAGACTCCTCGTCCCTCAATGTTGAAACCATCAACAAATTCAGGCGTTTGTGCTTCCAGCGTGGCGTGGAGTTTCGGGTAGTGAAAAACACCCTCCTTCGCAAAGCGATGGAGCAAGTTGGGACCGGTTACGAGGAGTTGTTTCCTGCCCTCAAAGGCTCTACATCAATCTTGATTGCTGAGCAAGGAAATACGGCTGCACGCATGCTCAAAGAGTTTCGTAAAGAGTCGCCAAAGCCTTTGTTGAAAGCCGCTTACATTGATTCCGCTATTTATATTGGTGATAACCAATTGGATGCGCTCACCATCATCAAGTCCAAGAACGAATTGATCGGAGAGTTGGTTGGCCTCCTGCAGTCTCCTGCCCGCAATGTAATCTCAGCTTTGCAATCTGGCGGATCTACTATCGCTGGACTTGTCAAAACCTTGGAATCCCGAGCCGCATAAAATCAAACTTCTAATTCCCATAGCTTCCATCTCTTTTTATACAAACACACAAATTAAACAAAACCCTAAAAACCCCATATCATGGCAGATCTCAAAGCTTTCGCTGAACAACTGGTCAACCTCACAGTTAAAGAGGTAAACGAATTGGCCAAAATTCTTAAGGACGAGTATGGCATTGAACCAGCAGCCGCGGCTGTTGCTGTAGCTGGTCCTGCTGCTGGTGGCGGAGACGCCCCTGCTGCTGCTGCTGCTCAAACTGAGTTTGATGTAATCCTTAAGGATGCAGGTGCCAACAAGCTTGCCGTCGTGAAATTGGTCAAGGATTTGACTGGTCTTGGTCTCAAAGAAGCCAAAGAATTGGTTGACGGTGCACCCAAGTCGGTTAAGGAAAAATGTCCGAAGGACGAAGCTGACGCTCTCAAATCCAAATTGGAAGAGGCCGGTGCTCAGGTGGAAGTTAAGTAAACTTCCCTTTGCATTGTTGGCTGTGAGGACGAAAACCAGGTTTTCGTCCTCACAGCCGCTTGTGTTTTGTTCAGGTACATTTTTTAAACCCCATCCCCTTGACCACCAAAACCACCCCCGAAGGACGTATTACCTTTTCGTCGGTTCTAAATCCCTTAGATTATCCAGATTTTCTTGATATTCAGCTGAAATCCTTCAAGGATTTTTTTCAGTTGGAAACACTGCCTGAGAACCGAAAGCACGATGGTCTCTACAGGGTATTCGCTGAAAACTTTCCGATATCGGACACAAGGAATAATTTCGTTCTTGAGTTTCTGGATTATTTCGTAGATCCACCCAGGTATAGCATCGAAGAATGCATCGAAAGAGGGTTGACCTACAACGTGCCGTTGAAGGCCAAGGTTCGTTTATCCTGCAACGATAAGGATCACGAGGATTTTGAAACCATTGAGCAAGAAGTTTACTTGGGTCTTATTCCTTACATGACTCCCAAGGGAACCTTTGTGATCAATGGCTCTGAAAGGGTAATTGTTTCACAGCTTCATCGTTCACCCGGGGTTTTCTTTGGCCAGACTTTGCATAGCAACGGCTCCAAACTGTACTCTGCACGAATTATTCCCTTCAAGGGATCTTGGATTGAGTTCGCGACGGACGTGAACAATGTTATGTATGCCTACATTGACCGAAAAAAGAAATTTCCAGTCACCACCTTGTTGAGGGCCATAGGCTTCAACGCTGACAAAGATATCTTGAATATTTTTGACTTGTCTGACGAGGTTAAGGTTAGTAAGGCTGCCTTAAAAAAGGCTGTGGGCCGGAGATTTGCCGCTAGGGTACTCAAAAGTTGGGTTGAAGATTTTGTGGATGAATCAACTGGTGAAGTATCCAATATTTCCAGAAATGAAATTTTGATTGAGAGGGATGTGGTGATGGAGGATGGGATGATTGATATTATCGTTGATTCGGGAGTTAAGTCTGTAATTTTCCACAAAGAAGATGTAAATGCAGGGGATTACTCCATCATTTTTAATACCTTGAACAAAGACACCTCCAATTCCGAAAAGGAGGCCTTGGATCATATTTACAGACAATTGAGGAACGCCGATCCGCCGGATGACGAATCCGCAAGGCAGATCATTGAAAAGTTATTCTTTTCGGATAAGCGTTACGATTTAGGTGAGGTTGGTCGTTACCGCATCAATAGGAAATTGGGTATGCAGACCTCGACTGATGTTAGAGTTCTTACCCGAGATGATATTGTGGCGATTGTGAAATACCTCATTCAACTTTCCAACTCCAAAGCGGACGTGGATGATATTGACCACTTGAGCAATCGTCGCGTGCGCACCGTGGGTGAACAGTTGTTTGCACAGTTTGGAGTCGGTTTGGCAAGGATGGCCAGAACGATTCGTGAAAGGATGAACATTCGTGATAACGAAGTTTTCGCGCCAACAGACTTGATCAATGCTAGAACATTGAGTTCGGTGATTAATTCCTTTTTTGGGACCAATCAGCTGAGTCAGTTCATGGATCAAACGAATCCTTTGGCAGAAATCACGCACAAGCGTCGTTTATCAGCCCTGGGGCCTGGTGGTTTATCGCGCGAGCGTGCCGGGTTTGAAGTAAGGGACGTCCACTATACCCACTACGGAAGGCTTTGTACCATTGAGACCCCCGAAGGTCCTAACATTGGTTTGATTTCGTCGTTGTGTACCCATGCCAAGGTCAATAACATGGGTTTCATTGAGACCCCCTATTGGAAAGTAAACGGGGGTAAGGTTACTTTGGAAAAGGGAGTAGGAAACCTACCCGATTCCGGATGGACAGCAACATTCCTCAGCGCAGAAGATGAGGATAACCGCACAATTGCCCAAGCTAGCTCCGATGTGGATCTAAAGGGAAATTTCAAAACCAATCAAGTGAAGGCCCGCCTCATGGGAGACTTCCCGACGGTGGACCCCAAAGAGATTGAATACATGGACGTGGCCCCCAATCAAATTGTGGGGATTGCCGCTTCCCTCATTCCTTTCTTGGAGCACGATGATGCGAACCGCGCTTTGATGGGTTCGAATATGCAGCGCCAAGCAGTTCCCCTGCTTCGACCCCAGGCTCCTATTGTGGGTACTGGTTTGGAAGGTAGGGTGGCCAGAGATTCTCGTGCGATGATTAACGCAGAGGGAAAAGGCGTGGTGGAATATGTCGATGCAAATTCAATTGTTGTGCGTTATGAGCGTTCTTCAGAGGAACGTCTTGTTTCCTTCCAATCGGATGTTCGTACCTACAACCTCATCAAGTTCCGCAAGACCAACCAATATACCTGCGTTAATCATATTCCGTTGGTGCGTGTGGGCGATAAGGTTTCCAAGGGCGATGTCTTAGTGGAGGGTTATGCGACCCAGCAGGGCGAACTTGCTTTGGGCCGTAACCTCAAGGTTGCCTTCATGCCATGGCAGGGGTATAATTTTGAAGATGCGATTGTTATTTCTGAGCGTGTTGTCCGTGAGGACTGGTTTACGTCGGTCCACATTGAGGAATTTGAATTGCAGGTTCGGGACACCAAGCGTGGTGAAGAAGAACTTACTGCAGATATTCCCAACGTTTCCGAAGAAGCGACCAAAGACCTTGACGAAAACGGCTTAATCCGTATTGGGGCGGAAGTACGGGAAGGGGATATCCTTATTGGTAAAATCACTCCCAAAGGAGAAAGCGATCCATCGCCTGAAGAAAAATTGTTACGCGCCATCTTTGGGGAAAAGGCCGGGGATGTCAAAGACGCCTCCTTGCGGGTTCCACCGTCCATGACGGGGGTGGTGATCGACAAGAAATTGTTCACCCGTGTTCGTCGCGACAAATCCGGTAAGGATCAAGAGAAAATGTTGACTGAAAGAATCGACAAGGAATTTGAAAGGGAGTCTACGGCCCTTAAGACTTTGCTTGTTGACAAGCTCATGGAAGTGGCCGAAGGCAAAGTGTCTCAGGGGGTCTTCAACAAGTTGGGTGAAGAAATTATTCCCAAGGGCGTGAAATTCACGCGTAAAGGATTCAACGAAATTGATTACGATAAGGTCAATGCCAAAGGGTGGTTGCTAGATAAAGAGAAAAGCGAACTTATTGAGCGTCTCCACAAGAATTACATGCTCAGGCTTTCTGAATTAAGTGGGGAGTCCAAAAGGCGTAAATTCAGTATCCAAGTTGGAGACGAATTGCCATCCGGCATCAATCAATTGGCCAAGGTTTATGTTGCCCAAAAGCGCAAACTCAAGGTAGGTGATAAAATGGCCGGTCGTCACGGTAACAAAGGAATCGTGGCCAGAATCGTTCGTGATGAAGATATGCCCTTCACGGCGGATGGTAAACCGGTGGATATTGTTTTGAATCCCTTGGGTGTACCGTCCAGGATGAACCTTGGGCAGATTTACGAATCCGTTTTGGCATGGGCCGGACAAGAATTAGGCGTCAAGTTTGCGACACCTATTTTTGACGGAGCCAGTTACGACGAAGTAAAGGATTACACCATCAAAGCGGGTATCCCGGAACTTGGAGGAACCCAGTTGTACGATGGGCAGACCGGGATGGCCTTTGACCAGAAGACCACGGTCGGGGTAATCTATATGCTCAAGTTGGGCCACATGGTGGACGACAAGATGCACGCCCGTTCAATTGGGCCATATTCGCTGATTACCCAACAACCGTTGGGTGGTAAAGCGCAGTTTGGTGGTCAGCGTTTCGGGGAGATGGAGGTTTGGGCCCTCGAAGCCTTTGGGGCGTCCAATATTCTTCAAGAAATCTTAACCTACAAATCCGATGACATTGTAGGCAGAGCCAAGGCTTATGAGGCTATCGTGAAAGGTGATCCTCTGCCTCCGGCCAACATCCCGGAATCGTTCAATGTGTTATTGCATGAGCTTCGTGGCTTGTGTTTGGATGTCCAACTTGATTAAAGCCATACTATGTCGTTTAGAAAAGATTTGAAGGTCAAAAGCAATTTTACCAAGATTCGTATCGGGTTATCCTCACCGGAGGCCATCCTTGAGCGCAGCCAAGGAGAGGTTATCAAACCTGAAACCATCAATTACC
>Ga0194123_10002772_pt1 | contig 22189 bp, 16 predicted proteins | sample TA2MahsurfametaG_5_FD_155479 | JGI IMG/M metagenome (GOLD analysis project Ga0194123, IMG submission 155479) | Freshwater microbial communities from Lake Tanganyika, Tanzania - TA2015023 Mahale A surface | ecosystem: Environmental > Aquatic > Freshwater > Lake | place: Tanzania: Lake Tanganyika... | reverse complement strand
CCGCCGATGCCCACGCCTCCAGAGAGGTGCACATGTTTTCCGATCTGGGCGCACGATCCAACCGTTGCCCAGGTGTCGACCATGCTTCCCTCATCGACGTAGGCGCCAATGTTCACATAGCACGGCATCAGCACGACGTTTCGCGCAATGAAGCTGCCCTTGCGCGCCACGGCCGGAGGGACCACCCGGTAGCCTCCCTCGGAGAAACGTTGAGCGTCGTAGTCCGAGAACTTTGTGGCCACCTTGTCGAAGAACCGAAGGTCACCGGCTTGCGACACCGCATTATCCTCGAGCCTGAACGACAGAAGGACTGCCTTTTTCACCCACTGGTGCACCGTCCAGGTACCGTCCTTTTCTCGTTCGGCAACCCTCAGGCTCCCGCTGTCGAGCGCATCGATCACCAGCCGGATCGCATCGCGCAGCGCCGCGGGAGCCAGTTTCGGGCTGAGCTGGCCGCGATCTTCCCAGGCCTGCTCGATGATGGTCTGCAATTCTTGCATCGCTTCTCCTCAAGTGCGCTTTCGGCAGGCGCCGGTCTCCAGCGCCAGGGCAATGCTGGGGGCGAACCCCTGCATCACCGGGAATACGGCAGGGTGGCCTGGGATTGAAGCGACCCCAGGTCCACAGGGATCGGAGGCTTCCAGCCGCGTTTGCGATGCTCGACCTGAACCGTGGTGTAGATACCGCCGCGCACAAACCAGCGGCTGATCAGGCGCAGGAACCGCGGTTCGAGGCGGTTGGCGATCGTGCGGGCGATCTGGTTGCTCACGGCTTCGTGAAAAGCCCCCTGGTCGCGGAAGGACCACATGTAGAGCTTGAGCGACTTCAGTTCGATGCACCAATGGTGTGGAAGATAATCAAGCGTGAGCACAGCGAAGTCCGGCTGCCCGGTGAGCGGACAGAGGCAACTGAATTCGGGGACTTCGAGATGAATCAGGTACTCGTGTTTCGGTTCCGGGTTGGCGAAGCGTTCGAGTTGCAGCGAGGGTTGGGTTGACATGGATGCGTCGGGAGTACCGGGCGGGCGCGGGTGGATCGTTGGCGGTTGGACGGTGAGGTGCTCGGGCGGTGTGGGGCTCGGGTGGTGTGGTGCCCGGGCGGAGAGGAACTCGATGCGCATACCCCCCGGGAGCGCCTCGGCTACGATGCTCCCGATTATAGGTGGCGTGCTGCGTCGCAGCCGGGCCGCAATCCCCGGGTCGTGGGAGCCGGATGATGGGTGCCGGATCGCGTGATAGGTCTGTTTTCTGAGAGGAATGTCCGAGCGTGCGTCTGAAACAGATCCGGCTGTCCGGCTTCAAGTCCTTTGTCGACCCGACCAGCCTCGAGGTGCCCGGTCGGCTCGTGGGAATCGTGGGTCCCAACGGCTGCGGAAAGTCCAACATCATGGACGCTGTGCGCTGGGTCCTCGGTGAGTCGCGTGCGCATGAACTGCGTGGCGAATCGATGCAGGATGTGATATTCACCGGATCGGCCGACCGGAAACCCTCAGGCCGTGCGTCGGTTGAACTGGTCTTCGACAACAGCCTTGGCCGCATCGGCGGGTCATGGGGCGCCTTTTCCGAGGTTGCGGTTCGCCGGGTTCTCACCCGCGATGGCCAGTCAACCTACTCGATCAACCAGCAGGTTGTGCGCCGGCGAGATGTGCACGACCTGTTTCTCGGCACCGGACTCGGCCCGCGGGCCTACGCAATCATCGGCCAGGGGACAATCTCGCGCATCATCGAGTCGAGGCCTGAGGAATTGCGCGTGTTCCTCGAGGAGGCGGCAGGGGTGTCGCGCTACAAGGAGCGTCGCCGCGAGACCGAACATCGTCTTGCCGACACCCGCGAGAATCTGGTCCGTGTGGAGGATCTTCTGCGCGAGTTGCAGAGCAGCATCGAGCGGCTCGAAGCGCAAGCCGAAAAGGCCCGGCGCCATGCCGAACTCCATGCAGCCCGGGCGTTGAACCAGGGATTGCTCTGGGTGGGCCGAAGGGATGAGGCGCGCGAGAGGCAGCAGCGTCTGGCACGGCGCAAGACCGAGAATCAGCTCAATCTCGACGAGTCACTTGCCAGGTTGCGCAGCGCCGAAGCAAGGCTCGAGGGATTGCGCAGCGCCGTCCAGGCGGCAAGCGATGCCCTGCATCTGGCCCAAGGGCAGTACTACCAGGCGGGCAGCGAGGTGAGCCGGCACGAGTCGGAGCTCCGCCATCTCGCCGAATCGCGTCAGCGCGCGAGCCAGCAGCTTGCGGCGTTCGAAGCCCAGATCGCCTTGCACCGGAAGGAGCTGGTGGAACTGAACGCACGGGCCACTGACAACCACCAACGGCTCGAAGCGCTTGCCAGCTCGATCACCGACCAGCAGGCTCGGGTTGCGCATTGGCTCGGTCAGGAAGACACGCATCGCCACGCGCTGCGAAGTGCACAGTTGGAAGCCGATGAGGCGCGCAACGCGCTTGAACGCGCGCGCAGCGAACACGAAACAGCCCGAATTCGGTCCAGCAGCGCCCAGCAACAGTTGCGGCAGCTCGAGGCGCGACGTGATCGTGCACAGGGCCTTCTGGCGGCACTCGAACCGCCCAACGCCAACCTTCTTGGTGAAAGCGCGCAAGCTCTCGCAGAGGCGCAGGCCGAGGCCCAGCGCTGCGGCGCAGGCGAACATGCCTGCGAAGTGGAGGCGGGCGAAGCGCGCGGGCGCGCCATCGAGGCGCACGATTCCCTGCGGGTTCAGCAGCAGCAACTCGCAGCGCTCGAAGCGCGCCACTCAGCGCTCCAGGAACTCGAGGAGCGCATCGGCAGGGAAACGGGATTGGTGCCCTGGCTTCGCCAACACGGGTGGGACCATCTGCCCAGACTCTGGCGGCAGATCCGGATCGAGCCCGGGTGGGACAGTGCCTTCGAGGCCGTCTTGCGCGAGCGGCTCGAGGCGATTGAGTTACCCGGCTTCGCGTCGCTCGCGGCGGTGAGTGGGGAGCTGGCCCTGCCGCCCGGCAAGCAGTCGCTCTTCAGCGATGCACACCTCGAGGATCCCGGCCAGCGCCCGGCGTCGCCCGGCATCCCCGTGTCGGATGCAACGCCGCAGGCCTGCGCCGGCCTTCCGCGCCTGTCGCATCTGCTGCATTGCGCCAACGCCTCGCTCGCTGCCGTGCTCGAACCCTGGCTCGAGTCCTGTTTTGCGGTGAAGGATCTCCCTGCAGCACTGCTCAGACAACCCCGGCTCGAGCCCGGTATACGCCTCGTTACGCCGCAAGGTCACCTGGTTGAGCGCCACGCGGTGATGCTCCATGCAGCCGATCAGGCACAGGATGGTCGGCTTGCGCGCCGTCGGGAACTCGAGCAACTCGCACGCTCGGCAAAGGCTCAGAGGCTGCACACCGAGGTAGCGCGGATAAAGGCTGAGCTCGCCGAGCGGCAGCGTGCCGAGTCCGAGTCGCAACTTGGGCGCGCCCGGCAGGCGCATCTGCTTGCTGCCCGCCGCGCGGCGGACAAAGGGATCGAAGATGAGCGTCTGCGCCAGAGGGCACAGCGGGTGGATGCGGATCGGGCCCGCCTGCAGCAGGAGCTCGCGGAACTTGGCCACGACATGGATCGGGTGGGGCGCTCGGTGCTCGGCGATGAGCCCCTTCGGATCCTCCTCGACAAGGCTGCCGAAGGCGAGCGGACACTCGAAGTGCTGCGTTTGGCCTTTGCCAGGACGCAGGACGCAAGCGCACGCTGGCGTGAAGCGACCCGCGAGGCCGAACGGGAACTCGACGCCTACCTTGCCGATGCCAGGATTCTGCGCGAGCGGCTCGACGCAGGTGCGCTCCGGTGCGACGCCCTCAACGGCGCAGTCCAGGCTCTGGAGCAGCAGCGCGAGGACCTGCTCGCGTTGATCGCAACGATTCGCGACGAGTCGGCCCGCAGCGAACTGCAGCGTGCGATCGAAGCACGGCTCGCAGCCGAGCAACGCCTGGGCGATCGGCGTCAGCAGGCCGAAACGCTTGCCTTGCAATGCCGCGAGAGCGATGAGCATCGCCAGTCGATTGAACGAAGCCTGCAGCCGATGCGCGATGCAATCGCAGCAGCCAGCCTCGAGGAACAGGCTGCACAACTCGGTGCAGAGCAATTCGATCAGCTCTTGCGGGAGGCTCGGCAGGATCCGGTAGCGCTCAAGGCAAACGCAGAGTCGCTGGGGCTTTCGACGCAGCCTTCAGCCCTGCAGGCGGCGTTGAACCAGCTTGCCGAGGAGATTGCAGCCCTCGGCCCGGTAAACCTTGCGGCTCTCGAAGAACTCAGCGCAGCACGCGAGCGCGAGGGCTTCGTCGCGTCGCAGAGTGCAGACCTGCGCGAAGCGATGCGTGTGCTCGAGGATGCGATACGCAGGATCGACCGTGAAACCCGCGAGTTGCTGCGCGAAACCTACGACCATGTGAATCTCAACTTCGGGCGCTTTTTTCCGCGGCTTTTCGGCGGAGGCGAGGCGCGGCTGCTGCTGAGCGGGGAGGAGATCCTCGATGCCGGTGTGCAGGTGATCGCCCAACCACCGGGTAAGCGCAACAGCTCGATCCACGTTCTCTCGGGCGGCGAGAAGGCGCTCACAGCCATCGCGCTCGTGTTTGCCATCTTTCAGCTCAATCCGGCACCCTTCTGTCTGCTCGACGAAGTCGATGCCCCGCTGGACGATGCCAACACCGAGCGCTACTGCGATATTGTTCGGACCATGTCGGAGCACACGCAGTTCCTGTTCATCACTCACAACAAGGTGGCCATGGAGCTTGCCGAGCAGCTGGTGGGTGTCACGATGCAGGAGCGGGGCGTTTCCCGACTGGTGGCGGTGGATCTCGAGTCTGCAGCGAGCTATGCCGAGGCGGCATGAGTTCGCTGCAGCTCAGCATCCTGATCGGAGCGCTCGGGGTGGTCCTGGCGGTGGTGGTGTTCAACGCCTGGCAGGCAAGGCGTCGGCGCTCGCAGGGCGAGCGAACGCTCGAGGTGCTTCGCGAGGCGATCAGCAAGCGGGTGCCAGCCCGGGGTCGCCAGGCGCGTGGCGAGTCGGCCACTGCGGACAAATCCAGGGAGGATGCAGGCACCCGCGGCGCAACGCGCAGCGAGTCTTCAAACCCTGGGAGTCCCGCACAGGTCGACGCCACCGCTGAAGGGGCAGCACGGCCTGGAGACCTGGAAGGCGCCGATGCTTCAAGTGCTGGCCGGCGCAGGGAATTCCCGATCGACTCCGGAGCGGCGATCGAGGCCTACACCTTTGCAGCCACGGCCGATGGCGCTGGCGAGGGCGTTGCGGCAGAGCACCCCACAACCGCCCCCGTCACAGGGCCGCGAGCTCCCGCTCTCGCGACATCGGCCTCAACCCCGGGAGCCCTGCCCCCAACCGCTGGAGCAGCAGCCTCCGACGATGCGATTCCGGGTTCGGCCGCCAGCTCGCTTCGAGGCGAGGTCAATGCAGCGCCTGCCTTCAACAGCCGTGGTTCGGGTGGAATCGAGACAGCGATCGATCTGGTCGTTGGGCTGGAGTCCTGGCAGGGGTGGAGGGGGGATCGCGTCGTTCATGCGCTGCAGGCGATGCGGCGTATCGGCAACAGACCCGTGCTGGTGGAGGGCCAGCCGATTGGCGAGGTGAGTCCCGAGTGGCGCGGCTTGCAGTCCGAGGTGCGCTATGCGCGGATCCGGCTGGGCTTGCCCCTGGTGAACCGCAGCGGTCCGCTGCGGCCGACCGAGTTCTCGGATTTCATGGCAGCTCTGCACAAGTTGCGCGATGCGCTCGGCGCGAGCTGGATCGATGGCACCGAACCCAGGGACATGCATGCAGTGCTCGAGCGCGCCAGGCGGCTTGACACGGCCTGTGCTGCACTGGATGCTCAGGTGGTGATCAACCTGGCCTTTTCGGAAACGATTTCCGCGCAGGCCTTTGCGCGTATGGGCACGCGGCTCGGCCTCATCGACCGTGGCAGTACCCGGCAGGCGAGGCTTTCGAAGAGCGGCGACGAAGTGTTCTCGATGGGACTCGGCGAGCGGCCTGACTGCGCCACCTTCATGCTCGATGTACCCCGCGTCCGGGTTGACGAGCAACCCTGGCAGCAGATGATCGACTGCGCCATCGAGGCAGCGGCCGAGTTCGGGGGGCAACTCCTCGACGATGCCGGACAGCCCCTGGGTGCGCACCAACTCACGCTGATCGCGCAACAGGTACACGCCCGGCAACTGCAACTCGCCGAGGCGGGCTATCCGCCGGGCTCGCCGCTTGCCCTGCGCGTGTTTCATTGACCATGGCTCACCGTGCGTGGTGCAGACCGTGCATCCCCAGGCGTCGGGGCCAAAGCCTGTGGACCACGCCAAGAGGGTTCCGTGCGGGTTGGCAGCCCTGGTCTGAAGCCTGGCATCGGGGGGAGGCTCCATGAGAAGCGTTGGCGTGATCGGTGGCTCCGGATTCACCGAATGGCCCGAGCTTGACTGGATCGACGAGTGCAGCGTGGCAACGCCCTACGGTGAGCCAAGTTCGCCCCTGCGGATCGGGCGCTGCAAAGGCTGCCGGATCGTCTTCCTGGCGCGCCATGGCCACGGACACGCGCTGGCTCCGCATGCGATCAATTACCGCGCCAACCTCTGGGCGCTCAAGCAGGCCCAGGTTGACTGGCTGATCGCCTGCGCGACGGTTGGAGCGATCAGCCCTGCAATCTCTCCCGGAAGTCTCTGCGTTCCCGATCAACTCATCGACTACACCTGGGGAAGGTTGTCGAGCTATGGCGAAGCCGGGAGGGTAGTGCATGTGGACTTCACCCAGCCCTTCGATGCCCGCCTGAGGCAGGCGATCGGGCTTGCAGCCGGCAGCAGCACGGCAATCGTTGAGGGCGGCACCTACGCCTGCACCCAGGGTCCCCGACTCGAGACCGCAGCCGAGATCCGCCGTCTTGCGGCCGATGGATGTGCCGTGGTGGGCATGACTGCGATGCCGGAGGCGGTGCTGGCACGCGAACTCGGTGTGCCCTACGCCTTGCTGTGTCTGGCGGTGAACGCGGCAGCGGGCCTGGGCGAGAGTGTGGAGAGCATCGACCACGGGAGCCTTGCAGCGCGGATGCAAAACGGGATTGCCGAGGTGAAGGCGCTCCTCCTGCGGCACTTCGCGCAGGCCTCGGCGCGGGCGGATTGATCAGGCAAGGGCAACGCCCGGCTCCTGAAGCAGGCCGAGCAGGTCGGTTTCGAGCGCCAGCGTGGCGCGATCGTCGGCGAACACCGTGCCGCGCACCACAAAGGTGTCTTCCACCCGCTCGCCCAGCGTGGTGATGCGTGCGGAGTCCACCTGCACCTGACGCCCCGAAAGGCAGTACGCAAGCGCATAGAGCAGTCCGGGTCGGTCGATTGCGCTCACCGTGAGGATGTGATGCGAGCCCGAGCTGTCGGGCCGCAGGTCGATCCGAGGTGGGATCGGGAAACTGCGTGAACGCCGTGAAGCCCTGCCTTGCCTCGGAACTTCGAGCGCTTGTGCATGCCGCAACTGATCGACCAGTTCGTTTTCGATCAGGGTGAGAAGTTCACGGTGCGCGGTCTCGTCGTCGGGATGCGTCACGATGAAGCTGTCGAGTGCGCGGCGCCCCTTGAGTGTATGGATCAGTGCCTGCTGCACCGAGAGCGCGCGCGAATCAAAGTAGCGGGTGATGCGTGCAAAGAGGTTTTCCTGGTCTTCAGCGAACACCATCACCTGGATGCCGCCGCCATACGGTGAAAGGCGGGCGCGGACCAGCGGGGCAGGATCCTCGAAGCAGCGATGCAGGATCCGGGTGTGCCAGGCAATGTCCACCGCCTCGTGCTTGAGGAAGTAGGTGGCGTCGAGCCGTTCCCAGAACGCGGCGAATTCCGGATCCATCAGCGGCATCCGTCGCAGCAGACGCAGCGCATCGTTTTTCTTCTGGTCGAGTTGTCCAAGGGTTGAGATACGTTCTCCCGCAAGTACCCTGCGGGTGGTGCGGAAGAGGTTCTCGAGGAGCTTGGCCTTCCACGCATTCCAGACCTTGGGACTTGTACCGCGCACATCGGCAACGGTGAGCAGGTAGAGCGCGATCAGGCGCTCCTCGGTGCGCACCATGCGGGCGAAGCGGTTGACCACTTCAGGGTCGCTGATGTCCTGCTTCTGGGCGGTTCCCGACATGACGAGGTGGTGTCGTACCAGCCACGCGATGAAGGCTGTGTCGCTCTCCGCAATGCCATGCGCGCGGCAGAACCGGCGCACGTCGCGCGCACCGAGTTCGGAGTGATCGCCCCCGCGGCCCTTGGCAATGTCGTGGTACATCGCCGCGATGTCGATGCGCCAGAATCGTTCCAGCCCGGCCGCAAGCTCGCTGCAAAGCGGAAACTCGTGCACATGCTCGGGCGAGAGAAAGCGGCGCAGGTTGCGCATCACGGTGATGATGTGTTGATCCACGGTGTAGACGTGGAAGAGGTCGTGCTGCATGCGACCGACGATCCGGCGCCACTCGGGAAGGTAGCGGCCGAGTACGGACCACTGGTTCATGTCGCGGATCGCCTCGATCGAGGCAGCCCCTTCGGTGAACAACTGCATGAAGCGTTCACGTTGCTGCGGATCGCGGCGAAACTCACGGTCCATCCGTGCACGGGAAAGCCAGATCGAACGCAGCAACTCGGGTGCAATGCCGCGCAGGCCCGGATGCCGTTGGCGCATCACAAAGGTTCGCATCACAACCCGCAGGTCGCGCTCGATCAGACCCGGATCACGGAGCGCGATCCAGCGGTCGCGGGCGATGAACTCGTGGTCGAGATCCTCGATCTGCCCACGCTGGGCTGGAAAGAAGAGGCGCGACTCGATGAGTTGCAAGAGCACGGTGCGCATCTGACTGACCCGCTTGGCAGCCATGTAGTAGCGCTGCATCAGCGCCTCCGACACATGCAGGCCCGTGGGCGCAGTGATGCCCAGGTCCCGCGCCACCCTTCCCTGCAGATCGAAGACGAGGCGGTCCTCGCGACGCCCGCTCAGCCGGTGCAGACTGATGCGAATCAGCGAGAGCACCCTTTGTGCCTGCGCGAGCGTGCGGGCTTCCTCCTCGCTGAGGATCCCGGCCTGCGCCAGACCTCGCCACGACGCTGGAAGACCTGCCACCCGGGCAAGCCAGGCGAGCAGATGAAGGTCGCGGAGTCCGCCGGGACTTTCCTTCACATGCGGCTCGAGGCTGTAGGGGCTGTCGTCGTAACGGGCATGCCGCTGCTGCATCTCGAGGAGCTTGGCCTCCATGAATTCGCGCGGTCGCCGCTGGGCGCCCAGCGCACTGTACAGGCGGGAGACGACTTCGGCATCGCCGGCAAGCAGCCTTGCCTCGAGCAGGGCAGTGTCGATCGTGATGTCGGCTGCGGCCTCGCTCAGGCACTCCCCAAGGGTCCGGACGGCGTGCCCCACCTCGAGCCCGAGGTCCCAGCACTGACCGATGAATGCGGCCACCCGGGCAACCTCGTGCGTCTCGGCTGCATCGTGGATGCACACGAGCAGATCCACATCCGAGCCGGGAAAGAGCTCGGCGCGGCCATAGCCACCCACGGCAAGCAGCGAACAGAACCGTCCCAGCCGGTGCGCGCGCCAGAGCGAGGTGACCGCACGGTCGGTCTGCGCGGTGATCCGGCGCAGGAGCGAGGCGGGGCTCATGCGCGGGGAAAACGCGCGGATGAGCGTGTCGCGCTGCACCCGCCAGGCTCCGCGTTCTCCATCCGCAGGCGGCCCGGCTCGGGCGGATGCGGGCGGTAGCGCCCGCAGGCCGTGCTCCAGATCCACCTGCGCTTCAGTGCCGCCGCGGGTTGGTCGAGCCGACCTGCCGGGCCAAACCCACGGGCACTGCAGCAAGGGGTGCTGCGACGCGGGCGGGCGCCGCAGCAACGTTTGTCGCGAGCAAGTCGGCGAAGGAGGCATCTGGCGGATCGGGTATTGCCGGCGAGCCGGCGGACAGGGTGAGGACCTCAAAACCCGCATCGGTGACCAGGACTGTGTGTTCCCACTGGGCCGAGAGGCTGTGGTCCTTGGTCACGATCGTCCAGCCGTCGGCGAGTTCGCGTATCTCGCGTCGACCTGCGTTGATCATCGGCTCCACGGTGAAGATCATGCCGCTTGCGAGACTGAGCCCGGTGCCTGGCTTGCCGTAATGGAGGATCTGCGGCTCCTCATGAAAGCGTCGGCCGATCCCGTGGCCACAGAACTCGCGCACCACCGAATAACCGCTCGATTCGGCAAGCCGCTGGATTGCCGCTCCGATGTCGCCGAGGGTGGCGCCGGGACGTACCTTCCGGATACCTTCCCACATGCACCGGTGGGTGATCTCGCACAGGCGCTTCGCTGCAATGCCGCAGTCGCCCACCAGGAACATGCGACTCGTGTCGCCGTGAAAGCCGTCCTTGATCACCGTGATGTCGATGTTGACGATGTCGCCGTTCCTGAGAACCCTCTCGCCAGGGATGCCGTGGCAGACCTGATGATTGACCGAGGTGCAGATCGACTTTGGAAAGGGGCTGTAGCCGGGCGGTGCGTAGTTGAGCGGGGCGGGGATGCTCTGCTGCACCTCCACCATGTAGGCGTGGCAGAGCCGGTCGAGCGTGTCGGTGCTTACCCCGGGCCGGACGTGGGGCGCGATGTAGTCGAGCACTTCGGAGGCGAGTCGACCGGCAACCCGCATGCCCTCAATCTCGAGAGGTGTCTTGATAACGACGGCCATGCGACAGGTGTGATGTGGGTGGGGTTTGGGTGGGGTTTGGGTGGGGTTTGGGTGGCGTTTAGGCGAGGTGCGGGCGAGGTGTGGGCGAGGTGCGGGTGAGGTGTGGGAGGGCCATGTTTGCACGCCCCTTGGCGCGCCACGAGCCCATGCCAGGCCGCGGAAAACGTTTCGCTTATAATCAGGGACTTCATCAAATCCTGCGCCAGCACTCCAGCAGACCTGCTGAATCCCCGCTTCTTCCACGCTCCGATGTTAACCCGACTCAACGGTGCGTCGAAGGTTGATCAGGCGTCGGCGGAACCTGCTTGAACCGTCGGGTGCGCAAGCTCTTGTGGGCGTTGCGTTACGGCTGGCCTAAGTCTCAACCCTGACCGCGGAGTTCGACCTCATGACCATTTCCATGCGGCAAATGCTTGAAGCCGGAGTGCACTTCGGCCACCAGACGCGATTCTGGAATCCAACGATGGCCCCGTTCATCTTTGGTCATCGCAACAAGATCCATATCATCAACCTCGAGAAGACGCTTGCGATGTTCAACGACGCTGCGCGTTTTGTGAGGAAGCTCTCGGCCAATCGCGGAACCGTGCTCTTCGTTGGCACAAAGAGGTCTTCGCGCGACGTGATCGCCGAGGAGGCGCACCGGAGCGGTATGCCATTCGTGGATCAGCGCTGGCTCGGCGGAATGCTCACCAACTTCAAGACGGTGAAGGGTTCGGTGAAGCGACTCAAGGACATGGAGGCCGTGGTCCTCGACGGGGGCGTCGAGCGCATGCCCAAGAAGGAAGGGCTCCTCTTTCAGCGCGAGTACGACAAGCTGGGCAAGAGCCTCGGGGGTATCAAGGACATGGTGGGCATGCCCGATGCAGTGTTTGTGATCGATGTTGGCTACCACAAGATCGCGGTGACCGAAGCCAACAAACTCGGGATTCCGATCGTGGGTGTGGTCGACACCAACCATTCTCCCGATGGGATCGACTATGTGATCCCAGGCAACGACGACGCCGCGCGCGCGGTGCGTCTCTACGCCCGCGGAATCGCGGACGCCATCCTGGAGGGGCGTGCCGCGGCGCTCGCCGAAGTGGTCAAGCACGCCGACGATGAAGAGGAATTCGTTGAGGTCGACGAGACCGAAGAGGCGGTCTGATCATGGCGGAAATCACAGCGGCGCTGGTGAAGGCGCTGCGCGAAAAGACCGACGCGCCGATGATGGAATGCAAGAAGGCGCTCACCGAGGCGCAGGGCGATCCCGGCAAGGCCGAGGAGATCCTCAGGGTACGCCTCGGAAACAAGGCAAGCAAGGCCGCGGAACGCGTCACCGCCGAGGGTGTTGTGGCGCTTCATGTGCACCACGACGGCAAGACAGGTGCGATCGTGGAACTCAACTCGGAAACCGACTTTGTTGCGAAGAACGAGGACTTTGTGGCTTTTTCGCTCGAACTTGCGCGTCTGATCGCGGAGCATGATCCGCCGGATCCCGATGCGCTGGGCCGCTGCCTCACGCACGAGGGACGGTCGGTGGAGGCGGTCCGCACCGCGCTCGTGGGAAAGATCGGTGAAAACATGAGCATCCGGCGCTTCACACGGGTCCGTGCCGAGGGGAGGCTCTCGAGCTATGTGCACGGCGGCAGCCGCATCGGAGTGCTTGTCGATGTGGCCGGTGGCCACGATACCCTTGGCCGCGATCTGGCCATGCATATTGCGGCGAGCAAACCAAAGGCGCTCGACCGGAGTGGCGTGCCGCAGGCACTCATCGACACCGAGCGCCGGGTGGCCACCGAAAAGGCCGCCGAATCGGGCAAGCCTGCCGAAATCGCAGCCCGGATGATCGAGGGCAGCGTACAGAAATTCCTCAAGGAAGTCACGCTGCTGGGTCAGGTTTTCGTGAAGGACGACAAGATCATGATCGAGCAGTTGCTGCGCCAGCAGCACGCGCGTGTGGCCGGGTTCGTGCTCTACATGGTGGGCGAGGGTATCGAGAGGAAAACGGTCGACTTCGCTGCCGAGGTGGCGGCGCAGGCCGCTGCGGCGCAGGGGCAGAGCACCGGGGGCCAGGCTTGAGTGTGGCCGGCACCCGGCAACTGAAGTACCGGCGGGTACTTCTCAAACTCTCGGGAGAGGCGTTGATGGGCGATGATTCCTTTGGAATCAACCGCCCAACCATCGAGAGGATCGCTCGCGACATCCGCGCGGTCCACGCCCTCGGCGTTGAACTCGCGGTGGTGATCGGGGGGGGCAACATCTTTCGCGGCGTGGCGGGAGGCGCAGCTGGCATCGACCGCGCCACCGCCGACTACATGGGCATGCTCGCCACGGTCATGAATGCGCTTGCTCTGCAGGACGCGCTGCGCCAGGTTGAGGTGCCCGCGCGCACGCAGTCGGCGCTCAAGATCGAGCAGGTGGTCGAACCCTACATCCGACCCAAGGCTTTGCGCTACCTCGAGGAGTCGAAGGTGATGATCTTCGCGGCGGGCACCGGAAACCCTTTCTTCACCACCGACACTGCGGCAGCCCTGCGCGGCGCCGAGATGGGGGTGGAGGTGGTGCTCAAGGCAACCAAAGTCGACGGGGTCTACGATGCCGATCCTGCGGTGAACCCGGATGCCCGGCGCTATGCGACCTTGAGTTTCGATCGCGCAATCCGCGACAACCTGCGGGTGATGGATGCCACTGCCTTCGCGTTGTGCCGCGATCAGAAGCTCCCCGTGGTTGTATTCTCCATCTTTCAGGAGGGTTCGCTACGCAGGGTGCTCCTGGGCGAACCTGAAGGAACCCTGGTGCACTTATGAGCGTAGCCGAGATCAAGACGCAGGCGGAGCACAGGATGCTGCGCGCCATCGAATCGCTTCGTCAGGCCCTCACCCGTATCCGCTCGGGACGCGCCCACGGTGGGCTGCTCGAACATGTTCAGGTCGAGTACTACGGAAGTATGGTGCCAATCACGCAGGTGGCAACGGTAAGTGTGATCGACGCCCGCACGCTCGGGGTGAACGTGTGGGAACGCAAGATGGCGCAGGCGGTCGACCGTGCGATCCGGGAGGCCGACCTCGGACTCAACCCGGTGATGACGGGGGAGGCACTGCGCGTGCCCATGCCTCCGCTCTCCGAGGAGCGGCGCCGCGAACTCGTGAAGGTGGTGAAGGGAGAGGCCGAGCAGGCCAAGGTGGCGGTGCGTAACCTCCGTCGAGACGCCAACGATCAACTCAGGAAGTTGCAGCGCGACAAACTGATCTCCGAGGACGAGGAGCGCAGGGCGCAGGACGACACCCAGAAGATGACTGACCGCTGCATCGCTGAAGTCGAGAAGGTGGTTGCAGCCAAGGAACAGGAATTGATGTCGATCTGAGACTCGGGCCACCTGATTGTTTTGCAACCCTCGTTGCGTCCCAGACCGGCTCGTTATCGATCTCCTGAAAGGACGCAGGCTTGCACAGTTCCACCCAGATCATTCCGGAAACCGGTGCCGTGCCGCAGCATGTGGCGGTGATCATGGACGGGAACGGCCGCTGGGCCAGGGCACGCAGTCTGCCGCGCATGGCGGGGCACAGGCGCGGTGTCGAGTCGGTACGCGCGCTGGTGAGGGCATGCTGGAAGCGCAGGGTCGGGTATCTCACGCTCTTTGCCTTCAGTTCGGAGAACTGGAGGCGGCCGGCCGAAGAGGTCTCGTGGTTGATGGGACTCTTCGTCTCGCTGCTGGAGCGCGAGGCCAACAGCCTGCACAGGAATCAGGTCCGGCTCCGGGTGATCGGCGATTGCACTGCCTTCGAACCGAGGCTGCAGGCGCTGATTCACTCGGTTCAGGACCAGACTGCGGCAAATGCCGGACTCACGCTCACCATCGCGGCCAACTACGGCGGACGTTGGGACCTGCTGCAGGCGCTCAAGGCAATGCTCATCGCCAAGCCGTCTCTCGCGCACAACCCCGAGCGCATCGGCGAGGCCGACCTCTCGGCGTTTCTCGCGATGGCCCACACTCCGGAGCCGGATCTCTTCATCCGCACCGGCGGAGAGCAGCGCATCAGCAACTTTATGCTCTGGCATCTCGCCTACACCGAGCTTTACTTCACCGAAACCCTTTGGCCCGATTTCGACGAGACCGCCTTCGAGCTTGCGCTGCAAAGCTACCAGCAGCGCGAGCGACGCTTTGGTCGTACCAGCGAGCAGTTGAAGGCGAGTTCCTGATGCTCCTTCGCCGGGTCATCACTGCCCTGGCCCTGCTTGCCTTGATGCTTCCCGCACTCCTCGCAGAACGGGCCGTGGTCTGGCCTGCAGTCAGCTTCGTGTTCGTGCTGCTTGCCGCCTGGGAGTGGGTGCGCATGCTCAAGCCCGCAAGAGCCAACCTTGCGGCGCTGTCGGCGCTGGCCTTCTTCGGTCTGGGGGTGATCCTGGCCGTCGGTCGCGAACCTGGCCACGTTTCCGTAGGCCAAGCGCTCTGGTCGGCACTTGTTCTGGCCGGATGCGCCCTCGGCTGCCTTTTCTGGGGCCTGGTTGCACCGTGGCAGCTGCGCACGCTGCGCAACAATTTCGTCCCCGCGTGGAGTGCGGTACTGGTGCTTGCATCCGCCTGGCTGGCGGTCCTGCAACTGCGGCTCCTCGGCCTGTGGGAGCTGCTTTCCGGGCTTGCCCTGGTGTGGGTGGCAGACGTTGCCGCCTATTTCGTGGGGCGACGCTTCGGACGCAACAAACTCGCACCCCGGATCAGCCCGGGAAAGACCCGCGAAGGGGCGTTCGGGGCGGGCTTTGCGGTAGTGGCCCTGAGTCTGGCGGTGTATGGATTCGCTCCGCCGCACTGGCCTACGGTGCTCCCGGTGCGTTGGCTCGCGGAGCTTTCGGCGACAATCCCCGCGGGTCTGGCCTGGCTCACCTGGATCGCAATGCTGCTGATGCTGGTGGGCCTGAGCATTCTCGGAGACCTCTACGAGTCGATGATCAAGCGCGAGGCAGGCGTGAAGGACAGCTCAGGGCTGCTTCCCGGGCATGGCGGTGTGCTCGATCGCATCGATGCGCTCCTGCCAGTGCTGCCGGCGCTTGTGCTGGTTGACGCCTGGTTCGGGTGGTTGGGGATTTCGCGGTGAGCGCTGACCGAGCGCTTCAGGTCTGTCTTCTTGGCGGAACCGGCTCGATAGGCGACAGCACCCTCGATGTCATCGCCAGGCACCCGGAGCGCTTCTGCCTTCGCGCGATCTCGGGTTACCGCAACCTTGAAAAGCTCGCAGCCATCTGCGCGCGCTTCAAGCCGGCGCGGGTGGCGGTTGCGCATCCCGAGGATGTCGCAGTGCTTGCGAACGATCTCAAAACAAGGGCGGGGCCGCCGATGCCGGAGATCCTGAGCGGCGCTGTTGCGCTCGAACAACTCGCCGCAGAGTCCTCGGTCGATCTGGTGATGGCGGCGATCGTGGGCGGGGCGGGTCTGTCCTCATGTCTTGCCGCGGCGCGTGAGGGGAAGGTGATCGCGCTGGCCAACAAGGAGGCGCTGGTCATGAGTGGAGCCCTGATGATCAACGCCTGCCAGGAGCACGGGGCACAGTTGCTGCCGGTCGACAGTGAACACAATGCGGTCTTGCAGTGCCTGCCCGCCAGGGCCCTCGCGGTCCGGAGCCCGGGCTGCGGCCGTATTGGCAACGATCCGGCGCTTGGCATCCGCTGCGTCACCCTCACCGCATCCGGCGGGCCTTTCCGCACGTGGAGCCGTGAGGCCATGCGCAGCGCGAGCATCGAGCAAGCGGTTGCTCATCCACGCTGGAAGATGGGTCGCAAGATTTCGGTAGACTCGGCCACGCTGATGAACAAGGGGCTTGAGTTGATCGAGGCACACTGGCTGTTTGGCCTGCATCCGGAGCAGTTGCGCGTGCTGGTGCATCCCCAGAGCATCGTCCACGCGCTGGTGCAATACGACGACGGATCGGTGCTCGCCGAACTCGGGCACCCCGACATGCGCTCGCCGATCGCCCACGCGCTTGCCTGGGCATGCGAACCGGCCACGCGGCTGCACACCCCGGTCGCTTCGCTCGACCTGGCGGTTCTGGGACGGCTCGACTTCGAGGCTCCCGACGAGATCCGCTTTCCTGCACTTCGGCTTGCGCGCCAGGCCATGGAAGCCGGCGGCAATGCCGCCTGTGTGCTCAACGCCGCAAACGAGGTGGCAGTCGACGCCTTCCTGCATCAGCGCTGTGGCTTCCTTCAGATCGAAGCCTGCGTGGAGGAGGTGCTCCAGCAGCACGCGGATCCGGCCCCGCCCCGTGAACTTGCAGCGGTGCTCGAGAGCGACCGCCGCAGCCGCGAAGCAGCCGCGAGTTTCCTGCGCCGTGGCAGGGCGCTGCACTGATGGGGTGCCTGCGCGGCCCCATGGAGACCCGCCGGTGAGTGTTGCGCTCTTCCTGCTGGCGATCACGGTCCTGATCTTCGTCCACGAACTCGGTCACTTCCTCGCGGCCCGCTCGGTGGGCGTACGGGTACTTTGTTTTTCGATCGGTTTCGGCCCTGCGCTTGCGCGTTTTCAGTACGGGCATACCGAGTTTCGTCTTGCGGTGATTCCGCTCGGTGGCTATGTGAAGATGCTCGGTGACAGCCCGGGCGGCGGCACCGACGCTGGATTGGCAGCGGAATCCTTCGCTGCCCAGACGCCGCTGCGGCGTGCCTGGATTGCGTTTGCCGGGCCGCTGGCCAACCTGCTGCTCGCCTGGGTGCTGTTTGCAGCCCTGGTGTGGGGGGTGCCCGAGGAACCTTCAACCCGCCTCGAGCAACCGGCGGCCGGGACACTTGCGGCAACACTGGGGATCGAACGCGGAGACCGTGTCATGGCCGTCGACGATGCGTCGGTGGACCACTGGCGTGCCCTGGAGGGCGCGCTCCGCGGCGTGAAGGACGACGACTTCGAATTGGTGCTGGAGAGGGCGGGCGCCTTGCGTATCGATGCGCAGAGCCTCAACGCGCAGCGCTTGTCAACCGAGCCCGAGGGCGCCCCCACCGTGCTCACTGCCGCCTCACTGGGGTTTCGACCGATGGCGAAGGCCTTGCAGATCGGACAGGTGATGCCACAGAGCGCCGCCGAGGAAGCAGGGTTGCAAGCGGGCGACCGGATCCTCTCGGTGGATGGGCGTGCAGTGAGCCACTCGCAGGCGCTGATCGCCCTGATTCAGCAATCCCCTGGCAAGGAGCTGCACTTCAGGCTGGAGCGGGGAGGTCAGGACCTCGAACTCGTGGTGCGGCCCAGACTGGTTCCGATCGAAGGCGGCTCCGGCACTTCTGCGGAGGGCGCTGGATCCACGCGTTCGGGGGCGTCATCCGGGTCACGGGGTCGTATTGGCGCAACGCTCGTCCCGGAATACGACATGGTTGCGGTGGAGCGCGATCTTCTGTCGGTGGTGGCAGCCGCCAGCGCCCAGACGTGGCACGTTACCGCGCTCACCACCACAAGCTTGTGGAAGATCCTCTGGGGCGAGATGTCGTGGCGCAACCTGGGTGGACCGGTGGCCATCGCCGATCAGGCCAACCAGAGCGCACAACGCGGGGGCAGCGCCTTTCTGGGATTTCTGGCAGTGTTGAGCATCGGGCTCTTTGTGCTCAACATGCTCCCGCTCCCGATTCTCGACGGGGGCCATTTGCTATATTGCGCGCTCGAAGCGGCGCGTGGCAAGGCGCTCCCGGAGTCGCTGCGCATGCGGCTGCAGCAGTTCGGACTCGCCGCCGTACTTGCGCTCACTCTGGTGGCTCTTTTCAATGACCTTTCCCGCTATCTCTAGCCGCCAGTTCCCACGCAAGTCCCCTCGCCGCCGCTGGCCCCCGATGATCACGTGGATCCTGTTCCGCCGCTTTCTGCGCCTTGGCGGCAGGCCCCCTTGCCGCCGCTGGTCCCTGATCGTGCTCATCCTCGCGAGTCTGCTTTCCTTCGGCGCCGTCCGGGCTTTCGAAGTGTTTCGCGTGGGCGATATCCGCATCGAGGGCGTGCAGCGGACCGACCCCGGTACGGTCTTCAACTATCTGCCGGTTCGGATCGGCGATGAGATTTCTCCCGAACTCGCGAGCGCCGCCATTCGTGCGCTCTTTGCAACCGGTTTTTACCGGGATGTGCGCCTTGAGCGTGACGGCGAAGTCCTTGTGGTCTACATCGAGGAGCGTCCAGCCATCGGCGCTGTCAACTTCGACGGCATCAAGGAATTCGACAAGGAAGTGATCCGCAAGGCGCTTGCCGACACTGGCCTGGCCGAGGGGCGTATCTTCGATCGCAGCGTGCTCGACCGCGCCGAGCAGGAGATCAAGCGACAGTATCTGTCGCGGGGAAAGTATGCGGTACGGCTCGTTGCCACCGTCACGCCGCTCGAGCGCAATCGGGTTTCGGTGAATCTCAATGTGACCGAGGGTGAAAACGCGCGCATCGAGCAGATTGCCTTCGTGGGTAATGCGGCGTTCAGCGAGCGTGTGCTCCTCGATCAGATCAAGTTGCAGCGACCGGGGTGGCTCACCTGGTTCACCAAGAATGATCAGTACTCACGTGAGAAATTGCAGGCCGACCTCGAAGCGCTTCGCTCGTTCTACACCGAGCGTGGCTACCTCGAGTTTCAGGTTGACTCCACACAGGTGTCGATCACGCCTGACCGTGAGGATGTGTACATCACGGTGGCGATCAAGGAAGGCGATCAGTTCCGGGTTGCGCGGACCGACTTTGGCGGCAACCTCCTCGGTCGCGAAGACCGCTTCCGGGCAGCGCTGCGCTTTCGTCCAGGGGAAATCTTCAACGGTCGGATCCTGAGCGAGAGCATGAAGCGGATCTCGGACGAACTCGCAAGCCTCGGCTACGCCTTTGCCAATGTGAATCCGGTGCCGGAACTCGACCGAGACCGCAAGGAGGTCTCGTTCACCATCCTTGTTGATCCGGGTCGACGCGTTTATGTGCGGCGCATCAACGTGTCGGGCAACGCGCGCACGAAGGACGAAGTGGTGCGTCGCGAGATGCGCCAGTTCGAGGGTTCGTGGTACGACGCCGATCGCATCAGGCTGTCGCGGGAGCGGGTGCAGCGCACCGGGTTCTTCAAGCAGGTACAGATCGACACGGTGCCAGTGGCCGATTCGCCAGACCAGGTGGATCTTGCGGTTGTGGTGGAGGAGTTGCCCACGGGCAATGTGAACGTTGGAGCAGGATTTTCCTCCACGGAACGTATTGTATTTTCAGCGGGTATCAACGAATCGAATTTATTCGGTACCGGGCAGTCGCTAGCGCTTTCGGTCAACACCAGCCGGCTGAACCAGACGATCGCGATTTCCTGGTCCAACCCCTACTGGACGCGCGACGGGGTTGGCCGATCGGTGGACCTCTTCAGCCGTCGCTTCGACGCAGCCTTCCTCGGGCTCGGCGACTACAGCCTGCGCAATACCGGCGCAGGAGTGCGCTTTTTTCTGCCCTACACCGAACTCACCCGTCTGGGAGCCGGCCTCGCTTTCGAACAGACCAAGCTCGACCTTGGTGCCAATCCACCCAGGCGCTTTGCCGACTATGTGGCGCAGTTCGGCGCCGAACCGCGTGCGGTGGTCAACACGCTGACCTGGTCGCGTGACAGTCGCGACAGCGCTTTCCAGCCGCGCCAGGGCGCGTTCATGGTGGCCACGCTCGATACCGCGCTTCCAGGCCTCGACCTCCGTTATTTTCGGCTCACGCACATCCAGAACTGGTACTTCCCCATTACCCGGCAACTCACGCTCGGGCTCACCGCCGACCTTGGCTATGGGCAGGCCTATGGTGGACAGGTCTACCCGATCTTCAAGAACTTCTACGCCGGGGGTATTGGCAGCGTACGCGGATACTTTCCCTCGTCGCTGGGTGCACGCGACACCGATGGTGTGGCCATCGGCGGCCGTGCCAAGATCGTGTTCAACGCCGAACTTGGTTTCCCGATCCCCGGAACCAAGGATCTGGGGTTGAGGGCCTTCGCTTTCACCGACGCCGGCAATGTCTTCCCGACCGGGCGCATCGATCCCGCCAACCTGCGCTACTCGGCAGGACTCGGCGTGGCCTGGCTGTCGCCCTTCGGTCCGCTGAAGCTGAGTTTCGGCGTGCCGATCAGCCCGAAGCCTAGCGACCGTACCCAGCGCATCCAGTTTCAGGTGGGTACCGGGCTGTGAATCGTTCTCACCACGAGTTGTGCGATCATCCCGGCAAATTCCCTTGAGCCTTTTCGGGGGTGCAGGGGCTTGAAGTCGTGTCAGCAAATGGGATTTCTCTCCATGTTTCGGTTCTCATCCAGGGCTTCGGAAGGTTTGCGGCAAAGGCTTTGGCCGCTTGCCGTGATGGTTGCAGCAGCCGCATCGCCGCTCCAGGCGCAGGATTCACCGCGTATCGCGGTGGTGCACACCGAAAGAATCCTTCGCGAGGCTGCGCCGGCAAAGGCTGCCCAGCAGAAGCTCGAGCAGGAGTTTGGCAAGCGCGACAAGGAGCTGCAGGAGCTCGGAACACGCCTGAAGACGGCTGGTGAGCGGCTCGAGCGCGACGCAACCGTGCTTTCCGAGTCCGAGCGCACCCGTCGGCAGCGCGAGGTGGCCGAGCTCGACAAGGAGTTTCAGCGTCGCCAGAGGGAATTTCGTGAAGACCTCAACCAGCGGCGCAACGAGGAACTTTCCCAGGTGGTTGAGCGGGTCAACCGTGTCATCCGCCAACTCGCCGAGCAGGAGAAATACGACCTCGTTCTCCAGGAGGCGGTGTATTTCAGCCCGCGGATCGATTTGACCGACAAGGTCCTCAAGGCGCTTTCCACCGCGAAATAGCAAGAGCCCTCCGTGGCGCGCTGCGCTGCGGTGCGCCAGGGCGGTACAGCCTTTCAGGCTCTTTCCTGTTCTGGCAGCAAGCGTGTCCGAAGCCCCTCCACCAGCGAGCCCTCCTGCCTTGGCTGTCGCCGTGTCTCCCGAGACCAGCCGATCGTTGGCGTTTGGCCATCTCCATGCACTGATTGGCGGGGACTGTGCTCTCGCGCCCGATTTCCGCTTCCTGGGTCTGCGCAGCCTCGAATCGGCAACGCCCACCGATCTGAGCTTTCTCAGTTCCGCGCATTACCGCGCGCAAGCGAGGGCCACGAAGGCTGCCGCAGTGCTGGTGCGCCTGCAGCATCGCGCCCTGCTCAGTCCGCACACGGTGGCCTGGATCGTAGACGACCCCTACCTCGCCTACGCCAGAGCCTCCGCTCTCTGGGTCACACCCCGTGAGCCCTGGTGGGACAGTACCCTGCGACGCGGCAATCCCGACGAGGTAGGCATCCGGCACGCAGAGCCGGTCTGCGATGGCGCGGTGGCGCACAGGGAGGTGGTTCTCGGGCCGGGTGTGGTTCTCGGGCAGGGTGTGGAGCTCGGAGAAGGGGTGTCTCTCGGGCAGGGCGTGGAGCTCGGAGAAGGCGTGTCTCTCGGGCCGGGTGTGGTTCTCGGGCCGGGTGTGGTTCTCGGGCCGGGCGTGGAGCTCGGAGAAGGAGTGGTTCTCGGGCAGGGTGTGGTTCTCGGGCGGGGTGTGGTTCTCGGGTCGGGCGTGAATCTCGG
>Ga0194123_10002771_pt1 | contig 22198 bp, 10 predicted proteins | sample TA2MahsurfametaG_5_FD_155479 | JGI IMG/M metagenome (GOLD analysis project Ga0194123, IMG submission 155479) | Freshwater microbial communities from Lake Tanganyika, Tanzania - TA2015023 Mahale A surface | ecosystem: Environmental > Aquatic > Freshwater > Lake | place: Tanzania: Lake Tanganyika... | reverse complement strand
CCGGGGTTTCTGCTGGCGTGGGTGCCGGGGTTTCTGCTGGCGTACTTGTGGGGTCTGGCGTGCCGGATTGAGAAGGTGGGGGGGCACACGCTGATCCACTACAGACTACCGTCGTACTCGATGCATCGATTAGATCGCGTACATAATCGTCCGGGTCAGTCATACATAGACAGACGCAACAATCACCTGATCCATCTGCTGATATACCTGCACAACCGAGTTGATTACCCTCGAAAGTGCAACTACAATACTCAGCGACCGCGGCCGCGACTTCTTCTGGCGTGAATGTGAAAGTTCCGCTCTGACACGCGGTTGGATCATTTGTATCGTTCTCGCCGCCAATGATATAGTAGTTACCATCTGTGCCAACATCACCGGGCCCTTCACCGGACGAGCAAACCGTACACCCAGACCAGTACGCTTTAAATACACTCGGTCCTACAGAACAGGTAGCATTAGGGATATCGGAGCAGAAACAATCATATTCTACTTTTAGAACACAGCCAGAGTCTGCGGCCGATGTTAATTGTTCTCCTATTCTGAACGATAATTCTCCGGTTTCAGGACCAGGAGTAGCAATAATTGAATCATACACTGTTGGATTTGCAGTACCAGTACAGGTTCCTGCAAAGTACATGGTCCAGAACTGTACTCCCAAGAAACTGTTTCCTCCGATGTATCCATCAGAAGGCTTTGTCTCTTGAACATCGGGAATGTCTAGTGTGACTTCGTAACGATTCCAGTTTGCAGTTCCGTCAACTAAAACTGAAACAGGGGTAGAATACGCATCATCCAAGATTCCACGATTGCCAGCAAAGTGCTGGCGCATACTCACATAGAATGATCCTGCTTGAGTTCCACGCGCCCAGAAACTCAAGGTAACTCGTTCATCGCTGAGAGTTCTGACATCTTCGATTCTGTTTTCCAAATAGTGATATGACTCTTGAGAACCTGTAATCAACGCACTTGAAACTGTATATGATGTGGTGGGATCATCACCATCAGGCCTTACTGCCGTCATCAGAGTTCCTTGAACCTGAGCATATGTGGTGATAGAGTCAGGAAGTTCTTCGGGTCTAGCATTTACTGACGCTTGCTCGCCTGGAAGCAGAGGAGCAACCATTGCAGCGGGATTGAAGTGAGAGTGCTTCACTCCCTTTTTCAGCACATGATATGTACCAGTTAGAGGTGGTTCAATTGGAGAAGACAGACTGAAGTCTTGAAACCAACGATCAGCGGTATATTGTGGTTGAGCGTCAAAGGTTTCCCGAGAGAACTCTTTGCCACGCTGCCAGACCAAGAATGCGCCGTTTATGATTGCATTGTCATTCAATCCAACTGGTGATATATCTGTGCAACAGTCGTTGATAAATGATCCACAGTCAACCGTGTTGGTCTTGATGGCGAAGATTACATTTACAGAACTGGCGCGGGTGTCCACCGTTTCGCTGTATCCGCTGTATTTTTCGCCCCCAAGTATGTCCTTGCCTTCATCTAGAGTTACTGAGTTTGATCCCGAGTAATCACCTAGATCAGACTGTCGCGCTGTTGCTCCTGAGAAAACAGCAACCGGATCGGCTCCTCTTACGGTGCGATTTCGTAGATTTGGAATAAAGAACTGCTCGTCTATTCCAGGCAGATATGGTGCGCGAACTTTCACCTTCAACGAACCACCCACCTGATAGGCTGATCCGGTCATTCCATCCATCAATACATCACGGTCGATGATAACTCTGAGTCTATACTTATCAACAATACCATCAATAATGGCAGAAATCTCAGCCATGCTTTCGCTTGATTCCAAGCGAAGATTCAGAGGTTCTTGAATAACAGCAGCACTAACATCAATATCTTCGTTAGAGAAGTCAAGAATGCAGTAACCATCTACACCAGTAAACACATCTGCTTGCGGAGGATTTGCTTCTAGTGTTAGCGTTGCAGGAACACGAACGCTTCCTCCGATTGCTTCTGAAAGTTGTGGATATTGTGCGCTGGCGCATAGTCTTCCGTCTGCGGCAATCCATGAATCTGGCAGATTGTTTTCAAGGAATGCTCCAATAGCACCAACCTTCTGAACATCTTGAATGTGAATCCATTCGTCAGGCAAACTATCCAGTTTGGAACCGATATAGTTCACAACTACAGCGCGAGTGTGATCCAATGCAATCAGCATGGGCTTCACAACCGAAGATGCCATTTTTCCACCGAACTCTAGCGGACTCTTACGAATTAGTTTTCCGAGTTCATCGGGGAAAGGACTCAGGTAGTACACACCACCTGGCGTGTATGCTTGTGGTACGCTTGATGTGCCTGTGAGCAGAGCGTGTTGATCATAGTCGATGTCTTGGTTGTCAGGAATAGTGATCTCACCACGGAACACAACGCTGAAGAAGTGTCGTGGATCGTTGCACTCTTCTCCGGTTTGTGTGCGATGATCAAACGCATACGATGGCAAAGCGCGTCTAGAATAATCTGCGGTGGAAGCAGTACTGTCTGCTCCACGGTATCCGCTATGACTCACAATGGCAAGGCCTTCTGCGTTATCCAAGGTATCTGCACTTGCCAAAACCCACAGCCCTGTGACCTTATCAACCCGTACCACATCACCAAATTGGAATGTGTGATCCCGTTGATAAATCTTGGTGCGGCGGTATGCTCTACCGTCCCAATATGCTCTGTGAAATGCGCTTACGCCCATGGCAGAAACCTCACTCTATGTAGATCAGATTACGGCCAGTTGGAAAGCGCAACTCTACGCCATGTGTTACCAGTCACACAAACATAGAGATGATCGTCGTCAAATCTAACTTCGCCAGCAATGCCAGGATCGTTATTGTTTGCGGGTACTGCGGTTGACGGCAATATGCTTGAAGTGTTTTCCCACATGGAAGTAGTACCGTTCCACACAAGAATCTGACCACCCGTTACAGCATTTTCGCCTGTAACAGGAGCATCCACATCACGCAAATCATCTAGTCTTTGTACTGGATTCTCTTGGAAGTAGTCTCCGTTTACTACACCTTCGTAGTTGGTGATAAGCAACTGAGAGGTATTTACTGCCAGTACAACTGGCTTTCTGATGTGTCCCACTTCAAGTGGTTCGCAGTCCACAAGTGTTCCACCAGTGATCGGATTCAAGAAGTACACCGATCCAGGCGTAATGATGTTTAGACCACACATTCCTGAAGACCAATCAATCAGATTTCCTACAGCAATGAGCCATCCTGCTGTACCTTCACCGATATCACAATTGTCGCCACCACCTGTGATCTGTTGCGCTACAATTCCAAGCACTTCTGCATCATCACGGGTGTCTGCTCTTGCCAAGAACAGCGCACCATTTGCAGAGATACCAACCACATCTCCAACTTCAAAGTCGGTGTAGTTGGCAGCGCCGGTGACAGGCACAAAGATTCGATCTTGCTGAGTGTGTTCCAACACACCAAAATCGTTGCTAACTACGACACTATTTGGTTTGACTCCACCTTCAACACTAAACTGTGGAGAGCAAGTAATGTTATGGATATAGATGCCACCACATGGCAAGATACTCAAAGCAGGTAGATGACCGTTTGTTCCTGTGACTCCCACAGGAACATATGCAAAGTGTAAGAGTCCGTTGTCACTATTGTCCAGGCAATGATTTCCTGTAAGTGTAGCGACATTCATATACTGATGCACATTCCAATAATCGTGCGATCCACTTGAGTTATCAGCGTAATTTGTAGTTCCGTTTGCTATATTGAACGGAGTGAGTACATGGAATCGAGTATCTACTGCTAGATTCTGATTCAGAGTCCATGCATCATTGCTGTTTGCCCACAGAATAGATTTGTTGCCATCTGTGGAGTTAAGAATGACACCACCACCATTGATATCGATGTCTGTTCCTGCTTGTCCTGCAATTCCACTAATGGTGAAGCGCACTCCAGTTCGGGTGGTGTATGCAACTTTATCTGTTACAAACGGTACATCGTTGTATACACGAACCTTTACGGTTGCTGTGTTACCTGTGATGTTGCTTACTGATATAATGGTAGCACGCGAATACTCGGTTCCAGTTAGTTCAGGAATTTGCTCGGTTCCAGCCACATCGTTATGGATGTAATTTCCACCACCGTCTACATCGGTTGGATTGTATCCAGGACCTCTGTTGAGATAATCGCCGGTAACTAGATCGTAAGGATCGTCTTCGTACTCGGTTACTACTGGTTCTGGTTTTGGTTCAGTTCTTGCATAGGTGCTGTATACCGTATGCTCTTGAATGACCAGTTCGCCTGTAAGTCCTGTGTATGTGTTGCCTGGAGTCGTATTGTCTGTTTCTGAACCACCCTCATAATAGTATGAGTCTCCATCGGGATCGTGACTCATTCCTGTAACGAGTTGTGCGGCATTTCCGCTTACCAATACAACAGAGAACTCAAGGAAGGGACTTGCTCCTAATTCGATAGCCTTGTCATCAATCGTGAGTTTCGTTGCGTTGATCTCCATGGCAGGAGATTCAAATGCAACCTTACCTGTGAATCTGTGATCGCCTGCAATTGTGTACGGCAGAAGATTTTCTGCTTTCACCTTGAAGATATTTGCTGCTGTGTTGTGGGGATCAATGCCTCTGCGCGAGCCAAAGCCATCATCGTCTACAAACCGCTCAAATACAAACAAGTCAGTTTCTTTAACTTGGTTTCTAGACTTTCGATCCTCGAATGGATCAAACGCTCCCGTAACTTCAACTTCAGGCAAACCAAAGATGTCTAGCACAATTTTGCCCGAGGCACAGTCCTGTGGTAGACCATCTAGCGGAGAGGTTGGTGGGAAAATGCGTAGACCAGGTCCAACATCTGCTTCAAGGTAAAGAATTCCATTGCTTACAGCAACCACTTCCTTCAAACCACCCAACGCCTTTATGTCGTAGATACGAAGTGGATCAAGTGCTGCAATAATGTTGTTGGTCGTGGTGTACCATTCATAGAATGTATCACCAAGAGACAGAGGGGAGAAAGGAACTTCCCACGGTCTTTCATGTGGAACGCATTGTTCTTCTGTGCTGCATTCAAATCCAGTTAGCGAACCAAGAATAACAATTTTACCACCAACAATTTCATTTCCACTCTGCGTGTAGTGACGATAGTAGAGAACATCAGGCGAGCAAGCGGGAATTCTGAAAGCAAGATTCGGACACGGTTGCGGATCACCGTCAGGACAACCAACTCCGCAAGGACAATTCAATTCGCTTGGAAGAGTATTGAGTACTCCTGTGTATGTTGCGTCAGATGCTGGCGAAGCAAGTTCTTCTGTTCCATTGCGATACAGCAGATTTCCACTGGTTTCTTCATTACCTGTTACAGAATACAAAACTCCTTCTACGAATGTTCCATCTTTGCTAGTGGTAATGCAGATTGGATATCCTGCATTAGACTTGTCTTGTTGGCGGAAAATAATCCATTGACCACGGAAAGCATAGATGGTTGGAGCAAATCCACAGTAGTTATTGTTCAAATGACTCTCATAGTCATAGAAGTCACTACCTGTAAGTGCTGCCGGCCATCTCAGATAATAGGAATCTTCTAGTTGGGTGCCAGATGATGCTGTGTCCTTGCGAACAAATACATCAATCACAAATCCTTCACTAGTTGTACCTGTGGTTCCCGCAGACGGTGCAATGTTGTCTAGAAGGCCAGCAACACCTGTCAGTCCCTGACTTACATCGCAAAAGCACAAATCCCACTCTTGTGGAGCAGGCGATGGAGATGGAGCAGGTGGAAACGGTGGCTCGCAACCTGTTAGATTTGTGTTTGGGTCTGGACAAGTAGACATTGTGCTTCCTTATTATGCCGGCGGCACCGTTGTCGGTGTCGGTGTCGGTGTCGGTGTTTCCGTTGGAGTTACTGTGGGAGTTTCGGTAGGTGTTGGTGTGTTGGTTACAGTAGATGTCGGTGTTGGAGTAACTGTCGCCGTTACACTTGAAGTCACACTTGGTGTTGTGTTTGGTGTTGGGCCTGGTGTTCTTGTTGGGGACGGAGTTACTGTGCCAGTAGGCGTGGTCGTAGGCGTCGAAGTAACTGAAGGAGTGTTTGTTGGAGTAAACTCAGGGAACCGCGTCGGTGTTGGTGTTGGTGTTGGTGGCTTGGTTTTCGTTGGAGTGACTGTTGGTGTGACTGTTCTAGTAACTGTGGGAGTTGGAGTAATAGAACACAGCGGATAGCAGTTCACCAGTCTGGCAACAGTTGCTTCCAATTCTGTAATTCTTTGCAATAGTGTTTCTATGGTAGCAGCGGATAGTCTAGCAGCAGACTTTGCGCTCCTCTTGTTATTCGCTGCTTGAACTTTGGCAGCATCCGCCAAAAACTGAACACCAGGCGCGCCTGCCACTCGGATGGTTTCAGCAGCAATAAGGGGTTGCTGTGTTAGTTGGAAGTCTTTGACCGCCGTATCAAATAGAACAACTTTTACTTGTTGGCCAGTAGCACTATTGACCGCACTAACTTCCCGTTCGATGGGTGAACGGTTTGACGGTTCTGTTAGTCTATTTTTGGGAGTATTGGGGATTGCCATGTGTTATACCACCGCGATTACTCTGAGGTCTTTAACTTTGGGTACGATAGTTCCATTGTTACTGAACATGACAATCTTGATGGAGTATCTAGTAAACGGAACTGCAAATTGCTGTTCTGCTTTGCTATATCCTGTCTTTGCTGCTGATGGACTTGGATAGAAGAACTCTGGCATTGTGAAAGCGTACTCCGTGAAAGTAACCTCATCTGTTGCAATTTGCGTTGCTTGCAGCGGATTCACATCCATTCGCATCCAGTTCAAATCATCAAACGGAACATCAGAGTCTCCTGTTTGAACCTTTGCCCAAACTTCAATAGCAGTCTTGATCTCGGTGTTCTGACTAGATCCATTTACATAGGTGAAGTTTGGAAGATTTGCACTCAAGTATACCTTGAGGTCATCACATTCTAGACCTGATATCAGATCAACTCTACGAGAAATGTATCTGCTCACAGGATGCAATAGATCATCCACCTCATATGGAGGTCTGGCTTTATACTCAACTTCCCAATTACTACTTTGGGGTGTTGGAGAACCAATGATATTGTCTATCAGAATGGCGCTGAGTCTTTCTGAATCAATGCACGGAGAAACATTGACATCACTATTGGTGAATTGTAGTTTTAGTCTGCTAGATTTGTCCAACTGGAATGCAACTGGTCGTGGTGCAAAGTTTTCATTCAGAGGAATATCAAACTCCTGCACTAATCCGTTGTCATTGGTTAGTGCAAGTTTTGCATTCACAGTGCTATTGTCAAACTTAAGAAGTTGAGCAACTACTTTCATAGCATCCACTTCAAATGGATCTTCTTCGTTTTCAAATCCATATTGGCCTGTTACGGGAGCAAAAGAAACTTCAAGTGGAGTATCTGATGTGACAAACTTACAGGTATTGATGGCAAACATCAGGTCGGTGTTCTGATCCGCAGACCAAGTGCTTGCATTCTGCGATTTGAAGAACACCCCTGCATATGGTTGCTGAGTGATTCGGGTTCCCTCAGTACCAATTGCAACCTCACCCATTTCTGCGATATAGCATTCATACTCTGCGCTGTTGCTCATAATGACAATGGCGTATTCGCCAGGAATCAAATAAACCGGAGTAGAGAACTTGAAGCGGGTGTATGTGTCAGGATCATCTACAGAAGGAACCTCACCATCTCCTGATCCAATTGCGAGATTAACCTCGCTTGCATTTAGAGATGCTTCAGCAAATGGCAGAACCATTGATGAATGCGGATATCCGTTTACTGTTGGTCTGATCTGTACGCGAATCGGTGGTGCAGATTCTCCGCTTGGTGCATTCTTGATGAACAAGTCAATGCTGTGTACCCAAACTCCCTTTGGATTCTTGGCAACATCAACCAAGAATGTCTGAGCAAGCGGATCGCGCCAAGTAATACTTGAAGTGGAATCAGTTTGTACTCGCGTAACTGCATCTCGCACTACACGATCTTCTGTAACTGTCTGACGACTAATCACAGGAACACGAGTAGATACAATGGTGTTCTCTTTGGTTTGTAGCATTCCCTGTGCAAAATAACTTGCATCCGCAGAGGTGTTGCTTCTTGGCAAGTCATTTGTTGTACTATCGGTGAGTCTGAACTGCCGCTCGCCAGTCTTGAACACTCCACCTGGCAAATTGAATACCACTTCCACCTCTCCGGCAGAGTTGGTCTTGATTGGATTACTTGGTGTAACTGGTTGACCATCAAACTCACAATACTTGTTCACAGAAGTATTGTCGAAGAATGCATAAAGAATGGTATTTGGTTTGAGAGACTTGCCGGTGATTGTGATTTTCTTAGAGCGGATGTAAGGAACCACACTCACATCTACAATTCTATCTCCAAGTTCTTTGGTGACACGCTGCGGTGTGATGGAAGTTTTGATTCCCTCGCGGGTTTGTCTACGATCAACTGTTTCGGTCACAAGACTTGTGCGAGTTGTGGTTGTCTGTTGGCGTCTACGCATGACACCATCAGGCGCTCTACGAGTGTGCGGAGCATCTAAGAACTGACTAGAAGATTTTTCTCCTAGCGACTCGGTAGTACTTGCACGAACACCAGTCCATGAGGTTTCCCAATCGTTCCATTGAGTTCCAAAGGCACTCTTCATACCCTTCCATGCATCGTTTTCGCCTTCCAAGTTGATTGTAACTGCTGGCTTGGTATTGGTATCAATCCATGTATCACTACTTGGAACCATAGACACGCTTCCCAGCCAACTCACAATATCAAATGGATTGACACTAATCGCTCTGCTTGCTACTGGTTGAATGATGTAGCGATTTGGCGTAGTATCATCATAGAAGAGAGTGACCACACCATCTGGCGAAATCTTGAACTCTTGCGATCCTGCGATGAGTGGTACGGGAGCAAACTCAATATGTCGTGTGCTGAATCTTGGACGCAAGTGTCCCTTATCAAAATCCATGGCACACGAATAGTATGGACTAAACACATCTCCTACACCATGTCCCTTGAAGTTATCAACAAAGATACCGTTCTTGATACGCTCTGCTCCACCCAATGCAGGATCAGGAATAGAGAGTTCTGCTGCTTCTTTTTCTAGCAGAGTCAGGGTGGTATAGTACTCTACACGCTCGATACGCTTTTCCAGTTTGGCAATATCGCTCATGGTAAAGCGTCTGTTATCAATGTAGTCTACTAGAACATCCTCAGAACCGAATGTGTACTGAGGAAGAGAAAGTGTATACAAAGACATAGACTCTGGCACATCTTTGGGTGATTCGGGACGAATCGCTGATTTGCCAGCAATGATCTTGAATTCACGATTCTTTAGTAGAACCAGTTTATCTCTGCGAGAAGTGAAATAGTCGTAAGTTACTGCGGGTCTAGAGCCAGTTGATCCAAGTGCAGGAAGAACTGTTTCCGAATCTCCTCTGGCACCACGAGCAATGAATGCTCCTGTGCTTTCTTGTATCAACGAGTTATCGCGTAATGGACAATCTTCATCCAATGCGTTTGGACGATTTGTGTCAGATGTTGTAAAATCATTCATGTCTGCTAGTGCTGTTGCAACTCTAGCCGGAGTAGAATTTTCTCTTGATGGTCTGTAGTCTAAGCAGTTACGAAGTTCGTATGTATATCCATATACAGGACTTGTGTAAAGCGGAATATCTTCGTAACGACTGAAGAATGGATGATGGTCGTTGTGTTCGTATGAGTTAATCGTGAAAGGGCCTGCTCCGCTGTGCTTCAAGAACTTGAAGCGAATAAACAGAGTATAGTCCAGTTTTTCGCCCTTATTCTTGAAGATGCCGGGATATTGTGTCTTGAGGTTCTGCAAAGCACTCTTGCGAATCACAATCTTGGCATGATCGTAGAAATTATCATTGACTCCATTGATCAACTCAAAGTACTTGGTGATATCTCGCTTGCCTGTGGGATTTTGTTCTGAGTTTGTTGCGTCCCATACGAGGACTTCTTCAACAGATAGCACATCTGAGAATCCAAGACTAGTAACAAATTCGTCTGGCAATGTTGGACTCAAGAATGAGTTTGTATTGTTTGCCGAGCCGTCATCATCTTCATCCCATGAGTCCCATCCATTTTGTCCTTCAGGACTGAAGTTTACATTCCACGGATCATCTGAGTTATCTCCGTTGAACTGGAAAATGCCTTCCCAGTTTTTGAGAGGAAGCATAAAGTATCCGTCTTCGTTGATGTACTTGTCCCATGTCACGCCTGAGTATTCTGAAATAACTGCTGCTGTCTTCTTTCTAAAGTTTGTGGTATTTGCGCTACCTGCTGTTTGAGCAGCAACCACAGTTTCCATGTGGAAAGGTTTGGTTGTAATACCAAGAGTATCGCCACCTGTAGGAGCATACACAATATACATCACAGTTTTATCTGAGTTCACTAGTGCTTTGATTGGAGAGTTTGCATCAGAGACTGCACCAACTGATAGGAGTTTATTGGTGTTTGCGCTGAACACCATAATTTTGTCTAGATTGTCTGCTTCAAAGTAAGAAGCATTAGTCGCCAATGCTGCATTTACTCTTGCTTGAAATGCAGAGTTAACCGTAGAACTTGCCTTGAATGTGTATAGCGTATTGCTAGAAGTGTCAGCGGTATTCGCAACAATACCTACACCTGATGTCTGATTGCTGAGAATCCATATCAAGTTGCTTCCGCTTCCATATTGTCTCCAAACCAAACTACTATTTGCCTGGAATGTAGGACCTGCTCCAGTTCCACTAGAGATCAGTTGCTTGCTGAAAGTTTTCTTGCAATCATACTTGGTCTTTGCAAACTCAGTAATCTGTTTCAAAGAACACAAAGAAGGAAGATCAAAGATAGCAAGATTGGCCTTTGGAGAAAACAGGATGGTATCGTAGTATTCAACTAGAACTGGATCTGTTTGACCGGACACAATTCGCTCTACTTGAGTGAATGATGTTCCACCAAAACCAGACGGACCACCCGTAATCGAAATCTCAAACAACTCTATACTTCCTGCAATCTGATCGCCGGTAACTACAGTATCTTCTCTATTTTCATAACGGAATCTGATGTGATCAAAGTCTGCAAAGTAAGAACCATCTTTGATCTGAATGTCACATAGATGCACATTCACTTTACCTTCGTTTGGTGTTACTCCGCGAATACGAGCAGTACCGATTAAAGTGTTTCCATTTTCGTTACCAGTCGTAGCATCAGGTGATAGTTGATTCCAAAGTTCAACCTTTGGATGCGAACTCCAAGATGGAAGTTTCAGAGTAGATGGAGCAGAAGTATCGCCAGTTAGAGGTGGTTCGCAGATCACATAGTTGCCGAGAAGCAGGTTGATTTCTTCTCCAACAACTGCTTCAGACTCTCTCGCCTTTTCGATTGGAATGAACTTGGTGTTCTGATTCTCGAACTCATATCCGTAGATGTATGCTTTGCCAGTACCAACACCAACTATGAGTTTGCTCTTGGCGTCTTCAATGGCATCTACCACCGTTTCTGATGATGGGTCTTCTGCGTCTGCCGCCCATTCAGGATGCAGGCGTCCAAGTGTATACTTTCCATTGAATCGATCATCTGAGTAGGTACTGACATGAGGAAATACTGCCAGGTAATCTTGAGGATTTTCTCCTTGCTGTGATAGAACCTTTCTAGGAACTCCATCACCTTTTGTATACAGAAGATTGAACACATCTCCTGTTACTGGAATTTCAGACTTCAAGAAAAACAAGTTGCTATTGTTTGATTTGCTGTAAGACTCAGACACCATGATATCACCTTCCAATGGGGTGCCAAATATCATGTGCATCAAAGTAGTGCCGTAACCTTCTGCACGGAAATCTACTTCTCCTTGACGAGAAAGGAATGTATCCGCGTTTGACACAATTCCTTTCCATACCAAAGCGTCATTTCGGTATCCATAGATGCTTATGTTTGCCGGGAATCCATCTGAAACTTCTGATGTGCCGCTTTCGTTTCTTACTGAAAATGGTGTCGAGTTTGCAGAACCTTGAATTTCTCTAACAGTTTCTCTAAGCACACACACCTTTTCGTCATTGAAGTATTCTTCGATGTCGATTTCAAATGGCTTAACTGTATACGATCCTGACTCATCATAAGTTCTGCGGGCAAGAGTTTCTTCCAAATCGCTATAGATGGGATACTTTACCGAATAGCGAATAGTTCCATCTACTACACGAGTCAACTCAACAAAGTTAGTCGTTTTGTACTGGTCTGCATCTGCAAGAGTGTCTTGATTAGTGAATGCTAGTTGATCCAATACTAGATCAACTTTGTAGCGATCAGCACCAGGCGCTGCATAGTTGTAAGACCCGTATGCAGGATCTAGAAGAGTTCTATCAGTATCTGCATCAATCACTTCTCGCTTGATCGTAAATCCAACTCGGCAAGATGGGAACTGAAACAGTCTGACTCCAACTAAACTACTTTCCATACCTGTAACAAATGTCCAACCTTCTCCGATTGAACCAATTGCAGGCACATCGCCAGGAGCAGTTGTCCATTCAGTTTCTACTGAATCACTTTCGGTTGAAACTCCAAGTACTGTGCTTTGTAGTCTAGCCTTTCGCTTCAGTGCGATAGTCTGCGCCGATGCCATGATAAACGCACCGTCAATGTAATAGATGCCGTCTTGGTTCGATATTAGAGTTGCTTTTCCGAAAGTAGCAACTTTATCTACACTTTCGTTTGAATACTTGATCTGACATCGAATATCAGTTGCAATCTCTTGATTGCTTTCGTCAACCACAGTAACCACCGACAATGTGGAGGGAGCGCCTGTAACTTGTTTGTATAGGTCTTTCAGATTTGTGATGCTTCTGTTTTCGCCTGTATTTGGATCTGTCACCGTGACAGAATTTTGATACTCGACAAACAGAACATGGTATGGGTCTGGATCTGTCGGTGCCACCGCCTCCGACGCTTCCACATGAAGAACTTTCATGCGAAGTTGCGGAACTGTAGATCCTGATGAAACATCATTGACGATGATTTTTCCAACAAACTGAGAGGGAGTAACTGTTACTTGTCCCTGCGTGCCATCGGCTGTTGTTCCTGTGACCGCAGTTTCGATGCGGATGAAACTGCAATCCACCGCACCCAACTGTCCATCGACAACTGGACTTCCATCCTTAAAGATGTGATTGGCAAATCTACTGATTTGCTTTTGCAAGACCGTTTGTAGTTGAGTTAGTTCTCGGGCCTGTAATGCATAGCCAGGCTTGAACAGCATCTTGATGAATTTCTTGCTGTCCTGATAGTCGTCGTAGTACGGGAAGCCTGCGAATTGTGTTGGTTCGATCTCTGCCATTCTTAGTCCTTTAGAACCGTAGAATCAACTTGAACTCTTCAAGCCGCTCGGGGTTGCGAGTGATTGCCTTGATATTGTCTATGTATACGACTTCGCCACTATTAATCTGAAGGTCTGGCTCGGTGACATCCCCGCGAGTTATCGAAGGGATGTTGTCTGAAATGGGGATCTCGTCTACGGTCAGGACATAAACTGGTTGCCCACTTTCAGTTTTTCCAAATCCAAGCAAAATGCCTTCTTTTGTGGTGCTATCAAACGGATCAAATGATCTGTTCCAACCTCTAAGAGAAGTCAATTCTAGATTCACTGCTTGCTCAGACTCAGACTGTGTGATGGTGTAGTCCACCACAGATGCAGTACCTATCTTGCGATACTCGGCATCTATTGTTCCCTCAGTACCTGTGATCAGTTCCAAGACAGTAATCGTACTGTCTAATGAAAGATAAGATATGCCATTGATATCTACTAAACTTGGAGTGTTGTTCAGAACCTTGGCATTTACCTTATAGGTTTGACTGTACGATGCTCTTGTTAGTGTTTCTCGTTGAGCATCTCCACTAACAATGCCAATGTTTGTTTCTCGAACACCTGTGCTACTGATGTTGCTTCCATTCCATATGCCAGAGAATTGATTTACCCCCGAAACCTGTATGACTCTTTCGCCTTCCACATAATTTCCAAGTGCATCTACAGTTGCTCCACGGAATCTTCCATTGACATCGCTCAGTATGAGATATCCGTCTGTTCCATCAGTTCCAACATCCCAACCGGCAATTCTGGCAGTAGTCAACGACTCTACTCCAATCACAAACTTACCAATGTCAAATGACTCAGAAGTATATCCAAGCGTACTAATGAAGTTATCGTCATCTTGGAAATACTGATATGATGGGCCTATCTCCTGTCCTGCATCGTTGCATCCAACAATGGGAAGGTTTGAATTGTTTTTGAACTTGCTATCTTCTAAAGGTTCGATATACACATATCCAGTAGGATCTGGTCCTGTGATTGCCGTACAGCAATTTTCAGAAGACACAGCAATAGGAGGTATCCATCGTACAACTCTACCAGTTGCACCGCTGCTTGCTTGTTTGACTAGTTGACCATGCACAAAGTTTCCCGTGGAAGGATCATATGTGTGTCTCTCTTCAACTCCGTCCGATGCCCAAAACTTGATCTTTACCACGATGATTTTTGGTTTGGTTATTCTGAGTTTGTATCCTTCCAAGTCTTCGATACCTGCAAACTGACCTGCATTTGTACCTCTTCCCAACTTTGGATTTCTAAGAAGTCCAAACTGTCGGAAGTTGTTGATCGCTGGCAACTCTCCTGCTATACCTGCTCTGCTAGAACAGAAAACCATAATCTCAGATGCACCAAGTTCTGTGACTGCATCGGATCCATGTCCGCCACGCGGAGAAATGATTACTCTTGCTTCGGGCGCCTTTGCAGAAACTGGTGTAATAACAATGGTTGCATTCGTGTAGTTCTTTCCCGCTCTTAGAATTTCTAGTCGATCAATTTGGTAAGTATTGTTACACTCTGCTCCTGTGATTGCTTCCATTTTGCAAAGCAGTTCGCATCCAAATCCATCACCAAACACCTTTGCTGTTGGAACAATGTCGAATGCTGTTCTGTTTTCTCCCGAAGCAGATACTGGTCGAGCAAGTGGTTCTCTGATGGTCAATCCAAGCAATCCTGCATATTCGGTGGAAGGTTGTCCCCATTCTGCAAACTGAATTTCGTGAATTTGTCCTGATCCTAAACCACTCTTGAAGTATACACTATAGCCAACCAATCCACCTTCAGAGTTCAAGTTTCCTCCAACTGGAAGTCCTGCGGGAATAACCCAAACCTTTGTGTCTCCCACTCTGCCTGGCACAGCAACCATCTGATTTGTGCTAATGCTTGTGAGCGGGAATGAATCTCCTAGAGATGTAAGGATTACATTGTCAATTGATCCATCTATGGCTGATTGTTGAACAGCAAGTTGAAGCGATCTGACATTGCTAAGACCACCCGCAAAGTTAAATCCATCTTCGATAAACTCTACTGGAACTCGCGTATCAGTAGCAAACTTGTAGTACAGATCGTCAGGAATCTGATACATGAACTTCCACCTGTATCCATCACTTGTGCAGAAAATGCTTGTACTTGTTGAAGTTGGTTGATCGGTTGAAGGTTCTCCACCTTCATTGGAAATGCATTTGTACACCTTGTTTTCAGATGTGGTTACATAGAATTGTTTCGGGGCGTATGGATTTACCAAATCAACCACATCATCATATTCTGCGTAAACCGTTCCGTTTTGCCAAGGATTTCTAGGAATGACTAGTGATACATCGCTTCTACCAATACGGATGGCTCCCATCATATCAGTCCATGCATCTAGATCACCACGGACACAATCAACAACTAAATCTGGAAGATTTTCATTGCTCCATTGTGAGTTCTTTCCAAAGAACAAGAAGAATCTAGAATCAGAAAAGGAATCAAACTCATCTAGCAGAAATTCTGCTAGATTTGCACGGAACTTGTTGCGGATACGAGTATCAAATGCCATTAGTTTACCTTTGCTTATGTAGGTGTAAATCTAGAAACTGATCCACTTCTAGTGTTTTGTCCCTGCGTATTTGTGTTGAAAATTCTATTTAACTCAGATACATTTACTGTCTGTTCATCCAGTACATCAGATCTCTTACCAAGTCCTTTTATTATTCCTGCAACATACGATGTTTCTTCAGGAACAAAGTCATCTGTTTCAAATCCATCAAACTTGTTAGATCCAGGCACAAACGAGTGGTAGTATCTTCCATCAATCATGTGGAAGAAATCGTTCAGTTTGATGTAAGAAAATCTAGTGAAATCTGAGTTTCCTTCAATACAGATACATGGGGTTATGTTTGTATATCCTCTGCTGTTTGGATGACTGTACACAATCCAGTAATTCTGCGATAGGCAGCATCCAGGACCAGTTCCAGTACAAAGTTCCCATGTTTCGTGAGTTGCTTGTAGTTCTTCTGTGCCTGTACACCCACCTGTTATGTTATTGCTCGTGACTTGTTCGTAGTCCGATGAATTGTGGTCGGCATCCAGGCACCAAATGTTGTGTATGCCCTGTATAAGGCCTTCTGATAGAGGACTTCCGCCAGTGATATGAGGATCTGTGCCATTTTCGACCGCAGTACCCAACAACGGGTTGTAACCATCAGGATACAAGTCAACTCCTTGACTATTGTTTCTGAGATTTTCATAGGTCTTGAATCGGTATGGTGTGTAGTGTCCGATGATAGGATCTTCAAATGTGACTACAAAGTTCTTGTCATCAACTCGATATCCTGTGGTTCTGTACAGATACTGCTGTGAAAACACTGCCATTCCTGATGGATGGATCAACTTTCTTATAGTGTCGATCCATCTGCCAAATGATTCGTCAGTCTTCACAACATACGAGAATTCTTGATAGAATCTGTTGTCTTGCAGTTTCTTTTTGGATGATACATGGCCATCGTCATTACTGTAGAATCCGTAGTCTTCTACAACTGCACCGAATAATGGAACCACTTCAGTTCCTCTTCCAGCCAAAGAAATGATCTTTGCTTCCCATTCTTCGGGATTATAGTTTACCCCACCATCCACAATCTTTATTCGCTTCACAGGACCTCTAGCATCGCTCTCTCCTGTTTTAACAAAGTATGCACTCTTGAGATAGTCAATCTCGATGATCTGTCCAAATCCTCCATTGCCCTCAGGAAATCCATAGTTACTTTTCGGATACAGCACAACCTGATCGCCAATTCTATAGAGTTTCCATGATTGTCCAGTAGATGCCGTTTCTTCTCCAGTATCACAAATATCAAATCCAGTAAGAATCGTATACACAATTTCACTTACAGTAGCGAGTGGAGAATTTGAAATCTGTACTGGAGAGTTTGGCGTAAACTGTCCGAACGGCGATGATATCACATACTCGGTTACTTCGTATCCACCTTGAGTGTATTGAATGATGCCTTTGATGTTTGCATATGCCTTCAATATGCCAGAACCATCTCTCTGCGAGAGAGTGCCCCCGTTATATTGGAATAGTTTTCGGCCATTCGTGGATGTGGTTTTGATCTTGTACAGAGTATTCCACTTGCCATCAGACAACCGAAGAATGTCAACCTTTGGATAGTACAACTCAGCATAAGTGTTGAACAGAATCAAGAACAAGAATCTATATGATTTCTCTGTTCCCTTTGCCTTATAAAACGCTCTGATATGTTTCATCAGTTTGCGTTCATCTAGGAGTGCCCCTGTAGTCTGATCGAACGCCAGTTGCTGTGGAAAGTGTTTCAGGTACTCTTCTTTGAACAGCGCGACGAATGAATCCAAACTGTTGTCAATATCTCTCTGATCTAGCAATGTCAGCGGAGAAAGTCTTCTTCCTTCTTCATTGGTTTGTAACCACTCGAAATACGCTTCCATGAATGCAACAAATACGGGATGATCCGCAGAGACAAACTCTGGAACTTGCCCAGCAATAAAGTGTTGTAGTTTGTTGTCGTATCCTTGCATCAATTACCTCAACACTTGGGATAACCCTTTGGAGGAGGAGAAGACTCTTTTGGTTTTGCGGCATTGGTTGTTTGTGCCGTTGCCTGTGTAGTAGTGGGTTGTTGTGTGGGGTCTGCTTGAAACTTTGGTTGATTTCTTGCAGAACTTGGTGAGTTCAGTCTACCTTCTGTAGAAAGTTTCACATCGACAATGTTCGATGTTGGATCTGTATTGTCAATCACTAACAACTGGTTTTTATCTGCAACGATCTCTGCGAAGTTACTAGGCTGTGCGCTAATTTTCAACACAGGATTGATACCCGAAAGTCCTGCAATGTTTAGTGTTGGAAGGTCAACCTGTCCTGATTCGTAGTTTATACTGCCTGCTTTAGATTTCAATACTCGGAAAGGCTTCTCAGACAAAGATGTTGGATTGGTAGAAACCGATGAAGTAGGTGACGCAGCAGCGCCTGGTAGCGGTTCGTAAGTTATTACATTCATCTGTCCGTTTCCATCATCTCGCAAATATGCAACAGAGTATGGAGAAGAGAACGAGGCTTTTGCTGCATCGAAATGCAAGAATCCGTTTGAATTTATGGTTTCGGGTTCCATTGGATTTGAGAACTCGGTGGTATAGTTTGCATCAACTCCGTAGTTCGGGGAGATGCGCTTCTCTAAGAAGATTACAGTTCCACTCGCCTCCACACTAGTGTCAGACGAGTCAATGTTAGAAGATAGTCTAGATGCCAACAAGTTTCCACCAAACTTGCCAAGATTGCCGTTGACATATGAATTCACCGAATTCTTACCACTTGCTTTACTTCGTTTGGAGTCTTGGTAGTCTTTGCCGGATTCATCTTTACGGTAGTTTCAAATTTCAGATAGGTGTAGTCAGGATCAACAATCTCAGGAGTTACTCCAACGATATTTAACTTTTTGAGAATGCCTATCTTGATTGCTTCTTTCTCTTGGTTTGTGAGACTTGTTCCACGCGAAGGTTTGATAGACACAAACACCTTTCCATATACAGGGGGTGTATTGTCTTCTCCTCCCCACACATAAATGCTCTCTGCGAATGGATAGTCTCTGGCAAGCATGAAACTGTAGTCTTCCACAGTAACTGCACGATCTTGCGCTTGGAATCCTCTAGGAGCATAGTATTTGATAGACTCAATACCTTCTCTCTCAGATCCTCCCAATGCAGGATCAATAGTAACTACATCGGGATCAGCAAAATCACTACCCTCTAAACTAAAGGACGACTGCAAAGATTCTGTATCAGTTGCACCTATACCGTTCGCTTCTATTGGATCTGCTGAAGTAACCAAGTATTCCAATACGACAATGTTTCCGTTCTGTAATCCTTTGCCTACAATATCGTCACCGAAGTACACCTCGTACTTGGTGTTCTCTGTTTCCTGTATGAAGTAAACCTTGCTCGCTGCATTCAGTTGTAGAGGATCAGAAACAAGAGTCCAGTACTCGTCATATCCTGATATGTTTGTTACCGAAGTCTGCACTCTTACCTTGAGTGTGCTTAGATCAATGTTTGTCTCGGGAATCACAAATCGCTGTGATGGAGAATTTGTTCGATCCACGATAAAGGTTGATACGCCTGGTCTACCTTCAACAATGGTTAGTTCAGGTATCCAGTACTTTTGAACGATTCCGTTCTCATCATATGACTTGGGTTCAAACTTGTAAGTGTCGATGGTTCTGAAAGCGAAACTTTTCCCACCTGCACTTGCCAAGAATGTGCTGTATCTGGGCAAGAACTCGTTTGCAATTCCACCATCTCCATCTGCGTCTACAGTAACAGAAACTTGAGCGCGGGCGCCTTTGTTGGAAGTTGGAGTGTATCCAAGCAACTTGGAATGCGATACCACTGAGTCGCGCACAGTTGCTGTATCCAAGAACATTTCATTTGCAACCATGTTGCTATAGTAGTTGATGTAGTGGGTGTTATAGGCAAGCAAATCTAACAGAATGCTCAACCCCGATCCCTCGAAGTTGTAGTCTTTGAACTTGTCTTGAGAACTCAAGAATCGCTTCAGATTGGTTTTGATCTCGTAGAACTCTAGTCCGTCTACTGCAATCTTGTTGTTTACATCTGCCATTAGCGAAGCCTCTCTAGGTAAAACTGTGTTTCAGATACCTTTGATGTGTTTCTGATCTGAAATCGAATGGTTACGATGAACCTGTTACGATCAGGATCACCTTCAACAATCACATCTTGAAGCACTACACGAGGTTCGTATGACAATACGGCATCACGAATACCCTTTTCCAAGCGAATCACAGTTAGGTCTGTGAACGGTTCAAACAACATGGCAGTAACATTGCCTTTTAGTTCAGGTGAAAAGGGTCTTTCGTATGTATTCGTCAGGATGATATTTTTTAGTGATCGCTTGATTGCGGTTTCATCCTGTAGAACATTCAAATCCCGTGTCACAGGATTTTTGGCAAAGTTCAAATCAATGTCTGTGAATTTGGTTTGTGGGGTGTTTGCCATAAGTTCTCCTGTTCCATGTATGTATTAGCCAGAATACACATCAGAGCATACCTCCTAACTCGGGCCCACCTGAACCAAGTGCGGAACTTGGTGTAGGAGTTGGTGTTGGAGTGTACCATTCTGAATCGGAAGGTACTACTCCATCAGACCCACCGGATACTCCCTCATCAAAGTATCCACCATCTACCTCTTCATCAGGAGTAGGGGTGACCATCATAGCAAGTCTAAGGCCAACCGACATGGTTCTTGCCTCTACTTCCTGCAACCTGGCCTGAATCAAGGCAACAGTAGCAGCATCTATAGGAGGAGGAGTTGGTGTTGGAGTCCCTGTTACTATTCCTTGCAGAATCAATTCATCAGGAACTGGTTCAAAGAAAATCTCTTTGTCTTCAGTTTGTGAATCATATGCTCTTTGTTTGCCAGATTCAGTTTGTGCGGCAGATGCGGCCGCGGCCGCTCTTTCTTCTTTGTCTCGTTCAACATCAATCGCCGTTATTGCATCTCTGAGATTGTCGCTACCTGTGAACTCTTCTAGCATGGCGCGCATGATACAGTTTCCTCTACCCTCTCCCTTGGCGATTGCTGCCATGAATTGTCCAAGCGTAAACTTCTGAACATACGCTTGTGCCAAAGAAAACTGTGATAGATCAAGTGAAACGATATAGTTCAGATATTCAAAGAATCCTGCCATATCAGATAACATCTGATCCAGTTTCTCAAAGAACTCATCGAGTTCCAATCCACCTAGCAGATTGGTAATATCATCAAGAGTAAATGGTAAAGAGCCTGCAATCAAGTCTAGGATGCTGCGAAGAATCTGACCCAAAGAATCAGGAATACACAGCAGATTCTTCATCTGCTCAATGACGATTGGTCCTTGAATGGTAGAGTTGAAGAATCCAGTAAAGTTGTCCTGATCCTGGCCTTCCATTTGTTGCTTGGCAGAATCATATGCACTTGCAATGCCCATCGTTCTCTGAAATATCACAGGATCGCCTGCACCACTTTGTTGGTCAGTATGCGATTTGAAAGAACTCATTCGTTCTTGTTGACTGGTCAGTTTATCTGTAAAGGTTACTTGAGAACCAAAGGAACTTTCTGATCCAAACTGTAAGGTTCTCAGTTTGCTGAGAAGACTAGTACCTCCTCGGGACACGATTCTATCGTAGAAATGCTCTTGCTCAGGAGTAACATCTTCTGATCCCGATCCTGAATCGCCATCATATGCCCACGGAGGAATAGAACTTGCCAGAGTCTTTAGGTCTTCAGAACATAACACCCATTGCAGTACTCCCAACGCAGACGCATTCTCAAATATCTCTCCCTTCATTACCTTGTCAACAAGGGATTTGACTGCATTAGAAAGTCTATCAGCGTTTGGGGTGCATTTGCCGACTACTCTTTTGGTTAGTTCTTTAGTTCTTTCAATTCCGTCTGCCATGTGTTACCCCGCAAAGACATTTCCGCTGCCTGTTTGATTACGCGATCCACACGATACACCATCTCCGATGCGAGCAACCGCCATTCCGTTTGCAAAAACAGTTGGCGATCCTGTTTCTTGGTTTGCTCCGTGACAAACAACGCAGCAATGACTTTGCCATGGATCTCCTACACGATGCACTCCTAAACTATTGACAAACACATCACCTGACGCGCCTGCATTTGGTCTTGAACCAAAGCATCCGTGTCCTGTGCATAAGTCTCCGAGTCTGTGTACTGGCATTCCCATGTTAGTTCAGTTGGATGGTTGCACCGCGAATGATGGTATCTGCTTTGCTCACGAAACGATGATACT
>Ga0194123_10002768_pt1 | contig 22213 bp, 20 predicted proteins | sample TA2MahsurfametaG_5_FD_155479 | JGI IMG/M metagenome (GOLD analysis project Ga0194123, IMG submission 155479) | Freshwater microbial communities from Lake Tanganyika, Tanzania - TA2015023 Mahale A surface | ecosystem: Environmental > Aquatic > Freshwater > Lake | place: Tanzania: Lake Tanganyika... | reverse complement strand
CGATCGTGCGCGGCACCACTAGCCGCAAGCTCGTGGCCGCCATCCGCGATGCCGGTGCCACCGAGGTGCACATGCGCATCAGCTCGCCTCCGGTGACGCACCCCTGCTTCTACGGCATCGACACCGACACCCAGGATCAGCTGATCGCCGCTCGCCTCACTCTCGAGGAGATCTCGGCGCACCTCGGCGTTGATTCACTCGCCTACCTCACCAAGGAGGGCATGGTGGAGGCGGCACAGGCCAATGCCGGGCACTTCTGCACGGCTTGCTTCGACGGAAGCTACCCCATCCAAATCGAAGCAATACTCAAATCGGCAAAACTTACATTAGAAAAATGAAGGAAATAGCAAAATTAATCTGCGACGATTACAACCAAATAAGGAATAGAGCGTTCGATAAAAAGGAAGTAGATTACAATGAGTATCTTGAGATCATTTCAGTAAACAAGTTTATAAACATATTAAGACTAAATATATTGTATCAGCGCTTAAACCTAAGGATTTTAGGATTATTAGATAGTAAGCCTTATCTAAGAAAAATAACTATACTTTGCGCTGATATTGCTATTATCTACAGATCTTTAGTGAAAACAGTAGTTATACTATACTCTGTTCTCTTAAAATCTAAAAGAGATACTTACAAGTCAGAAATACAAGTAATTATTGACGACAATAATCCAAGTCTTTTTGCAGTGGTAAAGCATAATGATCATTTTGTGTTCCAAAATAGTGTAAATGAGATTTTTAATGACTTAAAAAAGGAAGCATTGATTATTACTCAATCACAAATCGTTCTAGTTAAAAATAACACTATTACCGAAGTAAGATACTCAAAAGTCTGGCATGAATTCGTATTTTCTAGGAAAGATATTTGGAAAGCATCCAAGAAACTTCTACATGAACTAAAAAGAACTAGAGCAAAAACCTACAAAAAGATAGCATTATTGCCAGAGATAATGTCGTTTTCAATAAGAAGTTGCTGTGATTATCAAATTATAGTTGATTCAAACTCATTAGCAAAGTTTTATTATGAACAGACCTCAGAGACATATAAAGATAGAGTCTGGGTGGTTTTATTAAGTCACAATATCTCTTACTCATATTATCCACTACCAAAGTCGGAAGATAGCAAATATTTGTATGAACTATTTCATACAGACATTGTCGCCTCTAAATGGTATGTAAATTCACTCGCTTCCAAAAGCAATGTCGAAAGATACATGAGTGCAACAAGATCAAATGATAAAATAGTATTTAGTATCATAGGTAATACTTACAGCAGACATAAAAGTAAATCGACCATCAAATATGATTGCGCGGTAACGAGTCTCTCTATAGATGAACGATACATTATTGTTTTTGACATTCCAGTCAAAAATCTTAATGAGACAAGAAGGTTTTGCTATTACGATGAAGAACATGCATTGAAACACTCAAGAATTATCAAAAGTGAATATCTCTTGATGTTTTGGGAGGACATAAGGTCATTTAAGGATTTAAAGATCTTATGGAAACCTAAAAGGCATTATACGAGAAAAACCATACTTGATGAAGCTTATGAGGATTTAGTGATAGATCTTTCGAAAGACCAACGAATAATGACTCTTGACACAAGGTTGGCTCCTTGCGACATTTCCCTCTTGCATCGCAATATTCCCATTATCGGATTTCCATTGTCTTCCGCAATATTGCCATACAATAAGTCTCAGAAGCATCGATCTATATATTATTCACCAGATAATCTTACTAAAAGCCAGTTAGTTATAAATCAGATAGAGGGTATTCCTGTAGTAAATGGACGCGAAAGACTCAGAAGCTTTCTGTACAATCAGAAGCTTAGCTCTGAATTAGAGTTTAAAGATATCTCAGAAGAATGAAGCGGCAGCAAATCCTCGGCTAATAGTGAAACTATAACTTTTGCCACCGCAACTGAAGAAAGAGTGTCTTTAAAAAGATCTTCGTCATTACCCAATATATCTCTACTCATCGGAGTATCCACAAGACTTGGCGTAACAACATTTAACACACCCATTTTGTTAGTCATTAGGTATTTCGCAAAATAACGACATGTGCATAACTGACTGGTTTTAGAAAGAGCATAAAGATAACCCGAGTGGGGACTTGTGCGTTTCGCACTCTTAGACGAGATAACTAGTGCTCTAAGATATGAATCAGAGAAAGATTGATTATGTTTAATAACCAAAGTTAGAATGTTATGTAGTGACACAGTGGAAACTACTATAGACTCATGAATATCACGATCACTTGTTTTCAGCAAGTCAACTCTTGGATACCTTGGCGATGCACAAAAAATCAAAGCATCTATTGGAGAGAATTTATTATCTCTAAGCAGTGGAGGAAACTGCATAAAATTTGAATTTAGATCAAATTGAATACATTCAAAGTTATTATGGCTTATCGGAACAACAGACCTGGAGATCGATATGACATAATATCCTACCTTTAAAAGTTCATTTACGACTTCTCTTCCGATTCCTGATGAACCACCCACAATTAGAGCTGTTTTAATTTGACTATTGATCATCGGGATAGATGTGTTCGACATCATACCTGCTAATCGCCATTCTGATAGAGAGATGACCCTCGCCTGAAGCCGTAATCTTGTGCAGACGTCCTTTTCTCATAAATACGAAATCACCAGTCTCAACAATCTTCTTCTGATCTTCGATTTCCCAAAGCCAAGGGCCTCTCAAAATGTACCAGCATTCGTTCCAATCTGGGTGGTAGTGAAGCCGGTTCCCTTCACCTGGAAGCTGCGCTAGGAGTGTTACGGAATTACTTTCAGAATCGACAATTGTCTTTGACCAGCTTTTATCAATTGGCATAGATGCTATGATTTTATCAATATTACATACTTCTTGATTTGCACCATCAAAGCTACAAAGACTGATGCCATCTCGAGCAAGTATGCTCGGCACGTCAACTTCGCTATTCATCTCAGTTTGTTCGGACTTTGTCTATCATATCAGATAGTGTGACTGCTTCCTGATAGTCCTCTTCCGTATCAATGTCTAAGAGAGAAAGGTGCTTCAATTTAAAGTAGATGTTTGAGTCATTGCCATGATACGCGGACCCTCTTTCATCCATTGCTTTTAGGAAGAAACGCTTGGACCATGACATAAGAACTGTAGCGTATGAGTAAATCGCAGTCATATTCTGCGACGGGGGATTTACCTTTGATCGTTCGAAATTGATCGGGTCGCCGAACTCGTCTACACAGCCAATCCTATGACTACCAACACTTACGATAGAAACATCAGAATAAACATGATTTTCAACAATAGAGCAGAATTTAGCAAACTCAACACTAGACAAAAAAGGAGAAGTAGGCAAAAGCTGAACAACTCTCATGCAATCCATATGTTTAAGGAAATCACACATGAATTCGTCGTTTGTAGTCACGTCTCGACATAGGTGATCTGCTCTCCGGAAAAAGTTAATATTGTAAGATTCGGCAACCGGAAGTAAATCATCCCAGTCTGTATTTAAAAAGATCTGAGAAGACCTGTAATAAGTGAGGGCTTTTTCAATAGATATTTCTAGCAGTGTTCGTGATCCAATCATCCGTAATGCTTTTCCAGGAACACGCGTGCTCCCTTTACGAACAGGAATCATGCAAATCACCGGATGCTCCAATTCTTACTATGAGAAGATAGTGTTTAATATAACACGCATGTCAGCAGCAGATACGGTCTTTTGAACAAGAGCATAATCTTTGCCAAAAGCCACAAAAGTTATGGAGGATCCTATACTCTTCTTATCTTTTAAGAGTACAGCAATAAAATCATCCAAGTGATCGAGGATCAAAGCCTTAATGCAGCGCCAGTTAAACCGGCTAATTCTGAGCATAGATTTAGTTAATCTACTAAAGACAATGTGCTCTTTGCAATACCCAAGACTTCTAGAGACTAAGTATGAAATTAGTATTCCATGCATAACTGCGACACCATGAGGAATCTTCAAAGAAGACAGAACCTCGATACCATGACCAAATGTATGTCCAAGATTTAGATTCCTTCTAATTCCTTTATCAAATTCATCTACTTCAACAAATGTCTTTTTAATGAGATGGCACTTTCTTGTAAGCTCCGTGAATCCAAACTCACTAATATTTAACAACTGTACATTATCAATCTTCTCAAGTAAACTCAGGATTTCTTCTGCTAGGCCAGCAATATCTGTGAAAAGATAGTGGAGTGCATCACCAAAACCTGAAAGCAGGTCCATTCGCCCCTGTGTGTAAACCAAAGACTCATCAATATAGACCAGATTCGGAGGCCAGAATAATCCAAATGTATTCTTAGCTGATGTGCTATTTATGGATGTCTTGCTACCTATACAGCTATCGCACTGTGCAAGCACAGTACTTGGAATAAAGTCCCACCGAATACCTCTTCTTAGTAGTGCAAAGGCAGTTGAAGATGCGTCTTGCACTGTTCCACCACCAATCACAAGAGCCTTGGTAATTGCAAGCAAATCACGCTCCTCAATATATTTTAGAAGCGATACAACTCCATTAAGACTCTTTATGTCTTCACCTCCTTTTAACCATATTACCTCACGATCTAACAAGGCCGAATGAACTCGTTCGGAAAAAGGGATATTACTATCAGCAACTATTAGTGGATATTCAGACAACAAGAATTCACAGTCGACCTCAATGCTATATGGATCATGGTATTCAACTACCGTTGTAGAGCGACTACTCTTAATATATAGCTGCTCATGCATAAGAACTAAATCCATGATCCACAAAGATTTCTTGCCCGTTAATGCATTGATTGATAGGTCTTGCTAGCGAGATAATATGATTCGCAATATGCCGCGGATTTAATAAGCGCCCAGAACGCTGTCGTATTAACGCATTTATGATCAACGGATCAACAAGCGTTTTTTCGGTTAGACGTGTCATCGTAAACCCAGGACTAACTACATTAACAAAACAATCCATTTCAACAAGTTCTACAGACAAATGCTTAGCAAAGGAAGCCATTGCGCCCTTTGATGAGCCATAGATTGATCGACCCTTTATTCCGAACGAAGACCAGATAGAACCAACACCAACTATTGATGAAGGAAAACCCACTCTCCTACTTCTAGCAAAAGACCCTGCGATTACCATAAATGAGAATAAGTTAATTCCTAGAATCTCGTCGATATCTTCGAAGTCGTATTCTACTGCTTTTTTGATAGCATTAGTGCCGGCAACATAAATAAGGTTCTGGAACTCTCCGAATTTGCAATCTCTTATCAGAGTGTTTACAGCATTACGATCGGCGAGGTTGCATTCCATCCACTCAAATCTGTCATTTGATATTGATGGTGCCGTTCTACTTAGTCCAACAACCTTTTGACCACGCTCAAGCAATGCCATTGTTACTTCTCGACCTATTCCCTTCGAACAACCAGCCACAAGAGTTTTCATAATCAGATTTGGGGACACTTGGCCCCAAGTCTATGAATTATCTCGTAGAAAAGCATAAGACAGAATGCTTCGACTGTGTGAAAGTATTTTGCATCAATACAAATCTGATCAATCTTAGACTGTGTCTGCTTGCCTGTAATCATGAATGTATCCCAACCATACTTGCTAACTGCCTCAATGGCACGCAGAATATTCATTGACGAGCCAGAGCAGCTAAGCCCAAGTAGCAGCGAAGGCTTACTTGTATCCACGCAGTTTAAAATCCATCTTTCAAAGATAGAATCAAAGCCGTAATCATTTGCGCTTGAGGTTATAAAACCAAATGAGTCAAATGAATGGCAGAACTTTCCATCGACCAACCTTGACACATCTGTTGCCATGTGGCTTGCAATATAGTGAAGACCTCCATTGCCGATCACATAAATATTCTCATGCTTATTGAAAAGGTCAACCAAGATATCTATTTCTTTCGAGCTAGAGATCGTCTTAAATTTTTCCTCTAACCCCTCAAAGTCCGTGATCACAGAAGCCTCCACGATATCGTCTACCGTATATTAGCATACAGTGTGATCCTTTCTATGCCTCGTATGGAGCCCCATGAGAAATATGCTTTTCAAAACCTTTCCCTTTAGACGCACAACAAAACTGGGTCCCATCTAAGGCATACAATCATAGGCAAATAGCACTTATATGCAGACAGTAAAACGGTAGGCTTAGATCAAGTGAACGTTCGTTATGTATTGCAAGTAGGAGATGCTGCTATTCCCTTCCACTTTATGTAGCGATCGCTCAAATGAGCTAGCTTTTCAATGTTCTCTTCACTGTACCCTTGACTTCTATATAGAGCTATAAAGCGGTCTTTATCAGATGCAACGTCTTTGGCTGTGCCGATCTGCGTCCATCCAACTCGCCGGTAGTCTTTAGTATTTCTGCCATCATCATGATGAAGTCTTGGAATCTTCTCCGCTTTCATGCGTCTACGTAGAGACTTATTATAAGCCTTTCCAACTGAATTAGAGATTCTATCGAGATATGCATAAGGTGAAACTGCGAAATCTTCGAAGTTCACTATGATCTCTTCTCTGCTGACTGATCTATTAAACAATACCTCAAATCTTCTCGACAAAAACTCTATTGCTTCATCTGCTATTTCGGGTTTTGTTAATATGCCTCTTTCTCGCCTCCTCGCATTAGGCCCGTCAGCAACCGGCAAAGATGTGTCTAGGTATTGAATGCCAAAATCTCTAGCCATACTAACTCCATAACAATTCTTTTGATTAAAGACAGCCTGATTCAACATAAACATCGGATCTCGGACAACCTCAACAAAAGTAAGTCGATCGCCAAGCGCAGCCCTCAAGAGATCTGCGCTTGGATACAAGTTATGAGTAATCAAGTTGAGGCATAACGACGAGTTAATCTCTGACTCATTAATATTACTTCTGAGTCCCCGGAGGAAGTACTTCCACCAATTTGGGTGATTTGAGACCGAGGATATATCTCTCAGTCTCCAGTTTAATTCGCGCCCATAGATAGAATTGTAGGCAAGCGAATCACACTCGGCCCGGATTAGCGATATTGCTGCCTCCATGCTAATATTCTCTGCCTGTTGGTAACTGCAATACCACTCTAAATGAAGACTATATTTAGAAGGTTCTATGCCTTCTAGCTCTCTTAGAACACTGGCAACTGCCGTTTTACCCGTTCCCTCCCAACCATTTACTATCAGTATCTGGTGTTCGTAGTTCTTTGCTTTCCCAACTGCCCGCATCGCGCAAACCTCGAACCAATTCAATTACTATAGCACTATTACTGGCTCGATCTGAGCAACTCGGATTGCCAACAGCCAAGAATGTCTTGAAGACCCACAAGATTGAAATCAGAGCTTCTTAACTAGCGGCACTTGAATGTGTTGTACTCCCACCGCCAGCGATCAGTCAGCTGTTGAGCTTCGGGAGCTGTCGTGAGCAGCTCGGTGTTGAGTAACTCATCTCGAAGCGTCCGTTGAACGAGTCTGCAATGGCGTTCATCCATAGGCATCCCGGCTCGATGTAGGCCGTGCTGGTGTTGACGTTGGCCCCGCACAAGTCTTGTAATGCCTGGGTGATGAAATCCGGCCCATTGTCAAACCGGATGAACGTCGGCGCTGGATAGACGCTTGTCAGCTCTTCCAGAAAGGCCACGACGTGCTTCGCCTGCAGCGCCTGCCGAATGGGATAGCCAGGCTGAGACGGCTGTGCTCATCGATCACGTTCAGGAATTTGAGTCTGCGGCTGTCGGCCTTGGCATCGGCTTGGAAAATCCATTGCCCACTCCTTGTGCGAATGCTCAGTCCGATGATGTTGGACGGAGCCATCGCCTGGCCTGGCCCGCTTTAGGATCCTGGACATGTGCCGCTGCTGGCCCCCCTCTCCCCAGACCAGTTGCACCCGTTTGTGTTACATGCTCCAGCCACTAGTTGCAGCAATACGTAACCCATCTATCGGCCCCAGCGGATGTGCTCAGCTGCGATCTCGCGGAGACGCCGCCGCAGCGTTCCCTTCGCGATCGAGACGACCTTCGCTGGATGGAGCTGGGTGCTGCGGTGATGACCCACCACACGCCATACCGTCCACTCAGATTCCTGGTAAGCCTCCTGCAGGGCCGTTACAGCCCTGCGCCAGCGTTCTGGGCGCAGAAGCTTCCTCGCAGAGCTCTTAGAGCATTGCCTTCTCCATCTGGTTCAGCCGCTTTGCCTCCTCCACCTCCATCCCGCTGTATTGCTGTCGCCAACGGTGATACGTCGGCTGCGTCACTTCGATCACGCGTCAGACGTCGGCGACGCTCTTGACTTGGGCAATCAATTTCTCTGCAGTTTTAAGCCTGCGGATGTTCTGCTCGTCTGTATGCCTGGTGCGTTTCATGGTAAAGCCACCTGCTGCCTGGCCCGCACCCTGGAGCGATCTCCTGGGTCCACACCAAAACCAATAACTTTATCAAGGCTTGTGTGATCCGGCTAGCAACACCCGGCTCTGGCATTAAGAAATACTGAGGGGGGATAAGTTGGTTCAATAAAACCACCTTTCTATTTATTTACTAGCCGGTGATGCTTCTTCGCAGACTTGAAGCGTCTGCCCGTGGAAGTTGAAGATTCTTATAACCATCAATCAACCCAGACAGACTCAGATTCGAACGAAAACCACACACCACTCCAAGACTATCGAGAATCTCCAGGGAATCTATATTATACGAATTAGCAGGATGAGCCATTGAAATTGGGTGTTCTTTGGTTATCATTTGTATATCATCCAAGTTCCTGCGATATTCAAGATTCTGATCTTCCCTGCTAAGTCCTGACAGAGGTATGGGGTGACTATAGGAATGAAGACCAATAAAGTGGCCTTTAAAACATAGTTCAGCTATCTGTGTGCTCGACATCCATAGTTGATCAGCGACTTCTGCTACAGTAAGACCTGCTCTATTTATCATTCCATCTACAATTGCCTCGTAAGCGCTTACGCTAAGCTTCCTGTCTCTTAAAAATCTAAGAACTATGTCACTATAAGAATAAAACGGAAAAGTTTCTGAGTAAATAGACTCATAACACCCAAACTCTTCCGTGGACAAGGCTGTTTTATCTCTCGGGTCAACATAATCCAAAAACTCTTCCAGGAAATGATCCGTCGAATCAAAATATTTTGTTCTAAACCTCTTATATACATCAAGTCGAGGCACGTCTCCATGGATAGGACAAGTATAAATAAACCAAAATGCTTTAAGACCTAGATCCTCCAGAACCGGCAAGCATATCTCATATTGAGACATAAGGCCGTCATCCAGAGTAAGGCACAAATGGTAATCCCTCAGACTCTGATTCTTAACTCGCTCTATCCATTCAGATGGAGACAGGAATCTTTGTAGGCCGATGTTAGTAACTATGGAGTAAACGTCCTCAGCACTCAAAGATCCTTGGCCATCGGGCAAATTTTTTCCACCATGAAAATGGTGGAACATGATGCCTTTAGCTTGGCTAGATACCGCCACCCACCTTCCCGATCATTTACACTTGTAGCCAATATAGTCTACATGACGTACGCCTGCAAAGCCTTTAAAAAGGTAATTATATCCATTGATAGCACGTCTTAGTGATGATAGGTCATCATGACTGTTGACTCTCTCTAAAAAGTCTATTACCTCTGAGATGAACATACTTATTCTAAGTAGCAATGGACTCTTGCCGGAAAACCCAAGTTCAACTTCATCTCTCAGCCTAGAAAACTGATCCTTAATATCATCTGAGCAAATCTGAGTACTTGCTTGAAGGTTTCTCAATAACTCTGCAGTATTTGCAAGTTGTTTGCTGTATCCCGCGAAATTACTAAATGCCTGAAGGTTAACTTTCTCGTCTTCCCCACCCCGCATCAACATCCATAGGCTTTCAGCGATCGCAGACCCATAAGATAAGCTAGAGTCAATATTAGGATCTGTGAATGTCGACAAACCTCGACCAGCATAATCTATCCTTGGCCAAGATGATATGTAGCTCACGTCTTGCTCTTCAAACATATCTAAGACCTCAACAATAGAGGGATCATCTTGTTGCTGGATCACCCATCGGTCAAATATTATAGCCTCTCGTGTTCTAGGTACAGATTGCTGACTTCTATCAATATCATCACTGAACAATGCTTCAGCTGTCTTTATAATATCTGAATCTGAAGAACCACCAAGCTTGTAAATTGCAAAACGCTGAAGCATTTCTTGTATACCGCCAGCTGAGTTTCTATCACCGTAAATTATGTAACCACCAGGTCTTGCAAGGCTGCAGAGAATCTTAAATGCTAGTGCTTTATTGCTGACATGTGTAAACACCCCACGGGAATGACTGATGTCAAATGATCCCGCGAGTCTACCTAAATCAATATCGTACAAAGAAGAACAGATAAATGAATGCAAGTGTGGCTCATCGGTGCCGTTTTCGAACACGGCGCGAGCCACGTCCAAAGCCTGTTCATTCATTTCGACTAATGTACATGTTGCGCCCCATCTTGCCAGTGATACCGTATGTTCACCAGTCCCACACCCAAGGTCAATTAAGCTCTTGCCCGAAAAAAACTCTGGTGGCAAACATAAACCAAACCTGTATAGGTCTTCCACTTTCTTGTCATGCCTAGAAAAGGCTTCTGCAGACTCAAGATGTGAAAAATATTCGCTCGGTCGATGCTTTTTGAATGTTCCGAGGGTTTGATTTTCAACCTCTTTGGAGTGAGAAAAGCTCATTGCGAGAAAACCTGGTTTGATTTGATTCTATAGTACGGGCTTAATCAAAGTAGCTTTCCAACTTGCTATCACGTACTGTGTCAAGTGTAGCACAGTGAATCCCTCCACCCTGTGTATATATATGTCGCATGGGGATTGGTATTACGGTAAAACCTTTGCCTTCAAGTAGCTCAATTAAGGCAACCTGTCGCTGGTCGACGATAACTGTTTCTGGGTCTACCGAAAGGAAGTTAAGGCCTACCCAAGGGGATGACATGTCGTGCAGGTTAGTTGTAAATCCTAGATCTTCAATCTCACGGCCAATAGGATCTCTAAACTCTTGTTGATACTTTAATTCTTCTTCGGAGGTTGGAGCAACGTCCGAGAAGTATAGCTTGTCCCACGAATTAAAAATAGCAGGGCATGTTGCCTCACTAACTCGTGTATCATTTAGCAATACAAGCCCAGGCCGTAAGCACATTACAGTTGAGTCGATGTGGCTCGAACGATAAATGTCTCTTGTCGTATGGACTCTATATTCTTGTCCAAGCACGCTTTGTAACCACTGTGCGCCAATCTCGTTTCCCGAGGAAGATATCAAATACAGAAGATCTTTCCCCATCCTGACCGTATTTGCAGCCTCGAATAGAATCTCTCTCTCGCTTAGTCTGTGCAGCTTCTCGATTCTTCCGTCAGTTAGTTTCTGATGGAGCAAATCTTCCTCCGTCAGCACACGGGACTCATTATCCCTAAAGTATGGCAGCTTAACGTCATAATTAAGCATTGGCTTTGGAGCTGCAATCCAACGAAAGCCTTGCTTTAGGTATTCGTACCAGATGGGATATAGACAGGAAGTTTCATAATATCTAGATTCGAGATACGAAGGACTTTCTACTACTGTATTTCCAACAACTAGATTCAAGTCGCGTGTATTATAGCAGTTGTTGCTTGTGCTTTGCCAGAACGGCGTGCTGTAAAAAGTCGTGTAATCAATAGGAGTGGGCCTATGTACTACTACTCCAAGGTCTTGGAGAACGTTTGCAAGCCCATCCAAATCCTCTTGAACCTCATCAAAGAACCATTTAGGGCATGCCTTTTCAGCTAGTTCTTTTGCTTTGACAATTTTACTCTCTGAAGGTGGTTTATGGTGCTTCCATGTAAGGGTTGCCTTTGTGCCGTTTGCTGTTCCAACAATAATTTCTTTCAGCTTGTCCCATTCATTGTGAGAGTTGATTTTCGACATCTCTAGTTTTCATGGCAAATCAATCCTAGCATCACGCCTACCTCTTGACCAGAACTAATCTGCCAAATCCTCTCCCGCTTTGTTAGTCTCTTATCATTGTCGAGCTCGTAGCCACTGCTGTTTATTTGAGAACTCACCCAGCCTTCTGCATCAAGAAGGCTATCTTATGGCTTCGTACTCCTCAGGTATCCCGACATCTGTCCAGCATTCGAGAATTGGATAGACTTCAAGTCTTAATCCTCTTTGCACCCCCCTTGTAAACAAGTCTGGCATATCACAGTAGGAATTCACTTCTAGCAGTCTGTGTAATTCTGGTCCCAGTACATATATCCCAGCATTGACCTGACAAGAGTAAACCGGCTTTTCTCTAATCTCTATTATTCTCCTATTACTGCTTGTTACGACGCCAAAAGGACTTTGCCACTCTTGTATCCTCACAGCCATTAACCCGTCGACACATGATCGATGCGCCTGGTCCAGTATTTCACCCATAGACACATCTGTAACCAAGTCTGAATTCGTGACCACTATCAGTTGCTTGCTGTGTCTTTTCGATAATAATGAAAGAGCGCCAGCTGTACCGAGGGGCACATGTTCCTGAATGTATTCAATATCTACCCCAAACTGCTCGCCATCTTTGAAATACTCCTTTATAACCTCTGCTTTGTAGTTCACACTTATTACGATCTTTTTAAATCCGTCCCCTCTTGCGCGATCAATCACATTTTCTAGCATTGGTTTCCCCCTTACTTCCAACATCGGCTTTGGTACCGTATTCGTTAGTGGCATTAGCCTCTTCCCTCTGCCTCCTGCCATTATCACGAGCGTTTCCGAGCGATCCTTTGAAGTATCGAGTTGTTCAGCGATATGGAGCCCTACTAGCAATCCATCCGTATCAACTATGGGTAGGTGAAAGCAATGGTTTAACCTCATAAGATCTTTTGCAGCTTTTGGACTCAAGCTTTCCGATACTACGAGGGGATTAGGATTCATTATTCTCCTTACGCTCTCATCTAAGTCGAATCCCTTTAGCAGTCCTTTCCGAATATCGCTGTCTGTTATCAGTCCCTCGAGCCGTCGGCTACTTTTGTCTACTATTAATCCAATCTGAATTGCCCCCTTGTTTATAGCCTCTATCGCTTCTCTTATGCTGCAATTCACATCAAGCGAAACTGATTTCCAAAGGCTTGCATTGTCGTTGCTGTTGTTCATGGCCCAACTGCTCCTTGTTTCTTGCTGCTTTGAGTTCATTTAGCTCCTTGCCATGTCTATCTTGTCTACTTTTGTGTCCATCATAGCCGGATTTGCTCGACCAATGTCGCCCTGTTAGATTTCGTATATGCCTCTTATTCGCAACTCCATCTTGCCCTCCATATTTGACCACCTACCATCCGCTACAACCAACTGACCCGCCCAGTGCTGAATGCTGATTGCCCGCATGCCTGTCTTCACCGTTCCTCGAAACCTTGGCGTTATTATAAGCCGTAGGTCCCAATAGCACCCCATGGCTATCTTGGTGCAATAGTACTATGATAACTATAGCATACTCTCGATTCTTCATATCGCACTGGGTGGGCCGACATGCGCGCACCTTTTGCCGCTAACGGGCATTGTGCGGATCTGCCGGGCAATCCCTCCAAATCCCCCTTTTCTTGCTAAACTGGCTCCAATTAACTAATATTCTTCCGTCAAAGACTTAGTCGCGCTCCGCACCTTTCCCGTCGAATCCGAATTTGCTGTGCTCGAAGGCCGCTTGTTCCTGCAAGATCAGGAGTTGCTCAACTTCACCTCCAAGTGCAAACCATCGAGTGCCTGATCGGGCTGAGCAAGACGAAACGCAGCCTCGGCGACGGACTAGCAATATGTATAACGCACCATGGCAACTACAGGCAAAAGCCTTTATTTTAACCCCAGCTTTTGGCCAGCAGCCATCTCAAAATCACAGCCGTAGGGCTCACATCGAAATTCGGTCGTGTTCGCGGCCAGACTTCCTGCTTGCCAGACTCCAGCACCTCCTCTAGGCCAGCCCCGATTGCCTCTGAATCCGAGGGCACTTCCTTAACGCTGCCAGAGCGCAGCCTTCCGGCTTGGCGAGCGCCAATGTTGAGCACCGGCATGGCCAGCAGTGGCGCCTCGATCACCCCGCTTGAGGAATTGCCGGCCATGGCCTCAAACAGTTGCAGCGCCTCCAGATAGCGCTGTTGGCCGAGGGAGGGCAACGCCCAGCTGCGATCGGGATGGCGTTCCACGAAGGACTGCAGCCGGGGTAGCAGGGCTTCGCTGCCGGTATCGGCATTGGGATGGGTGAACAGCACCTGGCAGGGAACGTCCTCCAGGGCCGCCAGCAGGGCCTCAAAACCCTCCACGCCTCGATCGGGCAGCAGGGTTTCGGGGTGATAGGTGATCAGCAGGTTGCGATGCCCGAAACGGAAGCCAGTGGCCTGCTCGAAGTTGCTGCGGCTGGCGCGAGGCGCTGCTAGCAGCCCATCGAGCACCATCGGCCCCACGTTCCACACTCGCTCAGGCGGATGGCCCATGGCAATCACCCGCTGGCGGTAGGGCTCAGCGGCGGTGAAGTGCCAGGTGCTGAGCTGTGTGATCGCATGCCGCAGCCGATCATCCACTGCACCGCCCGTGCTTTCGCCACCGTGCAGGTGGGCGATCGGAATGCCCAGCAGATGGGCCGCCGCCGCTGCGGCAAAGGCCTCGTAGCGATCGCCTAACAGGATCAGCAGCTGGGGCTGCAAGCGCTCCAGAGCCTGTCCCACCCCCGCCAGGGCCTCGGCGCTCAACGCTGCCATCGAAGGCGGGGTGGTGGCCTCCAGGCTGAGCGGCACCAGGGCGGCGGGATGGAGCCCATCAGCTTCAATCTCCACCACGGTGCGGCCATGGCGCTCGCTGAGGTGGCTGCCGCTCACGATCAGCTGCAGGGCCAGGCCGGGATCCGCATCAATCGCCGCGATCAGATGGCGCAGCAGGCCGTATTCCGCCCGGCTGCCGGTGAACACGGCGAGGCGGCGCACAGCCGGGTGCTCAGCCATCCATCAGCTCACCGGCCTGATAGCTGCGGCCAGCCGGCCGGCCCAGCAGCTGCGGGTAGAGCATCGGGCTGAGGCCATCGGCCGGTCGCTGGCAGATCAGATCCTCGGATGTGAACGGCTGGCCAGCAGCGATGAATCGCGCGGCCCGCAGGCTGCGGCGGGCAACCTGGCGGGTGTTCAGTTCAGCGGGCTGGGGCCCCTTGCGACCATCGCCAAGCATCCGCTCGCAGCTGCGGATGGCCGCCACCATCGCGGCAAAAGGCCCAGGTTCCAGGCTGGCGCGGTGATCCGGGCCCGGCAGATCCACATCCAGCGTGAGGTGCTTTTCAATCACCACCGCCCCAAGCGCTACAGCCGCCACAGGTGCCGTGAGGCCCAGCGTGTGATCGGAATAGCCGACCGGACAGCCAAAGGCTGCCTGCAGGCTGCCCAGGGCCCGCAGATTGATCTGTTCCTCAGGTGCTGGATAGGCGCTGAGGCAATGCATGAGGGTGACAGCCTCCCTCGCCAGACCGGCTTGCAGGAACACCTCGAGGGCCGCCTCCACCTCACCAAGCGTGCTCATGCCGGTGGAGAGATACACGGGCAAGTGGCGACTGGCGGCCGCAGCTGCCATCCCTTCCAGAAGGGGTCTATGGGTGATCTCCCCTGATGGCACTTTGATGGCACCGATTTCTAGCTCGAGCAGAAGCTCCAGCTCAGGAAGCCCGAAGGCGGTGGAGAGAAAAGCAATGCCGCAGCTGCGGCAATGAGCTGCCAGCTCACGATGCTGCACAGGACTGAGCTCAAGTCGCTCGAGCATCTCGCGCTGGACGCCAGCACCGTCGTTGCTGGTCTGATAATCGGCCTTGGGCGCTGAGGCTGTGACCATATCGGCAGCGCTGAACGTTTGGAATTTCACGGCATCGGCGCCGGCGGCGGCAGCGGCTTCCACCAGGTGCCGGGCCAAGGCAAGGTCGCCGTTGTGGTTCACGCCGGCTTCGGCGATTACAACAGTGGCCATCCCATCACTCGTTTGCCAGCACTGATCACGGTGCCCGCGGGGAGCTGCAGGCCTTCGCGCAGCATCGCACCGCTGCCGATAAAACAGCCAGATCCAAGCTGCACTCCGCCATTTACGAGGGCACCCGTGCTCACGTGGCAGTGATCACCCAGCCGGGCATCGTGCTCAATCAGCGCTCGGGTGTTGAGTGTGCAGTGGGTGCCCACCACTGCGCCGGCGTTCACGATTGCCCCGTGACCCACCACGGTGCCGGCGCCGAGCTGGGCGTGGCGGCTCACCACCGCATGGGGGGAAATTAGAACGGGGCAGTGGAAGCCAAGCTGCTCAAGCAGGGTCGCCAGACGTTGGCGCGGGGCTGCATCCGGCAGCTGGCCGATCGCCAGAACGGCCGATGGGCAGGTGGCCCGAAGGGAACGGAGATCTGCGTCAGTACCAATCACCGGATACCCCAGAACATTGGTGCCCACTTGCTCGGGTAAGCCCAGCAACCCGTGGATGCGCCACTGGCCTTCGGTTTCGACCAGATCAATCAGGGAGCGGGCATGCCCCCCGCAGCCGAGCATCAGCAGGGGCTTCATGAACGCCACCCTCCCGTCAGCTGAGGGCTACTCGGCAGATTGAGCAGGCGGCAGGCCTGGTCTTCCGCCACGGTGATCTCACCTCGCGGGGCCTCGACGTACATCGGCAGCTGATGGAGCAGGCCCCACACGGGCCGCAGCAGCAGGCCCTCGGCATGGGCTGCCTCCAGTACCTCCAAGCGCTCGGCTTCGGCTATGGCTAGATCGTCGGCCATAAAGCGCAAGGTCACCAACCAGTGGTTGCTGCGGCAGCCCTCAGGCTCAGGCACCAGTTCCACACTCGGTAGGTTCTTGAAGGCGGCCGCGTAGCGCTCAGCCAGCCGCCGCTTGGCCGCCAGGCGTCGGTCGAGATCCTCGAGCTGAGCTACGCCCAAGGCAGCGTTGAGGTTGGGCAGGCGGTCGTTCCAGCCCACGGCATCGTGCTCAAACGCCCAGGGGTGTGGGAGTTTGGCGGTGGTGGAGAGATGGCGGGCGCGCTGAGCTAGCTCGGCGTTATCGGTGAGCAGTGCCCCGCCACCGCCGGTGGTGATCAGCTTGTTGCCGTTGAAACTGAGGGTGCCCACCGCACCGAACAGGCCGCAATGGGTTCCATTGCGCCAGCTGCCGAGCGCTTCAGCGGCATCTTCCACCAGGGGCAACCCCCAGGCCTCGGCCACAGCCCGAAGCTCCTGGATTCCTGCGGGATGGCCGAACACATGCACGGGCAACACGGCCGCTAGGCGCCGACCAGTGCTGCGGTTAAACACGCCGCCCTCGCGTCGCTCAGCCACGGCTTCCAGGCGGGCAGCCAGCGCCACTGGGTCCATCCCCAGGCTGCCTGCCTCCACATCCACGAAGTGGGGCACTGCCCCGAGGTGGGCCACGGCATTAGCCGTGGCCACAAAACTCAGGGGCGGCAACAACACCTCCTCGTCAGCTGATACACCCACGAGATGCAGCGCCAGGCGCAAGGCCACAGTGCCGTTCGTGACGGCCACGGCATGTTCTGCCCCTGTGCGGGCGCAAAGCTCCTGCTCAAAGCGGCTCACCCACTGGCCAGCGGTGCTCACCCAGCGGCTATCGAGGCAGTCGCGCACGTAAGCCCAAGCCTTGGTGCCGCTGAAATCGGGCTCATGCAGGGCGATCGGTTGGCCCGGTGCGCCGCTGCCGCACACCTGCTGAACCGCCTCCAGGATCGCTTGCGGCTGAGTCATACGGCGTAGGTGCCAGGCCGGTAGCGGGCCAGGTTCACCGGATCGGAAAACCACTCCACGGTGTGTTGCAAACCGCGGCGAAAACCCTCGCGGCCGCCAAAGGCGGGCTGCCAGCCGGTGAGCTCACGCAAACGGGTGTTATCGCCGAAGAGGCGGTTCACCTCGGAGGCCTCGGGCCTCAGCCTTTGATCGTCGGTGACGATTTCCACCTCTGCGTTCATCACCTCGGCAATCAGGGCAGCGGTGTCGCCAATAGAGATTTCAAATTGGCTGGCGGCATTGATCACCTGGCCGAGGGCTGCATCGCTGGCGGCGAGCGCCAGGAAGGCGGCGCAGGTGTCGGCCACGTAGTTGAAATCACGGGTGGGCGAGAGGGCACCCAGGCGAATCTGGCGCTGGCCCGCTGCGATCTGGCTGATGATCGTGGGGATCACGGCACGTGCGCTTTGGCGGGGGCCGTAGGTGTTGAACGGTCGCAGCACGGCCACGGGGGTTTCAAAGCTACGCCAGTAGCTCAGAGCGATCTGATCGGCGCCGATCTTGCTGGCGGCATAGGGCGATTGGCCCACCAGGGGATGGTCTTCGGTGATCGGCACAAACTGGGCAGTGCCATAGGTTTCGGAGGTGGAGGTGTGCACCACCCGTTGTACCCCCAGATCCCGGGCCCCCTGCACCACGTTGAGGGTGCCGTGAATGTTGGTGTCGACATAGCTGGCAGGAGCGGTGTAGCTGTAAGGAATGGCGATCAGGGCGGCCAAGTGGAACACCTGCTCACAGCCGCGCATCGCATCTCGCACGCAGAGGGGATCGCGAATGTCGCCCAACACCACCTCGAGCTCGGCTTGCAGCGCAGGTGGAAGGCTGTCGAGCCAGCCCCAGCTGCCGAGGGAGTTGTAGAGGCAGAAGGCGCGCACCTGATAGCCAGCAGCCAGCAGAGTTTCAACCAAGTGGGAGCCGATAAAGCCGTCGGCCCCTGTGACTAGTACGAGAGATTTCTTTGCCATCAGAGACTCCAGCCATCATCTAAAATAATGTTTTGACCGTTAATAGCTTCGGACTTTTCGGATAAAAGAAATGCAATTGTCTCAGCTACCTGTCTGCCAGACAGCATTCCAAAGTTAGTGCAGTCTTTTCTGTACATTTCAACAAATCTGTTGGGCTGATCTGCTATAATCCCCCCCGGGCTTACACAGTTAACCCTGATAGACCTGCCGGAATAGTATTTGGCTAGCCACCTTGTTATTGAGATCACACCAGCTTTAATTGCAGCATATTCAACAGGCGACGTCATGTTGGTACCCTCATAATGTTCAAATTTAGGCGCGCAAATACCTTGAATAGAAGAAATATGTACGAGATCTCCGCCCCCATTCCTTTCAAAATGACCAAGAATCCTTTGTGAAAACAATATTGCTGATCCAAGTTGGTTGGCGAGATCTTCATTCAGATGTTTTTGAGTTAAATCTTCGAAGCGAGTCCCCCAGCCCTCTGACTGCGGATATGCACTGTAGACTGCAGAAGTAATTGAACCGTAGGCATTTGCGGCGTTGGCGATAAGCAGATCAATACTTGCGGGATCAGTGGTATCTGCAACAAAGGTGTTTACCGAAACATTAAACTCTTTGTAAAGTCTATCTCTTAGATCCATGAGTCTTTGTTCTGATATATCAGAGAGAGTTACCGAGGCACCAGCATTAAGAGTTGCGCGTGCTGTGGCACTACCGATTCGTCCAGCAGCGCCAACAATGAGTACTCTTTTTTTTGATAGTGAGTAAGTCATACCGATAGGTGTTTGTTTTCTGAGTGAGCTACGAACTGCTCAAGAACAAATCTTGCGACTGAGTAGTCAAAATACGAATCGATATCTATTGCGGATTCAGTTGGTACCTCTACGGCTTTCATCTTTCCGTCCCAAATACTCGAGGACACCTTGACAAATGAAGCACGTGTTACATAGGCTACTGTTGCTAAATCTAGGCATTGAGGACAATCTTGCCTCCTGTTAAAGTTGGATCCTGTGTTCACTCTTTCGACATGACCGCTTGGTAATCTCTTGACCATATTAAACCAGGGATTCCTCGCTGATTGTGTAGCTGTGACGATAATATCGACACAATCATCTAATGCTTCTATGCAGGCTAGTACGTCTTCGGTTCTTCGACAGGGAGCGGTGGGAGGTAGGCTTAGAAACTTGTCAAATTCTCCATACTTTTCTTCTGCATAGCTGACTGCGTGTTGCCATGAGAGCCACTCAGGTGATGTGTCACCAGCGAGTTCAACGGGTCGATCAATTATCTCTGCATTGAAAGTCTCGCCAACCTTTGCTATTTCTTGACAGTCAGTAGATAAGAAAATCTTGTTTATTGCCCCGATTTTCTGGGCGCAAAGAATTGAATGTCCGATCAGCGGTATTCCTGAGATTAGCTGCAGATTCTTTCTCGGTAGACCTTTCGATCCTCCACGTGCAAAAATGAACGCATGACTTGGTAGGGACATAGCTAAGAGGCGTTGATTGCGCGAACCTTTCTTATCAAATCTAGAACCTTTAGGCCATCTCGAATATCGCATAGCTTACTCTGGCCTGGCTGGGGGAGACTCCAAAAATCATGCAACTGATTTAAGAATCGATCATCAGAGCTGAGCCCCATTTGTATGAGTACTTCTTCGTTCAAGCTTGTACGTAGTCTTATTGATCCGATAACTACATCCCATGATAATTCGCCTTGTTCTCCTCTGATTGTCACAAAGCGTTTTGTTGGTTTTGTGCAAAAATCAAGATTTATGCCGATCAAATAATCTTCCTCTGACTTCGCGATTATTCGCGCTGTGTCCTCGGCTTCCGTTTTAAGCGAGCTGATGTTTTGTATTGATGCGAATAATGGCTCTATTGCTCCAAATAGATATCTGGCCATGTCTAGTTCATGGCTTAGTTCAAGCAGTACTCCCCCTCCAAGTAACCGTTGACTTGAAACAGCCTTTCTGTAATCTGTTTCAGGTCGCCACTCCGGAAGCCAAGATCCGCAATATAAGTCTGCTGTTATTAAACGACCTAAGGTTTTGTCTGCAATAGCACGCTTGATGTAGTTGCTGCATGGATCTTGCCTCAAGATATAGCCTAGGTAGACTGGGGAGTTCTTGCTAATCTCTAGCAACTTATTCCAGTCACTCAACTCCTCTTCCCCTGTGCCAATGGGTTTCTCAATCAGAATGGGTATGCCTTGCTGTGAAATAAATAACGCTTGCTCAAGATGTAGGCTTGCCGGTGTGCAGATAATTGCTGCATGTGGATCCCACTTGATGGCCTCGTTTAATGTATAAAAGCATTTGTCTATTGGTGCGTGGGTGTTGGATTTGCCGGTGTGTCGGGGCGATCGCAATGCTGCGATTTCAATCGATGGCCATCTTTTTCTAATGAGATTGCAGTATCTGTTCCCAATGCTTCCAAGCCCGCATACCAGAACTCTTTTGGGAATCTCTTTCTGCATTTTCATAAGTCTATAGAGGAGCTTCCGTTCCCTGGGCCTGGTGTTGCACCACACCGCCCAGGCCGAAGGCGCTGTGGATCACCTGCAGGGCTTTCACTCCATCGCCCTCCGGCACCACGCAGCTGGTGCGGATCTCGCTGGTGGCGATCATCTCGATGTTGATCTGAGCGTCGGCCAGGGCGCGGAACATCCGCCCAGCGGTGCCGGCGGTGCAGGGCATTCCGGCGCCCACGGCGCTCACCCGGGCGATGGCCATGCCTTCTTCGAAACTCGCCCCGGGCCACTGGTTCAGCAGGGGTTGCAGGGCTGTGTGGGCGCGGGCGAGATCCTCCCGTTTGAGGCAGAAGCCCATGTCGCGGCTGAGGCTCTCTCCTGCGCCGTGGGTGCGCTCTGACTGCACGATCGCATCGAGGCTCACGCCCGCATCGGCCAGTGCACGGCAGACCGCCGCGGCCGTGCCGGGTTTGTCCGGAAGGCGGCGCACCGCCACCTGGGCCTGATCGCGATCGAGGGCCACGCCGCGCACCTCCGGTTGGCCCGCACCTGAGGGGGCGGGGTTCAGGTGCAGTTGCCGCTCGTTGAGCTCAAAGCACTGGGCGGCGGCTTGCAGTGCTTTGTTGCCCTGGTGCCCGGCCACCAGGCAGCTCACCTTCACTTCGCTGGTGGCGATCAGGCGCAGGTTGATGCCCCCCTTGGCCAGGGTGTCGAACAGCCGCGCAGCCACACCGGGGCGCCCCATGATTCCGGCTCCAGAGATGCTCAGCTTGGCCATCCCGGCCTCTGCCGTGAGCGTGGCCCCCGCAGACGCCGCATCCATGGCCTGCAGCACCTGTTGGCAGACCGCCTTGGCCTGCTCGAGTTGGGGCTGCGCAACGGTGAAGGCGATGTCGTTGCTGCTGCCCTCGTGGGTGGACTGCACGATCAGATCCACACTCAGGCCTTCTCCTGAGAGGGCTTCAAACAGCTGGGCGGCCACACCGGGACGAT
>Ga0194123_10002764_pt1 | contig 22234 bp, 26 predicted proteins | sample TA2MahsurfametaG_5_FD_155479 | JGI IMG/M metagenome (GOLD analysis project Ga0194123, IMG submission 155479) | Freshwater microbial communities from Lake Tanganyika, Tanzania - TA2015023 Mahale A surface | ecosystem: Environmental > Aquatic > Freshwater > Lake | place: Tanzania: Lake Tanganyika... | reverse complement strand
ATAAATCAATTTTTACTAAAATATTTTTTGCATAAATATGATCCAAATAGACCTAATGAAATAGACATTGTGCTTAAAATGTAAATTGATATATCTTTTCCTCTTGTCGAATAAAATATTGCTATCAATCCTCCACCTACTAAAAATGCATAAATAAAAGAATTTACAATTAAAGTTTGACGAATATATATATATTTATATAAATTATAGGAAAAAATAGACATAAAAATAATACATAATGGTCCTATATACCAAATAGGATAATTATTTTTATTAGATGATTGGAATACTATATTATTTATCAATCCATATAATTAAACACAAATAGCACCAAAATTGATTTGTATTATAGATGTCTTTATTTTTTCTTCAAATTCTTCATTTTCCAATTTATTTGTTTATACGTGAATATTTTATAAAATCAATTTTTTCAAGAATTCACTATCAATTCATTATTTTTGTTTTCTTTTTGTTTTCTCTTTTTAATCTTACATATTTTCCAAGCAATTGTCAAAAAAGTAAATATGAGAGAAACAATTGTTCCAATAATCGTAAAAAAAGCACTATTCTTCAATGTATTGAAATTAGTATAGTTCATTGTCAAATCTTCGTCTGATAAAATCTTTATACTTATTCCACTCATTGTAATATCTTTCAAAATGAAACTAATTAGCAAAATGTAGTAGGATTTGTTTTTTAATATTGTTCTAGATTCTTTATCAATATTGTTCATGACCCTTCTTTTGAGAAGAATAGTACTTCTAACTAATTCAGAATCAAAATATATAAGAATATCTATCGGTTTTGTGTATAACAAGCATTTAACATGAGTATCAATATCATTAAAAGTACGATCCCATAAATCAGTCAAGAAGAAAAAATTTTCAGAATCAACTTTCATATTTTGTTGTGTATTTATATTTTTTAATGTCTTTGATAAATTTAACATAAATATTGTATAAAGAAAATTAAAGAAAAAAGTAAAACTTAGAAAAACATAAGCAATAATGCTAGCAACATATCCCCATTCAAATCCTTTTCTAAGATAAGATGACCAGTATAAAACATATGTAAGATAAATGGTAGTTACAAATGAATAAGCGTTTCTTAAACATAAAAAGATTAACTTAAATCTTTTTAAAGATTCTTTTATTGTTGGATTACACATTTATTTCTAAATAATTCAAGAATAATTTTAATCAATTTTTTATGAAAAAAATTGATTGTATTTTATGATAACAAAAATGATATAAAAAATGAACCTATCGTTTCTTATTTTATTTATTTATCTTGTAGAAAAATCATTTTCTCAAGATACCCCGAGTTATCTTGTAGTGGACAATTGTAATCAATATAAAAGCTGTGAATCTTGTGTAGCTAATTTTATTGAATTTAATAATTTTTGCTACTGGTGTGACAGTTATAGTTCTTGTAACAATATCACATTACGTTCATATACAAGTGGTTACGGTGCAGCAAGTTTCTTATTTACAAATGTTGAATGTCGGTATCCTCGTCTAGGCTCAAACACGGATTTATCTTGTAAAATTACAAATCAAGATGAATATAAAAATCTTATTCAAAATATTAGTGATAGTCTAACAGGATTCTTATTTATTATGATTCCTGCGTTAAGTTTCCTCTGTTTTTTCTCATACCAGTGGCTATTCAAGGGAAACCCTTTTTGGGGATTTTTTGGTGGTTTATTTTGTCCAGGATGTCATTGGTGTATTAAATCACGTTAATAATAAATTAAACCATTTCTTGACCAGCTAAGAAGTTAACTGAATTTCTATGTCCTCTCATAATTGATATTGTCATTGCATCTGGAACGATATTAACACATCCCTGATGCTTATTCATAAGTAATTTCATAGTTTCAACATCATCCATTTCGGCACAATTAAGAAAAGGATTATCATCACTATTCTCATCATATATTCCTTTTTCTATTAAGGATTCAATCATTTTTCTATTTTTCTTTAAGATTGCGACATTTAGAGCGTGAATCAACCGAGGATGTTTTGGCGAAAAATTATTTTTAATAATTTTAAAGAGGAGTTCAACAGTATGGAGATGTCCAGATATTGCAGCTATTCCTATTGATTCAATAATAATATCTGGATAAAATAAACCTTCATTGTATAAAAATTCTATCACAGCGTTTTGACCGCCACTTGCACAGAAGAAAAGTGGATGAGGATATTCTCCATCTAATCGCTCATAAATATGTTTAAAAGATTCTAAATCTTTTTTAATATATTGCATGTTACCTGACCTACAAGCATTACGCATTCTATAATCCATAAAAATAATGACAAAATTATAATCTATTACATACTTGCTTAATATAATTTATATTAAAATTCATGTGAATGCAACATCCTATTGCAGCCATAATTGCTTCAACATTATATCTTGAATGATAATTTGATAAACTAAAGACATATTTTGTTTTAATATCAATGTAAGTAATACTTGATCCCTGATAATATATTATTGGAGCCTTTTTCTTATAAGCATTCATCAAAAATGGTGAATTTTTATAATAACAGAAATATATTATCTTACATTGCATTAGAGGTATCATCTGTCTCAAATAGTCACTATATATTTCATCACAATTTACTATTGCACATCCATTCTGGCAAATATGTTTATATAAATGATTATGATATTTCATTCTCCCGGATGGTTCCCTATTATTCAAAAATATTCCAACATCACATTTATTAAAACCTAGACCTGAACGATTTATATAGCCACAACTTAAACCTAAAACTGCAGCATCAACTGAATGATCAAGTATCATTTTATCAACTGTTAATGACTTATTATTTTTACAAACATTATCTATGGTTATACCATCTTTATTCATTTTGCCAACATTATATTTGCTTTTCATCACATCTGCAATAATATCTACACACAATGTTTTACCATTTCCACCTACTACCCCAACAATCGGTATTTCATCACCACAACCATAATTATTAATAACTGGCTGTCTAAATTTATAGAAAATAATTAAACAAGTAATAAAAATTATTGTTGCTAATAAAATAAATAAAAAGATTGAATTATCTACTTTTATCTTCTTGTTTTTCATAAAATATATCTATATTTTTTTATATTGTAATTATATGAATAATTATAAAGTATTGTGTTTCACTAGGCATTCAATGCGAGGTGTTTTTTCTTTTATTAATTCGCAAGAAATTCTATTACCAAATGATATAATTTTACCCAATCCATTCATAGCTTGGAATCAAGATTTATCTTGTGAAGGTCCTTCTCTAATAAACATCGAAATGATAGATTCAGCTGTCCAAGATGGATTCGAACTCCTTAAATTGGGAAATTGGAATAAAAAATGGGATGAAATAAGAGTTGATTTCTTAACACAGAGAACCTATTTAACAGGCAAGTTATTAAAAAATAAAATAATTAGTAACAAACCTAAGTTAACCGCAGTTATAGACAAGAAAAATCCCGAACAAAAATTCAAATATTCTAATCAAGATATAGATGCGGTTGTCTATCCTGTGGACCCTGGTGATTTTCCACAGCAACCTCCAATAACGCCTAGTTCAATCAACGAAGATAAAATGAAGGAAAATACTAGGGAATTCTTAAATTGGCTTAATTTAGCTCTGAAGGATAAACCATTTATAGGAGATTTACCTCCAGTTTTTATAAATGGGACTTTAAATACTTTTTATAGCGTTGATGTAAACATAGCGGGAGATACTATTGTGATGTCATCCCGTCCTATTCCTCCATTGAATAAAATATTTACAACCACCAAAAAATATAAATATCAAAAAGAATTGGTTAAATCTGCTACCAAATGGGCTGTTTATTATTTATATTATTTTACCTCGACTCAATATGGGGTTTATCAATCTTTACCAGTTATCCAATATCTTGAAAAAATGGAATATAACACTGCAAAAATACTTTCATCACATGATTATAACCAATTAGTTTTATTGCGTTCTCTAGAAATAGAACCCTACCCATTTGACATACCATTTCAAAGTTATATAATTATTCAAAGCCAATCGGAAGTTTGTATAATGTATGTAGCACCAACTATTGGCGAAAATGGAGTTATATGCAAAAATAGCTATGTAAAAACTATGATATGGAAAGGAAGTTTGGAGGATTGGAACAGGAGAATTGCAAAAATGAAAACATATATTGATCCCAATTATCCATTATATCCTGTCAAAGATGCTTACGAATTACTAATTTAATAAAAGACTGAATTTGCTTGGTCAAATGCATTTTGATTATTTATTCAAGGAAATAATTAAAAATGAGGAACACTATTTCAAATTAAATGTTGTGAAGCAAACAAGCAAGTATAAATACATTTTAGAATTGTATAAGAAAAGAACAGACACGGTATTTAAAATATTACTAGGGAAACCTGCAAGAAAAATAACATTTCCATTTATTACGAAACTTAATATTTCTGATACTGAAAAGCGCTTAAATCGCTTAAGATAAAAATGATGTTATCTAAGCACTTTTCTGTCACCACTGTAAGTGGCTTGGACTTGTTCCAAGCCCAACCCCTTAGGGTATCTCAGCGGGTGTTCAATAGAACACTATATAAAGGAGTATTAAGAATACTCATAGAATCTATAAAGATTCATTCCTATACTTGTATAGGCATTTTATGATTTAAATCATATAGTTTTTCTTTAATGAAGAATGACTTGGGATACTCTTTTAAAAGTATTCTTCTTTTGAAGGCAAAACTAAAAACCTTAGTCATTAATAATATATTATAAATTATCTTTAAGCTACAATAATTTCAGGAGATAAATAAGTTATAAACTAATTAAATATACTTGATTTTTAAAATATTTAATCGTTTTTAACTATCTGCACGAGGTTCACTAAGTTGAGCTGTGCTCCAAGTATCTGTTCCTGCATTGTAAATATCAATAAAATCAATCGTGGTATATGAAAAAGATTGTGTTGAATCAGATTTAGCAGTTATACCGCCACCAAAAAATGCCAGATTTTGTGAAACAGCTACTGAGCATCCTGAAGAAGCAATACTAAATGTTTTTGGTGAAGTCGTAATTTGACCAGTCGCAGTATCATAAACATCAATAATGTTGTAATAAGTAGGGCCATTGTAAACACCTACCAAAAGTATTTTTCCTTGATTTGGTAATGCTGCAGCTAATATTCCAGATCTGGCTTGTGTTAAAGACAAAGATGTCAATTGATTATTACTAACAGTATATACTTGCACATTGTTGAAAAAATTAGTAGAATCTGTTCAACCTGCAAATATAATAATACCTTTATTATCAAGGGAAGCTGAACCAAAATCGTATGCTGAACCAAAATCGTATGCTGGATTGGGTAAAGTATTCAAAGACCAAGAATTTGTGTTGACATTGTAGATGTCAACTTTGTCTGATGCGGTGAATACTTCTGAACCTACGCTTCCTGTGTAATAGTATCCACCAGCAAATATTCCAATTCCACCAGTGGAAAGGGAAGCACTGGCGATATTTTGTCTAGCCTGGGAAAGCTGTTGAACGTTAATATTTGCACCATGAGCACAAATAATAAAAGTAATGAATATAAATGATTTCATTTCTGATAATTTTTATATGATTCTATTTTTTTATTCAATTTTTTTTATCTATCAAACGTAAAAGTTACTTTTTTATTTCTATCAATAGTTGCAATTAAATTGTTTCCGAATGAAACACCCATATATGGAGGTGATCCCTTAAATAATGTTTCTCCTTTGTATGATAAGCATAAACATTTAATTGGTTCAAAATATTGTTCTTGTTCTTTTACTTGTAATAAAGAACCTAATGTAATAGAACTATATAAATCTGAATCTAAATCTGTCCCTAAATATGCGGGAACAGAACCTTTTACAATGTTTGAATCTGAGAATAGAGAAAATGTGCAACAAACATTAATTTTTCCTGGGAGTTTGCTTTGGACAACTAAATTTTTGAATGCGGTTGTCATATATTATATATTGAGAAAAAAAAAACGCATTATTTATTTATTTCTAATTTTATTTCTTTGAATATAATAGGTTTTTTATTACTATAATAAAATTTAAATTTTTCAATAATTATTGTATCTTTTAATTCATCCAGAATAAAATTAAATTTTATTGGGTCAATTAATTTTATATTATTTTCCCGTAAATAATTAAAAAAAAGTAATAATCTTGTGAAAATAGTTTTTTGGTTATTAGTTAATTTGTTTTTAATGTGTTCTTCATAAGTATATTTGTCCATTAAATCAAATGCATGCTTGAGATTTTTAAATTTATAATTATCAATACCATCTAATACAAAATCAAACATTTTTTTTAACAATTCTTTTTTTTTTGTGGATTTATTTTTTTGAACAAATTTTCGATATTCTTTTGTTCGTTCATATATCATGTAAAAAAATTCATTAGTTATTGTGTACTTTATTTTTGCTCCAAATTCCAGTTTATTTTTATCTAAAAAAGGGACCATGACATTATTCAAAAAATATTCATCTATTCCATAAACAAATCTTCTGTTTTTTGACTTCTTTTCTAAAAAATTTAAATTATTAAAGTAATCACTATATATTGTATTCGTTTTATTAACTTGCTCAATAAAATTTACAATAATTTTATGATTAATTTTTACACAGTTTATTATAAAATATGCAATTATTTTTGGAACAATCGTATTTAAGTATGGTAAATAAGTATATTGAAATCCTTTATGATTAAGAGAACCATCTATAAAAACGTGTAAATTTTCTAAATCATTATGTTGTTTTAAAATTTCATATACTTTTATTTTGAATCTTTCTTCTACATCATTTTCATCATCCCAGTCTATATCTGTTACTAATACATGATTTGCATCATTGTTTGGAAAATTAAACATTGGAAAAAATCTAATTAAAGTTCCGAAGGTTCCACGATGAAAATCATTTACTTTATAATTTGGACAATCAAAATGAACTAATTCCAGGTTTGGAATTTTATTTAAGTAATTCATTATTCGATTATCTTTATAAATTGAGTTGTCTATAAAAAGACGAATTGCAAAATCTGGTAATTTCTTTTTAGATACGGATGCTAAAAATGATATACCATTTAAGTATTTTGTGAAAGGTTTGTATCCAGAATCAGGCATTTTGAAGAAAACAGTTGAGATGATATTTTTTTTAGAAGAATAATTTATTGGGAAAAGTGGGGTAAAAGTACATATTGAATTTTCTAGATATTTCATTAAATTTATTTATATTATTATTTGAAAAAATTGAATAAAAATTATTTATAATTAACAACTTTAAAATGAAATTATCGATCTAAAATTTTTCACAAACTTTTACACAAAATGTGTCCTGACAAGTAGATTTTTGAATAATTATTTTTACATGCCTCAGAAACATCTGGTTTCCAAATTGGAGTATAACCATTCATTGTGAACCTCCATTTCTTACACGTAGGAGGTGTTGCAGGAGGTTTTGCAGAAACCATACTAGAATAAATTATATCTTCATTATCATCACTATTAAAATCATAATCATCGTCATCGTCATAAAAATTTTCTAATTCATCATTAGATTCTTCAACATTAGAAATGGGTTCTTCAATATTTTTTGCATAAACAGAAACAAAAAAGAGGAAGGAAACGAGAATTAAACTCTTTATATATAAATTGTGAATATTTTTTTACAAAAAAAAAATTCTGTAAATTGATATTTCTTCAAGCTACATTTCTACAAAATAGGATTCTCAATATCATGTTTGCGAGATTGATTCTAATATTCAATAATGGATTTTTCAATGCGAAATGGAGTACGATTAGAAAATTATACAAACTCATCAAATAATACATGGTAATTCTCAATGTTTTTTTTCATAAAAAAATGATTTAAAATATATTTGATATTATAAATAAAAATGCCGAAACATATTTTTACGATTGAAATTGAAGAACCAATTGATGAGGAAGATGTATCAGAGATTATGGTAATTTCAAACAAGGGAATTTCAACTAGAGCGAAAATAATTCCAAATGTAAATAATAATTTGGACGGTTCATCTTATGATATAAATTTGAGTAATTATGTTCGAAATATGAAAGAATTGGAAGAAATGTGGACAATTGGTTTTTATCAAAAAAAATTTATGGACTATATTGAACATTTTCCAAATATTTCTCTGGATTTATCTTATAATCATTTAACTGATGATTATATGCATAATATATTAAAGGTATTTCAAGATGAAAAGATGGATTTATTGAGACAAAAAGTAGTTAAAATAAATATTGAGCAAAATAGAATTGGTAGACGTGGTTTTTTGGAATTATTTCAGTATATAAATAATTGTCCAAATTTTCGAGAATTAGAGGCAGATATAAATTTTCTTAGTCGTTCAGAATATCAATCATTAAAAGATTCTAGAGACATTCCTAAATCAATTAGAGACAATTTTACATATCAAAATTTTTAAGTTAAAAATTGAATATTTTATTTTGTAATATATTTAATTATAAAAATGGCATCTTGTATCATTTGTTTGGATAACTATAGTGATAAAAATAAACCAATAATTTTTAATTGTGGTCATACATTTTGTGATTCATGTCAGAAAAAAATACAGAAAAATAATTCTAATAAAAAGATTTGTCCAACATGTAGGAAAGTTAGTGAGAATTCTTTTATCAATTATTCTTTATTAGAATTGGTAGATTTACAGCAAAATAAAATTCCAGATTTTTTGAATAATGTTGCAATGCATCTTGAGACAATTGAATTTTCATTTAAAAAAATTAAATTTAATTTGAAGCAATCTGATAGTGAATTTACTTTTGAATTTATTGATGAATTTGGAATAATGTTAACTTATCCATCATTTAATCCTTTTACTATTGGATTAATGGAGAAAGGTAAAATATCTTTAAATTCCGAAAATTGGTCGAATTTAATGTTGGTTTCTGCTTCTGGAAATGTTGAATTAGTAAAATATATTCTAAATAAAAAAACAGATGTGAATTATTTATCGAATGATGGTTATACTGCATTAATAGTTGCATGTCAAAATATTAGACATAAAAATACTAAAGAAATTATGAATTTATTGATAGAATACGGTGCAGATGTTAATAAAACTTCAGCATCATATAAATTAACTGCAATAATGTTTTGTTTGGATGAAATGATAAATATTGAAAATATTTGTTCAAATGATTTTGAAGTTGTTAAAATTTTATTGGAAAATAATGCAGATTTAACTTTAAAATCTTTTGTTGAGGAAACTACACTTATATTCGCTTGTCGTTTAAAAAATTTAGAAATTGTAAAAATGTTAATTGATTATGGAGCGAACCCAAATCAAAATTGTGGGAATAATATAGCATTATCAACACTTTTTGATAACTCTTTATATAATTTTATAGAAATATCTGAATTGATATTTTATTTAGTTAGTATTTCAGATTTAAGTATTAGATTTATTTATGGAGATACATTGTTGATGAAAGCAATTGAGAGTGGAAATGAAACGATTGCGGAAATATTGTTGATGAATGGAGTAGATATACATGTTGAGAACTCTTATGGAAATAATACATTTTATTATGTAACACAGGCATATTGTATGAATCATATTTCGCAACATTTTGTGGAAAAAATTTTTGCATTTGGAGGAATTGATATAAATAAAAGAAATGCAAGTGGTATAACATGTTTAAATTGTGCAATTATGACTTTATGTCAATTTGAAAATGATGATAATCTCTGGATAATACATTTTTTAATAGAAAATGGGGCAGATTTTAATATACCTTGTAACAAAGGGTATTCCCCATTGTTATTTGTGAATAGATATTTGAGAAATAATAAAAGAGAATGTATTGAAAAAATAGCAATAAATTTGGAAAATGCAATTCGACAAAGAAATTTAATTCTTTATCCTATTGAAAATAATGATAGTTTCTCAAATTTTACTGATTATAGTTCCTCAAATTTTTCTGATGATTCAGATGTTTATGAATTATTACCAATTGTTTATATTAATGGCGATGAATAATATTAGAAATATATTTGGAATTATATTATTACAAAACTCTCTTCATAACATCCAATTTTTTTTCTAGTACTCAAACAAGTATTTTGTTCAGCATACATGTTTGAGATTACATTTCCTAAACAATTTGCACCATTATAAATATCATATTCTATAATTGTACAATTACAAGATTTTATTTAATATGATCTTGAACTTGAATAAGTATAACAATTATTACTTTTTTAGATATTCTATGCGAGAAAGTTGTGTGCATGTATCGTCACTATATTGTCGAATTGCTATACTATTTACAAAAGTTGATAATAACATAATAAAAAAGTGGATAATTTCATATATAATATATGAAATTTAATATTTTAGGCATAATTTTCTTATATTTGTGTTATCAACAACAACTTTTGAACAGTTTTCAGAAATGTAGGTTCCTGGAATAAATTTTCCTGTTTGATTATTTGCAGGCACAATAAATGTTGTAGTAGTAATTACTTTATTTGGATTGCTATCTTTGATAATTACATAATTTGATGTTTCTAATATTTTGTTTGATATGAAGGAAATGATGCCAGATTCAGTGATATTGATAGTATAATTTTCACCTTTTGAATCGGTTGCAGGGACTTGTTTAATAAAAAATACACCTGGTGCTGGAGTTGGATTTTCAAATTTAGTTGTGAGAGTTAGTGATGAGTCATATGTTAGTTGTAAACATTTTGACATTTATATTTTATCTGATATTTTTATTTTTTAGTCCCATATACTAAACGCATTTATTTTTGGGTTAGTAAATTGTTTGAATATATTTTTAATTGTTGTAAAGAAGCTTAGAGGAGTTTCTGGATTTATAAAATCTGTTATTATTGGCTTTGCCATATATTATATTAGATGTTTATTTTGTTCGTAGAAACTTTTAAAAAATGGCATTATATTATTAAAATTTGGTAATGTTCCAGGAATATCAGTTATCAAGTCTTTTTCGTATGGGAAAATATTGTTGTGATTGAAAAAGTAATATTTATTGTATTCTTCTTTATTCAAAATTTCCAGAAATTTATCTGGAATATAGTTTTTCATGTATCTTGGATAAATCAGAAGATTTTGTAAAACAGGTTCCACAGGGAATCCTTCAGATAATACAATTTGATTTATATTAAATTTGAAATTTTTCATAACAAGATAATAAATATCACTGGATAATGGTGCAACATAATTTTGATTAAACCATTCCCAACTAACATGACTGTCAAAATACATCCTTGTACAAAACATAATTCCTTGAAGATAATTCCAGATATGTCCATGAACACGTTTAAATTGTGACAAATTACAACTGTCAACATCAAACATGCATGCTCTATATTGTTCTTTCCAGCTATCAAGATTATATTTGATGGGTGAGTGAAATTTTTTGAAGTTTTCATTTTCGGCAAGATAAAGTATTTTATTCTTGGCAATTTTAGCTTCACTCCAGGATTCCTGGATACGATATTTTTCAACTCTTTTCTGTGTCAAAATTTGCAAATTATTTTGTTCAATTAGACTCAAATTATAGAAAAAACATAACAAAAAATAATTATTTATCATTGTCCTGTCTTTTTCACGATATACAAAAAATCTTTGATGTTCTTGTACAGAAGTAAGTGTTTTTGCATATATAGATAGCAAAATATCTATCCCATCGTATTCAACAATATAACCTGGAAGATGTTGGATATAATCATTTCCAACAAAGAAACAGAGAAATACAAAATCAAAGATGAATTTTTTAAATTCTATTTGAATTTTATGTTTTGCAGTAAATACTGTGAAAAGTTTTAATGCAAATTGTGTGATATCGATTATTACTGGAGTTTCCTCAATTCTAGTTGACATATGTATTTGGTATTCTGGCAATAGACAACTTAGAAAAATCATGTCTGCGTCAGTGCTGAAAATAAATATTTTATTACCTGGTTCAAAACTATTTTCTCGAATATGTGATATTATTTTATGTTCTCCTTCTCCAGGAAAGTTAACTCCGCTAAGAGTTATTTCCAAATCACCAAAGAAATTATCAATAGCTTTATTGTATATTTCATCAAAAAGACGAATCATAAAAGGGGAAATAATTCCAACCATTATTCTTGGAAACACTGGTTTTTCCATTTTGATTTCTTCTTTATCGTCTTCATCAAGGGGTATACTCATTTCTCTTTTTCTGTAGAATGTGCGCCAGAATGTTGCATGACGTTTGGTATTAATTTTAGCCATATGTACAACACCATCTGCGAAAATTCCCAGAGAGATAAGAGGATTTATTTGTTTGACATAATTTTGTAAAGAGTCAATAATTTGATTTGTTAGCATTGTTTCGAGTTCATCTTTTGATAATATTTCGTATTTTTTTCTTTCATCTGGATTATTTTCAATTTTATTCAATATATCAAAAATGAATGCGTTGAAGTCAATAAAAAGATGATGAATATTTTCTGGAATATTTGTAGATTCAACTATATGGTCAAAATCTTCAATGTCTTTTGCATAAGTTCCTTCAGTGAACCATTTAAAAAAATGAGGTACTCCCATATTTAATTATAATGGTATCGAGGATTTCATTATTTGAAATCAATTTTTATTATTTAATTTTAAGATAATCTTCTCTTCCACTAATGTATCTATACTTTTGTACGATTCCTTTTTGAGACTTATACATATTAAGTAAATTCATTTTTTTCGATTGTATGTAAAATTTTTTCTATCATATTATATATTTATAAATAATTTGTATCTTAAATTGATAACATCTTTTTAACAAAGTTGGGGGTAATAACAATAGCCTCGACAGTTTGTCTCTCAATGAAAGAACCATCCGGCCACACACCTCTATCAACTTTAAAAACACAATAAAATTCTTCGATTGGGGAAGCAAACTTGAGAGTTTCCAATGCTCTTTCCTGGAATTGATTCCAGTTTTCAATGCGATGGAAGCTGTGAAGAGCATCTGCAATGAGCTTGATATTATCAATTTCTTGTATTTCTTTTCGCATAGCTTCAAAATTAGGCTTGTTTCCTGGAGAATATCTTCTGGAATCTTGCAATTGTCTTCTAAGATTTTCAAGTCTTCCCTTTTTACTTTTGAACTCATTATCAACTTCAAAGAAGTGATTTTGGAGAGCTTGTAATGATGGAAAACGTTGAATAAAATCATCAAACAAACTGATTCTAGAGGTGAACTCAACTCCAGAGTTTTCAATGTCAACAAGATTAAAATTGTCAGAATCAAATGAGATTGAGCAGTTGTGAAGAACAGAGGAAACAAGTGTAATATCTTTTTCATCAGATGGAACCATTGAATTATTGAAATCAAACTCTAATGGATAAGATAAGACACGTTGCTCACCGAAAATGCGTTTCACTGCACTGAAAAAGTATTCGATGGGCTTGTTGTCTTTGAATTCATCGGTTTGGTTGATAACCTTACCGATGGGGTCTTCCCACTTGTTACCCCTAACAATCAATCCGTATTTATCAGTATGATGAGTAACCTGTTTCTTTTGTGGTATAGTGCCAAAATTTTTAAGGACTATTGCAAAAGTTGTTGTTTTTTCATCGAAATCCTTTTCAATAAGTTGATTTGTATCAACATTCCAGAACTCAACAATAAATCCCAAAACATGTGCAGCACTATATTGGTTTCCCTTTTTGTTCAAGTCTAATTGAATTGAGCGAGGGTTTATGCTTTTGCATATAGCGGAAGGGGTAACAACAACGTAATTGCGGGAGCGTTGCCAAGGCTGAAAGAAATCGTGTTCCTTACGGGTTGTAGGGAAGTACTTTTCAAAGGGGACAGAAGAGCTACGAGCGACAGACATCTTTTTCCGACCTAATGTATAAAATAATTATCAAAATTTACTATCACTATTTTTGTAATTTTGACCGATGGTCAAAATTACTTCGGGGCTTAAGAGCCCCTCAGTTCGCTATCGCTCACATTGTCATTTTACAAAGTAAAATGACTTCGGGGCTTAAGAGCCCCTCAGTTCGCTATCGCTCACAGACTAAATTGTTATATGATTCCATATATAGATTTTACTAAGTGGTAGTCTATATCTACAAATGTAAATTTAACTTGCTCGGCCTTAGGCCGAGCTTCGAGCTTCAATGAAGCTCGAAGTAATTTTGACGAGTTTATGAGTCAAAATTACAATACCTAAAATAAAGCACCAGCAATACCAGCAGTTGCAACGCCTTTACCAATATCAACTGCAGCATGTCCAAGCTCACTTAAGAAAGAGTGATGATGTTTTTGAGGTTGTTGAGGTGTATCAGGAGTGTCAGAGTCATATTCTAAACCGTCACTATCTATATATATTACTAAATAGATTTTATAAAATTAGAAATAGATGTAATAGAAATTTTTTTAAGTTGTACTTAAATCAAATAACCATAATTTTTCTTGTGGCTCAGATATTGTAATTAATGAAGGACTTTGCGGAGCACTTACAGTGAATAGTGAAGTAATATATTCCTGAGGATAACAAAAAATTTGAGGACATATTTTCGATAAATCCCATTCTTTTGTACGTCTTATATATTCATCTGAACCAATCTCACAATAAGAATTATTATCAATTATATTTTGTTCTTTTTTAATTGCCTTTCTATTTTCGAATGCTATTTTTGCTTCGAATGCAAGATTTTTCGCTAACTCTTTCATTTTAATTAAATGATTCGCTTCTTTTCTCTTCTTAGAAACTTCTCTTTTAACAACAAATTCTTTTGCTTCATATGCAATTTTTCTGGCTAATTGTTTCATTTTAGTTTGATATTGTATTTCTGCTTTTCTTTTAGCTTCTTCTTCAATTTTTTGTTGTTTTGCTATTTTTTTGGAAACTTGCTTTTGTTTTGCAAGTTCTTTTTCTTTTTCCTCTTCTTGTATTAATTCTTCAGCATTTCTTATTGCTTCCTCTTCTTTAATTTTTTTATCAAGAATCTCCAATTGTTTTAACGTATTTGTTAATTTTTTCTTGGATTTAATGTTTGAATTATTTGATTTAGTTTCAATATTTATTGAAATTTCATTTAAATTTACGGTAAATTTTGGATTTTTTAAATTTAATCCCTTCACATTTGGTAAGATATCGTATATTATATAATCATTCAATGGAAAATCTTTTGGAGCATTCTGTATTAAACAAGGAGAAATCAAAAAATTTTCTTCAATAATACGACTTATTATACCCTGAAATTCTGAATTATCATCAAATATCAAATAATTTACTATTTTGAAAGCAATTTTAATTTTATTTTCCATATAACCTGCATAATTTTTCACAAATTGTTTATATTGAAATGAAAAAAAATTATGTGAAAAATAATCAAACAAAATTTCTAATTTTTCATAGGACAAATAAGGAAATTTTTTACTGATTGTCGTCTTGTTTATTGCGATATCCTTTAAATCATAAAATTGTGCATAAAAAATACTTGTTTCACCATTATTTCCATACTTCAAAAGTCTTCCATTATTCAACAACAAGTTAAACATATTTGCATCAAAATCTGTTTCTATATTTTCAAGAAAAACCCGATAATCTAATAAATGTTTACCTCCTATGCTATTGATTAAATCCCATAACATTGGCAAAATTATTATTGGAGATTTTTTTTGGAATTGTGTAACATCAAATGTTGGAATTTTTTTTATTCGCGAAACATGTTTTTTATTTAAAATTAAGCGATAATTCTGTTTTGATTTATCATATCCACCAAATACATAACCTGGATTAACTTTATCCAAATGAATTGATGTTATTTCTGAATTTTCCTCTGATAATAACGCATTTATTAAATCATTTTTTGAGGTAACCTTATCTAATAGATACTGTTTATTTACTAACATTTCTTCCCAAAATAGTAAATCTAACTCAGTGAATATAATTTCATCAGATTCTAATGATGCATTTGAAAAAAAATCTATTTCATTATTAAAAATTAAAAAAATCTTATTTTCAGATTGTATATTATAGTAAATACCATCATTATTGTTTAAATGTAATATAACATTATCTAATTTATTTTTTAGAAAATAATTGTATGTTACCTTATCAGTCAAAAAAATAATATCCCTTTCCATTTGGAATTTGTTTTCGAAATATTTGTTTTTAAATTATTCAATTTTTTTTTATAAAAAATGATTTATATTTTATTTGCATTAAAAGAAGATATAATGATATTTGAAAAGGTGAGTGACGGATTGTATATATTTAACAATAAAACAATTAAAATATATTTTCTTAGTGAAATAAATTCAACATGGCAAACACCTGGTTCTGTAATATCAGAGTGGTATATAAATGATAAACATGTTGGCAGGATATTTATTGGTTCAAAAAAAGAAAAATACAAAATAACATTGGAATGTGATTCCAAATATTCCAATACGATAGAAATGCTGATAAAATGGCTCAAAAATATAGAGCCAGATGTTTATTATTCATACGCTAATTTCTCTGTAAATATTTGTTCTTCATTGAATAGTAATTCTTCATATTGTGAATAATTTATATTAGTTATGTGATTTATATATATAATTTCAATGCTAGAATTTTTGTATTCATCAATGCAAATATTTGAAGCGATTGTGTATATTTTCAATTTCAGGTCATTAGATAAAGGTAATTTTTCTACCTTATTATAAATAGATTTTTTTATATTTTGTAAATCATATTGTAATTTTGATATAAATCTCATATTTTTACATTACAAAAAAAAATTGATTATTGTTTTTTCTGAATATGTTTCAGAAAAAATGAGGCTTTCAACAAAGGTTATTTTCACAATTATTTCATTATATTTATGTGACCAAATTATTCATATGAAATCTTTACAAATTATTGATACCAAATGGGATAAAATTAAATGTAAACCATTTGAGGATGGATATGAATATAATAATATTGTAATTTACAGACCAGGTATTACTGAAAACAGCCCTTCAATTGATTGTTGGCATTATTGTTATATTAATGGATGTTTTTTGAAGGCATCTCAGCCAGAAACTTATGGTTATGTGGTACGTTTTTTGGTTGCTGGAATTGTTATGATAAATTTTATAGTTTTAGAATATTAGTAGAGTAAGTGTATATGAATTTTGGAAGTGTATTGCATTTTCATGAAATCAATATATTTGTAACTATTTGGCAAATCTATAATTTTTAGAGAATTTGGCAAATTTGGTAATTTATGTTCATAAAATGTTCCAATCATAATAAATTCTAGTCCTTCAGGAAGAAAATCAAGAGGTTTATTAAATTTGGGACTAAGAAATAATTTTTTTAAACTTGAAGGTAAATTATCTAATGGTTTATCAAAAATACCAGAGAATTCAAGCGTTTCTAATGAATTTGGTAAATTGTCAACATTTTGATTGAAATTCCATCCAAATAATAAATCTTTTAAATTTTTTGGATATTTATTAATTTGTTGATTAAATGAATATCCGAAATGTAGTTTTTCAATATTATCAGGCAAATCATCAATATTTGAATTAAAATCATCGCTGAAAACAATTGAATCATATTGTGTTAATAAAATTTTAATGTTTTCAGGTATAGGGAAAATTGATTTGTGGAAAACAATTTCTTTGTTATTTATTACATTATATAACTCGCAATTGTATGTAAACATTTTATAATACCTTTGAAAATAACTAAAAAAATATTCACTTTATGTTATTTTCACCAAAGGTGAAAATAACACTCGGGGCTTAAAAGCCCCTCGGTTCGCATGGCCTTGCCATGCTCACAAGCTAAATTCTAATCCGGGGGCGGGGCTATTGTAATTTTGCTCAGCAAAATGACTTCGGAGCTTAAAAGCCCCTCAGTTCGGCCGGAGGCCTCACATTATCATTTTGCTCCGCAAAATGACTCGGACCCGTGAAGGGTCCTCAGTTCGGCCAGAGGCCTCACAAATTAAATTTAATCGCGGAGCCCTGCGGGCAATTTTACTGATTAAAAATCATAAAGGAATAATATATTTATTTTGTTATTATATTAGATTATCTAATATTTTACTTATCAGTAAAATTGCCCGCAGGGCTCCGCAATTAAATAAAATTTAATTTGCGAACGTAGTGAGCCGAGGACCCTTTACGGGTCCGAGTCATTTTGCAGAGCAAAATGATAATGATAATAATAATAAGTTTCAGATTTTATAAATTATCTATATTTATTTTAATGAGACAAGTGATAAGTCTTTGTGTATGGGGTAATTCGAAAATTTATAATTATGGTATTTATGAAAATGCAATTAGATTACCCAAATTTTTTCCTGGATGGATTCTAGTTGTTTATCATACAAAACAGCTGATTTAGAAGTTATGGGAGAACTTTCTAAAATGCCAAATGTTGAAGTTTATGAAGTGGATTTTCCAGACAATTACAGAAATTCTATGTTACGTTACTTAGCTGGATTTGATATTCGAAATGATATTGTGATTTTTAGAGATGCTGATTCTCGATTCAATAAAAGAGATGCAGATGCTGTTAAAGAATGGATTGATTCTGAAAAATACGTTCATGTAATGCACGACCATCCTAATAATGGAAAAAAATATAGAATCTCCGCTGGAATGTGGGGTGTTCGTAATAATTTCTTTATTAAAAACAATTTATCGGAAAAATTCCCTAATTTTTTTAGTAATTCAAATAATAAAAAATGGGGTATTGATGAAAAATTTTTATTTTTGAATGTTTATCCATTAATAAATAGCAATAATTCGAGAATTCATTCTGATTTTAAGAAATGGGAATCTTGGGCAACTGGTTTTCCTAAAAATGCAGATTCCAGAAATAGAGGTTTTATTGGTATGTCTATTACTTGGACTCCAAATGCTTCAAAGAAATTTAATAATCCTATATTATCACATAAAAAGAAAAGAATACATAATTCAAATAATAACATAAAAAATTTGAAAATAATTAAAAAAATGTTTCTGAAATTTTTTATATAAAGAAAAAATAATATATTATAAAAAATGTCTGGGCAAATTACATGGAATCTAAAAATAAAAAAAATAAAAGAACACTACCAACATCCCTACAGAAATGATGTTTGTGATTTTTTAACAAAAAATGGATACAATATCAATGGTATATTACATCCAAAAATAAATGAATATAAAATTGGATTTTCATGTGATTTTGATGACCCAAATCTTGAATATTTTATTGATTTTTCATCAGATATTCATCAAACAGAATCCGTTTATTTTTTTGATTTCAAAAAAAATATTAGAGAAAAATTATATAAAAAATAATATTATATATAATATAATATGTCTTCTAGTTCAAACGTATATCAAGTAACCTCACTTGAAGACTCAAATGCAAAAGGAACATTTCGAAACGCTTTATCTGAATCCAGAAAAAATATATATTCGGTCATTAGTTTTGCAGTTTCTGGAGTCATTAAATTAAATAGTTCTTTACCAACAATTATTTCAACTGTTATAATTGATGCAACCAGTGCACCTGGGTATAATGGAACACCGGTTGTTGAAGTTGATTGTAATGGATATAATAGTTTTATTTTTGAGTTAACTTCTAATAGTTCGGTTTTGCAGGGAATTTCAATTACAAATTCAGGGAATAGTGGTATTACCCTGAAAAGTGGTAACAATACAATAATTAAAAACTATATCGGAGTGGATATATATGGAAAAGTAAAAGGTAATAAGAAGAATGGTATTTGTCTGTTTAAATCAACAGGTAATATTATTGGTAATAATACAGGAAATGTTTCTGGATATGTGTCTAACGTTATTTCTGGAAATGGAGAAAATGGAATTCAATTAAACTTTTCGTCGGCGAATAAAATCCAGTCAAATTTTATTGGAACTGATGCAACAGGTAAAATAGCAATTCCTAATAAATTAAATGGAATTATTGTAAAATGTAAATCATCTGGAAATCAAATTGGTGGTACGGATTATACAAATAGTGAGGGAATAACTAATAATCCAACTGGTAATAAGGGGACTGTTCCAATTGTTTTTATTTTTCCACCTTTAGGAAATTTAATATCTGGAAATGGTAAAAATGGTGTAATAATTGTTGATAAAGCGCCAGATAACGTTTTAAATGGTAATTTCATTGGTGTTGATGTTACAGGAATTAATGTATTGGGGAATAATGAAAATGGAGTTCATATACAGGATAGTGATAATAATGTTTTGCGGGGGTGTCTTTTTGATGAAAATCCGTTTGTTTATTATAATGTATGTTCTGGAAATGGTGAAAATGGTTTATTTGTTAAAGATTCAAATGGAATTGTAATCCAGGGTAATTTTTTTGGAATTGGAGCAAATAATCAGACTGTAGCGCCAAATAAATTAAATGGGTTTCATATTGCTGGTAATTCGAAAAAAGTTATTGGTGGAGGTCCAATTCCTTTGGGTAATGTTTGTTCAGGAAATAAATTATCTGGAGTGTTAATTTCTGATAATGCCAGTGAAGTTATAAGTTATAATAATTTTTGTGGTCTTTTGGCTTTTCAGGGGCCAGCTCCAAATAAAAATGGTATTGTGATAAATTCTTCTGGAATAGGGAATATTATTACAACATGTATAACATCTGGAAATTTAGAAAATGGAATTGTTTTAGAAAATAATGCTAATTATGTTTCAATAGATACTGTTTTATCTGGGTTACTTTCAGATGGTCAAAATATATTACCAAATGGTAAAAATGGATTATTGATAAAAGATTCAGCAAACAATAATATTATTGGAAAGGAAGTTCCATCCGTTATAACTAGAGGAGTTTTTTCAGCAAATAATGAGAATGGTATTTGTATATCTGGAAATGCAAATAAAAATAAAATTAATTTGACATATATTGGTCTTGATATTATTGGACAAAATATAAATATAGGGAACAAGTTGGATGGAATTAGAGTTGAAGGGAATGCGAATAATAATTTTATTGGTGTAAAAGTTGCGAGTGATGAAATAACTAATTTTAGTTCTGCAAATTATGGGTACGGTGTAAATTTAACTGGAAATAGTTATAAAAATGTTGTTGAAAATAACTATATTGGTTTAACATCTACTAAAATTAAAGCACCAAATAAATTAGGAACAATAAATAATGATTCAACAAAAGCTAATACAAATATAATTAAAAACAATATTACAAATTAGTAATAAAATTTTTCAATTTCGGATGATTTGGAAAAAATAACATAAAGACTTTTGATTTATAATTTAAAAAATGGAGAGTTGGATATTAGAACAACTGAAATTCAAGAAAACAATTTATTTATATAATAAAAATAATGAGTTAATATTTGCTATAAATCCAGTAATTATTTATAGAAAATCATTGTTAAATTTTATTGAAGACAATTTCGACCCAACATGTGACAAATTGTTTTCTGATTATAGAGATTTGACGAAAAAATTGTCTTGCGAAATTAATTGTACATATTTTCCTTATCAAAATAATCCATTGGATTTGAAAAAAATATTTGATTTTTTGGAAGAATTTAGTAAATTATTGGATGGGCCAGATTTGAAAAAATTAGGAACAAGTGAAATTTTTCCAAATGAAGTGATGGATAAAATATGGGGTCAATTTTATTCTGATTTAATTGTTGAAAGAATAAATAAATTTTTTTCAATGATTGTGAGAGAAATGGATTTAATATATGAGAAATATTACATATATTATTTTTTATGTTGGTTAGAGAGGAATTTTTATAAATTTATGGAAAAAATTAATTTGAATGATAATAATGTAAAAGTAATTATGAATAAGTTAAATTATCATATAATACAAATAAAATTGGAAGATTTTAGATATGAAAATGGTTGTCCACAATTCAAAGAATTTGTAAGAAAATGGGAACAATTACCACTTATACTATAATTTATCTGGAACCGATACTTTCATAATCATGTTCTTCGCTGTCATATTCTTCATTTCCATAATCTGGACAAATATCGCAAAAATTATTACATTCTACTAATTTTAGATTGATAGATTCAGGTATCAATTCACCTGAACTATGAATATACATATTTAAAAATTTTAATTTATTTGGAAATTTTTTGAAATATTGTTTTCCTTTTTTTTGAATTAAAAAAATTTAAGTTTTTAAATTTTTTGG
>Ga0194123_10002763_pt1 | contig 22239 bp, 17 predicted proteins | sample TA2MahsurfametaG_5_FD_155479 | JGI IMG/M metagenome (GOLD analysis project Ga0194123, IMG submission 155479) | Freshwater microbial communities from Lake Tanganyika, Tanzania - TA2015023 Mahale A surface | ecosystem: Environmental > Aquatic > Freshwater > Lake | place: Tanzania: Lake Tanganyika... | reverse complement strand
TGGCAGATCTCGATGATTGGAATTATCTGTACGTCGAGGTTCCGATTGATGGCTATGAGATGCGGGGCCGCTGGTTTAACTCTCGGGGTCAGAGACTGCTTCGTGACTTGATAATACGTGTGCCGGTACTAGGTATTATTGTCGACTTGTACGTACAAATTGTACGAAGACTCGGAATTCGCTTGATGTTTCCAGCGGTAGTGAAGCAAAGTGAACATGTAAACTATTTCTCTAGGGTCGCAGTTGAGCAACTTGCGACTCAACTTAATCTTCGTGTGTTCGGTGCTTTCTTGAATGCAACTAGCGAATCAATCAGCGCTCCATTCAATAAGAGTCTGGGCGCAATATTGATACGTAAATGAGGAGTTGTCATGATTCTTGGGCCATTGACAATCTGCAGGCTTGAGTTATCTACAATCCGATTTACTTCGGCTCGTCCGTCTACTGGCCTATCTCACTTCTAAACTGAGTTTTGCGCTCCTCTGCGCACTCACGTCTGATCAGTCCAGTGAGCGAAACCAAGAGCAGCAACAACATCAAAGGAACATTGATGTAGTTAAACAATTGGGCGTTTGGTTTACCAAGACTTATTCCTTTGCTGGCAAGGAGTACGGGGAGGACAAAGGCCACTGCTTTCACGTATCGACTGTCTTCCGTCGACTGTTGAAGCATAAAAGGAACTGCAAGAAAATATGAGAGCGTATAACCGTAAGTGACTGGCACAAACAAAACAAGCACTACTGAAGTTATACAGACGGTAAGGCTTAGAGATTTGTGCCCCCGGAGGACAATCACCGCAGAACAAACCCCAATTATCAACATGCTGACGAAGTTGTAGTGGCTCAACAGAACACTAGAAAGATCCGAAATGGCAGATACACGGTGGTCAACGAGGAGTGTGAGGAAGCCATGGAGTGAGTGATTGAGATGTATCTGTCCGGGTCCAGCCACTGATGAGAGGCCAAATATGTTGCTGTAGAACTGTTTCCAATCAGCTATCAGGTTGTCACCAATGAAAACCATGGCAACCAGTGATACACCAGTGAACGTACACAGTCCGATAAGAAGTGCTTTGAACGAACCGCGCTTTAGGAGTAGTACGAGTAGAAAGAGTGGATAGATTTTGATTGCTGCTGCAAGTCCTATCCAGACCGCAGCGTGAGTTCTCTTGTGTTTCTCGAGAGCTTGAAACGCCACCAACGTGCATCCAACTGCAAGAAGCACATTGTTCCCTCTGTCTAATGCAAATAGGAATGGATACGTAAGAACATACCCAAGAGTTAATGCGGTGGCAGACCAGGTGATTGAGGTATTGCATTCTCGTTGATATGCAGGAACTAGGACGGCAAGTGAGCAGACAGCGATGAATGTCAGCAGCGCGAGCGGGTAAGGGACCCATGTGAGTGGCCTTAATAGTAAATGAGCAAAAGGTGGATATGAGCTACTACCAAGGTCCTCAACGTTTCGGTACGGTGACGTATTGGCACTTCGGAGGAGTGTTGACCAGAAGTCCCCAAAAAAATGCACTCCAACATTGAAGCGAGATGGATCATATTTCTCTGGATTTACAAAAGAACCTGGAAAGTCGGCACCCGGGTGAAACTGACTATCAAAGGTCATCTTCTGTAAATAGAAGGAATAGACATAGGTCGCCACGTAACTGACAAGAAAAGCGATCGCAGAGGTCGCGACGTAGATTTCAAATGGCTTTGAACGGGCTCGAGGCGGCCGCATTTCTGATGTGTCACTCATCTGCCACGACCCTATTACGGCTAGGGAGTCAGCTCTGAGATGCGATACGTAGTTGGTGACGGCCTGAACACAACGTATGAGCCTCCGTTTGTACGGGCTTCAGAGATCACTCCCCAAGGGTTCAGTTGGGCTAAGCGCTCTGGGTTGTCAGTCACGATGGAAACACCGCGAAAGAAGTCCCGTTCAATCAACAATTTAATGCTGTCTTCAGGAACACCATTGCCAAGAATGGTCTGGCGGAAGATCTCATTGTTTGGACCGTCCACGCCAGCGAGGCTTGAGCCCCAGCGCGTGCAGTTGTACGACCCAGCCCACTTGCCAGTTGCTTCGAAATCACCAACGAACATGCACACAACGGCCCGTGGGCCTTTGGAGGCCGCCTCTTGAATGAGAGGAAGAATACCTGCGATGGCATTTTGACCCCGTTCGCCCTCTGATGGGTTTCGCGGCCAGACATTGTTGAGGTCGTTCGAAAGTGATGTAACGCCCAAGCTTGTAATCGAGGCAAGTGCCAATGCCGGCAACCAAGCTGTCCCAGCACCAGAGTGTCGTAGCACCGCAGTTGCGACCAGACCAAGAAGTAACGGAAAGAGCATGTACATGACGATGAATGTCAGCTTGGTCGTGCCGTAGTGAGCAGGTCCTCCGGTTCTCAGAAGGTCATTGAACCAAACAAGAGCGAGCCATCCAGACGCAATTGAAGTAGCAACGATGAGGTGAATGATTTCCTGACGGGGAAGGAAATACCACGCGACTAGCGACGCCGTGAGTGCGAGCAGGACAAAGAAGGTCACAAGGGTTTGGGAGCCAATCCAAATAGACCCTTGTAGACGATCGACATCCGGGTAACGACGCAGAATCTGCTGCAGGTGCAACACAATATTCAGCAGTGAGAGCGCGAGTGCTGCGAGGTGAAGATACGGCAGTCGCAAGGTAGAACCGCGCTGGCGGACGAGTCGCACGATTTCCCAAATGACTCCGACTCCAACTATTGGAATAATCGGAAACCACGAAAGCCCGGTGAAGACTGCCGTTAGCGCAATCCATGCGGGCCGCCGCGTCGCATCAACCCGTATCAGAACGATGACGAGAGATTGGGCTCCGACTAGGGCAGCAAGTGTGCTCAGGTAACCAAATCGTGCAAGCAGGAGACCTCCGAGAAGTGCTCCAACTGCGGCAGGAACACTGAGGAGAAAAGCAACGATGAAACTATCCGTAGTTACGAATCGCTTGCAGAGAGAACAGACAATCGCGCATGTCAAGTACACACTTGCGACGATGAACAGCGCCTCCATAATGAGAATGCCAGCTGCCATTTGTGACGCATCGGACAATAAAGGCGACAGAAGTGAGGATCCCGGTACAAAGTCACCAACCTGTCTGAAGACCCACATGAGACTCGGAAGTGTGTGACCAAGGTTCTCAACGTCGCGAACTCCGATTGAACCGCTTGTACCGGCGCGTCCAAGCATGTTTAACCAGGCGGCATTGTCTTCAGACGCATGTGCGAGTACCCACCATCGTGCTCCGATGTCTTTAAGGTCCAAAATGCGTTGGCCAAGAAGGAGTAGTGCACCACCGGCAAAAAGAACTGGAATGTAGGCGGTACGTGATGGTGAGTGCGTTGGAATTGTGTGAGCTTTGCCCTTGATGACCCATACGCCTGCAAGTACGCCAACCGTTACGGAAGCTGCGATGACTAGAGGTCCAGCGGTCGAATTGAAGATCGTGGTGATCGTCGATACAACGAGGATGGATGTACATAGCCCAGCCCCGAAGGCCAAAGTTGCATGTTCTAAGGGGTGACCACTCAAAGAAAAGAGTGATGGAATGGCAACGATGAGAGCGCCCTCAAGGCCATCTGCTTGTACAAACCAGCGAAGCACCATGCCAATAAGAAATCCGACTAAGAGTCTCATGATGACAGGTGATTGCACTCGCAAGTTCACGTCGAAAGACTAGTCACGGGGTGACTGTGCAATTGCTTCCCTGATGACCTCAGAAAAAGACTCAAGGTTGGTGTTCCACGAGCACCGTTTTTCTGCACTCTGCCGCGAAAGAATCGCCAGTTGACTCCGGGCGGAATCGTCGTTGATGAGAGACATCACGGCCGACACAAAGGTGTCATCAAGAGGGCGGTAGAGGACACCTTCTCCCTCGGGAATCATTGAACGCAGCCCGTCAACTGGTGTTGCCACTGCGGGAATGCCACAGCACAGATATTGGAGCACCTTGCTGGGAAGAGCGCAGTTAGTAACCAGAGAGGGCGGAAAGGTGTTGATGGCAACATCGGCGAGAAGCATGTGTTCTGCCAATAATGCGTAATCAATGAACCCGGTGAAGATGACTTGTTGTGTAACGCCAAGCCTATGTGCGAGGTCCTTGAGTGTTTTTTCGAACTCGCCTCCACCGAGGAGGAGAACCTTTACGTGGGGATTGGCCCGCAAGGTTGGTGCGAAAAGCTCCAAGAAGTTATCCAGCCCTGCAAAGCGGTACAGCGTTCCCATGAACATGACGACACGATCGCGTGGTGAGAGTCCGAGTGATAATGCAAGGGGCACGTTCCTCGGTGCGGGTTTTAAGGCGTGAAGATCCATGCCGGGGTAGTTCACTCGTACGGCGTTCGGTGGTGCTCCACTTTCTACGCAATAGTTCGCTAGTGCAGCGTTGTTTGCAGATACAAGGGTTGCATTGCGATAGATGAACTTTTCAGCTCGATGGATAAGCGGTTGAAATATTGTCTTACGAAGTTCGTGGGAGACATCAAGGGCGCGAAATATCACTGGAATGTTGCGCTTCCGTGCTAGACGAATGGTCTGCCAACCGTTCGTCGGAACCCCGTAGAGCACTATTGCGTCAGGTCTCTTTTCTGCAATTGTTTTTCGGAGTAACGGTAAGAAGGTGATGCTTGCGAGAAGGCGGTCAAGCGGCGGTGGCATTACTCGCCCCGGCGTTCTTACTTCAATTGAGCTATCAGCATAGGCACGTCGGGCAGAACGAACAACTGAAGATCGAAAATCAAGTAGACGTCGAAATCCTCGCGGCTTTTTGCCTTCTGGAAAATCAATCAGCGTGACTTCGTGTCCTTCAATTGACAAAAGCTCGGGAAGTTCGTGAATCTCGTAAACGACCTTACTCCACCAATTGATTTCATGGATGAAGACAAGTCGCACGACTATTTAACGAAGTAGTTCATCGCTGTGGTCAATTGCGTCTTCAAGCATCAACTTGTTCGACGACAGAAGTTTTACGGTATCGGCTTCAGTCATGACAAATCGATCTGAGCTGAATTCACCGACGAGTGCAGGTGGTTCACCAGCGCTCTCGTCAATTTCAGTCAGCATTGGTCTAATCGCGTAGTAGTCGCCACGTATGACGGTACGTGTTGCTTCTTCCTCGGAAATGAGAGATTCATGAACTTTCTCCCCGGGCCGAATCCCTGTGATTTTTGTTTCGATGTCCCTATTCCCGATGAGAATTTTCGCGATGTCCGTCACTTTGGCTGCCGGTACTCGGGGGATAAAGATTTCGCCTCGTTTCGCGTACGCAACGGCATTGAGAATTGTGTCTACAGCTTGTTCGAGACTGAGAAGAAAGCGTGTCATGTCAGAGGTGGTGATCGTGACAGGTCCACCAGATCGAATCTGATCGTGGAAGAGTGGGATTACTGAACCTCGAGATGCGAGTACGTTTCCGTACCGCGCACCAATAAAGCGTGTATTCGGACAGTACAAGTTGGCGCTAATGAAGACTCGTTCTTGAATTGCCTTGGTCATACCCATGACGTTGACGGGTTTACAGGCCTTGTCCGTGGAAATGCCTACAACCGTTTCAACTGGAAGCTGTAAATCCCGAATCGCTTGAACAATATTCTGAGGACCTTCAATGTTGGTCCGTACGGCTTCCATTGGAAAGTACTCACACGAAGGAACCTGTTTAAGGGCCGCAGCATTAAAGATGATGTCGGCTTGCCTACAGACCGACGCCACGCTGTGAAAGTCACGGATGTCTCCGATGACAAACTCAAGAGTCCTCTCAAAGTTCTGAAAGATGATTTCGTCAGTCGCAACACGTCTCTGTAAGTAGTCCATCCGCATGTAATGCTGCTTTGCTTCATCACGGCTGAACACGATGACTTTCTCTGGGGTGCCTGCCACACCAGAGAGAATCCTCTTAGTGAGGGTTTTCCCCAGGGAACCGGTTCCCCCAGTAATAAGGATTCGCTTGCCTTCAAACAGTTGATTCATTGAGCTACGCCCGTCGCATAATTGCCAGTAAGTGACTTCAAAGAGCCTACTATCTGGCGCGTTTCCGCTGATTGAGCGTCCCTCGGGGCCACGATTGGTCATCGGTAGTCTGACAACTATGCACGTGACGAGCGCGAGATGCCGAGGGTGATGGCGTCATGAACGTCGTCGTCACGGGTGCGGCCGGCTTTCTCGGTTGGCATATCAGGTGTGCACTTTTAGCCGAAGGGCATCACATTGAGGCAATCGACCGAGACCGTTTCTGGAGCGAGGATTTCGAAGCGGCAGTCAGGAACGCCGATGCGATAGTTCACTGTGCTGGGGTTAATCGTGGCAGCGATGACTTGGTTCGCAATGGAAACTTAGAACTAGCGGAGCACCTCGCACAGACATACACGGCTCAAGATTCAAACGCCCGCATCATTTACCTGAATTCAACCCATATTGACCGTCAGACGGTTTATGGAGATGCAAAAGCAGAGGCCGCTACCGCACTTGCCAACGTTGCAGCGGAACGTTTTGTTGATCTCGTGCTCCCCAACGTTTACGGTGAAGGTGGTCGGCCTTTCTACAACTCTGTCGTCTCAACATTTTGCCATCAGATTGCAAATAATCTTGATGTCACAATTAATGATGATGCTGCTCTCGAAGTAGTTCACGCTCAGGATGTCGCCGATGAAGTTCTCAAACACCTGAATTCACCAACAACAGGTCAGCTGCGCCTTGCAGGTGTCAAGACATCGGTGGTGGAGCTTGCAAACTCGCTTAAGACCATTCATGAAGTCTACGGTCGCAACATTCTCCCAAAGACAGATGATCTGTTTGCGCGCTCTCTTTTTAACACGCTTCGAAGCTATGGAATTCCTGAGATGATTGTGCATACCCTTGATCCACGAAGAGATGACAGAGGGCACCTAATTGAGTTGGTAAAGACGGGTTCGGGTGGACAGCTCTTTGTGTCTTGGACAAAACCGACCATCACTCGTGGCAATCATTTTCATCGTCGGAAGATTGAGCGCTTTGTTGTGATGGAGGGGAAAGCACGAATTCGTATGCGCAAACTCTTCTTTAGCGACGTCATCTCTATTGATGTAGACGGTGATTCACCGGTCTCAGTTGATATTCCCACGCTCTACACGCATGAAATTACGAACACTGGCGATGCGTTGCTACTAACTGCGTTCTGGACGGATGAAATCTTTGATCCCTCAAAACCTGAGACATATGCCGAGGTGGTATAAGTGAAACATCTGAAGGTTGTGACCATCGTCGGTACTCGGCCAGAAATCATCAGGCTGTCGTCAGTCATCAAACGACTCGAGAACTCGTTTGACCACAAGCTCATCCATACCGGTCAGAATTATGACTATGAACTCAATCGCCTGATGTTTGAGGATCTTGAACTGAGAGAACCTGATGTCGTTCTTGAGCCAAGTAAGTCTTCGCTTGGAGAGATGATTGGGGACATTCTTGCTGGTACAGAGCGTACATTGCGAACGCTTAAGCCCGATGCAGTTCTTGTACTAGGTGATACGAATAGTTGCCTCGCAGCGATTATGGCCAAGAGACTTCATATTCCTGTTTTTCATATGGAAGCAGGAAATCGTTGTTTCGATGAGAACGTGCCAGAAGAGACAAACCGGCGCATCATTGACCACATTGCAGATTTTAACTTGACGTATACCGAGCATGCGCGCAGGAATTTGCTTAAAGAAGGAATCGAATCACGCCGCATCTATGTGACGGGTTCGCCGATGCGAGAAGTTCTTGATCACTACAGAAGCGCAATCGTTTCTGCGCAGCCGCTGAGTGAGCTTAGCCTTACAGCGGGGAAGTATGTTCTTGTATCGACTCATCGGGAAGAGAACGTAGATAATTTGCCTCGCTTACAAACACTGATGGAGACTCTCGAAACTGTCGTCACGGAGTTCGATGTTCCAGTAGTGGTGTCAGCGCATCCAAGACTGCGCAAGAGGCTTGAGAGTCTTCGTTCTTCAATTGGTGAACGCATCATCTTTCACAAACCATTTGGATTTATTGACTACAATAAATTGCAGATGAGTGCACTTTGCACGTTGTCGGACAGTGGAACTATCAGTGAAGAAGCTGCAATCTTGGGCTTTCCTGCGGTCACGATTAGAAGTTCGATTGAGCGACCGGAAGCAATGGATACGGGATCAATTATTGTCGCGGGAATTTCCAAGGAAAATGTCATTCCTGCGATGCACTTGACAATCTCCCAGTGGGCGGCTGGGCAGCAGCCCGAGGTTCCTGAGGACTATCAGATTCTAAATACCTCGCAGCGGGTGGTGAATCTCATAGGGGGTCTTGCTCGGATGCACGCTGAGTGGAGCGGCGTTCGCGCAATAAGCGAGTGAGGAGTGGCGTGAAAGGAATTGAAAGATTGCTACGCAGCATCTTTCTTTTCCCACTTTGTCTTCTTGTATTTGTCATTGTGATGACAATCTTGAATGTATCCGGTTCATCAGTGGGTGTGTACGGAGTATCGGCTGGGCAGACCCCTGAAGAGTCAGGCCTCATAACAGGTGTTGTGCGACCAATCAGAAGTGATGAGTGGTTGGTTCGAACTCCATGGCTGATGAGCCAAATACACAATGGGCTACCAACACAGACCAAGAGCGGGTTTGGTCCCATTGATGCCGGTGTTGTGGGTGACTTACCGACGCGAAGTCTTGATCTGTTGGTGAGACCGCACCATGTCACGTCATGGTTTCTGCCCCCAGATCGGGCACTTGCGGCTGAATGGTGGATATGGCATTTGTTGATGATGTCTGGCATTTATACGTTTGTGATTGCGATTTCTCAACACCGAGGTGCTGGGGTCCTCGCTTCATTTGTGTTGGCATTGAGCCCGTCAACACAGTGGTGGCTTGCCCCGGGCACGTTCACCACTGTGGGGTATGGGACACTCGCCGGTGGCCTAGCAGTTCTTGCTTTTCAAGCACGAGGAAAACGGTGTCAGATTGGGCTGTCGGCGCTAGCCGGATGGAGTGCGGCATGCATGTTGTCAACGCTTTACGTACCGTGGATCATCACGACCACAATTGTCGTTAGCTGCGCAGTTCTTCCCGTAGTGGGGTTTCGATTGTGGTCGGCAACAGATCCCAGATGGCAATTTTCCACCCTTGTCCGGGTCATGAGTGTGATGGGAGCAATCTTCCTTGTGCTCATTGCTTCCTACGTCGTGCGACATAGCGAGGCAATACAGGCAATCGGAGAGACCGTCTATCCAGGTCAGCGCACGGGCGAGCGTGGCGGAACACTCAACCCAGCAACCGTGTTTGGGGCTCCGTTTGATTTTCTTGCGTATGGACCACAAACGGTCAACATTAACGGCACCAATCAATCAGAGAACTCAAGCGGAATTGTGTTCGCGCTTCCAGTTGCAGTCGTCTTCTTTGGTCTCCTCGCTGCAGGCAAAAGACTTCGAGAGAGCAAGGAGGGACTTGCCCTTACAGGACTATTGGCTGGTAGTGCGATACTGGCTGCTTGGGCATTTTTGCCCTTTCCTGCATATATAGGTCGCTTTGTGTTGCTCGATCGAGTTCCTCCCGGTCGTTTACCTCCTGCAATCAGTCTTGTGAGTGCACTTGCACTTGGTGCACTTGTGTCCTATATACATAACAACAAAGTCGCCGTTTCAAAATCTGTGCGTGTTGCTGCGATTCTGGTCTTTTCTTTTGTTCAGTTGTGGGCTGCCGGTCTGTATCGGGTCGAGTTGAATGAGGTGAACCCTTGGAGACCTATTCTTGCGATTTTGGTCCTCGTTATTGGGTGGGCATTCGTCACCAGTAGTCGCTGGATTATGGGAGCTGTCATATTGATTGCCTTTGGTTTGGTTCAGACGGCCCATATCAATCCGCTTCAGCATGGGGCAGAGGTGCTTCTAGATAACCCTGTGAGTCAACTCATCAAAAAGGTAGAGAGTTCGAACGCTAAGGACTCAGGGTGGCTCATGCTCGGTGGTGACGTGTACGTGCGTGGATCAATTGAAGCGACAGGCGTGGATTTTTTCTCAGGTATAAGTCGCTATCCGAACCATGAGACTTGGAAAAAGCTTGATCCAAGTCGTCAGTACGTTGACGCATGGAATCGATATGCCCATATCGTAATTGAGGCTGGACAAACTGGGTCAGCGCCGATTATTTCATCACCACAAACCGACGTCGTAAAGGTTGTTCTGGACCCTTGTGATCGCCGTCTCATCGATGTTGGAGTCAAGAACATCGTGACTCAGGACTTTGAAGTGACGGGATGCGGAACTCTTCTTGGCACGACAACTTGGGGTGCGAGAGTGGTGCGGGTTTACGGCCTATGACTAATTCAGTTGATTAAACCGGTCATTATCGAAATGTCGACCCCAGCGGTTCATGAGTAGTTTGAGTTCGGCTTTGTCGACAGTTGCATCGCGTGAAACTGACTCGAAATGATAAAGCTTGGCATGTGGCGTCCAGATAATTCGGTATCCAGCTTCAAGGATTTTGAACGCTAGATCAACATCATTAAAACAATTTGGGAATTGCACACTCAGTCCGCCAACTTCAGCGTAAACCTCTCGGCGCATAAGCGCAGCAGCTCCGGTGACGCCACTACATTCTCGTGCAACTGCAAGAATTCCGAACTCTCCACCCTGACGGCTTGGATGGCCGTTACGGAAATTGTGTGGAGATGGAGTGTTTGAATGGGATGCACTCTGAATTCGTCCATCCTCAAGTAGAAGCATTGGCCCTACAAGGCCAACGTCATCCTCCAATGCAAGCGACACAAGGGTTGACAACCAGTCAGAATCAATAACTTCAATGTCATCGTTCAACAAGAGAATCAGCTCTCCGTTGCTGTGTGCGAAGCCAGCATTGCATTTGTCAGAAAAATTGAATGGCTTTGAATATTCAATGAGTCGAAAATCTGGATCAACCATCTGATGGAAGTCGTCTATTACGAGCGACGGCGTATGGGTATCAGCCACAACAATCACTTCAATGTTCGAGTAGTTCGTCTTTGAGCGAAGTGAGGCAATGAGATTCGTGACAAGTACGGTTCGATTTCCAAAAATGACTTTCTCGGTCCCACGCGTCGGAATGATGACGCTGACGCGAGGTTCGCTCTTGAGATGTCGGACGATGCGGTGGTAACCAAAACCTCCGTCTTCCACCGAGGCATCAATTCCCACGCGATGAAGATGTTCTGATACAGCCTTCTGAGCGGCAAGAAATGCCTGTGGTTTTTCGTCTACAGAAGTGGCGGTGGATCCGGGAATGGCACGCCAGTGATAGAGAACCTCTGGGATATGGGCTATCTCTCGTGCGCGTTCGGTCACACGGAGTATCAGGTCGTAGTCCTGAGAACCATCAAATCCTGCACGGAACCCGCCGACATCCTGAGCCAATGCTGTACGGAATACAGATAAGTGGCAGCAGTAGTTCTGCCCCCGGAGTCTTTCCGGTGACCAATCTGGTTTCAAGAAGACGTCGAAGTGCTTGCCATCAAGGTCAATTTTGTCCTCGTCCGTATACAGGTAGTCGCAGGCAGGATTGTTGTCGAGGTGTTGGAGCACTCGTTCCAGAGCCTCAGAGTGCAGTTCGTCATCATGATCAAGGAGTGCGATGTAGTCGGACGTGGCAAGTGTTAACCCAACTTGAGATGCAGCCGCGATTCCTCCATTCGTTTCCCTGAAGAGTATGTGGATTCTTGGGTCAACAGAGCTCAGGCTGTGGAGGTATTCGACTACTTCCTGATCCGTCGAACGGTCATCGATGAGAATTAGTTCCCAATCGTGCGTTGTCTGTCGAAGAACTGAGTCAACACATTTCTCGAGTGCCCACAGTGGCGGGTCAAAAACAGGTGTCAAAACAGAGATTCGCGCCACAGTTGTTTTACTTCATTACTTTTCGAAGAATGCGAAAAGGTGCGGTGAAATGTCGCCCTATGCGGAAGCTCCGAGAGTTTCGCAACATACGAACCTCGTCTCGGAGACGCCGAGTTTCAATCACCATCGGTTCCAATTCAACGAGGCGAGTTTCGGCATTGTACGCACGTGTCATTTCAGCCACGAGGCGCTCCATCGTTTCATTGACTCGCTCCTCAAGTACTTCGAGATGGCTCTTCGCTTCTCCCAATTCAGCAAGTTTGCCGATGATGTAGTCCTTCTGCTCAAGGCGAGTAAGGAGCAGATCTCGCTTTGCTTCTTCAAGCTGCAAGGTGAGGGCAGAAATCGAGTTGTGGGCCTCAGACAATTGAAGTTCTTGGACTCTTAGCTGGTTCCGAGTCGTATGAAGAATGGAGTTAACTGCTGATAGTTCAAATAGTAGGTCTTCACGTGATGCTTCATGTGTCTTGGGTCCGATCTCGTCCAGAAGGGACCTATTTGGCATTTCAACTGGTGTCGCTTTAACGACAAATTGATACACGTCGCTATCTGGAGCTTGGTGCACCGCTTGAAGAACTTCGGTGGTGAAATTTGAGAGATCAACTCCCAACTCTGTCGTACCGAGTGGTGCTGTCGTACCATATAACTCGTCAATTTTGAAGCCGGCAGAACTAAACAGCTCGAGAATTGTTGTCCTAGTAAAGAATCTGAGGTGGGTCTTATCTAAGAGACCACGATCCGAGTACGGAAACTGCCCAGATAGAAGAGCAAGCCTCACGTCGCCATGGGCGATGTGAGGCAGCGAGACGATAACAAAGCCATTCGGAGCGAGCAAGCTGTGTAACTGCGCAAGCACAAGTTCAGGTCTCTTGGTGTGTTCGAGGACGTCACTGGCCACGATGACATCGAATGTGCGCCCGCGCAGATCTTCAGAGAGTGACAGCCAGTCAAGATCCCTAATCAGAACCTCTGTGGCAACTGCACTGAGCGATTCACTAGATGCGCCATCTGACTCAACGGCGGTTACCCGATTTCCGTTAGAAACGAGAACTCGAGTGACATGTCCTGAAGCAGCTCCTAACTCAAGAACTGACTTTCCTTTACCCACTAGTTGGACGACAAATGAATGTGAGTTGTTCACGCGTCCAGGGTCAACATCTACTGAATACTGGGACTCCACGGTACGAGGTTACTGACTAGATTGGACCTCGATAGAACATGAAAAGCCCACAAGCAATCTGGAGTGACTCAAATTTCGTCAAGTCGAGGGACCTCCTTTGGAACCTGACACTTCGTGAACTACGGGGGAAGTACAGACGGTCATTTCTTGGTTGGGGCTGGTCTCTTTTCAACCCTTTGGCGCTTGTGGCCATCTATAGCTTTGTCTTTGGTGTTGTCTTTGGTTCCGAGCCACCAATTGGTAAGAACTCCGGGGTCCACAGTTATGCCGTGTACCTCTTGTGTGGTCTATTGCCATGGTCTTTCTTCAACTTGGTAACCGGCCTTGGGATGAACTCACTACTGGGGAATGCGGGCCTGGTACGCAAAGTGGCATTTCCACGTCAGACACTTGTGTTTGCCCAGTCGATTTTCAGTTTGGTGCAATTCTCGATTGAGATGTCACTTCTCACCGTCATCTTGCTGGTACTTGGATCACCTCTTGTTCCCTGGATTCCCATCGTCCTACTCTTGATGGTTTTGTTGTGTGTCTTTGCAACTGGCATTGGGTTGTGTCTGTCGGTTTGGTACGTGTACTTTCGCGACTTGAACTATTTGTGGACGATCATCATTCAGGTGTATTTCTTTGCAACACCGATCATTTACGACCCTGTCATTCTTGAAGGCAAGGTTGCCAGTTGGCTCGAAGGGTTCTTTCGTTGGAACCCAATGGCCGTGTTCGTACAGGCGTTCCGGCACACCATGTACGACGCGACTAGTCCGAAATGGGCGAATGTCTTCGGACTTGTTGTGATGGCCATGGCATCTCTTGCGGTCGGACTTCTTGTGTTTAAGAGAGGCAGTCGTCGCCTCGCTGAAGAACTCTAGGAACGGGAAGCCCAACTGGCATTGATTGCAACTAGGCCTTGGTCGAATCGTCCTTGTTGCAGCACATCAAATTTGAATCCGTGTTCCCAGTGGTCGAATTCATTGAGTTCATTTGAGTTTCGCAAGGCGACTGACAAGAGATATGTGCCTTCGAGAAGAGGTAGGTCACTGAGAGAGACCGTCACTGAACCACTTCCATGAACTTTCGGAAGTGCAATTCCGTTGTTCTTCGTACTGGTTGACCATACGTCAACACCGTTCAGGGTTGTGAACTTGACAAAAACAACGAGATCTTGAATCAGTTTGTGACTGTCGTAGTTGACAACAATTGACATTGACTTGCCATTGTGAACGACTTCGCTTGGTTCACCGTTCTCGTTGCGAATTTCCACTGATGTAATTGATGCGCCACCAGAACCCCACCGCCGACCCATCGCCGAGTCGGTTGAAGCGTGAGAGTCATAGCTACTTCCTGTGTATTCCGCAATCACATCGTCGGCAGGCCCAAGCATCTTCAGCTCGCCCTTGTCGAGCCATGCAAGTCGCTCACAGAGTTGTTTCATTTGTCCCATGCCGTGGCTGACGACGACAATGGTGCGCCCTTCACGACGAAACTCTTCTATCTTCTCGCTGCTCTTTCTCTGGAAAGTCTGATCACCAACACTCAACACTTCGTCAACGAGCAGAATCTCGGGTTCCACATTTGCAGCAATCGCAAAGCCGAGACGTACGACCATTCCCGAGGAATAGTTCTTGACGGGTGAGTCGATGAACTTCTCAAGGCCAGCAAATTGGACAATGTCGTCGAACCGCAGATCAAGGTCACGTTTTGTCATACCGAGAATTGCACCGTTCAAGTAGATGTTTTCTCGACCCGAGAGCTCGTAGTGAAAGCCGGCGCCAAGCTCGAGAAGTGCAGCCAGTCGACCATTGACCTGCACTGAACCCTTATTCGGGTAGAGAATTTTGGAGAGGCACTTCAGCATGGTGCTCTTGCCCGAACCATTCGAGCCCACGATGCCGAAAGTCTCACCGTGTTTCACTTCGAACGACACATCTTGCAACGCCCAGAACTCTTCGTAGCGGGCTCGACGACCGCGCAAAAGGGCAGCTTTGATGTAGCGGTTGCGTTCTTGATAGAGGCGGAAGCTCTTCCACACACCGTCAACCGTGACTGCTACATCAGACATCGCTTGTCAGTCTTGCCGGTCGCCACCACGAGAACCAGTCTCTGGCGTCAAGGTCACATACGGCTGAGTCGGCGTAATTGCGATGCCACATATGGACGACAGCGCCTCTGACCGCCCCGTTCTCGAATTGCCACTTGAAGTGACTCCAGCGTACGAATCAACACCTCTTTATTGGGTGTGCGACCAAGGCCGCTGCAGTCGACGAAGAACCCTGCCGGTGATTGGTGACCCCGTTCACCGTTACATCGCCGACAGGCAGCAATCTCATTCTCCATCCAACTTGGCCCGCCCTTGATGCGGGGCACCAGATGGTCGGTGGTGGGTGGGTTCAATCGTGAGTCGAACAATCGACCGCACCACACACATTGGGGGCCATCCCGCTCGAGAATCGCTTCCATGCGCTCAACTCGGCTCAGTTGGTGGCGTTCGCCCGAGACCATCTCCGCCACAATGTCCCAATGGTTGACCACCACACAAGTCGAGGGCGTTTTGCACCGTCGCCCACGGGATCATTGCATGTGGGCAACCTGAGAACGGCGCTTCTGGCATCGGCACTGGCAAGGTCATCAGGTGGCGATTTCGTCATCAGGTTCGAAGATCTTGATCGTGTGACATCCTCTCGCGACATTGCGACGCAGCAGCTTCACGACTTGGCATCTGTGGGCATCGAGTCTCACTCACAGCCGGTGTTCCAAAGTGAACGTTTCAGTGTGTACGAGGACTACATCAGCAGACTTGTTGCCTTGGGGCTTGTGTATGAGTGCTTCTGCAGTCGCAAAGAAATTCGCGAAGCTGCACTCGCACCGCACGGCAACCACATGCTGTATCCCGGCACCTGCCGCGATTTGTCGGAAAGTGAGCGAGAAAAACGAAGGGCTGAGAGATCACCGGCGTTGCGGCTTCGTTCATCACGCGAAGACATTCGCTTCGTTGATCGTGTTCTCGGTGACTGCGGAGGCGCAGTTGACGACGTGGTGTTACGGCGCAATGACGGGGTTCCTGCCTACAACCTTGCTGTGGTCGTTGATGACGAACTGCAAGGCATTACCGAGGTTGTGCGAGGAGATGATCTCGTGGGGGTCACTCCCAGCCAGATTCACCTGCAACAACTCCTTGGGTTTTCCACTCCGACCTATTGCCACATACCTCTTGTTGTGGGTACTGACGGAGAGCGCCTCGCAAAGCGGCATGGTGCCGTTTCTCTCTCTGACCTCGCTGCATCTGGATACTCGGCCGATGAGGTTCGAGCAGTGCTGTGGGCATCTCTCGGGCAGACAGGTGACACCTTCGATCTTTCCTTGGTTCCTCGCGAGCCATATGTATGGAGAGGTATGTGAGGCGTGACAACATTGGGCTGTGCCCGATGATTTGTCGATGATTCTCGCGTACGACGGAGCCCAGCAATACGGCAACGCCGTGGAAGTTGCCAGCGAGATTGTGTGTATGCCGTTTTGGACCCCTGAGTTCTGCGATGCAGTGATTCGAGCTGGCGAAGCAGCAGGCGGCTTTATTCACCAGCCAGATGACCCCGTACCTGGGTATGAAATTTCACTCGCGGCTATTTCTCCCCGTTTGTTTGAGGCATTGGAAAATGACATTGGGGCACGCATGTGGCCAGCGATTAAAGAGTGGTGGCCATATGTCGACTATCACGGTCTTCGTGATGCCTTCATTATCAAGTACTCACCTGGTGAACAGGAAGAACTTCGTATGCATCATGATGTTGCGCAGGTGTCAGCGAGCATCAAGTTGAATTCTGATTACACAGGTGCCGAACTTGAGTTTCCACGGCAGAGCTTCACGAACGCTGACGTTCCGGTGGGGTCGCTGATTGCATGGCCAAGTTTGGTGACACACCCACACGCCAGCCGACCGTTGACCTCAGGCACCAAGTACAGCTTGACCGTTTGGTGCGAGCTGCCCCTCGCGGTGGACTGATGCTTCCGCATCTCGGGCCGCTTGCACCGTGGGCCGATCCGGCGATTGTTGAGATATCGCGCCTGCCCATGCGCACACCGCGAGCGGCTGTAGAGGGTGAGCGCATCGACCTGAATGGCAAGTGGGACTTCTCGTTATGGAAGTCGCCCGATGCAGTCCCCGCAACTGCAATCGCCGTGAGCAAGCCGAGCACAGGGGTGTGGAAGAAAGTTGACGTGCCAGGCAACTGGACACTGCAAGACGTTGGTGATCATCCCCATTACACGAATATCCAGATGCCATTTCCTGGGCCGCCACCACGGCTACCTGAGACGAACCCAACTGGCGTGTACCGCAAATCAGTGAAGTTGACCGCCACATGGTTACGCGATGCAGCGCAGGTGGTGTTGCACGTAGGAGGCGCTGAGAGCGTGCACGCGGTGTACGTGAACGGGACATTTGTGGGGTACGCGACAGATTCACGGCTGCCAAGTGAATATGACGTCACCCCACATTTGGTGTCGGGTACCAACACCATTGTGATTGTCGTTGTTCGATACAGCGCTCACAGCTATATCGAAGATCAAGACCAGTGGTGGATGGCAGGGCTACATCGGGACGTGTGGCTGGAGAGTCGACCCCGCGTACAGATTGGCTGTGTTTCGCCTGTCGCTGACTTTGACCATGTCACTGGTAAGGGGTCACTTGCGGTGACCGTGCATGTACATGGTGACCCCACGTCAGAGTCTGAGTTATCAATCGATGTTGACGTGAAAGGTGTGGGGCGAAGTGAACGAGTTCCGGTGCACCTTCGCCATACACAGGCGTACATCTTCCAAGGTTTCCAATCTTCGGCGTCGTTGACGTCTCTCAATGTTGAACCGTGGACTGCAGAGACGCCAGTGTTGTACGACGTCGCTGTCAAACTGCGAAATCGTGACGGAGTTATTGATAGTTGCTCGCTGCGCCTGGGTTTTCGTCGTGTAGAGATTGACGGTGGCCTTTTCAAGGTCAATGGTCGGGCAATCACCATTTTTGGTGTGAACCGTCATGATCATCACCCTGATAAAGGCAAAGCAGTATCAGTAGACGATGTTCGTGCCGACTTGTTGTTGATGAAGCAACACAACATCAATGGTGTGCGTACAGCTCATTACCCCAATCGTCATGAACTCTTGGATATGTGCGACGAGCTCGGTCTGTACGTGGTTGATGAGGCAAACATCGAGTGTCACGCCTACAACACAAGTTTGTGTAACGACACTCGTTACTTGGCTGCGTGGTTATCGCGCACACATCGAATGGTTGAGCGAGACTCTCACCACCCGTGCATCATCATGTGGTCGCTCGGGAACGAGTCTGGTTTCGGAATGAACCACAATGCTCAAGCCGCGTTAGTTCGGGCGCTCGATGCCACACGTCCGCTTCACTACGAGGGAGCAGTACTTCACGCCGGTTGGCCCGACGGAGGTCGTGATGCGACCGATGTGGTGTGCCCGATGTATCCGCAGATTGACGCAATTGTCGCGTATGCGCGAAGTGATGCTGACCGTCCATTAATCATGTGCGAATACAGCCATGCCATGGGTAACTCGAATGGCTCGCTTGCTGACTATTGGGAAGCGATTGACAGTCACGAAAAATTGCAGGGTGGGTTCATCTGGGAGTGGAAGGACCATGGACTCAGACAGAAAGTTTCACAAGGTCCTTACAAGAAGGAACGATTCGCATACGGCGGGCAATTTGGTGACGAACCACATGATGCGAACTTTGTCGCAGACGGTTTGGTGTCACCCGACATGATCCCGCATCCTGCGATGCGCGAAGTTGCCTGGGTGCATCGGCCTGTTGCAGTTGAAGCAAGCGACAAGCCCCTGACGCTGGTGGTGCGCAATCGGCGTGCGTTTACCGACCTGAGCGACGTAGAGGGGATGTTTGAAGTTCTTGTTGCCGGCGAGGTTGTGTTGTCGGTGCCCTTCAACCCAGCGGTAGCTGCGGGGGAGGCACGAGAGGTTCCATTCCCCGTTGACATTCCTGCAGAAGATGAAGTGTCAGTGGTGACGAAGTGGACACTGAAGCACAAGACCCCGTGGGGCCCACGCGGACATGTGGTGTCGTGGGATCAGGTGTTGCTGTGATTCACCCGATTACGAATGTGTTTCGCGCTCCGACTGACAACGATGGACTGAAACTTCTCTCCACGTTGCGGAATGAGTGGGGGCTCGGAAGCCGAGCCGAGGAAACCTGGAGAACCGCCGGACTACATGAGCGACCTGCCGAAGAGTTTGTTGGCCACTCCATGACACAAGAGACACTTGTTGATGGAGTGGTCGCATTTGAACACCGGTTTACAGTTCCTGAAGGAAGCGACTTGCCACGAGTGGGCGTGATGTTCACCGTCGACGCGCACTTCACGAAGTGGCGTTGGTATGGACGAGGGCCACACGAGAATTACCCAGACCGTCAATCGAGTGCTGTGCTGGCCATTTACGAGGGTGACTTCGACGAGTTGCCATACATCGTTCCGCAAGAGGCTGGATTTACGCAGCGGTTGACAACAGCTCCTCAATCGCAAGGTCCCTAAACGACGCGGGATATAGAATCCACCTAGGTGACGTTGAGGACTTACTTTCTAAGCGTGAGTAGTTTGACTTGATTTGGCTCTTGCACGTATTAGAGCATTCTGAAGATCAATTCACCGCGCGAAAATTGCTTAGTAACTGTCGTCAACTACTGACAGATAACGGCTCGATTGTAGTAATCAGTCCAGATATTCTGAGTTGGCGCCACCATTTCTGGGAAGTTGACTGGTCGCACGGATATCAGACGTCGCTTCGGTCAACGATTCAATTGATTGAAGACATTGGTTGTGAAGTTGATGTGTCTGTGTATCACCGAGGAGGTTTCGTCAACCCATTAATTCGAGGACTCTTTGCAGTTTTTAGTCTTCTTCCACACCGGCTCTTAGATTTCTTAGTCAATCCGGCAAGGGCTCGGCAAGGTGACGGTGTTGCGTATTCATGGAAAGCGGTCTTTGGTTGGCGACAGATTCTTATTGTTGGTAGAAAACCGCATCAGAAGTAGCTTGCCAACGTCTATGTGTCTGCGTCCTTAACTCTTGTCTTACCTAACCAGATCCCTGCCAAGCTGAATCTATTGGAGATGAGCTCGGAACATCTTGTCGATTGACTCCTCAAGAGAGACAGTCTCTTGAGTTCCTAATTCCATTCGGGTCGCAAATGTCTCTGGTACGTAGCGGGATATCCCATCAAGCGCAGATGACTGACCGGTTACTTCGACGGTGCAAGGAACGTCTTTCATCTGGGCATAACGACTCGATACCAAGTGGGCTAGATCCGAAATTGTGATCCCATGCTCTGATCCGATGTGATAAATCGAGTCAGGCCGACCACGGTGAATCGATGCGATGAGCCAGGAAGCCATATCGGTCTCATCGAGATAGAAACGAATAGGGGTGCCGTCTCCTCGTACAATAATCTTTTGATTATTGATTGCGTCTCGAATGAAGTTTCCAATCGCAAAATGACGATTGAGAGGGAGTAGTGGCCCGGAAAATGCGAATAGACGGGCCAGTCTTGCCCGGCAAAGTCCACGAGAATTCGCCTCCGCGAGGAGAAACTTGGCAGCACGTTTCCCCTCAGCGTACGCCGATTTTACGGCGAATGAATTCGCAGCAAGACGGCAGTCTTCGCTGAAGGCCTTCATCTTGTTTGGCATGTCACCGTAGACTGCACCCGATGACGTAAACAAAAAAATTGGCGGAGTTTGCTGCCTTGTGGCGATACTGAGCATGTTTTGCATCGATTGAACATTCACTTCAAACATGTATTTTGGAGAATCGTGGTTCAGTGACGCTGATGCAGGTGTCGCCGCGTGAATAAAGACCTCAAAGTCTGAATCAACGTCAAAATCCTGCGTTACATCTGCTTTTATGTACTTAGCAATTCCTTCTAAGTAAGGCGGGCATTCAGACCGACCGATAGCTGTTACCGATACTGGATATTTTTGAAACTCCTCAACAAGGATCGACCAACAAAACCTGTGGCACCAGTTAACAGGACCTTCATCAGTGTGATTGTACTCTCTGTGTTTTAAGAAAGTCTGAAACGATGGTAGGCAGACGCAACTTAACCAATCAACGGTAGGACAATCTCATTCATCTAGTCATTCTGTCTGGTCGCCAATTTTTAATAAGAGACCAAAAGGTGAATAACCAAGTCCTTGAATACTATGGAAAGTTAGGACCTCTGCATCCAGGAGGACTCGTTCGTCCCGATCAAAGGCCTCATCAAACCAGAGATAGTCCCCAGGTTTAAGTGATGTTTGAATATGGCGCCACACAATTAATGAAGGTTCGAACAAGTCGAGGTCAAACATGAAGAGACGAAAACTCGCGTGTTCAGAGAATGTCTGAAGTTTGATTGTCTCCGTAACATCTCCCACACGCCAGTTAACTCTTTCATCTAGGATTGCAGGAGGTTTTCCACTAGCATTAAATGCTCCCTCAGGCATGGCACGCCAAGCTCTGGGTAAGCCGGTAAAAAGGTCGAATCCGTAGTATTCGAGTTTTGAATTCTCACACTTCGACAGCCACCACCTGCTGGCCTCACCGAAGGCAACTCCAAATTCAAATATCTGAACTTGAGAATCCGGCGTTTGACTGCGGACAACAGGCACCACGAGGTCATCCCAAAGGCTTTCTCTTGTGCGGTAATACTTTCCATATCCTTGCGCCTTCCATTGACCAGCATGACTGACGATGGAACCAAGTGTGTCTATTGATCTCGCCAACCTGGGAACTGAGCCAAGGGTTCTTCCAATTAGCCAGCAGGCGAATTGGGTGAATGCACCAGAATTCCCCGAACTTTCATGTCTAGGGACAAATCGTTTAAAGACCATCTGACGACTCCTTGTGCGCAGCCATTATTCTAGTGTTTCTGCGTAGTCATGGGATTAACCACAAAGTCAAAGAGACTGAGGCAACCCAATCAATACTGTGTTCAGTTAGACCCAATGTGTTTCGCGCTCCGACTGACAACGATGGACTGAAACTTCTCTCCACGTTGCCGAATGAGTGGGGGCTCGGAAGCCGAGCCGAGGAAACCTGGAGAACCGCCGGACTACATGAGCGACCTGCCGAAGAGTTTGTTGGCCACTCCATGACACAAGAGACACTTGT
>Ga0194123_10002756_pt1 | contig 22278 bp, 20 predicted proteins | sample TA2MahsurfametaG_5_FD_155479 | JGI IMG/M metagenome (GOLD analysis project Ga0194123, IMG submission 155479) | Freshwater microbial communities from Lake Tanganyika, Tanzania - TA2015023 Mahale A surface | ecosystem: Environmental > Aquatic > Freshwater > Lake | place: Tanzania: Lake Tanganyika... | reverse complement strand
CGGTTTCCATCTGCGCGCGCACTGCGGTTTCCGGCGACTTCGAATCGAGGAAGGCGCGCACCGTCTTGCGGAGTTCTTCTTGTTCTTCGGTAAAGGCAAAGTTCATGCCCCTCATACTGTCGGACGGACACCGAAATCCGCCAATCGGACGCCAAATGCCCGTTCCCACCGTTGGCTCATCCTCAGGGTGCCCCGCGAGGCACCCTGACCCCACGCAGCACCGTACACCCCGCGAGGCACCGTGCACCCCACACGGCACACGGCCCGCTGCCAGACTTACCGCCATGGCCACGTTGCACTGGCAGAACGCCGATGTGGAAGTGCACAAACTGGTGGTCGGGCCAGTCGACAACAACGTGTTCGTGGTGCGGTGTCGCGCCACTGGTGATGCCGTGCTGATCGACGCCGCCAACGAGCACGAGCGACTCCTCGAGTTGTGCAGTGCCCTCGGGGTTCGAAGAGTGCTGGAAACCCACGGTCACTGGGATCACATCCAGGCGGTACCAGCACTCCGTGAAGCCGGTTACGAGGTGGCGGTTACTGCGCTTGACGCACCACGTTTGAAAGAGGTCGGCTACGACGTGTTCTTGGACGACAAAGAAGTGGTGGAAGTTGGTCGACTGCGTTTGCACGCCGTGCATACGCCCGGCCACACCGAGGGATCGATCTGCTTCCACGTTGCAGGCACTCCACTGTTGTTCACGGGCGACACGTTGTTCCCCGGAGGGCCGGGCAACACGTCATTCGATGGTGGCGACTTCCCCACCATCATTCGGTCCATCAGCAATTCGCTCTTCACCTTTCCCGATACCACAATCGTGTTGCCGGGGCACGGCAACGACACCACCGTCGGTGCAGAGCGACCACATCTCGATGCTTGGGTGGCACGCGGATGGTGAACTGCCCTCTCCAGGAATCGCCGTGACAACGTCACCCCGACTCGGCGGCATGACTCCGTCGGAGCTGCCCATCCCCAACTTCGTCAATACTCGGCTTCGTAGCGATGCCCGACCTGACGCCGGGTGGCGCGAAGAACTCCGTCGAATCCCGAACGTTCGCAACGCCATCAGCGTCGCGTCGATGTACGTGCAGACTGCGGCGATCATCGCAGTCACCGTGCGCTGGAATCATCCCGTTGGTTGGTTGCTCGTTGTGTTGTTGATGGGACGAGCCCATGCACAGTTCATGTCGCTGATGCACGAGGCGGCGCACCGACTGTTGTTTTCCAAGAAGCATCTCAACGATTGGGTGGGTCGGTGGTTGATCGGCTATCCCGCATTCACCAACACCGACGCATATCGACGAGTTCATATGGCTCACCACCGCGACGAATTCGGACCGGAAGAACCCGATATTCCGCTGTATGCCAACTACCCGATATCAGCGGCAAGCTTTCGTCGCAAGTTGTGGCGTGATGCCACCGGTCGAACGGGGTGGAAGTTGTTGAAGCAGCAGGTTGCAGGTGTGCGCAGCAACGACCCACTCACCCGCCGTTCCCAGCGAAACATCCTGGGAGTTCAGGTGGTTCTGCTCACGATCAGCATCGTGTTCGGCGCGGCACATGTGTACGTGGTGTTGTGGTTGCTCCCCCATCTCACCGTGTGGCGGGTGATCAACCGACTCCGTTCCGTTGCCGAACACGGTGGCATGCAGCGCGGCAACGATCGCCGAATTGCCACACACTCCATTCGTCAATCGCCCTTGGCGCGGTTTGCTCTCGTGCCGTTCAACATCGGGTTCCACTTGTCACATCACGTGGATTCGGGCATCCCGTTTCGCTCGCTGCCGGCTTACCACCGTGAGCTGCGACGGGCTGGATACCTCACTGCGGAACTCGAATACCCCTCGTATCGAGCGGTGTGGCGTGCGTTACGCACCGCCCAATTACCCCTACGGTCGTAGGAGAAATTGGCTGGTGCGAATAGCGTTGCGGAGGTGAGCACGCCCGCAACCACAATCGTTGGCACTCGCGAGCTTCTACGTATCGACGACGTGCATGCCAAAGCGGCGGAGGGTGACCTCGACATCTTGCGTGGTTTCTCCCTCACCGTTCGCGAAGGGGAAATTCACGCGATCATGGGCCCCAACGGTTCGGGGAAGTCCACCTTGGCCAACACCTTGCTCGCTTCCCCGGCCTACGAAGTAACCAGTGGCACGATCAGTTACAAGGGCGACAACATCGCGGACTGGTCCACCACCGAGCGTGCCCAGCGCGGAATCTTCCTCGGTTTCCAGTACCCGCAGGAGATCGCGGGTGTCTCGGTGTTGCAGTTCCTGCGACAGGCGTTGTCGGCACGCAAGGGCATCGATCTTTCGATTCTCGAGCTTCGTCTTGCCGCGATGGATTGGATGAAGCGTCTCGGGATGGATTCTGCGTTCATCGACCGCCACTTGAACCAAGGCTTTTCCGGTGGCGAGAAGAAGCGGAACGAAATCATGCAAATGGCGATGCTCGAGCCAGATTTGGCGATTCTCGACGAGACTGATTCGGGTCTCGACATCGATGCATTGCGAATCGTCGCCAAGGGAATCCGCGAGGTGCGTGCGGCTCGGCCGGCTTTGGGCATCGTGGTGATCACCCACTATCAACGTTTGCTCGATGAGCTGCAGCCGGACTTCGTGCATGTGTTGGTGGATGGCCGCATCGTTGCCACCGGCGGAATGGAACTAGCCGAGCGGTTGGAGAAGTCCGGCTACGACTCGTTCCGCGGGTAATCGCCATGACGCTCGACTTGGCAACGATCCGCAACGAGTTTCCGATGTTGTCCAAGCAGGTCGGTGGCAAGCCGATCCATTACTTGGACAGTGCGAACTCCTCGCACAAACCGAACTGCGTCATCGACGCGATGACCACCTTCATGCGTGAGGGCTATTCCCCCATTGGTCGTAGTTCCTACACCTTGGCGTCCGATGCCACCGATGCCTACGAGGGCGCGCGCACGAAGGTTGCCAAATTCATCAACGCCTCTTCGGCTCGTGAAGTGGTGTTCACCAAGAACGCCACCGAATCGTTGAACCTTGCCGCCCAATCCTGGGGCCGTGCCAACTTGGGCAAGGGCGACGCCATCGTGCTCACTCATATGGAGCACCACGCCAACATCGTGCCGTGGCAGATGCTCGCGAAGGAAAAAGGTTTCGAGATTCGCTGGGTGCCCTTGACGAAGGAGTTTCAACTCGATCTCTCGTCACTCGATCAATTGCTTCGGGGTGCGAAGGCCCTTTCGTTTACGTCGATGTCCAACGTGTTGGGAACCATCAATCCCACCCGCGAGTTGTGCGCAGCAGCGCATGCGGCAGGCGTCATCGCGATCGTCGACGGATGTCAATCGGTGCCGCACATGGCAACGGACGTGCAGGCGATGGGAGCCGACATGCTCGCATTCAGTAGCCACAAGATGTGCGGCCCAACCGGTGTCGGCGTGTTGTGGGCACGTGAGACGCTGCTCGATGCCATGCCGCCCTTCCTCGGCGGAGGCGGCATGATCAGCGAAGTACGCCTCGACGACTTCACCTGTGCGGAATTGCCGAACAAGTTCGAGGCAGGAACACCACCCATCATCGAGGTCATCGGTCTTGGTGCCGCCGTCGACTTCCTCAATCGCATAGGAATGAACGAGATTCGTCGCCATGAAATCGACATTGCCAACTACGCCTACGGCGCACTCACCTCGCGGTACGGCGAGGACATCACCATCCACGGCCCCGCGAATCCCGAGTTGCGTGGCGCCACGTTCTCCTTCGCCTTCCGCGGCGTGCACCCCCACGACGTGAGCCAGGTGCTCGATCAACACAATGTGTATGTACGTGCGGGCCACCACTGTGCCAAACCGCTCATGCGTTTGATCGGCGCCAATGCCACCGCCCGTGCCAGCATGTACTTGTATTCCACTGAAGCCGATGTCGATGCGCTTGTCGAAGCCCTCGACGACGTGAGCAGTATTTTCTAGACGAGAAACGGCGAAGCGAACCACGATGAGCAACCTCGAAGATCTCTACCGCGAAGTGATTCTCGATCACTATCGCTCGCCACGAAACAAGGGTGAGTTGCCACCACCTGCGACCTGCACCGAGGGGGCGAATCCGCTGTGCGGAGACGAAATCAAGATCTTCCTCGACGTTGCAGAAGGTGTCGTTCGTGATGTGCGCTTCAGCGGCCACGGCTGCTCCATCAGTCAGGCTTCGGCGTCGATGATGACGGCCATCGTGAAAGGTAAACCCCTTTCCGATGTTCGTGCCGTGGCGAAGCGATTCAAACAACTCATGACCATCGAGGAAGATGACGGGAACTCCCCCACCGACATCCGACTCGGTGACATCGAAGCACTACAGGGTGTGGTGAAATACCCCGTTCGTATCAAGTGCGCAGTGCTCGGATGGAACACGTTGCTCGAGGGGCTGAACTCCACGAGCACCTGATATGCGCCGCCCAACGTCGACCGCGTTGTTGGGCGCACGCGCGCTGGCGCGTGTCACCCTCGCAATGGCGGCCGTCACTCTGGCTACCGTCTCGCTCGTCGCATGCGGCTCCCAACCCGTCGGTGCTCCGGCCCCCGTCGCGGGTGATGCTCCGCGCAGCGACAACACCATCCCCGCAGTTGAGCCCTCTCCCAGGGTCAGCGCAAGCGGTTCGGATGACTTCGCCAACATCACGCTGGTGGAGATTGCCACGCTCGACCAACCGGTTGATGCGGCATCGCGCGCCAACGACTCGGCCGTGTTTTTCGTTTCACGCACCGGCACCATTCATCGATTCATCGATGGCACGTTCTCACCGGATGCGGTGCTCGACATCTCCGACCTCACCGAGGGTGACGGTGAACGGGGTCTGCTCGGCTTGGCATTCTCGCTTGATGGCGCAACTGCCTACATCAACTACACCGATACCTCGGGTGACACCACGATTGCGTCAATTGCGGTGGCTTCCGACGGCACATTCGATCGTGCAACGTTCCGCACGCTGTTGACCATCGAGCAGCCGTATCGAAACCACAACGCAGGCGACATCGTGGTGGAGCCGAGTGGCACGCTGCTCGTTCCCATGGGTGACGGTGGGTCGGCGGATGATCCACTTCGTGTCTCACTCGACACTTCGTCTCCGCTTGGCAAGGTTCTGCGGGTGTACCCTCGCGACGGCTCGGTGACGATGTTGGCCAAGGGTCTACGCAACCCGTGGAGAGTGGATCTCTTCGATGACCGTCTGTGGCTGGCCGATGTCGGTCAGAACCAATGGGAAGAAGTCAGCGTGCTCGATGGCATTTCACAGCGTCGTGGCGCGCCGTTATCCGGCTCGAGCACCGCCACTTCGAGCACCGCCTCGTCGAGCGGTCCGACCTCCACCGACATCGCCGATTTCGGTTGGAGCGCCTACGAAGCCAACGACCGTTTCAATACGGATCAGACGAGTCCATCCCACATCGGCCCGGTTGTGGCGTATCAACATGGCGACGACGGTTGCTCGGTGAGCGGTGGTGCAGTCGGGGTGTCGGGCGCGTTGAAGGACCGATACGTGTTTGCCGACTATTGCAGTGGTCGTGTGTGGTCGATTGCCACCGACGCCACCTCACCAACGATGACTCTGCACTTCGACGGGCTCGATGCACCGTCGGCAGTGGTGCGCGCGAACAACGAACTCTTCATCCTCTCCCTCTCCGGCACCATCTGGAAACTCAATGCCTAAACCCGGTTCGTTGATTTCCCGATGACACTTTGGCGGTTCCATGCACATAGCCCCACGGGGCCATGTCGTACATACCAATTCCACAGGATTGCTTCATTAGGGCTCTTGAGCGATACTTCTACCGGGGACGCCACATATGGATATCGAACGACCGAAGATTCCGCTTCACGTGGGACGGCCTGCATGGCGAGGTGGAAGTGTTTTCACGACGTGGTCGGCATCTTGGAGTCATGGATTGCAACAGAAAGCTGATTGGTTCTGCAGTGAGAGGACGGCGGATTGATGTCTAGTGAGCTGAGTTTTGTGGAGGCGGTACTGGCCGGGAAGGCGACTGCAGACCAAGTTGATGATTGGGTCGACCGCTGGCACACGGCCAGCAATGCCGAAACCGAATTGCACACCTTTCTTGGTCTCAGCGAGACGGAAATGGAGTCTTGGCTCACCGGAAGCCTCCCGCTCGAAGAAATCATTGGTCGTCGCGCGCACGACTAGATGCTGCTACTTCGCATCAGATAACTTGCGGCACGATGAGTAAGCAAACGGAGAAGGTGTGTGTGCGGTGTGGGCGCACCATGCAGTGGCGTGCCAAGTGGTCAAAGAGTTGGGAGCAAGTGAAGTACTGCTCCGATCAGTGTCGTCGCACGCGTGTTACCGCAACCGACTCCGCCCTTGAAGACGCGATCATCACGTTGCTCGGCGCTCGTGCACGCAATGCGTCGATTTGTCCGTCTGAGGCAGCGCGCCAGGTGGGTGGTGAGTCGTGGCAGTCGTTGATGGAACCCACACGCATGGCCGCCCGTCGACTCGTGGCGCAGGGCGAGGTCGAGATCACCCAAGGCGGGAAGGTGGTTGATCCGAGCCGCGCGAAGGGGCCGATTCGGATTCGTCTATCTCGACAGTGAGCGTCGAATGCACGTCGGTGCTCGATGCGGCCACGAGAATCTCCCACTTTCCACCCTCAACCTTCCAGGCACGTCGCGCTGGATTCCATCGACGAAATGCCGTCCACGGAATCCGTACTGCAATGTCCACGAAGGATCGTGAATGCACCTCGTGCTTGCCCCAGCCGACCAGCCGTGGCGGATTCGTATCACCAGCCCGACGCGCGTAGCACTGCACCACCACCGTGGCTGCACGAGATGACACGCAACTCACCGGCACCACCACTTCGCAACGTGGCCACGAGCGGTCGACCATCACACGCGGCGCACCCCAAACTGTCTCGCCGTAACTCAAGCCGAACCCGAACGGAATCAACGGCTCCACGCCGTTGCGCGCCTGACCTCGCCAGCCGTACCATTCGCCTTCGGTGTACCGCTGCACGCCGTTGACCGGTGCGTAGTCACGCATTGCAGGTGAATCCTCCAGTCGCTTTGGATACACCACGGGCAAGCGACCGCCCGGATCTGCATCGCCGGCGATGATTCGAGCAATGGCATGGCCCATCTCCATTCCGCCGAAGAAGCCGATGAGCACCGCCTGCACGTCGTTCAACCACGGCATCGCGACCGGTGCACCCGCATTCACCACGACGATGGTTCGTGGATTCACTGCTGCCACTTGCCGAACGAGTTCATCCTGCCGTCCCGGCAACTCGATGGTGTCGCGATCATGGCCCTCCGTTTCCCATTCGTCGTTGGTGCCAACCACGACGATTGCAGCATCGGCGTTCGCGGCAAGTGCTACGGCGTCACGCATCTCGTTGACATCGAACGGCGCAGCGATACCGATGCGCACGGCACTGAATCCAGCCCGTGTTCGCATCCGCACCTCGAACCGAACCGGTACGCCCCGCTTCATCGGGATTCCATGGACTTGTTCTTCGCTTCCGAATCCGAAGTATTCGCGACTTCGTGGCAGCTGACCTAATGGGTCGTCTACCACTACCTCACCATTGACGGTGAGCGATCCCATACCAGTGATCACCAACGACACATCGTGCGTGCCGTCCACTTCGGGTAGGAACTCCCCCGTCAACACCACGGTGAAATCGAAGGGGTCGACTCCCTGTGGCGCTGCCCCGAAGAACGTCAGCACCGAACGATCGGCAACGGTGGTGTGACGTGGAGTGGTATTCACTTCGTCTCGGTCGTAGTAATCCACGCGCCATCCGGCGGCGCCATCGGGTGTGCGCATCTGTGCCGCTTCCACGATCGGCGCGAGCTTGTCGATGGAAGTTCCGCGCCGCCACGACACCACGTGGTTGCCGAATCGCTCACGAAGGCCATCGAGGATGCTGCTGGTATGAGTGGCCTGCAAACTCGATGATCCACCACCTTGCGTGCGGGTCACCTTCGCATTCGGTCCCAGCACGGCGATGGAATTCACGCTGCCGGGAACGAGTGGAAGCGCACGGTGCGAGGTGCCGCAGTTCTCGTTTCTCACCAACACCGTGCCAGCTACTGCGGCGTCACGAACCAGCTCGCGCTCGTGTCCATCGTCGACCGTGGTTTCTTTGGAGGAAGCCGGGAAGTCGTCGGCGCGGGTGCGTTCGATGAGTCGCAACACGGTTTCGACTCGTGCGTCGATTTCGGCTTCGCTCACCAGGCCCTGTTCGACGGCCTTGATCAGCTTCTTGCCGTAGATGGTGGACGGGCCCGGCATCGGAATGTCCAACCCCGCTCGAATCGACTCCACGGTGTGGTGTGCGCCGAACCAGTCCGATACCACGAAGCCATCGAAGCCCCAATCCATCCGCAAGATTTCGTGCAGGAGTTCGTGGTTGTTGGCTGCATGATGGCCGTTGACCTTGTTGTAACTGCTCATCACGCCCCACGCACCAGCATCGATAACGGTTGCCTCGAATGGACGCAAGTAGAACTCGCGCAACGTGGTGTCGTCCACCTGAGCATCCACCGTCATACGTTCCACCTCGGTGTCGTTTGCCGCAAAGTGCTTGACGGTCACGGCAACTTCCTGCGACTGCACCCCGCGAACGATTGCAGATGCCAGCCGAGCAGAGAGTTCCGGATCCTCGCTCAGACACTCGAACGTCCGACCACCGATTGGGGTTCGGTGCAAGTTCACCGTTGGCGCCAACACCACATGCACGGCTTTTCGACGTGCTTCACGACCCAGCACGACCCCGAGTTGATGCGCGATATTCACGTCCCACGACGCCCCCACCACGATGGAAGTAGGGATGTTCACTCCAGGTGTGCGAGTGGTTCCGTGTGATTCACCGCGCACACCGTTCGGGCCATCCGACATCTTGATGGCCGGGATTCCCAAGCGTGGAATCGCATGGGTTCGCCACGATGAGGCACCGCTCAACAGTCGGCACTTTTCTTCCAGCGCCATCGACGCGAGGCGACGTGCGATTCGTGAGTGATTCATCCGTGCCTGACTCCGTGATTCATCCGTGCCTGACTTTCGTCACGTGAGCGACATTAGACGAGTCAGTGTCCGTAGAATTTGGTTATGTCGGCGCCGACGAGCAACTTCCACCATTTGTTGGCTCGCGCCCCCAAAGCCCTCCTACACGACCATCTCGACGGTGGTCTCCGACCCGAAACCGTCATCGAACTCGCTCGCGAGTATGGCTACAAGAATTTGCCAACAACCGACGTCGTAGATCTACAGAAGTGGTTTCACCGCGGCGCCAAACGCAACGATTTGGTGCTGTACCTCGAAACGTTCGCTCACACGGTTGGTGTCATGCAACACCGCGATGCAATCGAACGAGTTGCCTATGAGTGTGCCCAGGATCTCGCTGCCGACAACGTGGTGTATGCCGAGGTGCGCTTTGCACCGGAGCTCAACACGGAAGCCGGTCTGTCGCTTGATGAAGTCGTCCGCGCCGTGTTGGCTGGTTTCCGTCGGGGTGCCGCAGGAACAGACCTCACGATCTACACCATCCTTTGCGCGATGCGCACAGCGGCGCGCAGCTCTGAGATCGCTCAACTCGCCGTGAAGTTCCGAGACGAAGGCGTGGTCGGCTTCGACATCGCCGGTGCCGAAGCAGGACACCCGCCCACGCGACATCTCGATGCATTCCAGTTGGTACAACGTGAGAATTTCCACTCCACCATCCACGCTGGCGAAGCATTCGGCCTGCCGTCCATCTGGGAAGCACTGCAATTCTGCGGGGCCGAGCGACTCGGCCACGGTGTACGCATCGTGGACGACATCACCGGAGAAATCGGGCACGAACAGCTCGGTCGACTCGCCGAATTCGTGCGCGACCGCCGAATTCCATTGGAGCTCTGCCCCACTTCCAACGTGAACACGGGTGTGTGCAGGTCGATCTCCGAGCATCCCATCGGCATGCTGCGCCGATTGCGGTTCCGCGTAACGCTCAACACCGACAATCGCCTGATGAGCAACACGTCGATGACACGCGAGTTCACCCAGTGTGCCGATGCCTTCGGCTGGACCCTGGATGACTTCCAGTGGATCACGGTCAACTCGGTGAAGAGTGCATTCGCCCACTTCGAGGAACGACTGCGAATCATCAACGACATCGTGAAGCCCCGATACGCCGAATTGCTAAGTGGAATCTAGGGATTATCTCTTCTTCGTCGCCCCTCAAAGTAAGAGAAGAATTCAGGCTGGATTCCAGTCTCACTTAGCCCAAGCCAATCATGAACAGTATTCGCCTCAGCTCGGATAGCTCTTCCAAATCGCAATCGCTGATTCACGTGACCAGGCACAAAGCCGTGCTCCACCGCGGCAGCTATTGTATGTTCCACAATTCGGTCAATACTTTCCTCGCGGGACAAGATTTGAAGCGGCCTCCTTCTTGGTACGAATGAGCCAATTTCGACACGCGGCTTACGTCGGAGAAGAAGATCTGCCATGATTTCACCAATAACTGGGGAGCAATGAAATCCGTCCCGGCGCATGCCATTAGCAACAAACAAACCTTTAACTTCCGTTTCGCCGATCATTGGCATCAAGTCTTCAGTGATAGGGCGCCAACCAACGTTCCAACCGACGACTGCTGCCCTGTCAAAATTCTGATTCAGTTCCGTCCGAGCATTGTGTAGTAGTGTTGAGACATTATTCAGCGTTGGGGACGTTCTTGGGATATCCCAGATTGCATTTGTCGCACCAATAATTGTGTGAGATTCATCTCGCGGTGCAGCGTAAAGACCGCACGCTAAGCCCCTATTCGGAGTTCGAACGCAGTTGCTCAATGTATCGGACAGAGTCTCAAGAATCACGGTAACTCCCACACCCCGATACACCGGCAACAGCATGCCCCCGAGATCGGACCGCTTCATAAGGTCTGTCATTCCTGCTCCGTTGGCAAGTAGGATGATCTCTGCGAAGACTTCAGCCCCGTCCTTTGTTTCGACGGAAGTTACACGACTGTTTGAGTAATTCAACCGAACTACTTCCGTGTCCATCATTGTGTGGTTATCGAACTTACTAAGTACATAGTCAAGAGAAGAGAGCAGCTGCACCGGATTGACCCAGCCTTCATCAGCAATGTAGACCCCTCGCAGTGCACGCACAGAGTCAGCAGGTTCATATCCATTAGTTTCACTAGGTAAGGCCAGTTCGTATTTTGCGCCCTCCAGATCCAAGGCACGCACAATTGAATCGAAGTTCTCGTCTTCGAGCACTCCCGACTTCGCGTTATTTATGACAAAAGTGCCAAAGCCATGATTCACAGACCGACCCGTCTCCGAGCTCAGTCTTGCGAGAAATCGCTCCCAGACTTGCCGATCTGCATATCGATTGAATCGGAAACGCTCTTGATAGAGAGGAAATGAGAAGGTGTCCTTATCAACTTCCGCAAAAGAATTCAACATCGCTGCAGCAGCCTGAGTTGCGCTACCAATTCGAACTTTGGGACCGATTTGCGCCACCTTAAGTTTGCGGTCATGCCACATGAGATTTGCCGATACCGAGTCAGCAATTACTCCATTTCCGATAACTATGACATCGACATACCTTGAGGTCATAGGAGAATTCTTAGGACGAGCAACTTTGTCAGCACACTTTTGTGATGAAACATAAGCCCGGATAGATCTCTGATCGCTCGATGCGGTGCGACCGCAACTTTAAGACGGCCTTCACATACGCCATCCCATCACCTGGTATTTTCGGCTGAGTTAGCTGCCAAAATGCGACTACTCCATTTGGAATGATTCTTTCCCACAAAGTTTCTAAAACTGCTTCCGTTGGCTCAACAGAATTCAGATCGATAAAGGCAAGACTAACGAACAGTTCCGGATGTTCGTCAAGTAGTTCAGGAAGAGTCTCACGAATATCCCCAGATACGACGAGGTGTTTTCCTCGATAGTGGCCAAGAGCATTTGATTTTTCGTGAAGTTCCAGAATTCGACTGAGTAGCTCCGGATAATCTTCACCAACCGAATAGGTCCCGTTGCGATGAAGTTCGGTTGCCCTATCTTGGTCGGTAAAACCTTGGTAACCAAGAAACGTATCAAACGCAAATATCCTTCGGTCGAGATTGAGTGGTTCCAGGATTGCACGAAAGTTCTCAAGAAGAACAGCTGTTTGCCCTCGCCATGTTCCGATATCAAAAACTGCTCCAGGCAATGAAACGATTCTCTTATAAATCTCGTAAACTGCAAGGAAGCGAGCCAGCAGGCTTGCCCTCAAGAACAAGCCGGCAGATCGTTCTCTCTCAGTATCGGTCGCAGGATACGATTTGGACATCTCAAAGAGTTCAATCCGAGCGTGAAGTGATTCATCAGATGAACGTGTGATGATTCCCGATTCATGACTGTCAAAGCTCTTGGCGCCCATGCCCGACGAGCATAGCCAAGATGTGTTACATCTGAGCTTGCAGTTGGTGGGTTCCAAATACCGAGTGCCGCGCGGTCCGCAAACAGATCAAATCAGCCCCCTGCCTAGTGTCTCTCAGCGACTATGTAGGCAGGTCGTTTCTGGCCTTCCTGCAAACTCGCGGAAGCTACAAGTCCAATTATGGCGAGTGCGACAAGTTGTAGAGCCAGTGAAGCCACCTGAAGTAGCGCAAGCGAAACGAAACCGCCACCCGCTAGTCGCCCGGTCAGTCCGAGAATCACTAGAACAGCCGCAACGAGGGCATTCGCAATGATAACCCCAAACGAAACCAGCGCCACAAATTGAAAACCGCGAGCTAAACGTAATGTAACCAACTGAAAGAGAAGCCTTAAACGCGAAGCAAATCTGTAAGTGCTGTTACTCCCGGTCGTAGCGCGTATCGGCGTTGGTATGTAAGTCGTGCGAAATCCAATCCAATCTTCCAATTCCAAAATGTAATTGTTCGAAGATGAACAATCGATCAAACAGTTAACGAATCTTCGCGAGTAGCCCCGCAGCGTACTCGTTCCGACTGGAGACCGAATTCCCAGTAACTGATTCTCCAACTTTCGCACAAGACGTGAGATTCGCGAGACTCCAAGAGTGTGGACCAGAGCACATCTATCAACACGTTCCACTTGCAGTGCTTGAATAATCTCCGGAACATGACTCAACAGAGAAGCATCGTCTGAGTTGCAGCGTAGAACGTAATCACCGCGGGCTTCGCGCAGTCCGCATATGATTGCGCTATGTTGACCGAAGTTACGCGATAACTCAATGGTCCTGACGTAAACTACTTTGTTGCCTTCACCGTTCTGGAGTGTCAAGGCCTTTGGGGGCATCTGACTTCCGTCATCAACGAAAATCAGCTCTGCGACAATCGGATTGTCCGCATTGGCTTCGAACGATTGCAGCACTTCTTCAAATCGATTCAAGATTGTTTGAACGTCGCTGTGACGCCCGAAGATCGGAACAACTAGTGAAATCGCGATACCCTCGGTGGTTTTCATCACGGGAGCCCACTGATTGACCTTGATTGTCATCTATTCAAGAATCTAGTGGAAACTTGTTCATGATATTCTTAGGCGATTACCACAGTAGTCATCACTCAGCCAAACTACATTCCTTGGATCGGCTGGTTCATGATGATCTCGCGAGCAGACATCTGGGTTGTCTACGACACGGTTCAGATGACTCGGCAAGATTGGAGATCAAGAAATCGAATCCTGGTTAGAGACAAAGTTGAATGGTTGACTATTCCTGTTGTACAGAGAGACCGCGAATCAACACAAATTTGCGAGGCTTTGATTTACTCAGACGGCAGAGCAAACTGGGTAGATAAGCACATCAAGAAATTGGAAGCATCTTTAGCTCCTCTCCCCTACTTCGTAAATCTTTGGTCGGAGATAAGCACGATCTATCAGCACGCCCACAATGCGACCCACCTCACAGAGGTTACGGTTCCATTGACTGAGAAGCTCATTGAGCTGCTCAGGATCAACACCACCGTTGTGGTCGCATCCACGAATGCAACACTTGCTGACTCGCTGAGAGAAGTGGATCGGAGTCGACGACTGGCCGCGATTTGTGCAACGTTGGGGGCATCAACGTACATAACTACTCCAAGAGCTCTTGCATACTTGGATCAACTGGCGTTCGCTGAATTAGGAATCCGAGTCGAAATCCTAGATATGTCAGTGGCGCTGGTTTCGTCGATTGAGCAAACTGGGGTGCCACTAAACATTCTTGACACCGTTGCTCGCCAGGGACTGCCTGCCTTGCGAAATGCTCTCGCTTCGAGCAAGAAAATTCAGCCATTCGCTTCAAATTTCACCGATATGCGTTCTCAATGATTGATTTCAATCGACCCGATATCACATTCTCAGATCGCGGTTTCTTGGCAGATGCCATTGCTGGTGGACACAGTTCAGGCAACGGCAGCTTCACCAAACAGGTAGAAGAACTTATACGTGAGACTACTCTGACTGAACGTACGTTGCTGACCACTTCCTGCACTCATGCACTGGAAATGTCTGCATTATTGGTTTCGCTGCAACGAGGGGACGAGGTAATTGTCCCCTCGTACACATTTGTGTCTACTGCAAGCGCCTTCGCGCTGTTTGGCGCGAGGCCGGTCTTCGTTGACTCACGACAAGACACACTGAACATTGATGCTTCGCTCATCGAAGCCGCCATCACACCTCGCACGCGCGCGATTTGTGTGGTTCATTATGGCGGCGTCGCATGCGAGATGGAGAAGATTCTCGAATTGGGGAAGGCATACAACCTGACGGTAATTGAGGACAACGCCCACGGGCTGTTCGCTAAATACCGAGGCAAATTTCTGGGAACTTTCGGTTCGTTGGCAACACAGAGTTTTCATGAAACAAAGAACATTACCTGTGGCGAGGGTGGCGCTCTCCTCATTAATGATTCGGCATTGGTAGAGCGAGCTGAGATACTTCGCGAGAAGGGCACCGACCGCAGCCGCTTTCTTCGCGGCGAGGTGGACAAATACACCTGGGTTGATGTCGGCTCAAGCTGGGTACTCAGCGACCTGTTGGCTGCAATTCTCTGGGGTCAGTTACAACGCGCCAGCAAGATCAACGCTCGAAGAGCTGCCATTTGGAATCAATACAACAGCCACTTGCAGGACTGGGCAGATAGACACGGGGTTCTGCGACCATTCGTTCCACCGGGCTGCGAGCACGTTGGGCATTTGTATCACCTCCGCTTTCGCGAAGGTGAACAACGAACCAGATTCATCAATCACATGAAGGAACATCAGATTTCTTGTGTCTTCCATTACCAACCTCTTCATGTGTCGCCCGTCGGTCAGCGTTTTGGGGGTTTAGCGGGACAGTGTCCGGTCTCAGAGCATGCTGGCGAGTGCTTAGTCCGCCTCCCTATGTACAACACACTTAGCGAAGATGACGTTGCGCGGGTGACTAACGCGATTTTGAAGTTTGTTCCATGAAGTAGTGTGCGCAAGGTGCTACAAGTGCTTGAGAAACTGGTGCCGTCGTTACCAAACCAAACTTTTTTGGTTGTTCCAAGCATCATTGGAAGTTTCTTACTCCTTGATATCGACTTAGTTTCAGCTCTCCTAGCGCTTCTGTGGATAGCAGTCTTGACAGAATTCGGTCGCACATTGATTACACACACGAAACTTGCAGATGACAACTTTGGAATCGGGTTCATCGTTGGAGTCGGAGTCTTCGTGTTTGCTAGTCAGGCGCTACTCCTACTCGTCACACGTCCCCATCTCGTGAATTGGACAATCGTCATATTCATGCTCGGTGTAATTGGTGGCAAAAGACGAACTCAACGTACGGAGACTCGGAAACCAAAACCCACGTCTGGGGAGATTCTCTTTGAATTGTCACTGACCCTCACCGTGTTGGCCATACGACACCCGTGGCTATCTCCATTTGCGTTGTCGCTTGTCGCGATAGATAGCAATAGAGCATCGAGACTGCCTGGGCGTGTAGTCAATTGGGTGGTCACGGCACTAGTACCGATTGCATGGTTAATCTCATTTGCGATTCGCCCAGAACGTTGGTGGTACTTTCACCAAGGCAACGACGCGCAGTACTTTGAAGCTATCGGTTGGTCGATTGCACATTGGGGGGTTTTCGAGCATCCCGGCTTCGCAGGCGGGTCAGTTGCCTCATATCACTGGCTTGCTTATGCGCTGACTGGAGCACTGAGCCACGTAGCTATGTTGGCCCCCTGGGAAGCTCTTATGAAGGTCGGTCCGCCACTTCTTGTTTTTCTGTTGGTTGCACTACTTAGACGGAGTCCTCACCTATACAGACTGCGAGCATTCTCACTTCCGTGGCTTGTTTTGGTTCTCACGCTGGGAGTAATGCCAACGGCACGCCTGGACTCCTTCGCATTCTCTATTCCTGTTGCCATCTGCTTTCTGCTTGTAGCAAACAGTCCCACAATTGGGAAAATGTGCCTCTCGAAGCTCGCATTGCTATGTCTTCTCGCATTAACTCTAATTTTCGCCAAGGTCACAACTGCGATTGTTGTTGCGGGGTGCTTGGCAGCCATGTTGCTACTGCAAATGATTCGCAAAGAAAAATCTGATTGGTTGCCCGTAATCTGCCTGATCGGGAGTTTGATGATTACTTGGTTGACGACTTTCCGCGGTCACTCCGCCGGTGAGTCTGTCTTTTCGTTTTCCCCAACGCTGTCGAAAACTATTGATGAATTCGTTTCGTTAGCTTCCAACCCGATCATCGGATTACTCGCACTCCTCGCAGTACTTCTACCCTTTCTCGGTCGTATCGAGTTCAAAAGAATCCAGTCACTGAGCTGGGCAATTGTCTCGGTCGGTGTGCTGGCAGTGCTATTTGCTTCATTACAAGCGACCTCAACATCTGCTTACTTCGGCTTACCCTGCATCTATTTTGCGCTCGGAACCATTACGCAAAAATTGTTTCAGCCAATGCCAATTGCCGAAGCAGAAAACTCGAGGCTCATTCGGGTGCAGGGAATGCTGGCGGTGTCACTTGGCGTGACTGTCGGATTCTTCTACCAGTGGGGGCTAATCAGTATCCTTCGCATTGACGATCTCTCGAGGTCAACATTCTCTTCCGAGGGCTTTGTGGGGAGAGTCATCCGAAGCTCTGGCTATCTCTATTTGCTGGCTTTCCTGATGTTTATAGCACTCTTGTGGTTAAAGAAATCACGATTCAATCTTGTTGTCATTTCAGTTGCGATGGCTCTTGGGACATACTCGGGTCAGTGGTCTTATGAGTTTCGGCGTATCGCCGACCAAGGCATTGATGCATTTTCTGAATGGAGTTTCAATTCCTCACCATTTGGAAACTCCGATCTGATCGCAGTAGGTGACTTCGTGCGATCGAATACGTCCGAAGAGTTGGTCCTTGCTTCGAACAATTTCTGTTGTGCTGGCGCTGAGTGGTGGAATGAAATTACCGTAGATCTTGAAGCCCACACTAAGTACTCAGGCGAAGATAAATGGGGTGGCGCAAACTATCTTTTGCCGGCAGAGACACGTCGCCGATTCCTTGTCCAGGGTCTCAGGTTTCAGACGGGTTATGAACCAGCAACAGCAGAGCAGATTCGTCGAATGTCTTTGAGTCTGGACTTTGCCAACAATCCAACCAGGCAGATAACTGCAGAACTAAAGGCATACGGAGTTTCCGGATTCGTGGTGAACCTCTCACTCACCGATAATCGTGATTGGTCGAATTTCGCAATCGAGAAGTTTCGCAGTGGAAATTTCCTCTACCTCGAACTGAACTGACTTTGGCCGAATTAGCGTCGGGGCGATGAGCAACGACGCACCCACAAGCAAGCACGCCTCCCTCGCGGAGAACATCATCTCCCGTCAAATCGGGGCGTCATCGCCCGCCGTTTCGCCCGATGGCAAGCACGTGGCATACGTCGTGACTCGTGTGGATCAAAAGGCCAACAAGTACCGCTCACAGGTGTGGGTTGCTGCAGCGGATGGATCCATTCCACCGCGACCCCTCACCGCAGGAGAAATGCGTGACGGCAATCCAAGCTGGTCGCCTGACGGCACCTGGTTGGCATTCACGAGTGGCCGTAGCGAGAAGAAGGGTGAAACCACGCTCTGCATCATTCCAATTGGTACGAGTGGCGAGATTCGGACCGTTGCAACGATGCCCGATGGTGTGGGGTCGATCGCGTGGTCGAGTTGTGGAAATTGGATTGCATTCACCTCGCGCACGCAAGATGAGCGCTACACGAAGGACGATGCATCCTGGATGTCGCCACGAAAGATCGAGACTTTCTACACTCGACTGAACGGTGAGGACTTCGTCTTCGACCGCCCGGAACACGTGTACGTCGTGCCGAGCGACGGAACCATCGCGCCACGCAATCTGACCCCGGGAAGTCGTGCGCACTCGTCACCGTCGTGGCTGCCCGATTCAAGTGGAGTGGTGACCAGTGCCGCCCTTCATGACGGGTGGGATTTCGATCTCGCCACCGACTTGCACATCGTTTCGATGAGCAGTGAGGTCACCACACTCACCGACCAGAAAGGCTCGTACTTTCAGCCGTCGGTGTCACCTGATGGGAAGCGGATTGCATTCATCGGATACGACGATCCACTCACCTATCCACAAAATGCGCACGTTGGGGTACTGGACATCGCAACCAAGCAGCGTCTCTGGGTATCCAAGGCACTCGACCGAACCTTCGAAACGACGGGCGGCTCGGTACCACCGATCTGGATGGGCGACGGCTGGTTGCTCGCATATGCCGAGGATCGCGGCACTGCTCATCCCGTGAGAGTCGACCCCACAGGCAAGAAGTCACCCGAATGGGTGACCACGGGTCGTCGCATCACCAAGGGTCTGGACGCGGCGGGTTCCACGATCGGTTTCGTCGCGAGTGCGGTGAACCAACTGACGGAAGTATTCGCCATCGTCAATGGTGTGGAGCGTCAACTCAGCGATCACGGTGCAAACACGCGCAATGCCATTGCGCCACAACAGTGGGAACACTTCACCGTCCCGTGTGGCTCTGCATACTCGGGCGGTCCTGCCGAAATCGACGCATGGATCATGAAGCCGAAGGACTTCGATGCCAAGAAGAAGTACCCCGTGCTCCTCAACGTGCACGGTGGACCCCACACGCAGTACGGAGAAACGTTCTTCGACGAAGCACAAATGCAGGCCGCTGCCGGTTTCGTGGTGCTGATGAGCAATCCCCGCGGCTCGAGCGGTCGCGAACAAGCGTGGGGTCAAGCGATTCTTGGTCGCAAACATCCCGTTGCTCCCGGCTCCGGATGGGGTGATGCCGACGTCAAGGACGTACTCGCCGTTCTCGACGATGCCTTGCAGAAGTACCCATTCTGTGATGCCAACCGAGTCGGCATGCTCGGCGGAAGTTATGGCGGCTACATGGCCACGATGTTGGCAGGTTGCCACGGCGAGAAGTTCAAGGCCATCTGCTCGGAGCGCGCAGTCAACAACATGCTGTCGGAGGAGTGGTCGAGCGACATCGGAACCATCTTCCGCGTCGAGCACGGACCGAACCACCTGGAGGACGAAGAGGAATACAAACGAATGTCACCGGTACGTCACGTTCGAAACATCAACGTGCCATTCCTCATCATCCATAGTGAAGACGACTTGCGCTGCCCCATCAGCCAGGCTGAAGAACTCTTCGTGGCCATGCGACTGCTGGGCAAGGATGTGACGTTCTATCGCTTTCCTGGCGAAACGCACGAGTTGTCGCGCAGCGGTTCACCCGTGCATCGCGTGCAACGAGCCGAGATCATCCTCGACTTCTTCGCCAAACACCTCAAGTAGCGTCGTACCTCGTGGGACTTCGATCGAAACTGATGGAAATACCGCTGATTTATGATCTGTTTACCTACGGCCTTGCTCGAGAAGCAAGTCAGAACTGGTTCGCCAACTCAGTGATACGTCCAACTCGCGGGCAACATATTTTGGATATCGGCTGTGGCACTGCCACGGTCCTTACACAACTTGGTGATGTCTCATACTTGGGGATTGACCACAATTCTGAGTACATCGAAAAGGCGCGCGCTCGCTTTGGAAACAAAGGCAGCTTCCATTGCATTGACATCAACGATGCGACTTTCAAAGACTTTGGAAAGTTTGACACCGTGTTGCTACTTGGTGTACTCCACCACCTTCGAGATCATGAGGTCAACACCTTGATGCAAGCAATTCCCAGTGTCCTGAATCCCGACGGAGTTGTGGTTACTTTTGATTGCTCAATAGTGAGCGGGCAACATCCGATCGCTCGGCTCCTTGCAAAACTTGATCGCGGTCGGTACGCGCGCAGCCCGGAGCAGTACCGTGATCTTCTTGAGAGTCAATTCGAGATTGAAACTGAAATCGTGAGACATGATCTACTCAAAGTTCCATACACACATGCGATTTTTCGCGCAAAGCCCAAGCAGAGATAGTTGAAACTACTTCTGTAAGTTGTGGGAACCTGAAAACTGACGCAAACGGATATCAGACCGGCGTTGGCTAGAGGCCGCGAAGCCACCAGGCAATGGCATCGGGCAGGCGCTTTGCCCACGACCATTCGTTGTGTCCGCTCCTTCGCAACACTTGCGACACGAAATCGCGGTTGCGTCGGTAGCCGCGTGATGCCAAACGGTCGCCTGCTCGTCGTTGAAACGGCGCGTACGATGCGTCCAGTCCACCGGTGCCGTTCTGCATCCAGAGACGCACACGACCCGGCTCTGGTAAACGATCGACGAGTCCATCCACGATTGGATCCCCCGCAAGTGGCCAATGTACCGAGAATGCCAATCCACACTGGAAGACGTCGGGGCGCTCTCCGAGGGCGTAGATGGTGGCGAGGCCGCCCATGCTCGCACCCATCATTGCAATGGGAGCTTCGGCGCCAATCGTCGACATCACGTGTGGCACGATGCGGTCGCACACGTCGCTGAGATATCGATCTCCCTCCACACGGGAGACATCGAACCACTCGGCGACTTGAGGATCCACCGTCAGCCGAGCGGCAAGCCCTTTTTCCGGTGCAAATTCATGACCACGTTGATAGGGGTTCAACGCCGTACTGCCGTTCCACACCCCCACCACCGCCGGAGGCTGCACGCCAACACGACGTGCCGCAGCAACGGCGGCTCGAGCAGCTTGCCAAGTTTGGTGATGTGTCGCCGAACGGTCGTCGAAAAGGCTCTGCCCGTCATGTGCGATGATCATTCCGCTGGGAGTTCCGCTTGGAATCCACATATCCACCCAGCGTTCGCCGATTCGCACGCGGCGAACGGGTTCGCGAACTCCCCTCACGATGAACTCGTGCTCAAACAGACGAACTGGACGATGCGTCATGCGACGCCAATCGAACGCCATGCCATACAACGGCAATGTTAGACAGACGAACTTTCCCGATGATGATTGACGACTCGGCACTATCTACGGTCAATTGCATGAAAGTCACCTTGTTCGGCACTGGAAGCCCAATAGCCGATGCGAATCGTGCTGGTCCATCAACACTCGTGCAAGCCGCGGGTCAGCACATCCTGGTGGACTGCGGTCGAGGTTGCGTGATGCGTCTTACGGGCGCCGGCGTGTTTCCTCCGTTCCTTTCTGCGATTCTTCTCACGCACTTGCACAGTGATCACATCAGCGATCTGAATGACCTCGTCACATCCCGTTGGATAATGTCGCCTCAACCCATCGTCACGCACATCTACGGTCCGGTCGGAACGCAAAAGGTGGTGGATGGTCTGCTACAGATGCTCGCGCTTGACGAGCAATACCGCTGCGATCACCACGCAGATTTGCGCTCGGGCCCTGGCATGCAAATCACGGTGACCGAAGTGTCACCGGGTGACTCGTTCACCCTCGGTGATGTGCGAGTGGTGGTGGGTCGTACCGATCACCGACCGGTCGCACCGACCGTGGGATTCCGCTTCGAAGCCGAAGGGAAAGTGGCGACACTTGCAGGCGACACGGTGCCGTGTGACGAACTCGATGCGCTCTGTCGGGACGCCGACATCTATGTGCAAACGGTGCTGCGGCCCGACCTGGTCAACGCCATGAAGCACATGTTGCCCGCGCAAGCACCCCGTTTGAACGACATTCTCAACTATCACTCATCCGTGGATGACGCCGGCAGAACGGCGGCTCGCTGCAACGTAAAGACGTTGATGCTCACGCACTACGTACCGGCCATGCAACCTGGTCAAGAGGACGATTGGATTGCTCAAGCTGCTGCACACTTCGGTGGCAACATCATGGTTGGGCCCGACCTGACGAGCGCCGAGGCGTGAGCGCCGCGGAACGCGACTAGCCGACGACGCGGTGCTCGTCGACGAACAT
>Ga0194123_10002755_pt1 | contig 22279 bp, 37 predicted proteins | sample TA2MahsurfametaG_5_FD_155479 | JGI IMG/M metagenome (GOLD analysis project Ga0194123, IMG submission 155479) | Freshwater microbial communities from Lake Tanganyika, Tanzania - TA2015023 Mahale A surface | ecosystem: Environmental > Aquatic > Freshwater > Lake | place: Tanzania: Lake Tanganyika... | reverse complement strand
TCGATGCGAGCGAGTCTGCACCCATCCCAATTGTAGTGCTTGTCATACCCCTGCTCACGCAGCCACGCCTCAAGACCCTCGTCGCTGTGCGAGTAACCCCCCTCCTTGTGGGCGTAAGAGCGAACGTAGCGTTTACTTATTCTGTCTGACTCGTACACCAGACAGCGGCCAACGATATTTTTCTGCCCATCCAAGCGCACCGCCGCACGCCAGCCCAACGCAGGGGCATAGACTTCATACGGATGGTCGCAGTCGTTTTCCCACTGCATACAGCTTGCTGGTCCGTCCTGCACCGAACGGATGATGTCGTCGGTGGTATCCCATAGCTCGAAGTGGTAGCCAGCGAAGCGTGCAGCCAAGTCACGGATGGCGTGGTCTTGCATGCCGGGGAAGTGCCGCGCTAGATACTTACCCACCGTTGTGACGGTCTGTCGATCGGCATGGCCGGATCGGTTGTCGCGTGTGTAGGCCAGCCGGTTGGGGTCAGTCTCAGATACGTGCGGCCACTCGAAAACCAGATTGTGAACCGAGTGGGGTTGCCAATCGACCATCGCAGCGAACACAGCGGGGTGGGCTTTGAACCGGCTTTGCAAGTTGGCGTGCCACTTGTGCTCAAGCGCATCCTCGCGCTTGATGTGTGGGTAGTGCCGTGCTGTATAGAACTCGTCCTCTGCCGCCACAGCCATACTGCGCAGCACCGCTGCCAGATCGTCGAACAATCTCCGTGCTTGGCCGCCGTTGTAATTGTGCAGCTTGTAATGGCGGTGATGGGCTTCTCTGTCCTCTCGATCATGGCGTCGCCGCAGATCGAAGTCGGACTCGTGTGGGTTGACCCACGTACTTGTCGTGTGTAGTTGCATGGTTGTTTCTCCTGTTGTTGATTTTGTTACTGCTGGAAATGGGGTTGGTTGACCCCGTTTTATTTAAGCTCGTCTGGTATCTTCACCTCCTCTCCTAGTTTGCTTGCTACGTAGCAGCGCATGGCTGCGACGAGTGGGGTTGTGCCATCTGCTACATAATCCAATCTTCCTATTGATGCGTCCCACAATGCGTCGTTGTAGTGGCGCACCGTAATTCTCTCCCGCTCAATAATCGCGCCGCCCTGTGCCCAGTCGGTTGATGGGCTGAAGTGAAACTCGTCATCGCCATAAACGTAAACCAAGCGGTCGTCATTTTCATAATCAGGCTCAGGAAATTCAATCATCGCTACCGCCCAGTCCAGCGCGGCTCCTGTCATGTCTGCTGTTTTCATCTCACTCCCCCTCTCTTGGTACGAACCGCTCGAACAACTCCCCAAACGCATCCAATAGCTTGCGTCTGTTGGATAGGTCAGCGTAGAAATAGGCATCGGCTAGGCGTGAGGCGAAATGGCCGCCCTCGTGTTTCATCCTGTGTGCTGCGTCGTGTAGCTGGTCGTTGGTATAAAGCTCGGCCACACGCATCACGGCACGCTCTGATTTGAATTGCAAAACTAACTTTTCTGCTTCAGTCATTTCATTTCTCCTAGTTCAAAACAATCAACATCACAATGGCTGCCAGTACGCAGCCAACCAAAGCGCCGACCAAAGCGACAGCGACCATAAAGATTTCTTCTTCATCCATTTGCTTCTCCTTTCGTTGTGGTTAGGGTTCACAGTAGTCTGTTACTGCGCTGACGTAGCGAGGTTCTGCATACATCACATCCTCGAATGTGGTCCAGTCTGTGTCGATGTACCAGTCGTCGGTATTCCACAGGTCAACGATGCGCAGGTCTTTGTTACTCAGCTTGCCCTGCTCTACCAACGACACCAGATACTCGTTCTTGCGAAACGACATCCAGTCCATTCCTCTGAACCACGTTTCATTGCTGCCTTTGTTGGGTTCGCGTACCGTTTCGCCCAACTCTTTTGCGATCATCTGCATCTCATCTGCGGTTAGCTGTAGGCCATAGCCCTTGCTGTTGTATACGATCTTCATTTGCTTCTCCTTTTAATAATGGGGTCAGGTGACCCCGTTCTACTACTCGGACACCAGTGCGTGCCATGTGATTGGCAGCGCCTCGGTGGGGTGCATCGCCTCCAGTATTTCTCTGGCGCGCTTTGCTCGGTTGACCCTGCTGCGCTGTGCCTTTAATGCTTTGTTGTGCGGGGCTTCGTTGTCATCAGGGTTGGGATTGGGGTGCATCTCCATCAGTTTCAAATCTGTTTCCAATACAGCAAGGTCATTCTCTAGCCTCTTCACCACACGCTGCTTGATTTCATCATGCACAGACGGCGGCATACGCCGCTCGAACGGGCGCTTGGTCTTGGCGTGGGCTAGTTTGGGTATCTCTTTGAACAAAGCGAGGGTGCGCTGCCTGATGTGGTCAGGTATCCAGTCTGTCCAATGCTCGCCGCCATTGGGTAGCGGCGGGTCTTTTTCTTTTGCCATACGCACAGGCGACTTGTCGTTGGCCTTGCGTAAGTCTTTGAAGCGGTTGTATAGCGTGGTCATGACGATCAGGTATGCGTTCAATGCCTCGACTCGGACAGCATTGCGTTCGCCGTTCCTGCTGGTGTAGGACAGCGCACTTCGCACCAAACGAATCTCGAACATCAAGGGCTGCATCAGGTGTTCCCATAATGGGGTCAGTTGCCCCCGTTTTCTTCTCTCGTTGGCGCGGTGCTTGCGCTGGTGCGTTACGAGTTCGACAATCTTATGACGTAGCGCATCGGGGAACTTGCGCTTGGCGAGATGCCGATTTAGTTTGCTCTCGCTCATCGCCATGTATGAAGGGTATAAGTAGTCCATAAGCGCTGCTCCGTTCATTCAGATTTTGACGGTTTATTGTTGAGAAATGGCAGGTCGCTCGCCGTACTATCCTAGATTTGAACAACTATCCAAAAAAGTGGACGGCCAAAACCCGCATGGGTGCTGGGCAAAACCGGTTTGGTGGTATGGTATCTATCGTTTTCAAAAAGAACTATAGCCCTTCAGAAAAAAGAAGGAAGGAAAAAAGAAAACCGCGCACCTATATAAAGACATAACTAACTATATCTTTATATTTATATATAGATAGATAGATAGCCACCAACCTGCCTAACGCTAGAGTGGGCGAGGGTTTTCATTGACGGATTTCTCAGATAGTTGTTCAAATCTAGGATACCTGTCATTTTAACTGTTTTTTGTGTTAGTACCCACTAACATTGAGTACTTTGCGTAGTTGTGGGTGTGCTTTGTTCAGCCTGTGCAGGTCTAGGCCGATGAGATAGGCACGTTCGCGGTTCCTAGTCTCTCGTGCTATCTCTTGCTGGCGGTACAGGCTGAAGTAGCGTTCGATGGTGGTGACGGGCAGCTTGGTGATCTGTGCGTGGACTGCGTATTTGTTGGCGTTCATGGTGGTTTCTCTCAGGTGAAATGGGGTCAGTTGACCCCGTTCTTAGTCAACGACGATAGGCAGCGCAAGGCATACGAGATACACGATGCCCACCCATTCGGGTATTGAACCCGATGCAAGCAAAAGGAAAGTGAGCGATAGGCCAACGCCCAGCGCGAAGTGTTGGATGGTTTTCATGGTGATGCCTTTCGGGTTGATCGGGCTGGATTGGACAGGAAACGGAACAACGGCCAGCCCTCTCCGTTGCCCCGCCGGAAGAAAACGGGGTCAGTTGACCCCATTATTTGAAAGTGATCGAGGCTTTCAACTCAGCGATCAGCGCATTGAACTCAGGCTGCGTCATGCCTGAGTCGAGGATGAGCGCTTTGACGGCGGTATAGGTCTTGCGCGGCGCTTTAACGGCCTCTTTTTTCGCTTGCGTAGTGTGCTTCGCAGCGAATTTCGGTTGCTCTGGATGCAGTTTGAAAATGCGCGAGAGTAGTTGCTCTGCCGCAGTATCCTTATCGAATGTCGCCCAGCCGAATTTCTGACTGATTTTCACTTCGACACCGTACTCACGAGCAAGAATCGCCGCGACAAAGTCACGCCAGTCTGTCAGCTTGAATTGCTTTGCCAGCTCTGCGAGCTGCGCGCGGTTTGTCACTTGCTTTTTGTCTAGATCGATAGCGGTGATGACTAGGGTTTCGAGTGATTGGTTTGCTTTGACGTTTTGCATGATTGACTCCATTGCGTTAAAGGGTTTGCCGCATGGCATTTGCCAGCGACAAGACCCATTATCCAGAAACCATGTTTTGATCGAAACGAATGGGGTCAGATTCACCCCGTTTTCGGCCTGATTTTGGCCGTTTTTCGCACCCCACCGTACCCCCACCCCCCTAAATTTGCATGGCAGGGGGGCAGCCCATAGAACAGTGTTTTACAACCATCCCCACTATTCCCGTTATCACCTAGACAACACCATCCACACCCCCCACCAATATTATAAAAATTTTAAAAAACCACTGTTGTTAAAAAACTAACAGCACAAACGAAAAAAAAGCCCCGTTGCCGGGGCCAATCTCGCGATTAACGAGGGGAGAAACAAACGGCAACACTTGCACGCTTGCAGCTTCAACTATACACTGCGGCCAACGTGGTTGCAAGGACCATCGCATGTTTGACCATTTGATTGATTTTGAGCCGCAAATTGAGGCCGCTCCTGTTGGGTTTGTGCCCGTGGAAAAAACACACCCCACGGAACATGTTGACGCACAAACCAACACCTTAGACTGGCTAAAAGAGCTAGGCGCAATAGACGAAGAAGAAATTGCTACCGAAGCGCAGGTCAGTGCGGCGCGGACAGCCTTTACCCAACTGGTTACGGCCCAACCGCCTAATCAAACCCACAAGGCGCTGGAACAAATCAAAACCCCTGCGGCTGTTCAGCACTTGGTCGGCATGCTAACGGCGTATGATTGGCATTTTATTAATCAAGCGCAAGAGATTCGTGGTTATGCGGTAGCGCAATTACTGGAAGAAACCAAACACCCCACCGCTTCTGTCCGCTTAAAAGCGCTTGCTCTCTTGGGCAAGGTTACCGAGGTCGGGTTATTCACTGAGAAAATTGAGGTCAAGAAGACCGAACTATCCGACGTTGAACTAGAAACACGCATCAAAGAAAAGCTTAACAAAATAGCAAAGATTGTGGACATTACCGATGTTCAAGAAATTCAAGAAATAGATTGTCAAGAGTTAGACACAGCAGAGGACGACGGTGAACGCAATACTGAGTCCTGAAGAAATCAAGGCGCTAAACCGCATTTTGCCCACGCTAAACCCGCAGGAGAAAGCGGAGCTGTTGGCGGACTTGGAAGAGCGCGCATCCCGTGCGTCAAAGCAGATAGGTAAAGACTCACTTCTCGGGTTTGCCACGCACGTCTACCCCGGCTTCAAGATTGGGGCGCATCACAGAAAACTCTCCCGCATTTTCGAAGACGTGATCGAAGGCAAAAAGAAGCGCGTCATTATCAATATTGCGCCACGTCACGGCAAGTCCGAATTTTCGTCCTATCTGTTCCCGGCTTATTTTCTTGGCAAGTATCCCAATAAAAAGATCATCATGGGCACCCACACGGCGGGGCTATCGGAAGACTTTGGTCGGCGGGTGAGAAACCTGATTGAGAGTGACGAGTATCAAGAGCTGTTCCCTGATACACGCATTGCAGACGATCAGAAGGCAGCAGGTAAATGGTCAACCGGTGCAGGGGGGCAGTACTACGCTGCTGGTGTCGGCGGTGCGTTGGCCGGTCGTGGGGCTGATTTGTTTGTGGTCGATGACCCTCATTCGGAACAGGACATAAAATCAAACTCCAGACTTGCCTTTGATACCGCGTGGTCATGGTTCCAGACAGGTCCATTGCAGCGTCTAATGCCCGGAGGGGCAATCATTGTCATTATGACTAGGTGGTCGCTGTTGGATATAACCGGTAAGCTGATTGACTACCAGACACGAAATCCAGAAGCCCTGCCGTGGGAAATCGTCGAACTCCCCGCCATCCTGCACGAGAATTCAGATAAAGAGAAAAGCCTGTGGCCTGAACAATGGCCGTTAGACCAGCTAAAGAAAGTTAAAGCAGCGCTCGATCCCCGGTACTGGAACGCCCAGTACATGCAGCAGCCCACCTCAGAGTCGTCAGCCATCATCGCGCGAAAAAGCTGGCGCATCTGGCTAAACGACGACCCCCCGAAGTGCGAGTACATTATCCAGAGCTGGGATACGGCGTACGAGACCAAGAACTCGTCTGACTTTTCCGCCTGCACCACATGGGGCGTGTTCTACAACGAGGAAGAGAACGACACCCCGCAGGTCATACTGCTCGATGCGTTTAAAGACCGAATAGCGTTTCCAGAATTAAAACAAGTCGCCTTGAAGCACTACAAGGAGTGGGAACCCGATGCGTTCATTGTGGAGAAAAAGGCAGCCGGTGCCCCGCTCATCCAAGAACTCAGAGCAATGGGCATCCCCGTCCAAGAGTTCTCCCCCAGCCGAGGCAACGACAAGATCGTCCGAGTCAACGCTATTGCGGATTTATTCTCCTCTGGTAAAGTCTGGGCACCTGATACCCGCTGGGCACGAGAAGTCATCGAAGAAGTGGCAGCGTTCCCGGTGGGCGAGCACGACGACTTTGTAGACACCACCTCTCAAGCCCTTCTGCGTTTTAGGCAGGGCGGCTTCATTTCATTAGATACGGACGAACCGGATGACGTGCGGTATAGCATCCCACGCAAAGCGGCTTATTACTGATGGAACACTTTGACGATCTAACAGCGTTTGCTTCTTGGTGGCTTGCCAACCGAGCGTTGTTCCCACCGCCTAATGCAGTTACGGTCTATGACAACATGACGGGAACGTGTCTTTACCGTGATAGCTGCTACCAAGTACAGATGTTTACTGCGCGGCCTAACTCTAGTGCTCCGTCGCACATTCACCCCAACGTAGACAGTTATGAGTTATATCTGTCGGGGGATTTAGATTTTGTCATTAACGGGGTCATTTACTCGCATACGCAGATTGCCAACAACCCAGTTCCGGTGAGGATATACCCATCTTACTGGCACGAAGGAATAACCGGGAATCTGGGCGGTTCTTTTTTGTCCATTCAAAAATGGCTCAACGGCACACCACCTTCTTGCGTAGGGAACGACTGGCTTGATGTTAACGGCTTAACGCATGGCAGTTGCCCTAACAAACTTGAGGATTAAATCATGGCAATCGACAAAAGTCTTTACGCAGCACCAACAGGCTTGGCCGCACTAGGGGAAGAAGAACCCGACCTTGAGATTGAGATCGTAGACCCGGAAGAAGTCAGCATTAAAACAGCCGGTCTTCAAATTTCATTGCTGCCTGAACCGACAACGGCAGAGACGTTCAACGCTAACCTTGCGGACTTTATTGATGACGATGTGCTGCTGCAAGTGGCAGGCGATTTGGAAGAAGACATCAACAACGATAAGAACGCTCGCAAAGAGTGGGAAAAGTCTTACGTAGAAGGCATCAAGCTGTTGGGCTTGCAGATTGAAGAAAGAACAGAACCATGGAACGGCGCATGTGGCGTATTCCACCCAATGATCACAGAGGCGGTTGTCCGCTTTCAAGCTGAGACGATTACCGAGACGTTCCCTGCACAGGGGCCGGTGCGTACCAAGATTATTGGTAAAGATACGCCAGACATACAAGAAGCCGCAGCACGCGTAGAAGAGGATATGAACTTCCAGTTGACGGAAGTGATGACGGAGTACCGGCCAGAACACGAGCGCATGCTGTGGTCACTGCCAGCAACAGGCTCGGCGTTTAAGAAAATTTATTACGACCCCAACCTCGGTCGCCAAGTGGCGATGTTTATTCCAGCAGAAGACATCCTACTGCCGTACGGTACGACAGACTTGGACACTTGCCATCGCATGACGCATGTGATGCGCAAAACCAAAAACGAGATTATTAAGTTGCAGCAAGGCGGGTTTTACTGTGACATCGAGCTGCCTGATCCTCCCAAGATGGAGGACGACATTAAGAAAGCCAAAGACAAAGAAACAGGTTTTACCAACTTAAACGACGACCGTTATGTGTTGTTTGAGTGCCATGTGGATTTGAACTTAAAGGGCTTTGAAGACAAAAATGAAGAGGGTGAAGAAACGAGTATTGCGCTGCCGTACGTAGTCACCATACTAAAAGGTACCAATACGGTTTTAGCAGTGCGTCGTAATTGGTTAGAAGACGACCCGCTTCAGCTAAAGCGTCAGCACTTTGTGCACTACCAGTATGTCCCCGGCTTTGGTGCGTATGGCTTCGGTTTGTTTCATTTGATCGGTGGGTTTGCCAAGAACGCCACATCGCTGATGAGGCAGTTGACCGACTCAGGTACGTTGTCGAACTTGCCCGGTGGGTTGAAGTCACGCGGCTTGCGTATTAAGGGCGACGACACACCGATTGCTCCGGGTGAGTGGCGTGATGTGGATGTAGCCTCGGGCAACATCCGTGACTCCATACTGCCGCTGCCGTACAAAGAACCATCGGCCACGTTGTTCCAGTTGATGAACACCATCGTGGAAGAAGGGCGACGGTTTGCCGCTACCGCAGACATGAAGATTTCAGACATGTCGGCACAAGCCCCGGTGGGCACAACGCTGGCGCTCTTGGAGCGGCAACTGAAAGTGTTGACTGCGGTGCATGCGCGAGTTCACTTCACGCTGAAGAAAGAACTCAAACTACTCAAAGACATCATCCGCGACTTCACTGATCCGGACTACGACTACACGCCAGAGTACGGCACCAAGAAAGCCAAGAAGACTGACTATGACATGGTGGACGTAATCCCCGTGTCAGACCCCAACGCGTCCACCATGAGTCAGCGGGTGGTGCAGTATCAAGCAGTCATTCAGATGGCGCAGATGGCACCGAACATTTACGACATGCCAGAGCTGCACCGTGCGATGTTGGACGTGTTGAACATCAAGAACGCTGAGAAGTTAGTACCGCTGCCAAGCGACCAGAAACCCAAAGACCCTGTGTCAGAAAACATGGCGTGTCTGAAAGGCGAGCCGTTAAAAGCGTTCCTGTATCAAGACCATCAGTCGCATATTGCTGTGCATATGTCCGCAGCGCAAGACCCTATGATGATGCAGTTGATTGGGCAGAACCCGCGTGCACCACAGATTCAAGCGGCAATGGCGGCGCATATCGCAGAGCATGCAGGGTTCCTGTATCGCCAGAAGATTGAACAGCAGCTTGGGTTCTCGTTGCCACCTGAAGATGAGCAGTTGCCACCGCAGGTTGAGGTAGCGCTATCGACCATGATGGCGCAGGCAGCACAGCAGGTGTTGCAGCAGAACCAAGCGCAGGCTGCACAGCAGCAAGCACAACAACAGGCACAAGACCCGTTGGTTCAGATGCAGATGCAAGAACTACAGATCAAGCAGCAGGAGCTTGATCTTAAGAAACAGAAACTAGCCCTCGATGCGGCAGCGCAGAGCGACAGGCTGGAGTTGGATAGAGAGCGTTTGGATGGTCAGTTGCAGTTAGATGCGATGAAGACCCAAGCGCAGATCGAAGAGACCAAAGCGCGTGTTGTCGGTGAACAAGAACGAGAAGGCGTGCGTTTGGGGTTGGAAGCGGCTAAAGCACGTGAACAGTCCGACTTCCAACGTAAGCAGGCAATGGTGAATCAACTAAACGCTTACGCCTCGTCCAACAAAAAGGAGAAACCTAACAAATGATCGACTCTTTCGCATCCGTACTGCGCGACAAGTTACGGGCTGATATGAACAACTACGCTGATGACATTGCCACTGGGCAATGTCCAGACTTCACCTCCTATAAATATCTCTGCGGGCTTATTCAAGGTCTTGCCATTGCAGAGCGTCATATATTAGACCTTGTTGAAGCAATGAATAAAGGAGATGAAGATGAGTGAACTACTGCTACCACCGGGTATTCAAATGCCGGAGCCGATACAAACCAGCGAGGCTCCCGGCGAAGACATTCCCATTGAGGAGCGCGGACGCATGTTGCCCAGAGCTGTTGGGTGGAAGATTTTATGCACGCTACCGCCTGCGGATGAGACGTTTGAGAACAGCAGCATCATCAAGTCTGAGCAAGTCAAAAAGCAGGAAGAGTTCACTACTGTTGTTTTGTTTGTCGTCGATGTTGGTCCAGATGCTTACAAAGATGAAAACAAATACCCGTCAGGTCCTTGGTGTAAGGCGGGCGATTTCATTCTCGTGCGGGCATACGCAGGCACGCGTCTTAAGGTCTATGGCACAGAGTTCCGTTTCATCAACGACGATCAGGTCGAAGGTGTGGTGGATGACCCACGCGGTATTACCCGCGCTTAACTAGGAGGTGTTATCAAATGAGCACGTTAGATGAGTTTAAGTTTCCCGACGAACAAGAACCCACTGCGTCACCCGAGAACGAGGTAGAAGTTCTTGCCGAAGGTGGCGAAGTTGAGATCGAGGTCGTCGATGACACCCCAGAGCGCGACAGAGGCCGTAAGCCCCTAGACAAAGACGTTGCTGACCCTTCCGAAGACGAGATTGAATCGTACTCGGCCAATGTGCAGGCTCGTATCAAAGAGTTAACACATGCCCGTCACGATGAGCGTCGCCGTAAGGAAGAGCTGGAACGGCAGACTCACGAGATGGAACGCCTGTTGCATTACTACTCGGAAGAAAACAAGAAGCTAAAGCAGACGGTCAATTACGGGCAGGAAGCGTTTATTGGCACCGCCAAGCGGGAGGCCGAGGCGCAGTTGGAAGCAGCCAAGCGGATGTACAAGGATGCACACGAGGCGTTTGACACCGATGCCATCATTGCCGCTCAAGAAGCATTGACCGATGCCAAGATGCGGTTGTCGCAGATAAATAATTATCGCCCAACCCCTTTACAAGAAGAAAATAATGAGATACAACTACCGCAATCTCAGCCCCAACAGGTTCAACCGGACGAGAAGTCCCTGCGCTGGCAGGCAAAAAACCAGTGGTACGGTCAACCGGGGTTCGAAGAATACACCAGCTACGCACTAGGGCTGCATCACAAGCTAGTCACCGCAGGGGTAGACCCGCGTTCAGACGAGTACTTCGCTCAAATTGATGAGCGCATGACAAACACTTTCCCCGAGCTATTTGGGCAGCAAAGACAAGTTTCGTCGCAAAAATTCAGCGAGACACCTAAAAAGCCTGCGGCAGTGGTAGCGCCTGCTTCTCGTTCGTCTGGAACAAAGAAAATCCAGTTGACGACAAGACAACTAGACTTGGCAAAGAAGTATGGACTAACCCCACAGCAGTATGCGGCTGAAGTAGCTAAATTGGAGGCTTGATATGGTAGATCGCACCCCTCGTGACGTTGCAACACGCGAAAAAACAGCAAGGCAAGTATATGTTCCACCTTCGCATTTGCCAGACCCAACTCCCCAACCGGGGAAGAAGTTCCGGTGGATTGCGACACAACTGCTAGGGCAGCCGATGGCGACTAACGTCTCGACGCGCATGCGGGAGGGTTGGGAGCCAGTACGCGCCGAGGATCACCCGGAACTTTTGCTTCCGCCTAATGCTAACGGCAATATTGAAATTGGCGGCTTGATGTTGTGCAGTGCGGCTGAAGAGATGGTAGATGCGCGTAATGCGTACTACGGTAACCAAGCTGAACGGCAGATGGAAACCGTCGATAACAATCTAATGCGCCAGAGTGATGCACGGATGCCGATCTTTGCGGATCGTAAGTCGTCCATTAGCTTTGGTAAAGGCGCTAAATAAATCCTTTTGGAGCTTAATTATGGCTTATCCAACCGTAAGTGCACCGTATGGACTAAAGCCCGTCAATCTAATTGGTGGACAAGTCTATGCGGGACAGACTCGCCTGATGGAAATTGCAAGTGGCTATGCTACGAACATTTTCTATGGCGATCTAGTAAAAAGGGTGGCTGCTGGAACGATTGAGAAAGACACAGGAACAACCACAGCAACACCGTGTGGCGTGTTTCTTGGCGTTACTTTTACAAACGGTTCTACCGGTCAAGTTCAAAATCAACAATTTTATCCAGCATCTCAAGCAATTAAAGCAGGCACAAAGATTTTTGCCTATGTTGCTGATGATCCTGATACGTTGTTCCAAGTCGCTGTAGTTTCTGGCACCACAGTTATTAGTGGTGTTGGTATTACTGCAATTGGAAATAATGCAACATTGGTGCAAAACGCGGGTTCGACAACCACGGGAGATTCCAAAGTAGCAATTTTAGATTCGACCGCTACAACGAACACTCTGCCCATTCGTATTATTGATGTGGTTAGGGATACCGAAACCGCCGCTGACAACTTCCCAGAAGTTATTGTGAAGATTAATGCGACTATGCACCAGTACAACAACTCAACTGGCGTATAAGGGAGCTAAAACATGGCTATTTCACGCGCACAACTACTGAAAGAGCTACTCCCCGGCCTAAACGCGTTGTTTGGTCTGGAGTACGCTCGTTATGGTGAAGAACACAAGGAAATCTACGAAACCGAGACTTCTGAGCGTTCGTTCGAAGAAGAAACAAAGCTGTCCGGCTTTTCGGCAGCGCCGGTTAAAAACGAAGGTTCTGCAATTGCTTATGACAATGCGCAGGAAGCATGGACTGCTCGATACAACCACGAAACCATCGCTCTGGGTTTCTCGATCACTGAAGAAGCGGTCGAAGATAACCTGTATGACAGCCTCTCGGCTCGTTATACCAAGGGTCTGGCTCGTGCTATGTCCTATACTAAACAAGTGAAAGCTGCTTCGGTGCTGAACAACGGCTTTTCGGCTTCATATCCGGGCGGCGACGGTCAGGCACTGTTTGATACTGCTCACCCGCTGATATCGGGCGGTGTTAACTCGAACGAGCCTACCACTCCGGCAGACTTGAACGAGACTTCGTTGGAAAACGCAGTGATCCAGATTGCTGCTTGGACTGACGAACGCGGTCTCTTGATCGCTGCTCGTCCACGTAAGCTGATCGTGCCTTCGGCTCTCCAGTTCGTTGCGACTCGTCTGTTGGAAACCAGCCTTCGTGTTGGCACCAATGACAACGATATTAACGCGCTGAAGAACAACGGCTCGATCCCAGAAGGCTATACGCTCAACCACTTCTTGACCGATACAAACGCATGGTTCCTGACCACTGACGTTCCAAACGGCATGAAGCACTTCGTTCGTACTCCTCTGGCAACGTCGATGGATGGTGACTTTGACACTGGCAACGTCCGTTACAAAGCTCGTGAGCGTTACTCGTTCGGCTGGTCTGACCCGCTGGGCATGTTTGGCTCACCGGGAGCGTAATAAAAAGGGGGCTTTACGCCCCCTTTTTTGTAGTATATAAAGTAGGTATTCCGGGTTTTACCCGGTGCGTCAAACAGGCACCCGGCCTGACTTCATGCAGATTGACGCACCTAACCGCATGAGGAAAAATATGGCTCTCTCAACTACCCAAAGTATCTGGCGTTCGGGTGGCGGCGACACGACTCGTACCGCGTATTGCGGCTCTGGTCTAATGGCTGCTCAGTTTTACATTGACCCTACTGCCGCTGACACCACCACTGTAAAAATTGCTTCTGGCAGCACCGTTCCGGTCGTATTGCCTGCTGGCGCAGTGATTGTTGAAATCCAAGCCAATGCCGCTGGTACAGGCGGTGCAACCCCCACGTTTGACATGGGTTGGATTGGCTATACCGACACTTCTGCTTCCGACCCCAACGGCCTTTTGAGTGCCGCTGATGCGGACGCAGGTAAGCAAGTATTTAACTGGGCTTCGGCTACGGCTGGTGACGATCTTGGTGTGACTATGTCTACCACACAAATGGTTACGTTGACTGGTGGCGCAACCACTGGCTATGGACCAACTGGCGGTTCAATTACCGGTCAAATCCTGTACTACGTTACTGATCCGCTGGTTGGTCAGCAGAACGTCTGATAAGGAGGCATCACCATGATGCAAACAGACGTAAAAGGCGCAACGTGCGCGGCTAATGGCTCGACCACAGCTTTTAACGGACGTACTCGTCTAAAAGGGCTGTGGTACAGCGCAACTGGCGCGGGCACCGTTGCGGTCAAAGACGACGCTACAACCTTGTTTACGTTTACCATTGGCGGCGCAGAATCTAATTACGTTTTGCTTCCCGGTGAAGGTGTGCTTGTTCAAACTAGCTTGGTGATTACCAATAGTGCAACGGTAGCGGGCGTAGCGTTCTATGGCTAAAACTCCTGCATGGCAGCGCAAGGAAGGCAAGTCTGAAAAAGGCGGCTTGAACGCCAAGGGACGTGCTTCTTACAACGCGGCTAATCCGGGCAAGCCGGGGCTAAAAGCGCCACAACCTGAAGGCGGCGCAAGAAAGAAATCTTTTTGCGCAAGAATGTCAGGGATGAAGAAAAAGCTGACAAGTGCAAAAACAGCGAACGATCCGAATAGTCGTATTAATAAAAGCTTGAGGGCTTGGAAATGTTAAAAGATCACGTCGAACCAGATTTGATGGACAACATCTCGATTATTGCGGGGCTGGGTGTCCTACTTTCATGGTTGCCTAATGTGTTTTCACTCATCAGTATTATTTGGTTCAGCATCCGTATTTGGGAATCCGATACGGTTCGTGGTTTGACTAAACGCGAGAAAAAAACCGATGCCAGCCAAGAGTGAGAAGCAAGAACGGTTTATGCAAGCCGTGGCGAACAACCCTAAATTTGCAAAAAAAGTCGGCGTACCCACGTCGGTTGGTAAAGAGTTCACTAAATCAGGAGGCGGTATGAAAAAAATGACTAAGGGTGGTTACGCAGGTGGTGGTATGCCGATGGTTATGAAAGATGGTCAAAAAGTCCCTGCGTTTGCGGCAGATGGCAAAGGCAAGATGAAAAAAGGCGGCATGGCTATGAAGAAAATGGCAGGTGGCGGTCTGGCTGGTGGTCACAAATCGGCTGACGGTATTGCTTCCAAAGGCAAGACTAAAGCTAGACAAGTCACGATGGGTGGCGGCAAGGGTATGAAAAGCGGCGGTATGACCAAGATGAAGTACGGCGGCTCGACTAAGAAGTACTGCTAAGAGGTGCTGGCATGAGCAAAAGAGAGCCGAAGATTGTTGAGTTGCCCTACATGGGGCCGCCTACGGACAAAGATAAAGCTGAAGAGCAAAAGCGCTATGAACGTACAACACCAGTAAGTTCTGGTGCGAAGCGAACAATGCCTGTGCCTGCGCATGTACGAGATCGTGACTATGCCAAAGGCGGTTCCGTAAAGTCCGCATCTGCCCGTGCCGATGGTTGTGCACAGCGCGGTAAAACAAGGGGCAAAATCGTATGAGGCCATCACGCGGCATGGGGGCCATAAGCCCGTCTAAGATGCCCGGTGGGAAGAAGAAAGCCCGCCGGGACGATACCGACTTTACGCAATATAAAGAAGGTGGCAAGGTTAATGCAGCGGGTAATTACACGAAGCCGGAACTGCGCAAGCGGATCGTGGCACAAGTAAAGGCAGCGGCGACTCATGGCACTGGCGCAGGGCAATGGAGCGCGAGGAAAGCACAGCTCGTAGCTAAGAAGTACAAAGCAGCAGGTGGAGGGTACCGTGACTGATGAAACACCCAGCGCAAAGCGCACTCGTAGAGAGCAGGAACTTAACTCCGCTAATTCTTTTGTTATTGGTATGCAGCGCGAAGGAGCGGTAAACAAAGTACGCAAGATGATGGGCGACGATAGCTATGGCACGTCGTTAGGGGCAGGGGCGCAGGCCGCCGAAAAAGCCGCTATGAAAAAAGCCGGAGAAGAAGGCAAAAATCTTCGTGAGATGGAACCCGAAGTACGTAAGGCCATGAGAGAAGCTGCTGCCGAAGAACGTCGTGAAGCGCGGGGTATGAAAAAAGGCGGTGCGGTTAAATCCGCTTCGTCTCGTGCTGATGGCTGCGCTATGCGCGGTAAAACTCGCGGAAAGATGGTGTGAGATGGCTAGCAAGTTGCTAAGAAGTACAAGGCAGCAGGTGGAGGGTATCGTGACTGAACATACTGAAGACTGTCTTGCGCTGCTTTACGAAACAAACGCGTGCACGTGCGACGCAATGACGGACGAGCAGATAGATGCAGAGCTGCTTGAGAAAGAAGCGGCAAAAGAATGAAAGCCCCGCAGCAAAGCCTGAAGTCATGGGGCGAGCAGAAATGGCGAACGAAGTCTGGCAAGCCATCGTCAAAGACTGGAGAGCGGTATTTGCCAGAAAACGCAATCAAAGCGTTAAGCCCTGCCGAGTACGCAGCCACAACAAGGGCCAAGCGTGCGGGCAAAGCAGCAGGTAAGCAGTTCGTAGCACAACCAAAAAGCATCGCCAAGAAGGTAGCGCCGCATCGTAACAGGGGCAAGTAAATGACCACATCAGGAACCGCTAGTTTTACGCTGGACTTGAACGACATCGTTGAAGAAGCGTTTGAGCGTGCCGGTTCGGAAATGCGCACAGGGTATGACTTGAGGACAGCGCGTCGGTCATTAAATCTGTTATTTGCGGATTGGGCAAACCGGGGCGTGAATATGTGGACGTTTGAGCAAAACGCCATTACTTTGACACAAGGCCAACCCACCTATGCACTTCCTGACGATACTGTTGATCTGCTCGATCATGTTATTCGTACTAATGCCAATCAGCCTAGTAACCAAGCGGATTTAACCATTACGCGTATTAGCGTATCTACTTACGCAACAATCCCTAACAAACTGACTCAAGGTCGCCCCATTCAAGTCTGGGTACAGCGTTTAACTGGCGGAGATAGTCTTCTGGCAGGCACAGTGCAGGCCAACATTTCATCGACTGCGACGACTATTCCCGTGACGTCGCTTGTGGGCGTGCCGTTTGCTGGCTTTGTGCGTATTGGCACAGAATTGATCGGCTACAACGAGACGCAGCCAGCGGAAAACGGCAACCCGGCCTACCTATTGAATTGCGTACGCGCGCAGGACGGAACAACCGCAGCAAGCCATACTACAGGTGCCGCTATCTATTCGGTTCAAAAGCAATCCGTCACTGTCTGGCCTACGCCAGACTCGGCTACGACGTATCAGTTTGTTTACTGGCGCATGCGCCGTATTCAGGATGCCGGTAGTGGCGGTACTAAGACAATGGATGTACCGTTTAGATTTGTCCCCTGCTTGGTGGCAGGGCTGGCTTATTACATCGCGTTGAAAGTGCCTGATGGAATTAATCGTTTGGGCATTTTGAAAGAACAGTACGACGAAGCGTGGAACACTGCGGCGGGCGAGGATCGAGATAGAGCGGCGGTTCGGTTTGTGCCGCGTCAGTATTTTATCGCTAGTGGTGCCTAATGGGTAATAGGTTTGCTTCTGGTAAGGATGCGATTGCCGAATGCGATCGGTGCGGCCAGAGGTACAAACTAAAGGAGTTAAAGAAGGAAGTTTTAAAAACCAAGACGTATAACTTGCTGGTGTGCCCAACGTGTTGGGACCCGGATCATCCGCAGTTACAGCTTGGTATGTTTCCAGTGGATGACCCGCAGGCATTGCGCGATCCTCGTAAAGACTTGAGTTACTTCCAGTCTGGAAACACCGGTTTGCAGCTAACAGTAACACCGGGGCCATCTGTTAACGCAGACGGAGTACCGGGAGAAGGCAGCAGGGTGTTTCAATGGGGTTGGGCACCTATTGGCGGGGCACGTGACAGCGACGCGGGTTTAACGCCTAATTTTTTAACGTCAAAAGCTGCTATAGGCAGTGTAACAATCACGTAGGAGTAATCATGGATAAGATGAAGAAGGTAGCCAAAGCGGAAGTCAAAGCGCATGAGAAACGCATGCACGGCTCCAAGAAGATGGCAAAAGGTGGCGTGACCACCGAGCAGATGAAATCGCTCGGACGTAATTTGGCACGTGTGGCTAATCAGAAATCGGGTTGAGGACATCATGGCTAAATTTTCTCAAAAGGTAAAAGGCAAAGAAGTCGGGCAGGCTGCTGTCTATGCAGAACCGCACACGATGGATGGAAAAAAGACTTCGGTTGAAGCACAGGTGAAAGCGCAGTATGAGGGGCTTGACCCCAACAAACTTGCGGCTAAAGACATGAGTCCTCGTATTCATGGCACCTATCGCGTGAGCGCGGGTGACCCCGGTGCTAACGACGTTAAAAGCAACGGCATCAAAATGCGTGGCACAGGTGCAGCAACTAAAGGCGTGATGTCTCGCGGACCGATGGGTTGATATGACGTACAACGAACTGTTCATTCAGGTTAAGAACTACCTGCAAAACGACTTTCCCACGGAAACGTGGACGAGCGTTGCAGGTGCTACAACTACGTCTACCGGTACACAACAGATCAACTTCTTCATCAAACAAGCTGAAGAGCGCATATACAACACAGTTCAGATTCCCGCCCTACGCAAGAACGTCACAGGTTTGGCGCAGCAAAGCAACAAGTACCTGACTTGCCCTAACGACTTCTTGTCGGTGTTTTCAATGGCGGTTGTCGATGGCGACGGTAACTACGAGTACCTGCTAAACAAAGATGTGAACTTCATTCGCGCAGCATACCCAAGCCCGACGGATGAAGGACTACCCAAGTATTATGCTCTGTTTGGCCCCGAGGTTATTAATTTGTCTGCGACAAATGAGTTGAGTTTTATTCTTGGCCCAACACCGGACGACACGTACACCATCGAGTTGCACTATTACTACTATCCACAATCTATTGTGGACTCCGCGAACGGACGTACGTGGTTGAGCGATAACTACTCGCCGGTGCTGCTTTATGGCACTTTGGTTGAAGCGTATACGTTTTTGAAGGGCGAACAAGATTTGTTGGCTTTGTATGATGGTAAGTACAAAGAAGCGATGATGCAGTTGAACCGTCTGGGTACAGGTCTTGAGCGTGGTGATGCTTATAGGGATGGTCAGGCGAAGATTAAGGTGAATCCGTAATGGCTATCCAGCAAGGGCTAACCAACAGCTTTAAACAAGACATGCTCCAAATGGAGCAGGACATCATTACCGACACGCTTTATATGGCGTTGTATACCGCGTTTTCTGATATTGGTCAGTTAACTACTGCATACACTACGGATAATGAGGTTGTTGGAACAGGCTATGTAGCTGGGGGTGTAGAAGTAACAGGCGCAGTATTAAGTACGCAAACTACAGGCCCTAACGCTGGTACGGTGTATGTGAGTTTTGATAATGTGTCATGGCCCGGAGCTAACTTTACTGCGCGTGGAGCGTTGATCTATAACGTGACCCGTAGTAATAAGTCCGTTGCGGTGCTGGACTTTGGTTCGGACAAGACGTTTACTTCGGCTAACAACACAGTAACTATGCCGGTTAATTCTGCAACAACCGCTTTGATTCGTTTACCGTAGGAGGACAGATGCTGGTTATGACAACAAAGGGTGAGATGGACGAGGCGCTTCTGGAGAAGAAGACCGGAACCATCGACAATGACAATGAAACGATCAACTGGGTGGAGTATTGGTTAGAAGACGAGCTTGTGCATCGCTCGGTTGATATGGTGCTGAAGAAGTACACAGTTAGCGGCCTGCCAGTTGCCGCATCTTTTTAAGGAGTTTTTAAAATGGCGAATACTCAAAGTATGTGCACATCGTTCCTTGGCGAACTGATGACTGCAACTCACAACTTTGGCACTGCACCGACTCGTGGTACTTCGGCAGCAGATACCTTTAAAGCAGCGTTGTATCTAGCGTCTGCCACCATCAATGCTTCGACTACGGCGTATACGTCAACGGGCGAAGTAGCCAGCGCGAACTACTCTGCTGGCGGTGTGGCGATCACCAGCGCTAACCCACCAACTTCAACCAACACCTCGGCAACTGCGGGTACAGGCTACTGGACTCCGTCTGCGTCGATTGTGTATGGCTCGGTAGGTAGCCCCGTGACTTTCGCGTCGTTTGACTGCGTTCTGGTTTATAACAGCACGCAAAGCGATAAGGCAGTGAGTGTACATACGTTCACAGCCCAGACAGTGACATCGGGTACGTTTACCTTGACTATGCCTTCGAACACAACCTCGACTGCACTGCTGCGCCTAGTAACGACCTAATATGTACGGGAATTACCCCTATTCTGGTGCGCCGTATAGCTCAACCGGGGCAGTCAATGTTCCGGAAATAGTTGTTGCACTTACAGGGGTTTCCGCTACAGGGCAGGTTGATTCAGTTGTACCTCGGTATGACGCGTTCCAAGCAGTAACGGGCACGCAAGCAGCAGGACAAGTTGGGACGATGACGACGCGGGCAGATAACACTGCCGCGTTAACGGGTGTCTTGGCGTCTGGTGTTGTTGGCACAGTGGTTGGTACTGCGGGCAAAATTGCCGCAGTAAGTGGTGTTGCAGCGTCCGGTGTAGTTAGTACGATGACCGGCGCTAGCGGGGCTAATGCTGCACTAACCGGTGTATCGGCAGGTGGTGAAGTTGGTACGGTTATCGGTACGCCTTCATCGTTTGTTGCACTTAGCGGTGTCAGCGCGGAGGGTAATGTAGGTAGCGTTGACTTCAATATCGCTGTTGGCTTGACCGGTGTATCGGCAGCGGGACAGACGGACTACTTCGTCATCAACACAAGCGTTGCTGTAACCGGCGTTTCCGCAGATGGTGCGGTAGGTTCAGTAACAACATCGCCCGCCTCTGAAGTAGCACTGACCGGTGTTGAGGCAATTGGTGAGGATGGTGGTCCGTCTACAGCACTCTCTGCGTTCCTAAACCACGTACAGGCACAAGGCTTCACAGGTAATGTTGCACCAGTACCGGGTGTTATACAGGCACTAACAGGTGTTTCAGCGTCGGGGGAGATAACAAGTCCGGGGCCTGATATTTCGTTGCAGGTAACAAGCGTATCTGCGGCGGGTTCTGTAGGTACGGTTGGGCCGGTCACCTCGTCTAACGTCACGCTTACTGGCGTTGAGTCTAATGCTGTGGCGGGGATAGCAACACCGATTGTAGGTAAGATCGTCGCTATAACAGGTGTATCTGCATCAGGTGCAACAGGTACGGTATATAACCCATCGTGGATACCGATTAATACGGTAGAAGATGCACAGTGGGAACTAATTGACACGGTATAGGTGATATATGCCACTCATTCAAGCAGATCGGGTCAAAGAGACCACGACAAGTACGAGTACCGGACCGGTTGCGTTAGCAGGTGCTGCCACCGGTTTTCAAACATTTAGCGCAGCGGTTGGTAACGGCAACGCGTGTTACTACACTATCGCAGGACAGACAGGCTCTGAGTGGGAAGTCGGTATTGGTACGTACAGCACGGCAGGTAATCAGTTGTCACGGGACACGGTTTTTGCGTCGAGTAACTCAGGTGCGCTGGTGAACTTCTCGGCGGGTACTAAGGACGTGTTTGTGACGTACCCGGCAACAACATCGATCCCACGCGGCAGATCGTTTGTAATGAATATGATTTACGGTATCTAAGGAGCAATCATGGCAAACCCTAATCTCCAGAATACAACTAGCGCCTACGGGAATACGGGGTATGTCATTCCTTCCTCGGCGGCTACAGCAACAACGTCATGGACGTACAACGGCACGACATCGCTAACGGGCTTAACCCCTGCGGCAAACTCGGTGCACAAGATCAACACCATCATGGTGGCAAACACGACAGGGTCAGCAGCAACAGCAACGATTGCTGTGGGTAACAACGCGACCTTCGGTTCTGCATCAGTGATTGCGTATCCGGCGTATCAGATTTCAGTGCCAGCTAACGCTACGCTCATCATCGTGGACAAAACCACCCCGCTCTACATCACGGAGAACCAATCGGTTGCAGCTTACAGCGGCACAGCAAGTGCCCTGACGTTCACAACTTCGTTTGAAATCCTGACCTAATATGGGACTTCGCTATCCCGGCGGCTTCATCAGCGCGTCGTATAACGCTGCTGCGTTTAATGTGGCTACTGTATTAGCCAGCTATCTTGTTATTGCTGGGGGTGGCGGCGGAGGTGGAGCAGGCGCAAGTCAAGGCGGTTCTGGTGGAGGTGGCGCTGGTGGCTATTTAAGCGGGTCGTCTCTTTCTCTAACTTCAGGAACTACTTATGTCGTAACTGTCGGTGGCGGGGGACCCGGTGCTGCTTCCGCAGACACGCGAGGAACTGCCGGTTCTAACTCGGTGTTTGTTTCTTTGACCTCAATTGGTGGTGGCGAAGGGGCGCAGGGGGCGTCGGGGAATCATACGGGGGGTAATGGCGGTTCTGGTGGTGGCGGCAAATATGCTGCTGGTGGAACAGGCACTGTGGGGCAGGGGAATAATGGCGGCTCGGGCATCGCAAGTGGTAACTTTAACGGTGGCGGTGGCGGCGGTGCTGGTGCTGTAGGTGGGAATGGTAACGGTACAGGCGGCGCTGGTGGTGCTGGTTCAGCTTCATCCATCACC
>Ga0194123_10002742_pt1 | contig 22353 bp, 23 predicted proteins | sample TA2MahsurfametaG_5_FD_155479 | JGI IMG/M metagenome (GOLD analysis project Ga0194123, IMG submission 155479) | Freshwater microbial communities from Lake Tanganyika, Tanzania - TA2015023 Mahale A surface | ecosystem: Environmental > Aquatic > Freshwater > Lake | place: Tanzania: Lake Tanganyika... | reverse complement strand
TCCATGTATCGAGTGGCGACACGATCCAGCGCTTGTAGGAATACCGGTTGTACACCATCAGCACCATGCGTCCACCAGGACAAAGTACGCGCAGACACTCACGAATTGCTGCTTCCATGTCACTGGTATGGTGCAGGCAGCCGAGTGTGATTACGTAGTCAAACACCCCATCAGCGAACGGCAGTCGCAATGCGCTACTCGTTACCGGCGACACCTTCGGGGCCGTGTCACGAACAAAGTTAACGGCACTCGGTGCAATGTCAAGGCTCACCACATGTTTGCTGGCATCACCCAAACGCCGACTAACGGTGCCGTAGCCGAGACCAATCTCCAGTACTTGGGAACATCGGAGCGAACCCCACGGAATAAATCGTTCGCCCGCGATATACGGGTAGAAGTCGAAGAACCACGCATCGAATGTTTGTACTCCCTGTGGGTCGCCTGCGGTGATACCAAGTTTGCGGGCTGCGCGCGAGCCACAAAGCTCATTCCAATACTCAGAATTGGCGAGTGAAACATCCTCATTCATTCCTTCCGTAAACTACACAGCGCGTGCCAACCGTGTTATCGCCAACATTTGTCAGCCTAGTTGGAGCACGACCGCAGTTTGTGAAGGTTGCCCCCGTTCACCACGAGCTCCAAATGCGCGGTTTGCGGCATCGCATCGTCCACAGCGGTCAGCACTACGACGATCGGCTATCAAAGAGTTTCTTCGATGACCTGCAAATCCCTTTGCCGAGCGTCAATCTTGAAGCTGGCTCGGGCGGCCATGCCGAGCAAAGTGCCCGAATCATCGAACGTTTCAACAGCGCGCTCAATGACTTACGGCCAGACGTCGTCATTGTCTATGGCGATACCAATACCACGCTTGCTGGTGCAGTGGTGGTGAGCAAGCGGTCCGAGTATCTGGTTCATGTCGAGGCCGGTCTTCGCTCGTTCAATCGTCGTATGCCTGAAGAGATGAATCGAATCGTTGCCGACCACCTGTCGCACTTACTACTCGCACCAACAACTGCGGCAATGAAGCTTCTCGAGGCAGAAGGTTTGGCATCACGATCTCGACAGGTTGGCGACGTGATGGTCGATGTGCTGCGCAGCACCCAAAAGACCGCGTCCGAACATCCTCCGACAATGCCCACCGGGTGGTCAGACTCAACCGGCTACGTGTTTGCAACACTGCATCGTGCCGAAAATACCGACGACCCCGCTCGTTTGCGGCAGTTGATCGGTCGCCTCGGCACAATGCACCATGATGTGCGTCTCGCCGCTCACCCACGACTCACCGCGCGAATGAGCGAGTTCAACATCGTGGCAGCAGGTGGGGTCTCGTTATGGCAGCCGTTGTCGTATCCACAGACGGTGCACGCAATGGCGCAGTCAGTTGCGGTGATTACCGACTCAGGCGGGTTGCAGAAGGAGGCCGCGTTGCTCGGTCGCCCATGCATTACCGCCAGGCACGAAACCGAGTGGGTCGAGACGGTCGAAGCGGGTTGGAACCTGCTCGATCCCAATCTGAACGCATCGCTTGCCGAGTGGATTCGTCCCCCACGAGCACCACTTTCCGACGATGTGTTTGGTGATGGGCACGCCGCCTGCAACATCGTTGACGAGATACTTGATGGTTGGAGTCATTATCGTGACTAATCACAATCTCGATGCTTACCTACTGACCGTCTGCTCGGCGATTATTACGAATAACCAGCAAGCAGCCACAAAGCTTCTCGTAGATCAAGCTTCATATTCGCTACCGGCCGACCTTTATGCCGAACTCATTGAAGTAGCCAGAACCCGCCCAGCGTCTTCGATGAGCAATGTCGTTCGACTCAGCTACTACTTGCCGGCATGGGTGCAATACGTCGGCCAACGAGCAGTGCTCTTTTCGCCCCGAGTTGGGTACTGGTTGTTACGCAAAACTAAACTCCATCACCGTTGGTATTAGGCCAAATCTGATGTCTCGTCACAAGGTGCTAGTCATTCACGCGCTACGTCCGACCAGTCGACAAACGACCATCGATCACCTGCTCGCATTTCGCGAGCATCTCCCTAACGCTGATGTGCAGTATCTCCATTTTGCACAGCCATTACCGAAAGGCATGATCGATCAGGTCGAGCCCGATCTGCTCATTGTCAACTACGACTATCTCAACTATCGATTCACTCCACTGTGGCCCTACATAAAGAACCGTCACCGCAACCTCGCCCGTCAGTCACGTAAGGTGATTGCAATCGCCCAAGACGATTCTTGGGCCCATCGGCTACTCGACAACTGGTGCATGTCGTGGAAGGTCGACCGTGTGCTCACACCAGTTGAAAACGATCTTCACGTTCTGTATCCGCGTTCAATTAAACGCGTCGAGATTCGAACGGTGCTCACCGGTTATGCACCAACCTCAGTCGAACCTTCAGACCCGCTCGCAGCACGACCCATTGATCTTGGGCAGCGTGTGCGTGCGATGCCCGCCCATCTCGGTACCTATGCCCAAGAGAAGGCTCACCAAACCATCGAGTTTTCTCGGCATGTTCGTGAAGCGGGATTCGTCGTCAATGTCTCCACGCGAGTCGAAGATGGTTTTATAGGTGGTGATTGGCCCAAATTTCTCCGAAAGTGCAAGTTCACTGTGGGAATGAAGGGTGGAGCAAGCATTGCAGATGCCTACGGATTGCTGTATAGCCGAGTCGAGGCGCGTCGCCATCGAGTAAGCGCTCGACACCTCAACACCGCCTCATTCAGATCACTACGTCGTCGGGATGGGAAACACCGATTCTCCGCGGTAAGCCCTCGTCTCTTTGAAGCTGCAGCCGCTGGCACCTGCCAGATTCTCCGACCAGATGACTACCTCGGAGTTCTCGAACCGTGGGTGCACTATCTGCCCCTGAATCACGATTTCTCCAATGTTCAAGAGGTCCTGCTGGCAATGCGAGACTTAGAAAGCTGCCAGGAAGTTACCAACAATTTGCGAAAACAACTCATCGATTCCGGCAAGTTCAGCTATGGGCGGCTGGTGGATGATGCAGTCAATGGGCTTCTCGCAGATTCGCCATCAGCCGTTGCAACGACATGGTCTGAATTTGTCGGATATCTAAGGCGCGCTGCTCGACTATGCAAACCAGAGACGATGCATCTTCACGATGCGGCAATGCATCTCATTCACGAGACTCTTAGCGGCCAGCACAAAGTGAGTGAGTGTGCCGAAACGCAAGTTTCCAATTCCATTAGTCAACTTGGTTTATCTGGTTGGTTAGATGAGCAAAGTGAGAATGCGAAGTCAGATTCACTATCGTGGCGCTCGCCCTGGATCTGGCGATCAATATGACCTCGGATCGCTGGAAGAGAGCCATTGAAGAGAAAGGGGGCTCATGGACATGAAGGCAATCGTAATTTCTCAATTCAAGTTTGATGCCGATCCTCGGCATGGGTACTGGACGAAGTCTCTTCGGGACAGGGGATACGAGGTCACAGAAATTGAGCTACTGCAGCTACCAGAAAGTGGACTAGATCCTGTTCAACTCAGCCAGCGAGCTAACCGCATATCAATTTTTCACTGGTCTGACCGTATCCAGTATCTAAAAGTCTCACCAAGCGAGTATCGGGAACTTTGTCTAGCCCCTTATGAAACTGCGATTGGGAAATATCTTGAGAAAATACTCACATCGTGCACCTTGTCGCTTCATCTGGTTAGGGAGCTACTAGGAGAAGCTGATGTACTAGTCGCAAATGATCTGATTCCTGCCGCGGCATGTGTACTTTCCGGGCTAAGCAGTAATTGCTCAATCTATGACGCTCAGGAGTTCTTTACGTCGTCATATGACGTGCTTGGAATCAAAGGACTGAGTGATCGGGAGAAGGCGGTATGGGACCGCAGAGAGTCTGTAGTAGCTGGCAAGTTTTCAAGACGAATCAGTATTTCTATTGAAGGCTGCGAGATTATGAAGGAAAGAACCGGGTTTGAGTTTGAGGAGATACCCAACTGCATTCCGATGGCCCGCGTAAATGAGGCACACAAAGTGCCAAGCAAGTTTGAGACGGCGCCAACTCAGAGAGGTCCAGTTCGCTATGTCTTTCTCGGCCGGGCCGAACCGAATCGAGGCCTAGAGCAGCTGATTGATGCTTGGGAATTTTCTCCAGAGATTGCAACATTAAGTCTCTTCGTACCTGAATCTGCCCACAAACAGAAACTTCTTCGCAGAAGTCGAAAGCAGCAGAAGTCGACAGCAGTCCTATTTCCTCCGTCCATTCCGAACTCTCAAGTTATATCCGAACTCTCCACTTATGACATTGGAATCGTTCCGTATCTGTATCAAGGAGAATATGCCTACGCGACTCCGACAAAGTTTGGAGAGTATGTCGCAGCGGGGTTACCAACCCTCGTGTCAAACGCGTGCAAGACAGTGGTGCGCCTCGTGAAAACTCACGCGATTGGAGTGGCTACAGACTTTCAAGATTCGCGTTTGATTCACCAGTCTGTGCGAGAAATGAACGTCAAAATTAGATCAGATGGGCTCGCGGCAAACGTGAGTGAATTCCGTAAGCAGTATGTCTGGGAAAGGTACTTTGATGAGGTGTTTGACAGTGTTCTGGTAAGCCAGAATTCTCCAGATAGCCCCACTGAGATACCAGATAGAAGACCACAGGTGGCAATGAGTGTCAAGGGTACTGTTGCGACAGATGGTAGCGATATGCGTTCGGGGATGAGCACGCTCCAGAGGGTCCGTGCGATCGTGTCGGTGCTTCAATTGGCATTGGCTCTTCGTCTCGTTAGGCGTTTGACATTTGTCGCTCGTATCGCGTCAAACCTCTGAACACGTTTTCATATGATTAGGAGTCTGTCCATACGTCAAAGCCGACCACGCGTGCTAGTGCTGACGATGCAAGACACTCCGTGGAGGGAGTTCTCTGCAGTTAAGTCACTCCGCATGATGTTCCACGACGATCCTCGTTTGGATGTGGTGGTTGCCGATGCTCGAGCTCCTCTTGCCCCCTGGTTACGATCAACGAAGTTTGACATAGTTGTGCTTTCCTCAACGTTCCTGGGAGCTCGATACTCCAATCGCCTACTCGAACAAGTAAAGAGAAAGTTCGAATTTGTAGCTTCAACGCATGCTCTTAAGGTTGCAATGCCACAGGACGACTATGACTGTTGTCGTCTCTTGGATGAATGGTTATCTGAGTGGTCAGTGAACATTGTCTACGCCGCTTGTCCAACTAATTGGTCCGTGTTGTACCCACGTAGTCTTCGCAAAGCTGAAATACGACTCGGGTACACGTCGTATATCACAGATCGACAAATCGTTGCGATTGAATCACTCAAATCGTGGGGAAATAGAAGCATTGACGTGTCGTATCGTGCAACGAGCCTCCCACTAAATTTTGGTCACTTGGGGCAGCTTAAGCAATCAGTAGGCGAAATCTTCCGGAAGAAGGTCTTAGATGCTTCTGAGTTTCAGTTTGATATCGATGTAGGAGGTGGTTCGGCCATTTCGGGTAATCGATGGCTGGAGTTCGTCGAATCATCGAGATTTGTTCTGGTTTCGCCAAGTGGAAGTTCATTCATCGATCCAAACGGAGATCTGAGGGAGCTTGCCTCTGAGCCTAGATTTGTCGCTGGTAATCTTGCAGACTTCTTGATTGAAGCCTCACGGAGGAAACTGGAGTGGTACGAGTTGTCAAATACGGCAATCTCACCTCGGAACCTTGAGGCGGTCCTCAGAGGGACCGTGCAGATTGCAATTCCAGGCGAATACTCAGGAATCTTGCAACCAATAAATCACTATGTACCACTTGATCAAGATCTTGAGGTGAGATGCGTCTTAAGAAACGAACTGGATTGGCACCGAATAAGAAGTGAAGCACGAGATGCAGTGCTCTCAGTTCGCAGACTAAGGGCAAATGAATTGATTTCGGAGCTCTTGGAGTTGCTGCAGGGATTTGGTCGAGAGTCTGATTGCGAAGTACGAAAGAGCGTAGTACGACAACGAATGAAGTGGTCTTGCGCGGCATTGTTCTCTGGCATGGCCATCCCAATCTGGCGGTGGCTTGGCGCTATCGCTCTTGCGATGGCAGGGAAAGCTCTTGTCATTGGGCGGCGCATACTCAATCAACGCTCAGAGACTACGCTCAAGTGACGTAATGAAGTCCTCTGGATCTCGTGTCCTCGTGATTGGCGGGGCAGGGTTTATCGGTAGCCACGTAGTTTCGGAACTTCTACAAACTGATGTAGGTCAGGTGGTTGTCTATGACAACTTGACGCGTGGGAAGATCTCCAATCTCAAGGAATCCCTCGAAGATTCTTGTTGTCAAATATTCCCAGACGGTGGCGACATTCGAGATACCGATGTACTCAAACAAGCCATGGAAGGCATAGACGGCGTCGCTCATCTTGTCGCTATGTAGTTGCTGCACTGCAATGACTACCCGCGTACAGCGTTTGATGTCAACATTACCGCCAGGTACGAAACCGAATGGGTCGAGAAAGTGGAAGCGGGTTGGAATCTACTCGACCCTGACTTGGCCGCATCGCTTGCCGAGTGGATTCGTTGCCCACGAGCACCGCTTTCTGACGAAGTGTTTGGTGGTGGTCATGCCGCCTGGAACATCGTTGACGAGATACTTGATGGCTGGAGTCATCATCGTGACTAACCACAACGTCGGTACGTACCTGCTGAACGTCTGCTCGGCCATTATGACGAATAACCAGCTAGCAGCCACAAAGCTTCTCGTAGTCCCAGCTTCACATTCGCTACCAGCAGACCTTCGCGATGAACTCATTGAAGTAGCCAAAACCCAGCCAGCATCTTCGGTCAACAATGTCGTTCGACTTAGCTACTACTTGCCAGCGTCGGTGTAATACGTCAGCCTACGAGCGGTACTTCTTTCGCCTCGTCTCGGACAGTGGTTGTTGAGTAAAACCCAACTCCATCACCGGTTGTACTAGGTCTCGTCCAATGTCTCGTCACAAGGCGCTGGTCATTCATGCGCTACGCCCCACTAGCCGACAAACTACAGTTAATCGCCTGCTCGCGTTCCGAGAGCATCTTCCGAATGCAGATGTTCAGTATGTCCACTTTGCGCAGCCCCTACCTAGGGAAATCGAGAACCATCTTGTTCCAGAATTCACTATCGTCAATTACGACTTTTTTACTATCGTTTTCGCCTCCCTAGTCATACGTAAAAAATTGATTTCGTGGAGGTGCGCTCCGAGGTGGAAAGACTGTTGCGATAGTCCAGGATGACTTCTGGGCGCACCGACTTCTCGATAACTGGTGCAGATCCTGAAGAGTTTATCGAGTGTTAGAAGGCCTTGATCGTGATGTAGAAGTTCGTCTGCCATGGGCTGTGAGAAAAGCAGAAGTCGTCACTGTCCTCAACGGCTATTCTCCTAGCAATGTTCCGCCGCACATCCCATTAGTCAATCAAAGTATTGACTTGGGACAACGTGTTCGGTCGATGCCCCCTCACTTAGGTCAGTATGCTGCGGAAAAGTCGCTCCAAGCTACGAATTTCGCGAAATGTGCGAGTGAAGCTTGATTTAGGGTTGATATTTCAACGAATGTGAGGGATTCGTCTTGGCTCAAAAGTGGCTGAAGTTCTTGTCGAACTGCAGATTCACGGTAGGAATGAGAGGGGGTGCAAGTATCGCCGATCCCTACGGTCGTCTCTATGCCAGCTCGACAAGCAAACAATCTCGCCATCTTTTATGCAATAGACCAATTGGAGATTCAGGATTTTTAAGGAGAAGAGATGGCAAGAACACTTTCAGTGCAGTCAGTCCACGTTTGTTGGAGTCAGCAGCAACGCGTACGTGTCGAGTTCTTAAGCGGAACGACTATCTGGGAATCCTGACCCCATGGGAAGATTACATTCCTCTCGAGAATGACCTTAGAAACGTTGAAGATGTTCTAAGCCAAATGAGAGATTTGGGCCAAGCCAGTCAAATTGCCGACAACGCGCACAAGAAGCTAGTAGCTTCGGGCCCATTCTCCTCAAGTCACCTTGTAGCGAGTGCAACGAGAGGTAATTGTGCAGACAGCAAGGGTGAATTGAGTGAGGTTTGGCAACAACTCAAATTGCTCAACGTGCGATTAGGTGAAGTTTGCAATCGGGGCCTTGAAGATTTGCATGATGCATCAATTTCGTTGATTAAGGAGTCGCTTCTTCGAAAAGTGGGGCCAAACAGCCCTACGGCCAAGAATGTCATACGAGAAGTTATGCGATGGGGATTTACTGATTGGTATACAGAATTAATCCAGATGATCGGCAATCAAAAGATCACTCAGAGAGATCCTTGGGTTTGGCGTCCGGTACCAACTGCCCCAGATGAGAATTATTGACCAAAACCTGAAAGCCAAGATTTAGAATGGTGCAGAACGAAAGAGCCGCCTCTGACTTGGGGGCCCAAAGAAGTCGATTCTCCTTGGATTTGACTAAAGCCTTTTATACCGATGACTAACCTCAACGACGCTGGTTGAGATTCGACGAGGTATCATGTGCTGTGGCAGGCGTGCCTCTAGGAAGCCTCTGAGAGCTTGTTGGTCGAGATTGACAGAGGCCAGAACCTGAATGGTGGCTTCGACATGTTGTCCCGTGAGTGGATTTGGTCGTGCGCTAACCTTGACTAACTCAACACCAGGAAATTCAAGGATTACGCGTTCAACTTCAGAACTCATGAACTTTAAACCGCCGACATTTACAACTTCGGTATTGCGACCGACAATTTTTATATAGTCACCATCAACTTCAACAAGGTCTCCAGTTGGGTACCAATCGCCTTCCATAAACGGGCTTGGAGCATTGAGATAGCCAAGCATTCGTGTCTCCGAGCGAATATCGAGGAGGCCCTCACGAATCCTTATCTGGACGCCCTCACCGCCAATCCTCATAAACAGACTGTCACGGGCTTTTGATTTGACTCGAAGAATCCCAAGCTCGGACATACCAAAGGTTTGCCGAAAGTCAATTGATGGTAATAGTCGACACATTGCCGCGAGGGTCGATTCGTCCATTCTTTCGGTTCCATATGTAACTACCTTCAGTGAAGCCGGGATGTCATCCGGAACTCGACCGGACATAAGCAACATCCTCAAGAACGTTGGAGTAGTCGGCAGTACCTCAACTTTGTATCGTGCCACGGTTTCAAGAACGTCGTTGATTGACCGCGATCGTGGGGTGATGACTGTTCCACCGTTAAAGAGCGTATGAAGGAGCGTATTGATACCCCCGATGTGGTCGAACATTAGGAAGCTGAGGGTTTGCAGTGTCGGTCTGGGGGTTTCGTATCTCGCGAGAAAGTGTGTCATATCGTGCAGGATTGCTTTAGGACGTCCCGTTGTTCCTGTGGAGAAAAGGACGAGTCCAGCATTCCCCGAACTCCTCAAATCCTCTAGTAAGGGGTGCGTATCTGAATGAACTCTTTGGATCATCTCTCCGTTCATTAGGACCCAATCTGTAAGCGATGATTCAAAGAAGTAAGGATGATCATTTGAAGTGTTGACCGTAAGTGGTACGACAACCGCCCCTCTTTCAAATAAATGCAATAGCGCGGCGATGGACGGGGCATCAAAGTCGCCGATGACAGAGACAACATCACCAGGCCGCACACGATTGATCCACTCAGTGTCTTGACTTAGCAGATCTCGAATAAATAGACTTCCTGTCGGTCCTGTCAACAGCGGCAAATCGGACATTTCCTGCCAGCGAGCCGAGATTCTGCCTAGAAGAGTCAAGGTCTAGACACCACCAACACTTAGTGTCTGACCAGTAAGACATTTTGCGCGATTGTCTAGGATTAGCTCGACCAGCTCTGCAACCTCGTCAGCCTTGAATTGCCGCTTTATGATTTGTTTATTGACAATTCTTGAGATTTGTTTCTCAGAAACTCCCCGTAGGAGTTCGGTCTGTATTGGACCTGGCGCGATGCAGTTCACCCGGATTTGGTGAGCAGATAGTTCTTTAGCAAGAACGCGAGAATATGCTTCAACTGCAGCTTTGCTTGCAACATAGCTCGATTCACCTTCAAGAGAAAGAGAAACCGCAATAGTCGAAAAGTTGACTATGGATCCAGAGCCCCCTCTTATCATTAGCGGAGCGATCTGACGGCACATCGCCATAGTCCCTAGGAGATTCGTATCAAGAATCGTCTTAGTCGTACTTGATGGAGTCATTAATGCCAAATTCATTCTTGCGATTCCAGCAGCATTAACCAGTGCCTCTATCTTCTGGTCTTCCGTGCGAAGGTCTCTCACTAACTGGGTTATCTGTTCATCGTCACAGACATCTAATGAAACGATTGGAAATGACTCGCCTTGAGACCCTGTGCGGGCGATTCCGAGCACACTCCTTCCGACTCTCGTCAAGTGTTTACCGATGGCGAGTCCAATTCCACGGCTTGCACCAGTGATAACTATCACGAGAGATTCAGTCGCTGACGTTCAAACTCCTCGGCCAAGGAGGATGGAGTTCTAAAGAAACTCCGTTGTTTTGACATTGCTACCTCCGATGACCAATCAAAGGTGAACCCAAAACTGAGAGCTGTGTCTTCCAAGAAGAGACAAAGCTCAACGAGACTCATCGAGTCAAGAAACCGGTCATCACCAATCAAGGGAGTGTCAGGCGTAGGTTCATCCTCCGAATCTGATAACTCCGAGATTTTCAGAAGGATTTCGTCAATAATCGTGGGCATTCGGTCTCCGTCGTTGTTTGGCTTCAATGGGCTTAGTGGTCAAACAGACCAGCTTGGTGCGATGTGATTCAGTGTTATCTAATACTGTAATCCCTTTCAGAGGGGAGATTCTTGGCTCTACGAGAGGTCGCTGCATTCGTTAACGAGTACTGACTTGCAAAAGCCAGTCGAGTTGGCCCCGTGGCATTCGTGATTGGTATCCTGTCCAACGGTGAGACGGTTAGCGGCAAACGAGCGGATTGGAGTTGGGGTTGAAATAGATCCGTCAGCACAATTCAGTGGGGTGGAGGAGTTGGAAATCGGGGATCACAGTTACATTGGACCGAACGTACGGGTAATCGGCGGTTCGTTCAAGGTAGGTGAATACAGCAAAATTCATAACCATTCGTACATCTACTCAAAGTCATTCGTTCACTTAGGGAACTGTGCTTGGATTGGCCAGGGTGTGCACCTTGATGGAACAGGTGGAATCCATTCCGGAGATTTCTTGGGCGTCGGGATAAACTCTGCGCTGTACTCGCACGTAAGGCATGGCGATGTAACAGAAGGTTGTCTTTATAACGAAAATCGCCAGATTAGTTTGGGCGAAGACGTTTGGTTTGTGGGCATGTGTTTGGTCGGCCCAATCACTGCGGAATCCAAGAGCCTCGCCCTTCTCGGCTCCGTCATAAACACCGATATGAAGGCTAACCACATTTATGGGGGCAATCCCGCAAGAGACTTGACAGCAGTCCTCGGTCCGCCATGGAGTTCAACTGACAGCGACCACAAGATTCGTCAGTTGCAGGAATTCCTAAGAGAATATTCCTCACAGGCTCCGGACTACTTTGATCGAGACTCAATCGTCTTTCAGGACGACCTTCCTTCCCGAGGTGACGGTAGAACCTTCTACTCAATCAAGTCACGAAAATACCTTAAGACCAATTCCAAATCGGAAATAGCCTTCAACAAGTGGCTATTCGGATTTCGAGCAAAATTTAGCCCAGTTGAGCAAAGACATAGAAAGCTAGATGGAAGCTGCAGTGAAAACTAGCTTCTACTTTTTCGGAGATTCCATTTGCTTTGGTCAGTATGTTTCTCACCATTTGACATGGGTATCAGACATCTCTTCTCAAATTGCCGCAGTCGGAGAGGCGTACGGGGTCGAGATTGTTACACAAGTGGCTGCTGTAAATGGTGAAACAAGCCACCAAGCTCTTGATCGTCTCAATCATGCAGTTCTGGCACATGACCCAACATTTGTATGGGTTCAATTCGGGTTGAATGATGCGAATTATTGGAAATCTGACCTTGGCCTGCCAAGAGTCTCAATCAATTGTTTTGAAGCAAACATTAATGAGATGGTCAACAGGATTCTAAGGGCTACAAGAGCGACCGTGTTCTTGGCGAATAACCACTCCGTTACCAGGGAGCTTGAAGGCTATGAACAGGGTCATTATGCAAGGAATGTCGAAATGTACAACAAAACTCTGCGTTCAAAGTACTTAGAAGCAAAATCTCATCGACTCCAGTTTGTTGACATGGAGCGCGAATTTCATAGTTCTGAGTTCAACACGAGCGACTTCTTACTCGCGGATGGGGTTCATCTGAATCGAGCCGGCCACACGCTCTACTCACAAGTTGCTACCCGTTATGTAGTTCCGACCATCAAGTCGATATTAGAAACAAGAAGAATGGCTGGGCACTTGTAGATGACTCGGTTGCTACGCGCTATGTTGCAGATCTCAATCAAAGAGAAGTTATCCGAGATTTTCCTTGGACGAGTTCCGATCGGAATATCTTTCTTTTTTTATCGACGATTGCGTCGATTCCCTAGACTATTGTTGTTGTATGTTAAGGTCGAGGACCGATTTACTGAGAGACACTCTGAGTGAGAGTTGTCGTCCTACATGATCTACGCGTTAACAGTAGACACACTCAAGTTCAGTACCTGCAATCGTTCGCTAAATTCAATCCTGGTTTAGATGTTGTTTACGCAAATGTCTTTGGGTGCATCGACCAAACACTTAGTGAAGCAGACTTAGTTATTCTCTTTTATGACTTCTTGTCACTAAGAAACGCTCCATTCTGGAAGGCAATTGTCAACAGGGTTTCGCCAGTAATTGTTAGTGCTAAGCGAAAGGTCATGATCCCACAAGACGATTACACCTCTTGCATCGAGCTCGATAGATTCACGCAGGAGTTTAAAGTTGACGCGGTTTACAGCGGAATAGTTGACGATCTTGAGGTTCTCTATCCGAATTCAACTGCTAGCGGAGTGAGATTCGAGCATGCGTTTGCTGGCTATGCGCCTGATGCAAACGATACGTCATTTGTCACCAATTCGGTTCCGTACGAACAGCGAATTGTTGACCTTGGCCAACGCATCAGGCATCTACCACCCCAATTTATAGGGTTCAGCTCTAATGTCGCGTGTTGTAGTTATCCACGCACTACGGGCAGACTCTCGACAAACAACGATACAGAACGTTAGTGCATTTTCTAAATTTGGTTTCGGTGACGAAGTGGTTTACGTCAATGTGTTCGGCCTAATTCCCAAACTTGATGACGTTGATGTCATTGTACTGTCGTATGACTTTCTCTGGCTGCGAACTTGGCCGATTTGGCGTGAGATTGTAAGGCGTATTCAACATTTGATGAATTGTGCGACGATTCGTATTGCATTTCCTCAGGACGACTATGTCTGCTGTGAGTACCTAGATGACTTCATTTGCTCGCAAGAGATTGACTTTGTCTATAGTCCAATAACTGCAGACTTGGAAGTACTGTATCCGTGCTCATTCGCTCGAGGGACCAAGTTTGGAGAAGCTCTAACCGGATATGTCGACGAGTTTGCTTTCAAACAGGTCCAGATTCACGCACTTCCATTTGCTGACCGCCAGATTGATGTGGGACAGCGAGTTAGGCAACTTTCACCCCATCTTGGCGAGAAGTCCGTGTTGAAGAGCCAGCTGGCACTGATATTCGCAAAAACTGCAACTGGGCTAGGTTTCAAATGCGATGTTTCGACCCGAGCTGAAGATGTCCTCTACGGGGATGACTGGTATCGATTTTTGGGGAATACAAAATTTACGATAGGAGCTAAAGGCGGTGCATCACTGGCGGATCCCCGAGGCAAGCTCGCGAATCAGGTGAGAAGAATTCGTGCTTTGCGACCAAGTATCGGCGACGATGACCTTAAGTCTCGTTTGAAGATACGAAATGGATTATCTGGGAACTTCACTGCCATAAGTCCTCGAATTTTTGAAGCATCTGCAATGGGCGCGTGTCAGATCTTGAAGAAGGACGAGTATCTCGATGGATTTGAGCCGTGGAAACACTATGTGCCGATTGAGTCGCCATCTCTTATCGATGAAGACGTTGTTTCGGTGATGCGTGATCATGCACAAGCAAGTGAGATAGCGCAGTCGTCTCGAGATTTCTTGATTGACAGCGGGAGATTTACATATCGACGCTTTCTCAGCCAAGTTGCACAGGATGTGGGGCTGAGCACAACAAGATCGATAGCTCAAGTGAGCGATAGTTCATGTGAGCTTGACGCTGCAATCGGAGATGATGGCGTAGCTTTACGTTGGGTGCAATCGTATCTGGCGGGCGCCTTCGCAGATGGCGAACTGTCGAAAGTGGAGAAGTCATTAGTCTCAGGTAAGTTTCTTGCACTTGATGAAAGTGATAAAGAGTGGGCGTTTCACGCTGAATCAAACATCGAGAGCCTCTTACGGTGGGTTGAAGCACTTCGCAGTAAGCGGCTGATGGTTGAATCGGTAGCTATCCCTTGGCGGTCGGCATCAAGTTTTCTGCAACCGAAGCCAGGCACTACAGTTTGAGAAATGTGTGGGGTCGCTGGTGTAGTGGCTCTGAGTAGTTCGCTACCACGTTCGCATCGCAGATACCAACGAATTTTCGATCATCTTCTCTCGCATCGAGGGCCAGACGGAAGAGGAATCTGGAGCAACTCGAGCAATCGGGTATTGCTTACACATTATCGACTGGCAATCATTGATGTTTCACATGTAGCTGATCAGCCAATGGCGAACTCACGGGGTGTTGTGATTACCTACAACGGTGAGATCTACAACTATCGCGAATTACGTGAAGCTGCTCGACAATGGGGGTATACATTTCGGACAGCATCAGACACTGAATCAATTCTTGCCACATATGAGAAGCACGGTGTAGGTGCCTTGTCCCAACTTCGCGGGATGTTCGCCTTTGCGTTGTGGGATGAGTCAAACAAGAAGCTCCTTCTAGCAAGAGATCGCTTCGGCATTAAACCGTTGTACTACTGCATCGTGGAAGGCGAGCTATTTTTTGCTTCGGAGATTAAGGCCCTTCTCCCATTTCTGCCAGCGGTGACGACCAATGCCTCGGCGCTTGCTGAGTACTTAACGTTTCAGTACACAATCAGCAGTCAAACCATGTTTGAAGACATCTTTGAGGTGCCGCCAGGACACTACGTAGAAGTGCAGAACGGTGTGGTAACCACCACAAGGTATTGGGACGTTTCATATGAAGTCAACTTCGGTAAACCGGCAACCTACTTTGAATCAGAGCTCCGGGAACGAGTACACGATTCAGTGACCATGCATTTACGTAGCGATGTAGAAGTTGGAGCGTACGTATCTGGTGGGTTGGATTCGTCATTAATCTACTCCATTGCAAGCGATCAAACTAGAACTGGGCTTAAGGCATTTCATGGCAGGTTTTCTGGTTATGACGGTTTTGACGAGAGTAGATACGCGTTTGACGTAGTCGAAGCTCGTCAGGGATCTTTGGAGGTGCGAGATATCTCTGCTCAGGATTTCATCGACAACATCGCCAAAGTGATCTACTATCTCGACCAGCCGGTGGCTGGCCCAGGATCCTTCCCGCAGTTCATGGTTTCTGAACTGGCAAGTAAGCACGTGAAGGTGGTTCTTGGCGGACAAGGCGGTGATGAAATCTTCGGAGGGTACGCACGGTATCTCATTGCGTATTTTGAGCAGTGCATTAAGGCTGCGATTGATGGGAATTACAGGAATGGAAACTATGTCGTAACGATCGAGTCAATCATCCCAAATCTCGGGGTATTGCAGGAATACAAACCTCTTATTCAGGAGTTCTGGCGAGATGGTCTATTTGGTCCTCTTGATCAGCGGTTTCTTCGACTTATTGATCGCTCACATGACATGAGAGATGAAGTCGACTGGAAACAACTTGATATCACAGCTGTGTATGGCCGCTTCTATGAGATATTCAACAATCGGAATAATGTCGGAAAAGAAGCTTACTTCGACAGCATGACACACTTTGAATTCAAGACACTCTTGCCAGCTCTCTTGCACGTTGAAGATCGAATGAGTATGGCTCATGGTTTGGAGAGTCGGGTGCCCTTCTTGGATCATCCATTGGTCGAATTTGCCGCGACAGTACCCGCCGATGTGAAATTCAAAGATGGCAGATTAAAACATCTGTTGCGGTCAACGTTTGGCAATGATGTACCGGTGAGTGTGATGAATCGACGTGACAAGTTGGGTTTTCCAGTACCACTCTCAACATGGTTTTCGGGTGAATTGAAGGACTTTTTCTTCGACACGATTGCGTCGATGGAGTCGAGGAACCGCCCCGGGTTGAATCCTGATGCAATTCGAAAGAACTTTGAGTCGACGGGGAAATTTTCTAGAAAGACCTGGGCACTGATGAGCCTCGAGTTGTGGCATCAACAGTTTCACGATCGGGCAGCTGAATATCGAGAGCTGGCGCGAGCGTAGGGTGCCACGATGAAGATCTTTGTGACTGGTGCTGCAGGGCAGGTTGGCTCACATGTGGTCGACCAAGCACTTTCCCGCGGTGATGAGGTGTTGGGAATTGACAATTTTTCCACCGGTCGACCGATACATGTCGCGAAAAACCCCAGATACTCCTTCGTAGAGGGGTCGATTGCAGATACTTCAGTTGTCAAACGACTAGTCGGCGAATTCTGCCCCGATGTGGTGGTTCACACCGCAGCTGCGTACAAGGATCCGGATGACTGGATTACCGATGTTGAGACCAATGTTCGCGGAATGGTGAACCTGATTGACGCGGCTCGAACGATATCGGTTGCTCGTTTCATTTACTTTCAGACGGCTTTGGTATACGGAGTAAAGCCAGAGCAGAACCCAGTGACCTTGGGGCATCCACGCAAAGTAGACAACTCGAGCTATTCGATATCGAAAGGCGCAGCTGAAGACTACCTGTCGCTTTCTGGTCTTGATTTCGTGACGTTTCGCCTGGCAAATGTGATTGGTCCGCGCAATGTATCGGGACCTCTGCCAATTTTCTTTCAGCGACTTAATGAAGGTAAGCGATGCTTCGTTACTCCTGCACGCCGAGACTTCGTATATGTCGGCGATCTCGTTAAGGCCGTTGGGCAGGCGATTTCTGGCGTAGGGCATGGCACGTATCACTTCTCGACTGGAGGGGATGTGCCGATTATCGAGTTGTACGACGCCGTGGTGAAAGCAATGGGAATCCGCGACTATCCGGAGCCTGAACGACGCGAGCTAAGCCCTGATGACGCACCTTCAATATTGTTGGACCCCTCACGGACTCTGGCGGATTTCGGAACAATTGAGTTCACCCCACTAGAGACCACGGTGTGGAATGCGGTGAAGTACTACCAAGAGTTTGGGGTGGTGGGCGGGTACACACACCTGAAAGCAGAGTAGGTATGCGTTTGCTCGTGACCGGCGGTGCGGGTTCGCTGGGATCAAATCTCATTGAGCACGTCGCATCCCGTTGCGAGGCGGTCCTGATTATTGACAACTTTGCCACGGGTAAGCGTGCTTCACTATTGCCGCAACCCAACCTGGAGATCGTACAAGGAAGCATCACCGATGCCGAGTCGGTGACAACGACGTTTCGGCGATTTGCACCGACTCATGTCGTTCATGCCGCAGCATCGTACAAGAACCCCAATGACTGGGTAACCGATGCAGAAGTGAACGTAGTTGGAACAGTCAACGTCGTGCGGGCCAGCGAAGGCACGAATGTGAAGCGATTTGTGAACCTGCAAACAGCGTTGTGTTACGGGCGGCCCATTACTTTGCCGATACCGGTTGAGCATCCGACGGCACCCTTCACGAGTTATGGCATCTCAAAAACTGCCGGTGAATCTGTAGTAGCGGCGAGCCCGTTGTCATGGGTGTCGCTGCGGCTTGCGAATGTGACAGGCCCGCGTTTGGCGATTGGGCCAATCCCCACCTTCTACAAGAAACTGAAAAGTGCGGAACCCTGCACGGTATCGACCACGATTCGTGACTTCTTGGATATGAGTGATTTCACCGCGCTCATGGATCTAGTGCTTGATGGGACCGAACAAGGTTGTTTCAATGTGTCGACTGGCGAAGGGCACAGCATTGCCGAGATCTTCCACCTGGTTGCTACACACGTTGGCAAACCAGACGCTCAACCTGCGGCGGTAGTTGAGCCAGGATCCGATGACATCGCCGCAGTGGTGCTGGACCCTTCGCATACCCATCGAACCTTCGGATGGCGTGCCGAGGTAAGTTTCGAGCAGACGATTCATCGCATGTTGTCGTGGTACGACAAGCACGGCATCACCGATGTGTACAGTCATCTGGAGATAGGCCGATGAGCGAAACCTCCGAGTTTCGTGGTGCAACCGTCGTGGTGGTCGGCGGAGCCGGATTCGTTGGGAGCAATCTGTGTCATCGGTTGCTCACCGGCGATCTGAAGTCGCTGGTCATCGTTGACAACTTCTTGTCGGCAGAGAAGGTAAACGTACCTGACGACCCTCGAGTGCAGTTGATTGAAGGGTCAATCGCTGACGACGACATTCTCCGCAAGTTGCCAGCGGGTATTGACTACGTGTGGCATTTGGCCTGCTATCACGGGAATCAGTCATCGATAGCGGATCCGATAGCAGATCACGACAACAACACAATCACATCGCTGAAGCTTTTTCAGTTACTAAGCAATCGAGATTCATTGAAGAAAGTTGTCTATGCCGCTGCGGGGTGTGCGGTGGCAGAGAAGACCTACGGTAATCCGATAGAAACCCCAGAAGACGCACCGGTCTCACTATTTCACGACAGCCCGTATTCAATATCAAAACTTGTAGGTGAGATGTACGGCAACTATTTCTTTACCCGTTTCGGTATGCCATTTGTCAAGGCCCGATTTCAGAATGTCTACGGACCGCGCGAAATACTTGGTGCAGGGCGATGGCGGGGCACCGCGGCGACGGTGTGGCGCAACGTCACACCGACATTTATCTGGAAATCGATGAATGACGAGGCGCTGCCACTTGAAAATGCAGGCCTAACCGGCCGAGATTTCATTTATGTTGACGACATCTGCCGGGGGCTCACTGCGTGTGCTCTGGCGGGAAAGCCCGGCGAGGCGTACAACTTGGCGACTGGGCGCGAGATCCTCATTCGTGACTGGGCATCCAAAATCAACGAGATCACCGAAAACTCGACACCCGTGGAGATGAAGCCGGCACGCCCGTGGGACAACTCGGGCCGGAGGTACGGTTCGACAAGGAAGTCAACTGACGAGATCGGATTTACTGCCGAGGTAGGGGCAGATGACGGTTTGCGGCGAACAGTGCAGTGGACTGAACAGCATCACGATCTTATTGCGCAGACGATAAGTCAACACGACGCCGAAATGCGCGCGCTGGGTGCGCGTTAGCCGCCAGCGTCGATCTGGCTGAGTTCAACTTGGCGACGGAATGCCGGTAGTTCGCTCATCAACTGAGCAAAAGAGCCTCTGCCGGCGACCGTTCCTTCATTGAGATAAATCACCTCATCGGCCCGCTGCACTGTGGAGAGTCGGTGAGCGACAATCACCACGGTTGCAGTACCGCGGAGAGAGTTAATTTTTTCATAAATCTGGCGTTCGGTCTCCATGTCGAGGGCACTCGTTACTTCGTCAAGCACTAGAAAATTGGCGTTGGCGTACAGTGCTCGGGCGAGGCCGATTCGCTGCTTTTGGCCACCCGAGAGCGTCGTTGCATCTAGGGGGGTGTCGTCGTCAACACGTTCGGCGAAGGTAGGCAATCCCGCTTGAATCAGCGTTGCGCGCACACGGTCACGTTCAATGCGGTGGTCGGACCACTGAAGAGCCACGTTGTTTCGCAAGGGGATGCTGGCGATGTGGGTATCTTGCGGAACGTAGACGGTTCGGGTCTCACCCGCCATCCGAATGACACCCTCTTGGGGCACGTTGAGGCCGAGGAGGAGGTCGACCAGCGTTGTCTTCCCCGCACCAGACGGGCCGACAATCGCGTACTGGCCGCCCTTTCGGAGCACGATTGAGATGCCATGGAGCACACGGTCGGCCGAGATATGTACCAATGAAGGTGGCGCATACGTGAACGAAACATTCTCTAGTTCAATCGCATTATCTACATTCTCTGTCGCTGGGAATGTTGGGATTGGCACGGTGATAAAACGAGTCAGTGCAAGCCGTGCAGTCGGGAGAAAAGCAAGAGTGGCGAGAGTGAGAGCCTGAATGCGGTTGACGATGGGGAGCAATCGAAACCCTGCAGCGACGAACAACGACGTCGCAGCAAGTGCTGCAGGTGGATCGGATACGAGATATGTGGTACCGCCGACGACTAGCAAACCGACTGCAAGGACGACCTCGAGGAAATAGCGGGGCAGGGTAGCGACAAAAGTCTGCATAGCCCGTGCACGGGCGAGACGCGAACGAAGCTGCGCTGCAGCACGCAGGATGTCCGAGGCGGAATCAGCGCTCAGGATGCGACGTAATCCCCGGGCGTCAGTCAACACTTGATAGACGCGATTGGTACGAGAGACGAGTTCTTCGCCAATAACGCTCGAGCGCCGCGACAGAACAAGTTGCTGAATGGCAGCGACAAGACCGAAATAGATCAGCGCAACAATTGCAGTGAGTGGTTGAAACACAACTAGTGCGCCAAGAATTGCGACCGCGGTGAGAGCCTCGCATGGGATAGTGATGGCGTGGAAAATGACGAGTACGAGCTCTTTCGGACCACGGTCAACAGAGTTATGGAAGTCACCCAATCCGTCGGATGAATGCCGCGTACGTGGATTCATCAGAGTTGTGAATGCCCGCTCGCCAAGCAGTGTTTCCTCGGTGGCGCCTTGGCGAAGTGCGACGTACGTGCTCATCGTCGACAGGATGCTGCGCAGGCAAAAGAGAAGCAGAATCAGCAACAGAGAGGTAGCCGTCGTATTGACGACGATCTGCGATGAACCGGGCAGTTCACCCAGGTTGAAGACGCGTGCAAGGAGAAACAAGGCAGCGGCGTCGAGAGCAGCAAGTAGTACTAGTGACACGCCATAAAGCACCAAAACGATGCGGCCGCGACGAGTGAACAGCCTTAGGCCTTCGCCGACGAGCGACCACACATCTCTCATGAGAGAAGTTGGTCGGCGACGCGCACCGTTTCAAGCCCTTGGGCCATGGTGACGATGCCATCTGGTCGACCCGAGCGGACCGCATCACGGAACGTTTGATGTTCGACAAGAAGCGGCTCAGTCTTCGTCAGTGCAAAGCGCAACACGTTGCCTTCCGATACACCACGAAACGACGACACACCATCCCAGGAACCACCCTGAGTGCCGTTCTCATAGAAAGTGAGATCGGCCGTGAGGGTATCGGCGACGAGAGCGCCATGCTCGCCGATAACAGTGGTGCGGCGTTCCTTGAACGGGGACAGCCAATTGACGAGATGATTGACGATGACGCCACCCTCGAGTTGGCCGATTGCAACAAGCATGTCTTCGTGCTTTCGCCCACTACGGAATGCAGTATGTGCAGAGACTGATTCATAACGTCTTTGCATCGCCCACATAGTGAGGTCGATGTCATGTGTTGCGAGATCTTTGACAACACCAACATCTGATATTCGGGCAGGGAACGGCCCCTGTCGTCGTGTTGCGACCTGAAATACTTCACCGAGCAAGCCCTCGGAGATCTTCTGTCGCATCGCCTGGATTGCAGGGTTGAAGCGTTCGACATGGCCCACTCCGCCGATGAGCCCCTTGGATTCGAATGCTTCGACAATTTGTTTGGCTTCGTCACCGGTCGTTGCAACAGGCTTCTCGATGAGCGTGTGGACGCCGTGTTCGGCAAGTTGGAGACCAAGTTCGAGGTGGTAAGCCGTTGGCGCCGAAAGCACGCAGTAGTCGAGATGACTCCCAAGGAGTGACTGGAGAGATGAGTGCACAGGCACACCTGAAAGTTCGCGGTTGCCAACCAAGGCAGGGTCAAACACACCGACCAACTCAACGCCTTCGAGATTGCCAAGGATTCGCAGATGATGACGCCCCATCACGCCGAGCCCGACGATGCCAGCGCGCAACACGGTCATGACCCAGTTGACGCGAGATCGTTGACCGCTTGAACAATCGTGTTGAGATCGCGCTGGCGAAGTGCGGGGTGTACAGGCAACGAGAGACAACTCGATGTAATCTTTTCGGTATTCGTGAGATCAAGGGTGAGTTGAAATGACGGGAGTCGGTGAATGGGTGTTGGGTAATACACGCCAGAGCCGACACCTCGTTTGGCGAGCTCTTCTGCGAATCGGTCTCTATTGAGATCAGGCAATTGGATGGTGTATTGGTGCCAGACGTGTACGGCGCCGGGCATCACCGGGGGAACCACCACGTTCTTTAAATGGCTGTTCAGAAACTGAGCG
>Ga0194123_10002740_pt1 | contig 22356 bp, 23 predicted proteins | sample TA2MahsurfametaG_5_FD_155479 | JGI IMG/M metagenome (GOLD analysis project Ga0194123, IMG submission 155479) | Freshwater microbial communities from Lake Tanganyika, Tanzania - TA2015023 Mahale A surface | ecosystem: Environmental > Aquatic > Freshwater > Lake | place: Tanzania: Lake Tanganyika... | reverse complement strand
CTGAGGTTTGCCCTGAGCATATAAAGATTACCGATAACGCAATTATCCCGATGAAGGAGCGGGTAGTTGATGTTAAGTATGACCCAGTTAGATGGCTTGGATCAAAGATTCGCAAGCGTGAGGGTATCCTTTAATGCGTGAATTTAATTGTTCGCCTTATCGCTGGCGCACTAGCCTTTTGGGCAGCAACCTCTCTCCTTGATGGCATAACTGTTAATGGTGGTGCTTGGAGTTATCTATGGGTGGCACTTCTATTTGGTCTCATAAATGGGGTTATTGGCTCATTAGTTAAGTTACTAACACTACCCGCTATTTTATTATCTTTAGGTCTTTTTACCTTTGTAGTAAATGCTGCAATGTTGATGTTAACTGCTAGGTGGAGTGAGCGATTAGCTGTTGTGGATTTTAAATCAGCACTCTTTGCATCTTTGATAATCTCAATTGTTACCACAATAATAAATCGGGCATTTAAGAGCAAAAAGAGTTAATTACAAATGGGTGCTAATAACCAAATGCCTTGTGATTTCTGCAGTATTCCTTATGATCCAATAGCAACAAGATGGCTATGCCCTAATTGCCATATGAAGACTAATTGCTGTGATGGTGCGCCTTGGGAGATTGTGGAGGTTAAAACTACAAGCAGTAACTAATTGTTACTTAAGTAGTTTTGCCATATAAGCCTCAACCTCATCTGGGTGACGAGGAAGTGCGTTACTTAATATCTTGGCTCCTGATTCTGTAACTAAAATATCGTCCTCAATTCGAATACCGATTCCACGAAATTCTTCAGGGAATAATGTGTCATCAGGTTGAATATAAAAACCAGGCTCAACAGTTAAAATCATGCCCGCCTCTAATACCGCATCTGCGTACTGCTCTTTTCTAGCATGAGCGCAATCATGAACATCAATACCTAAGTGGTGTCCTGAGCCATGAAACTGCCATCTTCTATGTAAGCCATTTTCCTCATGCAAAGATTCCTCAGCACTCATTGGCAGCACGCCAAGCTCCTCCGCCCCCTTTGCAATCTCAACCATGCAGGCAGCGTGAAAATCTTTAAATCTCGCCCCAGGTTTCACAGCCGCAATTCCTGCTTGTTGGGCTCTATAAACAATCATGTAAATCTTTCGTTGTGCTTCGGTGAATTTTCCATTTACTGGAAAGGTTCTAGTTATATCTGCTGTGTAGTGAGATTCAACCTCAACACCGGCATCAATTAAAATTAAATCTCCTGGTAACACATCACCATCATTTTTAATCCAATGCAGCACACATGCATGCGCGCCAGATGCGACAATGCTTGGATACCCATTGTCATTTCCTTCTAACCTTGCTCTGCCATAAAAGGCTGCCTCAATTACTCGCTCACCTCTTGCCACCGATGTTGCTGCTGGAAAAACACGGACCATATCGGCAAAACCACGAACTGTTGCATCAACTGCCTTTTGCATCTCATCAATCTCATACTTATCTTTAACAGCTCTCATAACTGAGATGTAATTTAAGAACTCTTTTTCACCCTCAGTATTTTCTTCAACCAACTTATCAATTGCAGAATCTTCACCACGGACAAGTAAGCTCTCTTTTTTGTCCTTTAAAAACTCTTCAATAGATTCAATTTGTCTTACCGTGATTCCATACTTAGTTTCAGTCTCCTCCAGCGTCATTCTTCTACCAACCCAAAACTCGCCATATCTTGTGTTCTTATAAAACTCATTGTCATTTCGGGGTGACCTTGGGTGAATAAACAACAACGCTGCATGGCCTGAGTTAGTTGGCTCCATTACAAATAAAGAGTCTGGAACACAATCTGATGCAATAATGCCAGTAAACCAACTAAAGGCAGAGTGAGCTCTGAATTGGTAATCAGAGTCATTACTTCTTACCTTTAATGAACCTGATGGAAAAATTAATCTCTTGCCCACATATTGTTTAGACAACTTATCTCTGCGTAGTTTTGTATAGGCAATTGAAGGGTGTGGTGTGATACCGGTAAGTGGGGATTCTGCCCAACCTTGCTTCATAAACTCACTCATTGCATCAGCTACTGGAATGTCATGAGTTCTCACTTCAACACCCTTTTCATTATTGTTGTTACTACCTGAATTCATTTGATAAGCCTACCTAAGAGGCTTAAATTGGCGAGAGTTGAGTAAACAGCGGTAATCTTTCACAGTTGGAGACGTCGCATAGCCCGGTCTAGTGCGCCTCACTGCTAATGAGGTTAACCCCTAAAGGGTTTCGGAGGTTCAAATCCTCTCGTCTCCGCCAGTATTAATAAGTTTGAAAGTGAAACTGGGGGAAAGTTGCCAACCTATAAAATCGCAATAGTGGGAGCAGGCCCGGCCGGCTACTTCACTGCTCAAGCTTTTCAAAAAGCCCAGAAGGATGATCTTTTATTTGCAATTGACATGATTGAACGGCTGCCAACTCCTTGGGGGTTAGTAAGGAGTGGTGTTGCACCAGATCATCCAAAGATAAAAACTGTCTCAAAGGTATTTGAAAAGATTGCTAAAGAGCCAAACTTTAGATTGTTTGCAAATGTTGAGTTGGGTAAAGATGTTTCACTTAAGGATTTAAGAGATCAATATGATGTGGTAGTTCTAGCAACTGGCGCTTCAAGAGGGCGAAAGCTTGGAATTCTGGGCGAAGAGTTGAAAAACTCTTTATCTGCTGCGCAGTTTGTTCCTTGGTATAACGCTCACCCTGATTATGTTGATGTTGAGGTAGATCTATCCTCCGATACAGCAGTTGTAATCGGTGCTGGAAATGTTGCGATGGATGTGGCACGAATACTAGCGATTGATCCAACTGAGCTTGATCCAACAGATGTAGCAGAGCATGCTCTTAAAAAATTAAAGCAAAGCAACATAAGAACTGTAATTATTTGCGGTAGGCGTGGACCTGAGCACGCCGCCTTTACCGCCCCCGAACTTCGAGATCTTCCAAAACTTGAAAATACAGATGTCTATATTGATTCAAAACAAATTGAAGAGGCAATAAAGCATATTGAAGAGATGGATGAGGTTGAGAAAGACTTAAAGAGCAATATCGAGGCAATGAAAGCTATAGCAGAGCATGAGAAAAAAGGTGTGCTAAGAAAACTAGAGATAAAGTTTTTATCTACTCCGATTGAAATTAAAGGTAATGGTAAAGTAGAAGAGGTTGTGTTTCAGAAGAATAAAGTCGAAAACGGTAAAGTGATTTCTGCCAATGATACATTTTCAATTAAAACTGGATTAGTTGTTACAGCCATTGGATATGACTCAATTGAATATCCTGGCGTAACCATTGAAAGTGGCCGGGTAAGCAATATTGCAGGGCATGTGGAGCACAATGTTTATGCAGTCGGTTGGGCAAAGCGCGGACCAACAGGGGTAATTGGGACAAATAAAAGTGATTCAACTGATGTAGTTGATCTGATTATTGAAAATTTGAAAGAATCAAAGACTAGTGAAGGAATCACCGCATTATTAAAATCAGGTCATGAGGTAATTGATCAGACAGCATGGGAAAAAATAAATGCCTCAGAGGTTATTTCAGGTGAGATTGCTGGAAAACCACGAGTAAAAGAGGTGGATCGGCGGAAGCTGATAGGTTTGGGTAAAAGTTAGTAATCTGACAAAGATAAGAAATTTGAGTATTATTCTTTAGTGAGCGCTAATCAGCAATTAAACATAGTAGTTCCAGTTTTCAATGAGGAAAAAACTATATTGTCTGTGCTTAATAAATTGAATTATGAATGTAAGTCCATAAAAGATAAAAACATTATTGTGGTGGATGATGGGTCTAAAGACAAAACTCCTTTATTGTTAAAAAAGAATGCAAAACTTTTTTCAAAGCTGATAATTTCTGAAAAAAACCTTGGTAAGGGAGGAGCTGTTATGTTAGCGCTTGAGCAGATAAAAAATGGTTATGTCTTAATTCAAGATGCAGATCTAGAGTACGACCCAGTAGAAATCCCTAGATTATGGAATCTAGTGAGAGAAAATGACATGGATGTGCTTCTTACAACTCGGTTGTCTGGATCACCTTTGACAAGAGTTCATTATTTTTGGCACAAACTTGGCAATAAACTTATAACTTTTGTCTTTAATATCGTAAACAACACAACCTTTACTGATATTTACTCAGGATATATTTTTTTTAGAAATGAATTAATTGATTATAAAAAACTAATCTTCAATGGTTGGGCGCAACAAGCTGAAATTCTAACTTTTGTAAAGCACAAGTCCACGAAAATTTATGAAACCCCTATAAGCTATAAAGGTAGGACTTATGAAGAAGGAAAGAAAATTAATAAATCTGCAGTTTTCTTTGTAGTGTTAAGTATATTCTTGACTAAGTTTCGGATTCACATAATTAGAAAGTAAAGAATGTTCAAAAAAGTTCATACAAAAATAAATCTTATAAACTTTTTAGTTTCAGCTTCCATTTTGGCATATATACAAATAAACATAAACGGTGATGGAAAATATGCTTTTTGGGACATGGAAACAATATTGAATTTTCATCCTAGATGTTTTGCAGAGTGGGGAATAAAAACCTTCGTTAACGTACCGCCAAATGTTAATTTCCAAGACGGGTGTTCAGGTTTAAATTATGGCTTATTGTCGATGCCCCTATATCAAGGTATGGCTTCAATTAGCACTGATCCATTTATATGGGTAATGGCTTTGACTATAAGTATAATTATATTAGCTTTTTACATATCACCAAAAACTTTTTTCAACAGTATTTTTTCAATTTTGGTGTTTTTCTCACCACCTTTTATACTACTTGTTAAGACTGGAAATCCAGATTTGATCAATTTACTCGGAGTCATGATTCTCGGAATATTTTTATTCAGAAATCAAACTTTGGCATTTGTCATTCTAGCGTCATTGATTACTTTGCACAAATTCTATGGTTTAGTTTTTTTCCTCATTATTGTTTTTTTGCTTCTAAAACGTGGTTCACTTTTAATTAAGATCAAGCATCTAACATTTGTGCTTTTGACATTGTCAATATTAGCTTTTCAATTTCTTTTCCTAGGAGTAAGAAAGTTTACAGACGCGGCATCAAATCATTATGGTATAACCATTTGGGATAATTATCTTAGAAAAGTGAATATAGATTTGAATGAATCTTTGATTCGCGTTATTGGGTTACTAAGTTTAATTTACCTTGCAAAAAAGCTGTGGAAATTTCATCAAAAAGATGACCTACCCGAAAGACCGGGAGTCCAATTTTATGTTTCTTTCCTTTTTTATTTAGTCTTTGTTTTTTCTTACATTTTGGTTAACAATGTAGACTATAGGTTGACATTTTTAATATTTGCAATATTTTTCGATTTTAATCATTACTTTCAGCGAGCCAAAATTCCATTCCTGATTTTCTTTTTTGTTTCTGTATATGCAAGTTACTCAGTTGCAAATCTTGAACTAATGTCTAAGGTTCCCATGCAAGTTTTTGGTGATATTGCTTTGCATGTCTTAGTCTCATATCTCCTGGTAAGGATCGCAAGCATGTCTGTTTTGATTCTTAAAGATGCAAAATTGCATTAGCCTGAAAACAAGATTAAGGTTTTAATCAACACCTGAGCGCGATTGAGTGGTATTCTAAAGCTGATTTGTTGGCGCTCGTAGCTCAACGGATAGAGCATCTGACTACGGATCAGAAGGTTTGGGGTTCGAATCCCTACGGGCGCACCGCTTAGACTCATGCTTTGACTATCTGTGCCAGTTAGTATTTTTAAGTGAACTTCATAGCCATTTTGGCAGCACTACCAAACGAACTTATCTCCGATTCTATAAATGTAGTTAAAATTGTTTACACTGGAACTGGTGAAATTAATACAACTTACTGGACAACAAAATTTATACTACATTAAAGACCAAAACATACTCTAAATTTAGGCATAGCAGGAGTATTGGCGTTAGAAATTTAAGCAAGTGTCATAAAATTCGATCTGTAATTGAAAAAAATTTTTTGGCAATGCTTCTGGCTGAGAGAGGATTTGTGCCATTCCATAATTTAAAAAATGAATTTCTGTTAAGTCACTAAGGACTCAAGATTCCTACAAGTGGTTCTTTTGTAACAGACACCACTCGCGGCTAAATAAGCAAAACGTGGATCTTGTGGACATGGAGCTTTTCTCGATTGCGAAGATCAATAGTAAGCATAATGTGCCGTGAAAAGCTCTCAAATACTATAGTGACTTAGCCAATTTATAAGCTCCGCTAGATTGGGGTTAATTCCCGGATAAACTGAAAACCGTATTTGGCCGAGAGATCAAAAAACATCTTAATATGTTGGGCAAACTGTAAAACCTATAAAATACTTAATAAAAATAATGACGAAAACTAAATCTCTAATTATACACAAGCAGAGAAGTAACAGTAAAAAATAAGTGGAGAGAATTTTGAGTTGTCCATAACTCAATTTGTCAGCTAATTGCAGTTCAAAAAGCTTGATGGTCAAAAATGCACTTTGACCTTTAATATATACCAAACATTTCTTTTTCAGATCAAACTTATTTAAAGTTTAGGATTTACATCTTTCTCGACTAATGTTTTGCATATTTCTATAATGTCACACAATCAGGGTATGTGCGATGAATAAAACAATGTCGTTAAGTCTGAAAATTCAGTTTTGATTAGCGTGTAGTTGAAAGGTTTGGACTGCCTATCATATAGTTATCAAAACCTGTATGATATCTCTATGTCGGACTTTAAAGCCTATTTTCACCGCCATTATAGGATCTTAAGTAATTTTCAAGGAGAACAAAGTATTTTGAATTTAGTCGACGATATAGAAAATTTTGCAAAAAATCCTAATTCATTGGTATTTACTGTTGGAAATGGTGGGAGTGCCAGTACTGCAGAGCACTTTTCTGCTGATTTGTCTCTTATGGAGCAACGTACGGGTACACAGGTAAGGTCTATTTGCTTAAACTCATCTATTGCATTGAATACCGCACTATCAAACGACATCAGTTATGAAACTGCTCTAGTCAATCAAATAAATCTTTACAAAAATTTTAATTATTTGCTAGTTACTTTTTCGGCCTCAGGAAATTCTAAGAATATTTTGCAAACTATTGAAAAAGCGCTAGCAAATCAAAAGAAAGTTTATAGTTTTGTCGGTTTTGATGCTGGTGCTATGAAAGACATAAAACTATTGAATCTCATACATTATTATGACCCATTCAAAGACTACGGGATTGCAGAAAATCTACAATTGAGTGCCACCCATTATGTTATAGACTTGTTAATAAAAAGGTTTCGTAAATAGTATGAAAGCAGCTGTAACAGGTGGTGCAGGCTTTATTGGGAGCCATCTTGTTGAGAACTTGTTAGCAGTAAATTACGAGGTATTGGTCATCGACAATTTTTCGACAGGTACAAAAAATAATTTGAGAAGTATCCAAGATCAAATCGAGATTATTGATCATGACATATGTACAAAGTTTCCAAGTAACATTTTTAGAGAGTGTTCAGTGGTTTTTCACTTAGCAGCTTTAGCCGATATTGTCCCATCAATTGAAAAACCGATTGATTATATGGCTACAAATGTTCAAGGGACAGTCAATGTTTTAGAGGCTGCTAGAGAAAGTGGAGTAAATAGAATAATTTATGCTGCATCTTCAACATGCTATGGAATTGCAGAAGAGTTTCCAACAAATGAAAAACACTCTAACAATCCAAAGTTTCCTTATGCTTTAAGTAAATATCTTGGAGAACTTATTTTTTTTCATTGGTTAGAATTGTATAGATTAAAAGGATTAAGTCTTAGATTATTCAATGTATATGGCCCAAGAGCTCGTACGACTGGTAATTATGGTGCAGTTATGGGTGTTTTTCTGGCACAAAAAATCGCAAATCAACCCTACACAGTAGTAGGAGATGGAACGCAATCTCGCGATTTCACTTATGTTAGTGATGTGGCTCGTGCATTTGTTACTGCGGGCGAAAGTTCCCTTTCAGGGGAGGCAATTAACATAGGAACTCAAAACCCTCAATCAATTAATCGACTAGTGCAATTACTTGGGGGTAATGTCGAGTTCATACCGAAAAGACCTGGCGAACCAGACAAAACCCATGCGGATATATCAAAAGCCAGAAATCTACTCAAGTGGGAACCTGAAGTAGATTTTGAACAAGGCATTAGTAAGGTTCTTGATCAAATTGAATTGTGGAAAGGTGCGCCAATTTGGAGTCGTACCGAGATAAATAGTGCCACCAAAACCTGGTTTGAATTTTTAGGGACACATGAAAACAACTAAAACAATTCTGTATGTTGAAAAAGAAACAACAAATATTCACCTAGATACTCTTGATGCCCTACAGATAATTGATGCAGTTTCTGAATCTTTTTCAATTGCTGGCGAATCTGCAGATTCAATTCTTGGATTTAAGGAAATAGAAAATAGGATTAATGATAACAGAGCTCATCTTGAGAATAGCAGGAATAAAGGCGTAAGAATTTTTGATGATTACAGTTTAAATGAGAATTTGTTAATCGTAACAATAGGCAGCCAAACAAACTTGAAATTATATGTAGCTAAGAGAATTAATGCTGGTAAGGATGAATTCAGATGGCACATAATTAATTCAACCTACGCTAGGATAGGGTATTTAGAAAGGCAGAAGAATCTCAGTAATTTTATCCCATTTGATACAAAAATATGGCTAAAGGCGCAAATAGATGTATTTGGAGTAGAAGTTTTTAAGGAGTGTTTAGAGACTGTTGCAAAATCAAAAGTTTTGATTTTAGGGGAAACAATTATTGATGAATACATCTACTGCGATGCTCTAGGAAAAGTTACAAAAGACCCACTTATAGCATTTGAGAAAAGAACTAAACAAATGCAACTGGGTGGAGTTCTAGCCGTCGCGAAGCATTTCAGTGGGTTGGGGATAAATTCAAGCGTAATATCTAAGTGGTCGACTACTGATCAAGAGTTTGTAAATGGTGAAATTAGCACGAATAAAAATATGAACTTGATAAATTTAGAATCCAATAGGTCAATAAAGAAAACTCGATATGTTGATAGATCTTCAAATGCAAGGGTATTTGAAAGTTACGAATTGCCAAATGAAAGTGATTACTTGACATCTCCGAAGGAAATCAAGAATTCGATTCGTGAGCATCAATTAAACTTTGACCATTTAATCATTATGGATTACGGTCATAATTTCTTTGATCACCATATTACTAAGGAATACATGAGTTTTGGCGTGCCCCTGTCAGTCAATACCCAATCAAATGCCGGAAACAGAGGCTTCAATCCCGTATCTAATTATGTTAATGCAGATTTCGTATTTTTGAATGGTTCTGAAGTTCAAATTGAAATGCGAAATAAAGTATCAAAACTGGATCAGATAGTAACAGATTTGGGAAACAAATTAAAATGTAAAGAACTGTATGTTACCAATGGATCAGGCGGAATTACTTCTTGGAGTAAGGAAAAAGGTATAATAGTATCTCCTACATTTGCACCTACGATAGTAGATCGAACAGGAGCTGGTGACGCATTACTTGCAGTGGTCTCTAGTCTGCGAATGAATAATGTTCCAATTGAAATAGCAACCTTCTTCGGCAACATTGCTGGTTCTTTACTGGTTGGAGTCATGGGAAATGAAAAAGCAATAACATCTACTGATTTACAGTATGAAGCTGACAGGATAATTGATAAAGTTAAAATCCTATGATTCAGAATCGTAAAGTATTGTTAGTTGGAGGCGGGGGCTATGTTGGAGTTGAGTTACAAAGATCTCTGGCTGAATCAAATTACTACGTAAGGGTTCTAGATACTTTTTGGTATCCGAATGGGAAGTGGAGCAATTTTGATGGTGATTTTGTAAATCAAATTGAATATTTTAACGGAGACATTCGGGATAAAGATACTGTGAACAAAGCGCTAAGAGGTATGGACGCATGCATACACTTAGCTTGTATTTCAAATGATCCAAGTTATGAACTTAATCCAAATCTTGGGCGACGCATAAATTTTGATTCATTCGGTATGTTTATCGAAGAAATCAATAAGAGCTCTATCAAAACTTTAATATATGCATCATCTTCATCGGTTTACGGTGTTAAAAAAGAAGAAAAGGTCACAGAAGAATTAATCTGCGAGCCACTAACTGATTACTCAAAATATAAAGTAATGTGTGAAAATTTAGCTTTAAAGTCTATTGCGAAGGATATATGCTTGACAATAACTCGTCCATCAACTGTTTGCGGTTATTCAAGACGTCAAAGATTTGATTTGGTTGTAAATATTTTAACTTTGGGTGGTTTAACTAGATCAGAAATAACAGTTGAAGGTGGAGCCCAATTTCGACCTAATTTACATATAAAGGACATGATATCTGCTTATAAACTAATTCTTGAAGCAGACCCCAAAATTATCAACCGTAAAATATATAATGTAGCTGGAGAAAACTTAACAGTGTTACAGATTGCCCAAAAAGTTCAATCTCAAATGGAGAAAAGTTGTAGAATTAACATTGTACCTATTATAGACTCACGATCATACCGAGTATCGGGCGAAAAAATTGCTGCTGAAATTGGATTTACTCCAAAATACTCTGTTGATGAAGCAATTACTGATATCAAACAAGCATATTTCTCAGGTAAATTTCAAAACCTCGAATCGGAACTTTATTTTAATATGAAACAAATGAAGCTGTTAATTTCTAATGGAACGATTAAATAATTTTGCGGTGCTTTCATTAAGCTTAACTGCTTCTATATAAGATTTTTCGTTATCAACCGAAATTCGCTCTGCCGTGCATTTTTCTAGATAAAGAGTTTCATTACGAGCAATATAGTTAACAAGGGTAGGCGATATACTCGCATTGCTTTCTGGCGAAAAGTTCAACAGTGCATTACGCTTTATAACTATTGCTCCAGAACTACTCCAAACTTTTACGGCAGGTACGGAGTAGGTGAAGAATTTGTTTGTATCTGAGGGTGAGAGTTCAATTATTTCGCTAATCACACCATTTTTTTCAATAATTTGAGAGCGTGCCTGATCTCGAATTCTTTCATGACACAGAAGAATTGAGACATCATTTTGCTTAAGACTGATTGAGTGTGCGAATTGGGAAAAAGCTAAATCTGAAAAATAGGTATCACCATGAACAACAAGTACATTATGGTTGTGTGCTTTAAAGTGTTCGGATACTGTGAACGCTGGACCCAGTGGTTTAGGTTCCCAAATTATGGAAGGACGATTAATTATAGGAAAAAAAGTAATTTCTTTGATAATTTTATCTGCCAGATACGAGGCATTTACGTAAATTTTTGTTTTAGGGAAATAATTCTGTGAAAGTATAATTAAATTTCTTAATATATTTGTATCACCTATCGGAAGCAAGCTTTTAGGCAAATAGTTTGTGTAAGGCTTCAGGCGCGTACCCATGCCGGCCGCAAGTATTAAAATTGAATCAATTTTCATTGAGAATTTTCTCTATCAATACAAATTCTTTTAGATCTTTCAGGGGCGTAAAAACGTGATACAGTGGTGAATGAGTTGAGTTAATATTAATTTCAAGCATTCGATCATTTAGTAATAAATATAAATATTGTATTCCAGCCGCGCTACCAGATTGTATATCTGTAATTCTGTCACCTATCAAAACAGATTTTTGTAAATCTATATTATGTTTTCTTGCCATGGAATAAAGTAAGCCAGGCTCTGGTTTTCTGCACGCACATTTTTTTCTTAGAAATAAATTATTTGCATTGGGATGGTGGTAGCAAATTGCATAATCATCCAATAATCCGATTTTAATAAGGCTACTAAAAAAAGTATTAACATAAGATTTAAATTTAAAGTAGCTCATATTTTTTCTAGCCGCATAAGTCTGGTTAGAAAGAATGATTCGCAACCAGGGCGCAGTAAAATTTGAGGACAATAATTCCAAATTCTTAATTGCGTGATTTGCAGCACTAAGAATGCCGCCTGACCCAATATCTTTCCAGAGCACGCCGTCCGCATCAAGAAAAATCGCACTTGAATTTTTAGGTTTAGACACCTGTCTATTTTACGCAGGTGCATGACTTACTGCTACATTTGCCAACTATTATGGTTAAGATGGATTTACTATGGGCGTGAGATATTCTTATTTGAGCCAGCAGTTTGAAGATTGCCCAGATCTTTGGGATGAACTCAAGAAATTTGTTAAAACTGGTGATTTCACGCTTGGTAAACCACTTACCGAATTTGAGCAAAATTTCGCTTCCTTAATTGGTACAAATTTTGCTATTGGAGTCAACAGTGGCACAGACGCAATTAAAATAGCTTTGCGTGCTCTCGGTGTAGGCGCAGGAGATGAAGTAATCACTGCAGCAAACACTTTTGTTGCCACGGTTGGGGCAATAGCTGAAATAGGGGCTATACCTGTTTTTGTTGATGTGGATGAGACTTTTTGTATGGATGTAGACCTTATCGAGAAAGCAATTACGCCAAAAACGAAAGCAATTGTTCCAGTTCATTTCACTGGTTATATGACACGCATGGATAGGGTATGTGAGATAGCCAAGAAATACAGGTTAGTAGTTGTAGAAGATGCATGCCAATCAATTCTTGCAGAATGGAAAGGGAAAAAAGCTGGAACCTGGGGCGATGCGGCAGCATTTTCATTACACCCACTTAAAAATCTAAATGTGTGGTCTGACGGTGGTGTAATTGTCACCAACAACTTCGAGTTGGATCAAAAGATTAGATTGCTGCGAAACCACGGATTAATTAGTCGAGATTATGTTGAGATCCTTGGGTACAATAGTAGGCTGGATACATTTCAGGCCGTTGTTGCAAATTGGCTACTGCCAAAAGCATTAGAGATTTCTCAAAAACGTATACGTAATGCAGAAACACTTGATAATGGGCTTAAAACTATTCGACAGGTGAAAGTGCCAATTCGGATTGAGAATATGAGAATTGTTTATCACCTGTATATAGTATATGCTGAAAGACGAGATGAACTTTTAAAATTCTGCCACTCTCGGGAAATTGAAGCAAAAATACATTATCCAGTTCCCATTTATAAGCAAAAGGCTCTAGGTATGCAATATAACGCGTTGAATTTTCCAGTAACAGATCGCCAAGCTCAAAATGTAATTTCATTTCCGTGTGATCAGCATCTAATGGAAAAGCAGTTAAATGAGATCATTATTACAGTTAAGGAATTTTATGGGAGTTAGCATAAAAGTTCCGTATGTGGATTTAGGGAGACAGTGGCTCGCAATAAAAGATCGCGCAATACCAAAAATTTCAGAAGTGCTGGAAAGCGGAATGTATTTGGAGCACCCAATTGTCAACGCCTTTGAGGAGCGAATAGCAAATAAGTTGGGGGTCAAAACCGCAACTTCGGTCAACAGTGGGACAGATGCATTAATTTTTGCATTGGCCGCCCTAGGGGTAACAAGAGGCGATGAGGTAATTACAGTTCCAAACTCATTTATCGCTTCTGTAGCCGCGATTGAGCATGTAGGTGCAACGACTGTGTTTGTTGATGTTGGTCCTGATCACTTAATTGATACAGATTTGATAGAACAAGCAATTACGCCGCGAACAAAAGCAATTATGCCTGTGCACCTTGAGGGTAAAATGGCAGATATGGTCTCCATAAACAAAATTGCTAAAAATTATGGACTCCTAGTTGTTGAAGACGCGGCACAGGCTTTTGGCTCTAAATTTCTAGATTATCAACCTGGTAATTTATCAGATGTTGCATGCTTTTCATTTCATCCACTAAAGAGTTTAAATGCAGCAGGCGACGGCGGTTTAATTGCTACAAATAATTATGAATTGGCAGAAAAAGTTAATATCTTCAAAAATCATGGTCAGGTTTCGCGAAATACTTCCAATACTTTTGGATTTGTTTCTAGGTTAGATTCACTTCAAGCTGCAATACTTAACGTAAAACTTGATGATTTAGATTCGATAATTACTGTTCGAAATATCAATGCTAAAACTTATGAGGCCAATCTATCTAATCACAATATAAGGAAGCCAATAATTCCTGCCGGAGTTTTTCATTCTTATCATTTATATGTGATCGAGATAGAAAACAGAGACCGGATTCAAGAAATTCTTAAAAATGCAGGTGTAGAGACTAAAATCCATTACCCAAAGCTAATTTCTGATCAAAGAGCTTATACTTCAAAATATCCAGAAAAAAAATGGATTTTACCTTCTGCAAAGAAGCAGAGTCAGAGAATTCTATCCTTACCTATACATGAAAATTTAAGTACGTCTCAGCTGAATTATGTCTGTGATCAATTAGGAAAGTATTTATGAACAAAGAATTAAAGACTATATTAGACAAGGATAAAAGGCTAAACAACCCAAGAATTCTGATGTTTGCAAACCTTCAACTTATAAGGTTTTTTGAGTTACTTATTTCTGACAAATATGAAGAGCAAATTTTCAGATGCCCAGTTCATCTATCAATAGGACAAGAAGCAATTGCCGTTGGCGTATCAATGAATTTGAGTTTGACGGACAAAGTAATATCCACCCATAGGTCGCACGCTCACTACATCGCTAAAGGCGGTGACCTTTCCGCTATGCTCTCAGAAATTATGGGATCTCCAAAAGGTTGTTGCAAGGGTCGTGGTGGTTCCATGCACATTTTGGATTATTCAGTGGGCTTTTTGGCAAGCGTACCGATTGTTGGTAGCTCACTACCTATCGCCGTCGGAGTTTCACTCGCAGAAAAACAGCTAAATTCGAATAATATCACTGTGGCTTATGTTGGTGATGCGGCGTTAGAAACAGGAGCGTTTTATGAATCCTTAAATCTAATTGCACTAAAAAAATTACCAATACTTATAATCGTAGAGGATAATAATTACTCTATATTTACTGACAAAATTTCTAGGTGGCCTTCAAATAGAAATACTCAAAGAGTCGTTGAGGGGTTTGGAATTAATTATTTAATTGGCAGTGGAGATGATGCGGAGGGTGTTTATGAACAGGTCGCAAATATTATTTCAGATGTGCGCCGCAATCAACCTGTCTTGATTCATCTTGACACGTATAGAAGGTATGAACATTGTGGGTCTAAAATAGATGACCACTTAGGATACAGAACCAAAAATGAAATAGAGTCGTTCTCACTACGGGATCCAGTGGAAATTTTAAGGAAAAAACTAATAAGTGAAAACCTGATAAATCAAGATGCATTAAACATTTTGGAGAACCAAATCAAAGATTATGTTGAGTCAATATACTTAAAAACTAGATTGCAAAATATAGATTATTTAAAACAATTTGGGTTGAATGTTTAATGCCTAAAAAATTTGTAAATTTAATTAATATTGCTCTTGATGAGTGTCTAAGCGAAGATCCAGGTGTGATGCTTTTTGGACTGGGAGTAAGTGACATGAGTTCTTTTTTTGGCTCTACTATCAATCTGCAATCAAAGTATGGACTAGAGCGTGTGTTTGAAATACCTCTATCTGAAAATGCTGCTACGGGAATGGCTTTGGGGTTGGCAATTCGGGGATTTCGCCCTGTAGTGATGCACCAACGCGCTGACTTTGCATTCACTTCAGCAGAACAAATTATTAATCAAGTCGCAAAAACAGCCTATATGTCTGGTGATGTCTTGAAAGTTCCGTTGGTTATCAGAATGGTCATAGGAAGAGGATGGGGGCAAGGTCCGACACATGCTCAAGCTCCACACTCAATCTTTTCGCAAATACCTGGTTTACAAATTGTTGCACCAGCTACCCCTGAAGATGGTTATCAGTTAATGAAACAAAGTATTAAAAATGATAATCCAGTGATTTTCATAGAGCACAGGTGGTTACACCAGACCACTGAAATTTCAAGTGCTCATTCAAGAGAATTAGGGATTACAGAGGCAAAAATTATGAAACCAGGGAAACACCTTACGTTTGTATCACTTTCGTATGGAGTTTTAGAAGCTTTAAAGATTGCTAATGTTTTATCAGATTTAGGCATTGACATTGAAGTAGTGAATTTGAGGAGCATTCAACCGTGGGATCAAAACCTAGTTATAGAAAGTGCCAAAAAAACAGGAAAAGTTGTAATTTTGGACATAGGCCATCTGGAATTCGGATTAAGTGGTGAGATTTCCTCTACTCTTTATTCAAGTTTATTTAATCAATTATCACATCCGATTCTACGATTTGGTCTACCAATGGAGCCCACACCAAGTTCGCCTGCTTTAGCTAATGAACATTATCCAAGTATTGAAAAAATGTTCAAAGAAATTAAGTTTCATTTTGAACTTACTTTTGATTGGCAGGAGGCATGCAGTATCCTTCAAAAAAAATTTCCCTATGCCTCTAGATATAAGGACCAACCAGACATTGGCTCGGTAGGACCCTTCTAATCTAAAGAAAATTTACGTGTAGTGGCTGTGTGCCTGAAGAAGGCTGAATTCTTTGAATGCCACGAACATGGTTGTCCAGTGCAACACTTACATAATGTTGAATAGGAAGAGTTCCCATCATGGTCTGCGCATCAAAATAAGGCGATGCGAGGTAGTCCATGGCACGCCAATATCTTTCAGACTCGAACATATCTATAAATCTCTCTTCAGTAAAATTTCCTATGTGCAACTTTGAGTACTTCGCGTTAAAAAACATTCCGCTTGGAGCAACTAAGCCTGATCCGCTTATTTGGAGCAGAAATTGTGGCCCATAAAATCTCTTATAACTAGGCACACCTTTATCGAGAATCTTCTCCCACTTTACAATAATTTTGGTTTCATTCGTACTCATTTTCTCTGCTTCAAGTAAGGTTGTGTGTAGTGGCTCGTACTTTGAATAGTCAACTCCCAAAGATCCAGTTTCGTCATCTGAGCAGTGCTTAATGACACCATAATCAACACCTAAATCAAGTGCTAGTTGAGCGAAGGGAATGATTTCGTCCTTAAACTGAGGCATTAGTACCATCTGAATACCTAAAGTGACCGGTAAACTATGTAACTTTTTGTATTGCACTGCGTACTTGATATTTTTCATAGCTTTGTCAAATACATCAGTGCGATCTGGGCCTTTAAACATGATTTGGGCATAACTTTCCGGTTTACCAGCCGCAACTGTGAATCTAACCCATGTTAGACTTGGGAGTACCGCCTCAATTTTTTCTGGACCCCACTCCCATGCATTCGTTGCATTTCCTACATCAAGTCCTAAATCCGCTGCATGCTGAATAAATGGAACATATGCCTTGGAAAGAGTGCTTTCACCATCTGAAATTAGTGAAACACTTTTTACTCCAATCTCTTTAAAATCATCAAGCAGCTTAAGACTTGAGTCAACTGAAATAGAACTTCGTTCTTGCGGCTCCTGAACCATTGCGTAACAAAATGAGCACATGGCACCACAGGCTCGTGTCAGTGCCATGTCAACGCTTACCGGAGAGATTCTTTCACCAGCTTCCCAGGCACCAACTAAATCCGTATGGTAGGAAAGCTTGTCTGAATCCAGTATTAAATTTCCTTTTGGGGTTTCAACATATTTAGAGCGCAAAGTCATAGTGTTATTCTCCCGCCAAAGAAACATCAATTCCCCTAAGTTTTCTAAGGGAGTTTCTATCACCGATTGGCTCACACCAAAGCACAATACCCTCGTCAAAGCTTTTCTTAAATTCTAGCTCCAAGCCTAACAACACTTCACCTCGACGCCTTGCAGCAAGGACTTGATTGAATCTTAAGTATACTTGGCCATTTTTCAGAGCTCGCGTAGCGAACAAATCAGCTGCTAAATGCTTGCGCTCAATCACATCATTTATTTTCATGAGTTTTTCTACTTCGGGTAAATTTATCCAAAGGTCTGAGACTGTTGGAGTAGGACTGTTGGCGTGATTAATCATAGATTCTACAATACCACATCGAGAAAGGGCTAGGGTTCCGTCCAATAGCACTCTAAATTCAGCAATAATGTATGCTTAGTGTAGATTACAGGTTTGTAAAAAGTTCGCTCGTTTTAAGGTCAAATACAATACAAAATGGAGTTTAAACTTTATTAATTACTACAAGAATTAAACGCAGGAGTTCAACATTATCAAAAAAATCATCGATAGTTTCAGATTAGAAACAAGGTAGGGGAGTTCAGTGATGAGAACAAGGGTGTATCAACGTTTTGTAATTTTAGGCGGTGATGGTGTTTTCGGGGTACATATGGCAAAGTTATTGCTAGGTAAACCTACAACCGAAAAAGTGATAAGTATTGGGCGAAACACGAGAAAGCACTCAGCTTTTACCCTGGGAGTCGGTAACCAAGATTTTCGATTCGATTACTTTCAATTCCACTTACTGCATGATTTAGAGTTGCTCATTAAAAAGTTAGATGAAGTGAAGCCTGAATGTATTATAAATTTTGCAGGCATTGCTTACGCAACTTCTTGGAAAAATTCTTCTTATTATTACAACACCAATTTGGTGGCCCTTGCAAAGATAATCGAAATATTGCTATCAAGAAATTATTTCAAACATTGGATGCAAATTGGTAGCGCAGAAGTTTACGGGTCAGCCTCTGAAATGGCTTCTACAGAGTTAGATTTGCCTAATCCAACAAGTCCATATGCTGTATCGAAGTTGGCAGCTGATTTACACCTAAAAACTTATTTTGATGCAGCAAATTTTCCAATGAACATAATTAGACCCTGCAATTCATATGGTCCAGGCCAACCGCTTTACCGAGTAATACCGAAAGCTATTTTGCTTGGATTAAATAATGAGGTATTTCCACTAGAAGGTGGAGGGAAAGTCTTAAAAACATACATGCACGCTCAAGATATGGCGGAAGCTATTTTCCAGATTATAAGCTCAGCTCCTTTAGGGGAAATCTACAATGCGGGGACTAATGATGTCTTCTCAATAAAGGACATTGTAGAGAAAATTGGGTTTTTACTAAATTTAGATCCTAAAGAGTTTATTCAGGAGGTGGAAGGTCGTAGAACCGAAGATTTTAAGTATTGGTTAGACAGCAATAAGATTAAAAATGATTTGAAATGGGAGCCAAAAATATCATTGGATCAAGGTCTTAAGGAGATGATTAGCTGGGTGAAGGAGAACAAAGACTATCTCAATAGCAGTTCAAGAGTTTTCCAATTGAGGAGTTAGTGGGAGCGCGAAAAATGTAAATTAACTAAGTTATTCAATTTAGAAATGCGGTAAAACTTAGTTAGAATAAGACTCGTGAAAACCTTCTCTCGAATCTATAGTCTTGTGAAAATAGTGCTAATTTTTAATTTATTTTGTCTTTGTGTTTTGTTTTGGATTAGGCAATTCAACCAGTCAACTCTAATAGCTGATCAGATATTGGCAGTTGGTTTATTCGCATTAGTATGTGCCGGGACCCTTTTTTTTCTTTCAAATAATGATATTGGTTCTGAAAAAAAATGGATAGAAATATTATCTTTGTTAGTTTCTTTTTTATTGTATCTAAATTTATCTACCCAGCTTTTGATTAATACTGATAGATCGAGATCGTTTTTTGTTTTAGAATGGATCCAATGTGCACCACCTACCTATTCAATTAATCAAATTCAGAATCGATATACAGAAGTTTACGGTGAACTTTCTTTAAAAGATTTCAACGTAAGGTACAATGAGCAAGTATCTAGACAACTCATCAACGACTCTGAAAATCCAACGTTAAGCACCAAGGGACTCGCAGTTTATAAATTAGCTGAGTTTCTTGCAAAGAATTTTAATCTTAAAGGCTGGTACACTCATGCGCTTTGGGACAAGGAATGCAATTGAGTAATCAACGTAAACTAAGCATAACGTTTTTGGTGTTTGGTAAAAACAATGATCAACTATTTTTAAGTACACTTCAAGAAATAAGTGATGCTTGTATGGAATTAAAAGATATTCAATATGAAATAATTTTAGTTGATGATGGGAGTAGCAATAAGGAGTACCAGAGGAAAATACAGTCGTTTGAGGGGGTCAAAGTTCTAAATATTGGTAAATCTTTGGGTATAGCAGGTGCGGTATTAAGTGGCACACGATTAGCGAATTTTGAATACGTATTGCCTATTCCTGGCCACGATATGTTTAGTGCAACTGCTATTAAAAATGTGATCGATTTAACTGGTAAAGGACGTTTGATTATTGGTTGCCGTGACAACTTATCAGATGAAAGACCATTTCTGAAAAAGTTAGCCTCACGAGTTCTCTTAATGCTTTATCGGGCGAAATTCGTCCACTATATAGGCGATGTACACGGCCTTATATTATTTGAAAAAAATGATATTTTAAATTATCTAAATCAGAGCGACGGGCACGGTCATGCAATAAAAATTATTTCAAATGTTGTTAAAGAAGACGGACTAATTGTCCAAACAATTGCTCCGATAAAAAAGGGTCATAAAATTGTAAGATCCAAAAATTTTCGTAATAATATTCCTTCGCTGAAGAATACACTCACAGTAATTCGAGCTTTATTCAAAGTTAAAAAAGTTCGAAGTACTTAATACAAGTAACTATAATGAATATCAGAATTTTGAGTGGAAACGATATTATTTTTCTCCAAAATTGTCGTAAATTGTTTGATAATGTGTGGCAAATAAATCAGGGAACTGAAATAAATTTAAACTTACTTAAAGCCGCAGTTCACAGTGGCGCATATTTGTCAGGTGCTTTTCTTAAAAGCGAGTTAATAGGAGCCGCTTTTGCATTTCCTGCAGTAAATAATGGACTATATCTGCACTCACACATGACAGCTGTAATGGATCAGTATCGAGACCAAGGTGTTGGTTATGCGTTAAAAATGGATCAGTGGAAATGGGCCAAAAGAAACAACTACTCCAGTATTTCTTGGACCTTTGACCCATTGGTAAGACGAAATGCAAAATTCAACTTGGTAAAGCTAGGAGTTGATATCTCTGCCTACTATCCCAATTTTTATGGAGAGATGCCAGATGTGTTAAATGCAGGAGATGAATCAGATCGATTGATGGTTTCATGGAGTACAGATATAGGTGCACCAAAGGCAAGGCAATTGATTACTCACCCAAAACCAGATGATATTTTGATTGAAATTCCAGAGGATATTGTTGCGATTAGGTCTAAGGATCAAAGTGAGAGCATGAAATGGCGCAGGCAGGTAAGGGAGCAATTCCTAGCTGCTTTTGAGAAGAATGGGAAAGTAGTTGGTTTTTCAACAAATAATGAATATGTTGTGCGGATATGAGAATCAAAGAGACAGAGTTAAGAATTATTCAACTACCGCTAGTGCGGCCATTTAGAACCTCATTTGGCACTCAAACCTCACGCCAGGTTTTAATGGCGAAGGTGGTAAATGAGAATGGCACAACTGGATGGGCTGAGTGTGTGGCAATGTCTGAACCACTTTACTCACCTGAATACACATATGCCTGTATTGATCTAATAAAGAGATTTTTACTTCCTGCATTAAAAAAGGTTGGGGAATTTAAAGCTGAAGAGGTTGCCACAATTTTAAAACCCTTCCTAGGCGGGCAGATGGCAAAAGCCTCCCTTGAAACGGCCATTTTGGATGCGCAATTAAGAGATGAGAAAAGATCACTTGCTGCATTCCTTGGCGCTACTAAAAGTAAGGTTGAATGTGGTGTATCGGTTGGAATCGCAAACAATCTAGATTCTTTAGTTGAAGAGCTTAAATCCTATGTGGACGCGGGATATAGAAGAATTAAGTTAAAGATTGAACCAGGTTGGGATATACAAGCAGTTAAAACTATTAGAGAGATTTGGCCAGAAATTCCATTGCAAGTAGATGCAAACCAGGCTTATTCAAGAGGTGATGGCAAACACCTAGCGCAGTTGGATGAATTCAATTTGTTGTTAATTGAGCAACCATTAGATGAGCATGACATTTTGGGACACGCACTTCTTGCTAAAGAGGTTAAAACACCAATCTGCCTTGATGAATCAATTATCTCTTTGCAATCTGCCCAAGATGCATTAGCGCTAAAAGCTACAACTGTGATCAATATAAAGCCTGGCAGGGTTGGTGGTTATTTAGAGTCGGTGAGGATTCATGATTTGTGTGTAAAAAATAAGATTCCAGTTTGGTGTGGTGGAATGTTAGAAACCGGCATTGGCAGAGCTGCCAATTTGGCTCTTGCCGCTTTACCTGGTTTCACATTGCCAGGTGATACATCAGCCTCTGCACGGTACTTTGAGCAGGATATAACAACACCATTCGTATTGGATGATGGTTATTTAACTGTGCCAACAGGGGATGGTATAGGGGTGACTCCAGATATGGAGTTTTTAGATTCAATTACTATCTTTAGTGAAGTAATTAAGTAATTTGGATACCAAGCAGGTTTTAGCTCAGCCATATGTAAAAAGATTATTTGTTGCTCGTTTTATCTCTAACTTTGGTAAT
>Ga0194123_10002734_pt1 | contig 22380 bp, 27 predicted proteins | sample TA2MahsurfametaG_5_FD_155479 | JGI IMG/M metagenome (GOLD analysis project Ga0194123, IMG submission 155479) | Freshwater microbial communities from Lake Tanganyika, Tanzania - TA2015023 Mahale A surface | ecosystem: Environmental > Aquatic > Freshwater > Lake | place: Tanzania: Lake Tanganyika... | reverse complement strand
TTCCGATAGAAACCGTATCCGCTTGTCGGAGGTGCGGTACGGCTTCATCTTGACGGGCGAGCTCGCCAGCCACTTCCACTCGATCGATCTGTTAAAGAGCGCTCTGATGAATTTCAGATAGTGGTTCGCATTCGACGCCGTCGTCTCCTGCTTCTTCAGTTCCACCACGTGACGCACCTCGTCATCGGTGATGGTCGCGAAGATGCGCCTGCGAAAGTGCGGGTGCAGCCACCGAATCATCGACTCATCGCGGTCCAGTGACCGCTTGTCTGTCCGCTCGCGAAGCCACCTCTCGACGGCGTCGTCCCACGTTCCTAGCTTCTCCCGCCCCTCTGTGAGCTGGTGTTGCCGAAGATCGTGGTACGACTTCGCTTTTTCTCGGTCCGAGGTCCTCGTTGATTCGCGGACTCGGTTGCCGTCTGGATCGCGAAACTCGATCCAGTAGACGCTGCCTCTCAGGTACATGCTCATGTTCACTCTCCTAGAGGTGAGCAGCGCCTGCGTACCCGGAATGAAGTTACGTCTCCCGTTACACCTTAAGGGTGATACCAATGAGTAAACCAATATTGCTGATTCTGAAGGCGTGTGAGTTTGCTGCCGACAAACACCGAAACCAACGGCGCAAGGATCACGCGCGAACACCGTACATCAACCGCCCGCTTACTGTGGCACGCGTGCTTGCCGAGGAGGGTGGCGTAAAAGACGCGGAGATCCTTGCTGCGGCGATTTTGCACGACACCCTTGAAGACCACAGACCACGAACAAAGAGCTTCAGCGCGAGTTTGGAGTGCATATAGCGAGACTCGTTACCGAGGTGACCGATGATAAGTCGCTCCCGAAGCAGCTCCGCAAGCAGCTGCAGATCGATCACGCGCCGTACATAAGTCGAAGCGCGGCACTCATTAAGGTTGCTGACAAGATCTGTAACTTGCGGGATCTTGGGCAGTCACCGCCAATACACTGGACGGTAGAACGCAAAGGTAAGTACATCGAGTGCGCTCGGGATGTCGCTCGCGCATTACCGATATCACGGCATCGAATGCGTCGTGTGTTCGAGGACGAGTATGCGAGTGCCAATGATAAATAGGTTATACTTTTATGGTGTAACCTTTTTTATTTTATGAAACCAAAAGAAATATTACAAAAATGGGTTGAAGCATTCAACCGCTACGATTATGAAGGATTAGGTGAATTGTACGCTGAAAACTGTATCAATCATCAAACACCTAATGGAATAACAGAAGGTCGAGATAACATCAAAAATATGTTCAAAGATGAATTTGAAAAATTTGAGATGGTATGTATAGTGGAAAACATATTTGAGGATGGGAATGTTGGGGTGTTAGAGTGGAAAGACCCTAAAGGTCTTCGTGGATGTGGATTTTTTTGGATTGAAAATGATAAGATTATTTACCAAAGGGGCTACTGGGATAAACTATCCTTTATGGAACAGCAAGCAAAGTAGTTAATTAGACATTCTGCAATTTGACACGAAGTTCAACTTTTTATTCGCCTAACCGTCACATACTCAATCATTGTTTTATAGCAGTATCTTTCGTCTGTAAGGGGAGTATCCAAATACAAAAAAATTTGATCGCAGTATTGATCGCGTTTTTTTATAATTACACGGTGGTGCAAGGCTATAAAACTGGCGGACGAAAGGCTGGTAAACTTAACCGACGGACGCAGGAGGTGAGGGAACAGCTCGCCGCGCTAGGGTGGGATCCTATTGAGGGCACGGCTCGCTCTCGATTTAGCGAACGCCACAGAGCTTCGAGCGCGCATGTATTCAGAGCTCGCACAGTGCGTTGCACCGAAGCGGAAGTCGGTGGACTTGTCCTCAACCTCGAGTAATCGAGAGGTCATATTCAACATTGGTATTTAGCGCGATCAATCCACCCTTCGTGAGTTAGGCAGCTCTGAAGTAGTTCACAAGTAGATGCATACAAGGAATCTCAAATGAGAAAAACATATGTCGTGCTTCGTGATCGTGAGTGTTCAACGATGGTGTCTACGTGGGATGAGTTGCTTTGCGTCGGGTTCGGGTCGGTAAAGTCATTTAAGCTTTATCTTGGAAATTTCGAGGTTCTTGGGGAAAGCGCCGAGTGTTACGACGAGGAGGCGGACGAGTATGTGCTGCCAGACCACATCAACGGCACTCCGGTTAAGGGATTCAAGGACGATGCGGTCATCGGATACAAGGTAGAGAACGCGAGCCACCGCCCCGAAGATGAGTTTGAGTTTGCGGTTCCGTCAGAGTGCGAAGGCTGGCTGGCGGAGAATAAATGGCTGGATGATGGTTTACTCGCCGATTTGGGAGGGGCGATCGATGAGCTGGGTAAGCCGATAACCGGTATCGACAAACCGACCCCGTCGACGTCAAGGTTCTAGCGTCCAACATACATAGCCGAGAACCGCTCTTGGGCGACGTTGTAGCCCCTGTCCGGCGAATTTAGCGATTGCGGTGAGTTTCACTAGCGGTCCCCGGTTTCAGGCGGTCCGCGCAAGCTCTCGGTGAAAATCCTTCGCGCTTCAAATCCGGGTTTCGTTACGCTGAACTTCCCGTATTTAGACACCTGTACGCGCGCGCGTCACGATCTCGATACTTGTTCAAATTTGAACGATAGAGTAGTCTCCCTGTCGACTGCCCCCATTTACGGCACATGGCGCTGGGTGGGGCGGTAGCGTGTTCGAACAAAATTGAACAATAGAGCGAAAATTCAAGAAGAGGCGCGATTCCAGATCCTGCGCCTGTTGCACGATAATCCGAGCTTCAGCCAACGCGAACTCAGCGAGCGCGTCGGAGTGAGTTTGGGTGCGGTTAACTATTGCCTTAAAGCGCTCATCGAGCGAGGGCTGGTCAAGGCGGGTAACTTCTCAGCGAGCGAAAATAAGCTCGGCTACGCCTACCTGCTTACGCCCTCCGGTATCGCGGAGAAGGTGCAGCTCACGGGTCGCTTTCTCGCGCGTAAGCAAGCCGAGTACGACGCCCTACGCATGGAAATCGAAACGCTGTCGCGAGAGGTGGTGAAGTGATTATCAGCCCCAACGCCAAACGAGATTATGTCGTACTGTATCCTCCATTGGCGTCGCAGGTGCCGGGAGAAGTGGTTCCGCTTTTTCGGACAGGAGGATAGAGGGAGTGACTGGCCTGCTATGTAGGGCGAAGATATCGCCCATGACGAGGAGAGCAGCGCATTAGACGACCGAGACGGAACCACGGTGCCGAATTCAGGCACGGGTGGCGTTAGAGGCTTTGCGGGGTGAGCAGACCCTCGCGGAGCTCGCCCAGAAGTACGATGTCCACGCGACGCAGATCACCGCCTGGAAGGGCGAACTCTTGCAGGGCGCCGATGGAGTCTTTGAGGACGGACGAGCGAAAGGCGAGCAGAAGGTGGATCTCGATCGACTGCACGCCAAAATCTGCTAACTCACTTTGGAAAACGATTTTTTAGAAACTGCGCTCACCAAAGCGAGCTTGCTGAGCGCAAGAAAATGATCGACCCGAACCACAAGCTGTCTATTACGCGACTAACGAAGGTGTTGGGAATGTCCCGATCGACAGGGTATTACTGCCCCAAGGGGCCGTCGGAGGCTCATATCGCGTGGATGGCGCTGATTAACCGACTGCATGTCGATTATCCGTTTGCGGGGGCTCGGATGCTCCGCGATCTGTTGCGATAGAGGGGCTACGTCGGTTTCAGACGACGACGGATACGGCGTTTGATGCGAGTGATGGGGATCGAGGCCGTTTACCGAAAAGAAAACACCAGTCAGCCGCATCCCGCGCACCCGGTGTATCCGTATCTGCTGCGGAATAGGATCATTGACCGACCGAATCAGGTGTGGACGATGGACATCACGTGCCTGCCGATGCGCCGAGGGTTCTTGTATCTCGTTACGGTCTAATGGACTGGCACAGTCGCGAGATCCTCAGCGGGAAGCTCTCGAATACGATGCATGCGGAGTTCTGCGTCAGCGCCCTGCAGGAAGACATCGCCAAATTCGGCGTCCCCGAGATCATGAATACCGACCAAGGAAGTCAATTTACGAGCCTCGAGTTCATCAGCGTCCTCAAGGCACCCGGCATCGCCATCAGCATGGACGACAAGGGATGTTGGCGCGATAACGTGTTCATTGAACGATTTTGGTGAACGGTGAAATACGAAGAGGTTTATTTACGAGCCTGGGAATGCACATCAGAGAAAATCTGACCCGGTACCTTGCCTTCTACAGCCGTACCCGGCCGCACTCGGCACTGGACGGTCAGACCCCAGATTAGGTTTAATTCTAACCCACCAACCCGGCAGCCTTGGCTGCCTAAACCGCAGGACAGTCTTCATTAAATCCGATGAGAAACTGTCCGACGAAGCGGGACCACTTCTAAATCCAGGGTAACCATATCCGCAACACTAAAAAATGATGTTAATCTTTGCGCCTGAGTCCCGCGCCGTCCTTGCATTCCATCGAAAGCGAGATCGGGTTTCGAGATGACGTTCGATCGTATCGAGCGTTTACTATAATTAATTATGCCAGAATCTCGCTCGATTCGATATTATTAACATTAAAGAGTGACTGTATCTTATGAATCTCAACGAAAAAGCGATTTTAGTCACCGGCGGTACTGGATCGTTCGGTAAAGCATTTGTTAAAACTGTATTGCGTGATTACCCTGCAGTCCGGCGGCTCGTGGTCTATTCGCGAGACGAGTTGAAGCAATACGAGATGGCCCAAGGTTACCCCCCGCCAAGATACCCATCTTTAAGGTACTTCATTGGGGACATTCGTGATCAATCACGTTTAAGGCGGGCGTTGGAGGATATTGATATTGTCATTCACGCGGCTGCGCTCAAGCAGGTCCCGGCGGCGGAGTACAACCCATTTGAATGCATAAAGACTAATATTTTGGGTGCTCAAAACCTCATCGAAGCGTGCTTAGACTCGAAAGTCGAGCGCGTTATTGCACTTTCCACTGATAAGGCCGCTGCACCGATAAACCTCTACGGCGCCACCAAATTGTGTTCCGACAAACTGTTTGTCGCAGCAAATAATATTCGGGGCAAGCGCCCTCTGTCTCTCAGTGTGGTTCGTTATGGCAACGTTATGGGCAGTCGAGGATCCGTGATCCCGTATTTTAAATCTATTAGAGCGTCTGGTGTCTTCCCGATCACTGATCCAGAAATGACGCGCTTCAATATCACACTACAGCAAGGGGTTGAGATGGTTATCTGGGCTCTGAGTAATGCTTTCGGCGGCGAGATTTTTGTCCCGAAAATACCCTCCTATCGAGTAACCGATGTTGCGACTGCAGTCGGCCCAGAATGCGCGCAGACGATCATAGGTTTAAGGCCGGGCGAAAAAATTCATGAGCAGATGATTACCGAGAGCGATAGCTATTACACCGTTGACTTGGGGGATTATTACGCAATCCTACCTCAGGCGGCGGCGTACTCGATCGATGATTATTGTCACCAACGAGGAGGAAAAAGAGTTCCGAAAGGTTTCTCGTATGATAGCGGTCGAAATCCGGACTTTTTGTCTATCCAGCAGCTGCAGAGGCTAGTGTCTGAGACGATAACGCCAGACATCGGAAACGCTTGAGGCTTTACCTTTAGTGGATATTCCCTACAGTTGTCAAAACATAGAAGACGCGGATCTGCAGTCCGTCACCGCGGCTCTTAGGTCCAGTTATCTAACGCAGGGGCCCTGCATCGCTGAGTTCGAAAATCGGTTTGCTGCAATTCATGGTGTGGCTCATGCAATCGCGGTTACGAATGCAACGGCGGCGCTGCACCTTGGTTGCCTCGCGCTCGGAGCTGGTCCGGGGGCACGGGTCTGGACATCACCGAACAGTTTCGTCGCTTCCGCGAATTGCGCTCTGTATTGCGGCGCAACCATCGGGTTTGTAGATATTGATCCGATTAGCCGTAATATGAGTATTGAGTCGTTGAGGGAGCGTCTGGAGCTCGCGGAAAAGTCGGGCGAGTTGCCAGATATAGTCATCCCAGTTGATTTTTCCGGTTTGCCATGTGATTTAAAAGAGATCCGGCAACTCGCTTCGAAGTATAACTTCAAAGTCTTACAGGACGCTTCTCATGCGGTGGGTGCGAACTATCTTGGTCGGCCGGTCGGGAGTTCCTACGCGGATGCAACGGTATTCAGCTTCCATGCAGTGAAGATTGTCACGACTGGTGAGGGTGGCGTAGTTACGACTAATGATGGCCAGTTGGCAAGTCGTTTGCGATTATTGCGTTCGCATGGGATCACCCGAGAAGAGTCAGCAATGGATGTTCCGTCCCACGGCCCTTGGTTCTACCAACAGGTCGACTTGGGATTCAATTATCGTTTGACAGATTTTCAAGCTGCACTCGGCTTATCCCAACTTGGGCGACTTCATGAAATGCACTTGCAGCGTATTGCTCTCGCAGATCGCTACGATCAATTGCTGTGCGGGCTTCCGCTGAAGCTGCCGATACGGTTTTCTGATAGGGTTTCCTCTTGGCATCTCTATGCTGTCGAGATTGACTGCGCAGCGCCTTTTGAGTGCCGTAAAAAGGTTTTTTCAAAATTGCGTGAGGCGGGAATCGGCGTGAATGTGCATTATATCCCGGTTCACACCCAGCCCTTCTTTCGAAGACTTGGATTTAGGTCGGGAGAATTCCCGGCATCGGAGGCTTACTATCAGGGCGCTTTAAGTCTTCCACTTTTTCCGAGCTTGACCCTGGAGCAGCAAGATTATGTCGTTTCAGCGCTTGAAGGATTATTAAGTTACTACTGCTATTAAATTATTAATGGTTTTAATTTTTTTTAATTTATTTTTAAAAAATACACGTTATTTTATATAATTTTTCGAGGTGTTTAGCTCTGCTGCGTTCGCAATGATATTATCAAAACTCTCATTAGGAACGGCTCAATTCGGCGCGGTCTACGGCGTCACAAATGATATTGGACGAGTTTCGAATGAAGAGATTGTACAGATCGTCAGGTACGCTCAGTCAAATGGAATTAGCTCAATCGACACGGCTGTCGCATACGGCGACGCTGAGGAGCGCCTAGGGCTGCTCGACTTATCGGGATTCTCTGTAATCACAAAGGTCCCTGCCTATGACGGATCCGTCCCCGCCCGAACGTGGCTTATGGGACATGTTAACGCTTCTATCAGTCGAATGCGTGTCCGCCCGTCATCGGTTCTCTTGCATCATCCGGCGGATTTGCTTGGGCCTTATGGGCCAGAGTTATCGAGAGCGCTGCATGATGCATTGGACTCCGGATTTATTGGGGGGATTGGCGTATCGGTTTACGAGCCGGGCGAGCTCGCGGCTCTCAATCGAGTGGTAAAGTGTACTGATATCCAGCTGCCGTTCAGCGTAATTGATCGTCGTATGCTGTCATGCGATTTTTTAGAGCATCTTGTTAATGAAGGTGTGAGAATTCATGCGCGCTCAGCGTTTCTTCAGGGACTTCTATTACAGAGGCCGGAAAGTTTGCCCGTCTTTTTCTCCCGATGGCGACCTCTATGGGTGCGTTGGTGGGGTTGGCTTGAAGAGAATGATATTGATCCGGTTGCGGCATGTTTGAGCTTTTCTCTTAATACGCCCTTGATATTTCGAGTGGTAGTAGGGGTGTTGAGTGTTGAGCAGCTGAAGTATATCTCCGAAGTTTTATCGTATGCGCCAATTGAAGTCCCCGACTGGATGGCCGTCGGAGAGTTAGATTTAATTGACCCGTCGCGCTGGAGGCTCGTTTCGTGATTCGCCTCGGGATTATTGGCATAAGCGAGGGTAATGGTCATCCGTATTCCTGGTCGGCGATATGCAACGGGTATAATGCCAGTGTCATGCAAAGCTGCCCCTTCCCCGCGATTCCACAGTATCTAGCTGAACGACGTTTCCCAGAAGATCAATTACCCAACGCAAGGGTGACGCATATTTGGACTCAGGATGACGCTCTCTCTAGCCATATAGCCTCTTCGTCCCTTATTCCGCATACAGTTAATCAACTAAACGATTTGATTGGGAGGGTGGATGCGATCCTATTAGCTCGCGATGACGCAAGACAGCACTGTCAGATGGCCGTCCCGTTTCTTCGAGCAGGACTTCCAGTATATGTTGACAAGCCCGCAGCGTTGTCAGTGACTGATTTAGATGAAATGTACCTAGCGGCACGATCTGATGACCTTCTGTTTTCCTGCTCCGCTCTTCGTTACTCGTCGAGCCTTCGTCTTGATCCGGTAACGCGGACACAAATCGGAACTGTCCGACATATAGAGTGCGTAGTGCCTAAATACTGGGACACATATGCTGTGCATCTTCTTGATCCGATTTTTTCAGAATTGAATTTGTATGAGTCTGAGAGCACGGTAAGAGTTCTGGAAGGCAATCCCCAAGTGACTCATATCACCTTTCCAAAGCTTACCGTTACTCTCACTTGCCTCGGGCATCTGCCAGGAGAGTTGAAGTTCAGATACTACGGTGAGAGGGGATTTGTAGATCGATACTTTACGGATACGTTCGAGTCGTTCCGCTCGGCATTATCGGCCTTCGTGGACGGCGTGGAGCGAGGCGTCACGCATACTCCGCGAAATCAACTCACGAGTATCGTGAGGATTCTTGAGAGGGGGGCTCGATGAGTTCTGAAGCGACGATACTAATTACTGGAGGAACCGGAAAGCTTGGGCGACTCTTTCTGCGCGGTTTCTCCAAGCTAGGCTCCAAAGTATTTTTTACCACTCGTGATACCGAACGCTCCGCTTTGTTGTGTGCTGAATGTCTAGAACTGGGCGCGACGAGAGTGCAGGCGTTAAAGGCAGACTTTAGTAGCGAGGCTGGTGTCAGTGCCCTTTTAGATCAATTGAGGGCCTTCAATATTCAGCCGTCAGTGTTAATCAATAACGCACGATCGATAGATGCCTTACGCGTGAATGGAGATGGTCTTATTCCTTCGCAGAACTGGCATGAAGAGTTTCAGATCGGCATAGTGGCGGCTTACCAGCTTGCAATGGCTTGCTCGCGATTCAAGGTTCCGCCATGTAGCGTTATCAATGTTTCCTCGATGTACGGTGTTACGGCTGCGAATCGTCTTTTGTACGATCAACCTGACTTAGAGTCGGCTATTAACTACGGTGTGGTGAAGTCCGGATTAATCCATCTAACAAAGGAACTTGCTGTGAGGTTGGCGCCGCGGATCCGCGTCAATGCTGTTTCCTTCGGCGGAGTTCGAGGGCGGGTGACTAGTGATTTTGAGCAACGGTATTCACGGTTATGTCCTGCTGGCGGAATGCTTACCGATGACGACGTTTTCGGGCCGATTGAGTTTCTCTCGGGGTCTGCATCCTCCGGAATGACCGGACATAATCTGGTCGTTGACGGGGGATGGACTGTATGGTGAAGAAAAATAGGTTGGCGGTCATTCCGGCACGAGGGGGGTCGAAGCGGCTGCCCCGAAAGAACATCATGCTTTTTCACGGAATTCCGATGATTGCGTGGACCATTAAGGCTGCGCTTGGAAGTGGGTTGTTTGATCGAGTTCTGGTCTCTACCGACGACGAGGAGATAGCTGAGGTTGCGGTGCGATATGGAGCGACCGTGCCCTTTCTTCGAGTTGGGTTTGCAGATGATCAGTCGCCAGTAAGTCTTGCGACAGTTTCCGCTCTTGAGCAACTCGAGAGCGAGTTGGGTGAATCTTATTTGGTTGTAGCTCAGTTGATGGCGAATTGTCCGATTCGCTCCGAGGCTGATATCCACACCGGGTTGGCACATTTCGAGGGTAGTGGAGCTAAATCTCAGATCAGTTGCTTTAGATTCGGCTGGATGAATCCTTGGTGGGCATGTAGGTTAGATGGCGCCAGGAAACCGGACATGTTGTTTCCAGAGGCTTTTGCCGCACGCTCGCAGGATTTGCCTAAGCTTTTTTGTCCCACTGGCGCGATGTGGGTCGCGCAGAGTTCCGTGATCAAAGAGTCTCGCACCTTCCATGTTCCCGAAAGGACTTTTTTTGAGATGTCATGGGAGTCGGCTGTCGACATTGATGATATCGATGATTTTAAAATGGCCGAAGCGGTTTTTCTTTTGCGGCGTGATCGAGGGTGACTTTAGATATTACTTTTCGGGTTGACGCGTCTACCTCCCTTGGTTTCGGACACCTCTCGCGGTGCTTGGTCTTGGCCGATGCGTTCGGCAGGCTTGGAGCGACATGCGTTTTTTTAACTCGGCCGCGAGACGGTTCTTTTCTTTCGGAAATTGAACGCAAAGGGCACAAGGTAGTGCTCTTGCCACAACGTGCGGACGACAGATCGTTTTTCGGAGTAACCGAAGAGCAAGAGGTCGAGGACGTTTTGGAGACGTTGGAGACCTTGTGTCGAGTTCCAGACTGGCTTGTCGTTGACCACTATGGGGCAACGGAAATGTGGCATCGTGCGCTCAGACGGAATTGTAACCGGCTAATGGTGATAGATGATTTAGCAGATAGAGCTATCGATGCCGACTTGATTCTCAATCAAAATCTATATGCCAACCCCTCCGATTATAAGGATCTAACGAAAGGAGCTCACCTTCTAGCGGGTGCGGCGTACTCGCTTCTTCGCCCTGAATTTAAATTGACGAGGCCGAAGGCACTAGCGAGAAGACGTTCCCCGGGTCGCCGAGTGTTAGTATCGCTTGGTGGAGGTGATCCCTCAGGGTTGACTGTGCCGATAGTGTCCGCCCTGACCGACGAGACTCCTCTAAACGCCACATCGCTTTGCATTGTATTAGGGTTAGCTGCTGCGGCCAGCATGCCGGATGTGGAAAAGCTCCTTAAAGGGTTTCCTGGGGATCATCAGGTTGTGCTCAACGCACAAAATATGGCTGAGTTGATGGCGGAGTCCGATTTGTGTATCGGAGCTGCCGGAAGTAGCGCTTGGGAGCGCTGTTGCCTTGGCTTACCGTCGCTGACCTTCGTTCTCGCGGAAAACCAATTTCCAGCAGCCCGCGCACTTTCCAAGATAGGCGCGTCAATTGAGATGAACTCAAACGCCGTGCCGATGCTCAAATTGCTAGTTGATGAGTTGCTCCTCGATCCCGCGCGACTACGAGATATGGCCAAGCGCGCTGCTGGCGTTACGGACGGATGTGGCGTCGATCGAGTGATACAGTCAATGCTGGATTTTTAGGGGAATCATTATGCAGGACGATTTTATTCGTCTTCGTCCATTAATTGACGCCGATCTCGATGAAGAATATGTGACTTGGTACCGTAATGACGACGGACATCTTGACTATTTCACGGGGAGCAGGCGGAAGTTCACTGCCGAAGCTTTGGCCTCGGATGTGATCGAGGGGCGGCAATCCGGTCGCTGGTTTTACTACTTGATCGAAACACTCTCCGGAATCCGTATCGGCAATTTAAAGATCGGGCCAATAGATCTGACTCACCAAACTTCTGATTTAGTATCTCTAATAGGTAACCGAAACTATATCGGTAAAGGACTTGGCGCGAGAGCGGTTGCCCTCGGCAATCGAGTGGCGTTCGAACAGCATGGCATTCGCCGGCTCCATGGCGGGATGTACGCTTCCAACGTGCCGTCGATTCGCGCGTACACGAAGGCGGGCTGGTTCATCGAGGCGACGATGCGGGGCTTCTATCTGGTAGACGGCGCGCCGATGGATCGCGTGTGCGTGGCGTGTCTCAATCCAGCGTTCTTCCCAGAGTCGCAGGTGTCGGCATGATTCCCGAGATACAGATCGCGGGTCGGCGCATCGGGCCGACGCACCGGCCGTTTGTCATCGCCGAGATGTCGGCCAATCACAACGGATCGCTCGAGACTGCGCTGCGCCTTGTCGAGGAGGCCAGCCGTACGGGCGCCGACGCCATCAAGTTGCAGACCTACACGCCCGACACTCTCACGCTGCCCCACGATGGCCCCGAGTTCCAGATCCACGGCGGCCTGTGGGATGGCCAGACGCTGTATCACCTGTACGAACAGGCGCAGATGCCGTGGGAGTGGCACGCACCGCTGTTTGCGCGCGCGCGCGCACTCGGATTGATCGCGTTCAGTTCGCCGTTTGACATGACGGCCATAGACCTGCTCCAGGCTCTCGATGCGCCGGCCTACAAGATTGCCTCGTTCGAAGCGGTGGATCTGCCGCTCATCCGCTACGCGGCGCGTACGGGCAAGCCACTGATCATCTCGACGGGCTTGGCCGACGCTGAGGAAATTCAGGAGGCGGTGGACGCTGCGCGCGGCGCCGGTTGCAGCGACTTGGCGATCCTGCACTGCGTCAGCGGCTATCCGGCCCCGGCGGCCGACTATCACCTGCGGACCATGACCGACATGATGGCGCGGTTCGGGCTGGTCACCGGCCTGTCCGATCACACGCTCGACAATACAACAGCGATCACCAGCGTCGCGTTGGGTGGCGCGATCATCGAAAAACACTTCACGCTGGACCGGCGCGGCGGTGGGCCTGACGACAGCTTCTCGCTAGAGCCGGCGGACCTGGCGGCGTTGTGTCGCGACGCCGCGACGGCGTGGCAGGCGCTTGGCCGTGTGGAGTACGGCCTCAAGTCGAGCGAACGCGGCAACGCGCAGTTCCGGCGCTCGCTCTACTTCGTGCGCGACCTGATGGCCGGCACGACCGTTACCGAGGCCGACATCCGATCGGTGCGTCCGGGGTTTGGCCTGCCCCCGAAGTATTTGGACCTGGTCATTGGGCGCCGCGTTACGGTGGACGTCGCGCGGTTCACGGCCGTGCGCTGGGACATGCTGGACGGCCCCCATCCGGCATGACGACGTATCGCGTCATGCTCGTGGGCTTGGGGCAGATCGGCTGCGGGTACGACGTCGATCTCCCCGTCGACACGCACGTGATGACTCACGCGCGGGCATCCGAACTGCACCCCGGCCTGACACTGGTGGCGGCTGTGGATCCGTCGGCCGAGGCGCGTGCGCGGTTCGCGCACCACTATGCCGCCCCGGTGTTTGCGAGTCTGGCAGAGGCGGCGTCGGTCGGGTCGATCGATGTGCTCATCCTGGCGGCCCCGACGGCGCTGCATCCGCGACTGCTGGCGGAAGGGCTGGCGGTGTGCACCCCGCGCCTGATCCTCTGCGAGAAACCCCTGGCCACGTCGATGTCAGAGGCGCGGGTGATGGTCGACGCCTGTGTGGCTCGGGGGATCGCGGTGTATGTCAACTACATGCGGTGCGTCGAACCCGGTGCACTCGAGATGGAGCGTCGGCTTCAGACGCATCAGTGGGCGCCGCCGTACGCCGCAGTCGTGTGGTACACCAAGGGCCTGCGGCACAACGCCTCGCACTTCTGGACGCTGGCGGAACGCTGGTTCGGCCCCACGAAGCAAGCTCGTGTGACGTCGCGCGACGGCGCCTGGGAGGATGGCGACGCGCGCGTTGCCGTTCGCGCGGTCCATGCCGAAGCCGTGGTCCACTACCTGCCGGTGCCGGACGGACCGCTGTCGCATCATGGTGTGGAGATTCTCGCAGGGAACGGGAGGGCGCGGTACGATCACGGGGGCCGCGTGATTACCTGGGAGCCCCGCGTCGTGGGAGTGCCGCCAACCATCCTCGGGCGCGAGTTCGTCAGTCTCCCCACCGATTTTGATCGTTTCCAGTGGTATGTCGCCGACGCGCTGGTCGCGGCGCTCGACGGCCGACCACAGGCGCTGTGTACCGGGGCCGAGGCCCTGGCTGGTCTGTCTCGTCTCTCGCCGTTACTGGAGTCCTGAATATGGCTGTTGCATCGACGTCGTTGGCATTGCATGGGGGAGCGCGCACGATTCCGACCCCGTTTCCGCACTACAACCCGCTGGGACCCGAGGAAGTGGCCGCGGCCACGGCCGTGATCCAGAGCGGCGTGTTGTCGCAGTACATCGGCGCCTGGTGCCCGGATTTTCTGGGGGGACCCAAGGTCCGCGAGTTCGAACAGGCGGTGTGCGACCGGTTCGGCGTCTCGCACGCGATCACCGTTAACTCTTGGACGTCGGGCCTGATTGCCGCCATTGGCGCACTCGACATCGAGCCAGGCGACGAGATCATCGTGAGTCCGTGGACGATGTGTGCCAGCGCAACGGCGATTTTGCACTGGAATGCGATCCCGGTGTTTGCCGACATCGAGCGCGAGACCTTCTGCCTCGATCCGGCTTCGATCGAAGCGAACATCACGCCGCATACCCGGGCGATCCTGGCGCCCGATATTTTCGGCCACCCGGCCGACATGGACGCGATCATGGCGATCGCAGAGCGCCATGGTCTGCAGGTCATCAGCGACACCGCGCAGGCACCTGGCTCGTTATATCGGGGCAAGCCGTCGGGCACCTTAGCGCATATCGGTGGGTACAGCCTCAATTATCACAAGCACATTCACACCGGAGAGGGCGGGATTCTGGTCACCAACGACGCGCGGCTGGCAGAGCGTATGCAGCTCATCCGCAATCATGCGGAGGCGGTCGTGCAGGACAAGGGCGTCACCGACCTGCGGAACATGATTGGGCACAATTTCCGCCTCGGGGAGATCGAGTGCGCGATGGGCATCGAGCAGCTCAAGAAGCTCGACCGGGCGATCGCAAGCCGACAGAGAGCCGCCAACCGACTAGCTGCGGGCCTGGCACCGCTCGAGGGACTGCGGCCGCCAGTTGTCAAACCCGACTGTACTCACGTGTACTACTTCTTCCCGATGATCCTCGACGCGGCAGTGACCGGCGTGCCGCGCGCGCGGCTGCACGAGGCGCTGCTGGCCGAAGGCATCACCGGCCTGGGCGCGCGCTACCAGAACGTGCACCTGCTGCCGATGTATCAGCAGAAGATCGGGTACGGCTCTAAGGGATTCCCGTGGGTGCCGGGCATCGTCCATCGTGACGTCGATTACCGCAAGGGCATCTGTCCGGTGGCTGAGGAACTGCAGGACCGCTCCTACATGGGGCTGTTCATGTGCATGAGCGACTACACCGATGCTCAGATTGACCTGGTGATCGAGGCGTTTCACAAGGTGTGGCAGCACAGGGACGCGCTGCGATGATTGCGCAGCTCTCGGACGAGTACTACGTTCGCGCCCTTGAGGAGCGTGACTTGCAGGGACCCTACCCTGCCTGGTTCCAGGACCAGGAGGTCTGCCGATTCAACAGTCACGGCAAGTTCCTCAAGACCGAGCAGTACTTTCGAGACTTCCTCAAGGCGCTCGACCGGGAGGATCGGGTGGTGTGGGCGATGTGCCACCGGACCGACGGACACATCGGCAATATCAGCCTGCAAGGACTGTCGTTCATCAATCGTTCGGCTGACTTCGCGATTCTGCTGGGCGATCGCCGGCACTGGGGCAGGGGTGTGGCGACGCTGGCGGGTCGTGCGCTTCTGACGCACGGCTTCTCGCGGCTCAACTTGTACCGTGTAGGTTGCGGTACGGCAGCGACGAACCTCGGCATGCAGAAACTTGCGCGCGCGCTCGGGATGCAGGAGGAAGGACGCCGGCGATCCGCACTGTTTCTTGAAGGGGCTTGGGTTGATGTGCTTGAGTATGGCGTACTGCGCGACGAATTTGAGATGGGGGCCGGAAGGTGATTGCCGTCGCCTGCCACGATGCGGGCGGCGCCGAACTGGTGAGTAGTCTCGTCGGGCGGCAGCGCATCCCGGTGCGCGCGGCCCTCGGGGGGCCCGCCCTGCGGGTCTTCGCACGGAAATTGCCCGGGGTGGTTCCACTTGCGCTCGACGAGGCACTGGTTGGTGCGTCGCGGCTGATCTGCGGCACCAGCTGGCCCGCGACCCTCGAATGTGACGCGATTGCGGCCGCTCGGCGCGCGGGTATTCCGTCGGTGGCGATGCTGGATCACTGGGTCAACTACCGACGACGATTCGAACGCGATGGGGTCTTTCACTTTCCCGATGCGATTTGGGTTGGGGATGACGCCGCCGAGTCTCTGGCGCGCTGCGAACTACCCGAGGTGTCGATTCTTCGTATCGAGAATCCGTATCGCCTCGATATCATCGAGGAGGTGGCGGCCATGGCTGGACCACCGCACGACGGAGTAACGATTCTGTACGTCACCGAGCCGACTGCTGAGGCTGCGCAGAGACTGCATGGGGATCCGCGGTATTTTGGCTACACCGAGGACGAAGCGCTCCGCGGATTCCTGGAGTGGGCGGTGACCTGGCCTGACGTACAATCCATCGTCATCCGGGCTCATCCGTCTGAGCCACCCGACAAGTACGCGTGGGCGTGTCTGGATCCCCGGGTGCGTTTTGACGCGACGAGTCCGCTCGTGTCGCAGCTGGCGAGGGCTGATGTCGTTGTGGGCTGCAACAGCATGGCGATGGTCGTGGCGACTTGGGTTGGCAAACGTGTGGTCTGCGCGATCCCCGAGGGTGGGCGAGGCTTCGCCTTGCCTAGTGCGGGGATGGAGTTCATGAGCGTGATCGACCGGCCGATCGCCGAGAGGGAATCTGCATGAAATACTGCACCACGTGTGTCCAGCCAGATACACGACCCAATGCCCGATTCAGCGAGTCAGGCCAGTGCCCTGCCTGTTCGTATTTTGAGCAGTTGGCACTGGTGGACTGGCAGGAGCGCTACGAGATCCTGATGGATCTGCTGGCGCGATATCCGAAGCAGACTGACCGGCACTTCGATTGCCTGGTGGGTGTCAGTGGCGGCAAGGACAGCACACGGCAAGCCCTGTACGTCCGCGACAAGCTCGGCCTGCGTCCGCTGCTGGTGTGCCTGTCGTATCCGCCGCAGCAGGTGACGCCGCGCGGCGTGGACAACATCTCCAACCTGATCGAGGCTGGGTTCGACATGGTGCTGTCCGGTCCGGCGCCCGAGACGTGGCGACGACTGATGCGGCTCTCGTTCGATCGGTTCACCAACTGGGCACGGTCGACCGAACTGGCGTTGTTCACATCAGTACCGCAGATCGCGATTCGATACCGGGTCCCGTTGATTCTGTGGGGCGAGAACCCGGGCCTTCAGGTTGGCGACATGGGTACATTAGGGAAGGCGGGTTACGACGGCAACAACATCCGGTTCGGCAATACCCTGGGCGGTGGTCAGTCGAACTGGATGCTTGAGGCAGGAGTCTCCCCCGGCAACTTGCTGCCGTATCGCTATCCGACCGCCGACGAGTTCGACGCGGCGCAGCTGCAGATCGTCTATCTGGGCTGGTTCCTTGGCGACTGGTCGCTGATCAACAACGCCGCCTACTCGTGTGCCTACGGACTTGAGAAACGTTCCGATGACGTGGCCCACACCGGTGATCTGCTCGGGATCAGCTCGTTGGACGAGGACTGGGTGACGCTTAATCAGATGATCAAGTACTACAAGTTCGGATTTGGCAAAGTCTCAGAGTATGTCAACGAGGAACTTCGACTCGGGCGCATGGATCGCGCCACGGCGATCCGTCTGGTCGAGGACTACGACGGGGCGTGCGCCGACGCGTATATCGACAGCTTCTGCGAGTTCATCGGCATCACCGTGGACGCCTTCTGGGATCGCGTGCGTGCTTCGTGCAACCGCGAGTTGTTCGACGTGCACACCGATGGCCGGATTACGCGGAAGTTTCGCGTGGGAGTGGGCTTGTGACGCGCACGACAATCGGCATTGTGGATTACGGCATCGGCAATCACGCGTCGGTGCGGCACACCCTGCACGACCTCGGGTATCGCTGCCGAGTCTCGGCCGAGGCAGCCGCCCTGGAGGCCTGCGACTTGCTGCTACTGCCGGGCGTGGGCGCGTTTCCTCCCGCGATGCGCGCGTTGCGCACGCGCGGCCTCGATCGCTTCGTCATCGACTGGGTCGGCGGCGGTCGGGCCCTCATCGGAATTTGCCTGGGCATGCAACTGCTCGCCCAGTCGTCCGACGAAGGGGTGATGACGCCCGGGCTCGGGGTGTTGCCTGGAGACGTCGCGGCGCTGGGGAGCGGGCGGTGGCACATTGGCTGGAACAGCCTCGACCGTCCCGCCACGCCCGATGACGATCCGCTGTTTCGCGCCTCGTACGGGCACACGTTTTACTTCAACCATTCGTTCGTCTATCGAGGGCCGCAGGAGTTCGTGGCGGCCGTGACCAGACTTGGCGATAATCGTTTCGCGTCGGCGGTGCGCCGCGGCTCGGTGGTGGGAATGCAGTTTCACCCCGAAAAGAGCCAGGCGAGCGGCCGGGTCCTGCTGCGCACCCTGCTGGAAGGATTGAGCCGTGCTGAATAAACGCGTGGTCGGCGTGATTGCGGTCCGCGACGGGTGGGCCGTGCAGTCGTTCGGGTACCAGCGGTACCTGCCGCTCGGGCGGGCCGAGGTGCTGGCCGAAAACCTGGATCGTTGGGGGGCGGATGAAATCCTGCTCGTGTGCCTCGATCGCACGCGGCGCGGGTTGGGCCCCGACGTCGAGTTGCTGCGCCGGGTGGGGGAGCGCGGGTTGTCGACGCCGCTGACGTATGCCGGCGGCGTACGCACGGCCGACCACGCGCAGCGGGTGGTGCAGCTGGGTGCCGATCGCGTGTGTATCGACGCGGTGTTGCACGACGATCCGGCCGCGGTCGACGCGATGGCCGCGCTGGTGGGCGCGCAGGCGCTGATTGCCTCGCTGCCGGTCGCGATGGGGCCCCACGGGCTCGAGTGGCGCGACTATCGCAGCGGGCGTGCACGCCTGCTCGAGCGCGACGCGCCCGCGTGTGTGTCGAACGGCACGATTTCGGAGGCGCTGGTGGTGGATTGGCGCCATGAGGGCCATCCCGAGGCGTTTGACGAGGAGTTGGCCACGCGCTGGCCGTGGCCACACGTGCCGGTGATTGCCTTTGGCGGCGTGAGCACGGTTGGACAGACCGAGCGGCTGCTGGCGGGTCGTCACGTGGTGGCGGTCGGCGTCGGCAACTTCCTCGCGTACCGCGAACATGCCCTGCAGCAGATCAAGGCGGGGCTGTCGCTCAACATCGTCCGCGCCCCGCAGTATTCCCAGCAAGGATCGCTATGATTGCCCCGACTGCCTGTGCCCGTTGCCTGTACACGACGAGCCATCCGCTGGGGCTCGTGCTCGACGAGGAGGGCATCTGTTCGGGGTGCCGGATCCACGAGGAGAAGGACCGGCTCGACTGGCGCGAGCGGTGGGCGCGCCTTGAGACGCTGGTGCGTCCGTACCGCAGCCGCGACGCGCGCACTTACGACTGCATCGTTCCGGTGAGCGGCGCGCACGACTCGTACTTCATCGTGCACCTCGTGAAGGAGCGGCTCGGCCTCAATCCGCTGCTCGTGACGTACAACAAGTACTTCAACACCCCGCTGGGCATCCGGAACCTCGCGCACCTGCGCATCCGGTTCGACTGCGACATCCTGGTGCAGAACGTCAATCCGCAGTCGGTCAAACGCATCACGCGGACCACGTTGCGGGAGTTCGGCAGCGTGTACTGGCCATGCCTGGCCGGACAGACGGTGTTCCCCGTGCAGACCGCCGTCCGGTACGGCGTCCCGTTGATCATCTGGGGTGCGCACCAAGGCCTGGAACAGGTCGGCATGTTCTCGCACGAACATGAAGTGCAGATGAGCCGCCGCTACCGCAAGGATCACGATCTTATGCGGCACGAGGCCGACGACCTGCTGTCGATCTTCGACACGTTGACCGAAGCCGACATCTGGCAGTACCGCTACCCGTCCGACGACGCGCTGGCGGCGACCGGTGTTGTGGGCCTCTATCTGGGCAACTACGTCCGGTGGGATCCGAAGGCCCAGCACGACCAGATGGTGGCGACGCACGGCTACCAGTCGGCGCGCTTCGCGCGCACGTTCGACACGTTCGACTATGTCGACTGTTTCACGTACATGAGCGTGCACGACACGCTGAAGCTTTACAAACACGGCTTCTCGAAGGTGACCGATCACGCGTGCCGCGAGATCCGCCACGGGCGGCTCACGCGAGCCGAGGGGCTCGCGCTGGTCCGGGCGCACGAACTGGCCAAGGCTCCGTGTGTGGATCTGTTCTGCGAATGGCTCGGCGTGACGCCGTTGTCGCTGCAGTTTCTGATGGACCGCCATCGCGCGTCACACGCGTGGACCGAGACCTCGCCCGAGCGGTGGGCATTTCACGGGGCGAGCACACGCGAGCCCGGGCCCGGCACGCCGGTGGACCCGGGGTTCACCGCGACGTCGGTCCTGGACCGCCGCGAGACACCCGCCTACATCACGGTCGGCAAGGGATATCCCGAATGATGATTCCGTTCGTGTTGCTGGCCGGCGGCGCGGCCGCGGCGGCGCTGGGCAAGACGCTGATCTATGCGTCGGCGCGGGGACCGTCGGACGTCGGGCTGGTCAGTCTCGCGTTACTGGTCGTGGCGATCGGGGCGTACCCCGCGACGTTTGGCGTGCAGGACGGCCTGGCGCGTGAGGTGGTAATCCCCCCATTTCTCGGGGGTCTGAGAAGTAGATTTCATGCGGCCATGGCCAGCCGCTGTTTCGGGGTAATCCCGCCCAAGGCCATGTTTGGGCGTTGATGATTGTACGACCACATCCATCGGGTGGCGAACTCTCGGACTTTTTTTAAGGAATCAAACGCGTACTGGGCTAGCCATTCGTATCGTACCGTCCGGTTAAATCGCTCCACGTAGGCATTCTGTTGGGGCTTGCCCGGTTGAATGTATTCGATTCTGATATCTTGGTATTTAGCCCAGTCAATGATCAATGCACTCAGGTACTCGGGGCCGTTGTCACAACGTAAAATTTTGGGCTTTCCACGCCATTCAATGATCTGATTGAGGCTGCGATTCACCCGTTCAGACGGCAACGAAAAGTCCACTTCGATGCCGAGCGCTTCGCGATTGAAATCATCCAGGACATTGAACAGACGAAACGTTCTGCCATCGTTCAGCTGATCGTGCATGAAGTCCATTGACCACACCTCGTTCATTGCGTCAGGAACCGTCAGAGGCTCAGGCTTTGCTCGGGTCATGCGTTTCTTTGGCTTGATGCGTAAATTCAGCGCTAACTCGCAGTAAATCCGATACACCCTTTTATGGTTCTACGTAAAGCCTTTCACGTTACGCAAGTGCAGGAAGCACAGTCCAAAGCCCCAGCTCCGCTGGTTCTCCGCCAACCGGAGGAGCCAATCGGCGATCCGTACGTTCTCGGCGTTGAGAGAAGTGGTTCCGCTTTTTCGGACAGGAGGATAGAGGGAGTGACTGGCCTGCTATGTAGGGCGAAGATATCGCCCATGACGAGGAGAGCAGCGCATTAGACGACCGAGACGGAACCACGGTGCCGAATTCAGGCACGGGTGGCGTTAGAGGCTTTGCGGGGTGAGCAGACCCTCGCGGAGCTCGCCCAGAAGTACGATGTCCACGCGACGCAGATCACCGCCTGGAAGGGCGAACTCTTGCAGGGCGCCGATGGAGTCTTTGAGGACGGACGAGCGAAAGGCGAGCAGAAGGTGGATCTCGATCGACTGCACGCCAAAATCTGCTAACTCACTTTGGAAAACGATTTTTTAGAAACTGCGCTCACCAAAGCGAGCTTGCTGAGCGCAAGAAAATGATCGACCCGAACCACAAGCTGTCTATTACGCGACTAACGAAGGTGTTGGGAATGTCCCGATCGACAGGGTATTACTGCCCCAAGGGGCCGTCGGAGGCTCATATCGCGTGGATGGCGCTGATTAACCGACTGCATGTCGATTATCCGTTTGCGGGGGCTCGGATGCTCCGCGATCTGTTGCGATAGAGGGGCTACGTCGGTTTCAGACGACGACGGATACGGCGTTTGATGCGAGTGATGGGGATCGAGGCCGTTTACCGAAAAGAAAACACCAGTCAGCCGCATCCCGCGCACCCGGTGTATCCGTATCTGCTGCGGAATAGGATCATTGACCGACCGAATCAGGTGTGGACGATGGACATCACGTGCCTGCCGATGCGCCGAGGGTTCTTGTATCTCGTTACGGTCTAATGGACTGGCACAGTCGCGAGATCCTCAGCGGGAAGCTCTCGAATACGATGCATGCGGAGTTCTGCGTCAGCGCCCTGCAGGAAGACATCGCCAAATTCGGCGTCCCCGAGATCATGAATACCGACCAAGGAAGTCAATTTACGAGCCTCGAGTTCATCAGCGTCCTCAAGGCACCCGGCATCGCCATCAGCATGGACGACAAGGGATGTTGGCGCGATAACGTGTTCATTGAACGATTTTGGTGAACGGTGAAATACGAAGAGGTTTATTTACGAGCCTGGGAATGCACATCAGAGAAAATCTGACCCGGTACCTTGCCTTCTACAGCCGTACCCGGCCGCACTCGGCACTGGACGGTCAGACCCCAGATTAGGTTTAATTCTAACCCACCAACCCGGCAGCCTTGGCTGCCTAAACCGCAGGACAGTCTTCATTAAATCCGATGAGAAACTGTCCGACGAAGCGGGACCACTTCT
>Ga0194123_10002729_pt1 | contig 22409 bp, 24 predicted proteins | sample TA2MahsurfametaG_5_FD_155479 | JGI IMG/M metagenome (GOLD analysis project Ga0194123, IMG submission 155479) | Freshwater microbial communities from Lake Tanganyika, Tanzania - TA2015023 Mahale A surface | ecosystem: Environmental > Aquatic > Freshwater > Lake | place: Tanzania: Lake Tanganyika... | reverse complement strand
CCAAGATCCTTGATGAGTCGGCTGTCTGTTTGCATTGCTGCTGCCTCTCCAGATCACGCATGGTGCGGCAAGCCGCTCGATCAAGCCATCAGCGATCAAGCCATCAGCGACCAGACGCGACGACTTGACCCCGATCCAGCAGGGCTCTGAGCCCAGTCGAGCGGTGTGCTCACGCCAGCGAATTGGCGCGGCCAGCCTCAGGTGGCCTGCAGGCGTTCGAGGTAACTCTCGAGGCTGCCGGCGTTGATCCAGCCGGTGGCGATTGTTTTGCTGGCCGTGGTGCACACCCGCCCGCGGTGCACATGGCTCATGCCTGCTGGAAAAATCGCCAACTGGCCGCGGCGGGCTTCCACGTGGTGCTGCTGCCAGTGGAATTCGGTGCCGCCATCGACCACATCGTTGCAGTAGAGAATCCAGGCCAGCACCCGGCGGTTGGGTTCGGTGGCGTCGGTTTCCGTGCTCCAGTCGCAGTGCCAGGCCTTGAAGCCCTCACCCGGGGCGTAGTGCTGAATGTTGAACAGGGGCGGGATGAACAGGTTCTGCTCAGGGCACACCTGCAGAAACAGCGGCCGCTCCTTGAGGTACTGCTGCAGTCCGGCGCCCACCGCCCGCAGGATCGTCTGGGCCAGGGCGTGGGATTCGGGGTCGCTGCGATCGATCGCCACCAATGAGATGTCGGTGGAGATCTTCTGGGGTGTCTGCTCAGCCTCGCCGTCAGGGGCCCCAAAACTGGCGCCGGGGCGGTGCAGGTCGGCGCGTCGACCATAGAAGTCAACGATCTCATCGGCCAGCTGACACAGGCCTGGGTTGCTGTAGGTGGCGATCAGCTCCATGGCCCCCTGCCCGCTCATCCCTGGAGCTTGCCGAGCCAGAGCCCGGCCAGCTGCCATGACGACCAGAGGAACAGCGCCAGGAACAGCCAATTCAGCCAGGGTGGGCGCTGGTTGTTGTCAAAGAGCACGGGTGCTGTTGGTGGGGTTGCCGTTGGCGATTCTGGCCATGCCGTCTCCGCATCGCCTAGGGATACAGGTTGGGCACAAAGAACTGTTCGCTGCGCGGCGGCCGCTCCATGGGTTTGGCCTTGCGCCGCGGCGGCAGCTTGATTGCCGCTGGCGTCATGTCGCGGTAGGGCACCTTGCCCAGCAGGTGCTGGATGCAGTTGAGCCGTGCTCGCCGCTTGTCGTCGGCCTCGACGGTGAACCAGGGCGCTTCGGGGATGTTCGTATGGGCGAACATCGCGTCTTTGGCCAGGGAGAAATCCTGCCAGCGGTCGCGCGCTTCCAGGTCCATGGGGCTGAGCTTCCAGCGCCGGGTCGGATCATCGATGCGCGAGCGGAAGCGAGCTTCCTGCTCGTCGTCGCTCACCGAAAACCAGTACTTGAGCAGCACGATTCCGGAGCGCACCAGCATGCGCTCGAATTCGGGGCAGCTCTGCATGAACTCCTCCACCTGCTGGGGTGTGCAGAAGCCCATCACCCGTTCGACGCCGGCGCGGTTGTACCAGCTGCGGTCGAAGATCACGATCTCCCCCGCCGAGGGGAAGTGCTCCACATAGCGCTGGAAATACCACTGGCTCTTCTGCTGGTCCGAGGGGGTGCCCAGGGCCACCACGCGGCAGCCGCGGGGGTTGAGCGGTTCGGTGATGCGTTTGATCGTGCCGCCCTTGCCGGCGGCGTCGCGGCCTTCAAACAGCACGATGAGGCGAAAGCCGGTGGCCTTCACCCAGTACTGCATCTTCACCAGCTCCACCTGCAGGCGGGTGAGTTCCCGGTCGTAGAGCTTGCGATCGAGCTTGCCGTTGCCGCTGCCGTCGCTCGGGCCCGCGGCGAGGTCGTCCATCAACAGCGAGGGGTGGTAGCGATCGCGCTTGGAGGCTTTCTGTGGCTTGTGTTTGCCCATGGTTCAACGGCGTTGGCGAACGGGTCTGGTGGGGTTCTGGCGCAGGCAGGCGCGAATCAAGCGGATGCAGCCGGCCACCAGCAGCAGCAGGCTGCCGATCGCCACGAGCACCAGCAGCAGCACGGCCAGCAGCTGCAGCAGGCCGGTGAGGAAGCGCCCGAGACCGCCGATCAGGTTGGCAATCGCCGTGCTCACCAGCAGCAGCGTGTCGAGGCGCTCGGGCAGTTGCATCAGGGCCACCAGCAGGCCGATGCCCAAGGCGATCAACAGCAGCCCGCTGGCGATCTGCTTCCAGCGCAGCGCCGGTTTGCGCCGCTGAAACACCCGCCGTGGCTTGCTCAGCTTGCTGCGGTTCATGGCTCGAGGCCGTACCCGGCGTCGCGCATCCAGCGCTCGAACTCGCTGAGCACCAGTTCGTTGGGGCAGTCGATCAGGTGCAGCGCACCCACCTTGCAATCGCCCTGGCCGCCATGGTGCAGCGAGAGGTGAAAGTTGCCGCCGCTGAGGCCGCACACCTCCGGGTCACTGCGCACCACCACATCGAGGCTGGTGCCGAGTCGGGCCACCCGTTGCCGCAGTTCGGGCCAGGAAAGCGCCATCGACGGGTTCGCGCAGTGGTGGGTGCTCAGCCCAGTGTGCTGAGCCCCGGCCGGGCGTCAACGGGGTGCGGCCAGCTTGCCCGTGGTGGGTTGGGGCGGCAGCGGTTTGGGGGGCGGCCAGAGCAGCGCTGCGGCCGTGCTCAATCCCAGCACCAGCAGGGCAGCGGCGGGGGCGGCGAAGCGCTGGCGTTTGGGGATCCGCTCCGCCAGCTCACGCCCCCGCAGGGGCAGCGGCGGTGGGATCTCGAGCGGCAGCTGCAGCCGCGCATCCAGGCGCAGCTGGTCGAGCACCCGCACCAGATCGGCCAGCTCGGCATCGTCGAGCTGCACCTCCAGTGGTGGCGTGTTGGGCTGGCTGCTGCGCAACAGCAGCCGATGCAGGCCCGGGCCGGTCGGTGACAGCTCCACCGGGCGCTCGGCACTGCTCAAGGCCCTCGGGGCGCCGCTGATCAGCAACCGGGCATAGGTCAGCACCGTTTGCATCAGGGCCAGCAGGTGGTCTTTCTTGCCCTCGAGCTCGGGCCTCCCAGCCCATTGCAGGCTCCAACCGGTGATGATCCCGAGGGCATTGCCGGCCTGCCCGGCCGAGACGTCGGGCAACCCCTCCACCTGCAGCCGGCAGCTGATCTGATCAAAACGCAGGGTCTGTTTCATCGCTTCACTCAGGCGGCGTCCATGAGGCTGGCCTTGAGGCGCTCAAAGCCGCCGGCCCCCGCCGCCAGGGCCATGGCCCGGATCAGCTGACGCCGCTGGGCGGCGCCCTGCTCGCCATCGAGCAGGCGCTGCACCCCGCCACGGCGGGGGTTCAGCCGTTCGCGGATCAGCTCGTGGAGACGGTCTTCAAACAGGGCCCAGCGCTGCTGCGAGACAGCAGCGGGCTCCTGGGCCGACAGCAGCGCCCGCAGCAGCGGGTAGAGGCGATCGGCCTGGCTGCAGAGAATGCGGATCAGGGCATCAGATTCGGCGCTGCTCAGGCTGCCCCGGCGCACATGGCGGCGCAGGGGGTTGTGGCAGCGGCGCTTCCACAGCTCCACGCGGCCCGGCAGCAGCTCGCTGTAGCCCAGCTCATCGCTCAGCCACAGCATCGCTTCGGCACCGTTGAGGTCGAGGGCCTCGGCGCAGAGCAGCATCAGGTCGAGGCGTTCGATGCCACGGCGCGGCAGTGGCGAGGCTGACGGGGATGCCATGGCTGCGATGATGCCATGGCTGCCTGCTGGAGGGTCCATGACGACCGCGATCGATCTGCGCGGCCTGGTGCGTGAGATCCCCGACTTTCCCAAGCCCGGCATCCTGTTTCGCGACCTCACACCGCTGATGCGCGATCCCGATGGCTGGCAGGAGGTGATCCGCCAGTTGGGGGTCCTCTGTGATCGCCTCCAACCCGATCTGATCGTGGGCATCGAATCGCGTGGCTTCATCGTGGGCACGGCCCTGGCCACGGCCGTGCGCCTGGGGTTTGTGCCGGTGCGCAAGCCCGGCAAGCTTCCCGGCGCCGTGACCGGCGTCGATTACGAGCTCGAATACGGCAGCGACCGGCTCGAGATCCAGAGCGATGCCCTCGCCGATGGAGGCCGCGTGCTGGTGGTGGATGACCTGCTGGCCACCGGCGGCACCGCCGCCGCCTGTGCCGAACTGGTAACCGCTGCCGGCGGCAACCTCTGCGGGTTCGGCTTTGTGGCCGAGCTGGCAGCCCTCGGCGGCCGCCGCCGCCTGCCCGAGCCCCACCCGGTTGAGTCGCTGATCATCTACGGCTGAGCCTGCAATGACAGCGCCGTTGGGTCTGCCTAGCGTCAGCTGTGCTGCCTGTCTGCTGTCATGACCTTGCTTGTGCTGGTGGTGCTGCTGGCCCTGGCTGGCCTGGCGCTGGCTTCCCTCTACAACCGGCTGGTGCAGCTGCGGGTGGGTGCGGCCGGCGCCTGGTCCGACATCGACGTGCAGCTCAAGCGGCGCTACGACCTGGTTCCCAACCTGGTGGAAACTGTGCGCGGCTATGCCGGCCATGAAACCGAGACCCTGACCCGGGTGATCGACGCGCGCAATGCCGCCCAGGCGGCGGCAGGGGGATCACGGGCCGCTGATCCGGGGGCCCGCGCCGCTCTGGAGACCCAGCTGGGCGGCGCCCTGCGCCAACTGTTTGCCCTCAGCGAGGCCTATCCCGCATTGCGCGCGGTGGAGAGCTTCACCGCCCTGCAGGAGTCCCTGCAGCAGGTTGAAGAGAGCCTGCAAAATGCCCGCCGTTACTACAACGCCGTCGTGCGCGACTACAACACGTCGCTGCAGCAGTTTCCCTCCAATCTGGTGGCGGGTTGGTTTGGCTTCGGTCCCCGCCCATTCTTTGAACTCGACGCTGAGCAGGAGCGTCAGGCGCCTGCCGTTCGCTTCTGATGCGGGGTCAGCCCCGCGGTCGCCGCTGGCTGGCCCTGCTGATGGGCCTGCTGGCCCTTGGGCTGGTGGCGGTGCTGCAGCAGCCTCCCCTGTTGGCCGGATCCTCCACGGCAGCTCCCGAAGCCGGCGGCCGGGAACTGGTGCTCGAGTCGATGCAGGTGCAGGCTCTGGTGCTGCGCAGTGGCGCCGTGGCCCTGCAGGAAACGATTCGCGCCCGCTTTGAAGGCGCACCGTGGCAGGGCTTGTTGCGCTCGATTCCGGTGATCAGCCGTGCCCCCGGTGGTGCCGCCCACCGGCTGGGTTTGCAGATGCGATCGATCACCGCGGCCGATGGCACCCCCTACCGCAGCGAGTCAAGCCTGCAGGAGGGGGAGCGGCGGTTGCGGATTTTCATCCCCAATGCCGCTGGCAGCACCCGCACGGCGGTGTTGCGCTACCGCGTGGAGCACGCGATTCGCTTTGGCTCCGATCACGACGAGTTCTATTGGAATGTGACCGGCAGCGACCGGCAGGTGCCCATTGAGCAAGCCGGAGCCACGATCGTGCTGCCTCTCGGCAGCCGCGGCATTCGAGCGGCCGCCTACACCGGCACGTCGGGCTCGGCCAGCGCCGATGCGGCGGTCACGATCAGCGGCAATGAGGTGCGGGTCGAAACCACCAGGCCGTTGCAGTGGAACGAGGGGCTCACGGTGGCCGTGGCCTTCGACAAGGGAATCGTGCGCGAGCCAGGTGGGCTTGAACGCGCCGGGCAATGGCTGCTGGCCAATTGGATCGTGCTGCTGCCTCTCCTGGCTTGCGCCCTGATGCTGATGCTGTGGCACCTGTGGGGCCGGGATCCGCAGCAGCGGGCCATCCAGGTGCTCTATGAGCCGCCAGCCGGCCTGGCACCGGCTGAAGCGGGTGCGCTGATCGATGACGCCGTCGATGGCCGCGACCTGATGGCCACGCTGGTGGATCTGGCCATTCGCGGCTACCTGACGATTGAACGCACCAGCGCCGGCGGTTTGTTCCTGCCGCCGCGGTATCGCTTCACCCTGCTGCGAGCCACGCAGCACTGGGGGCCCGAGCTGCGGCCCTTTGAACATGGCCTGCTGGGGGCCCTGTTCTCGATCGGCCGGGTGGGCGAAGCCGTGCGCAGCGAAGACCTGGAAAACAGCTTCTACACCCATGTGCCGGGCCTGAAGCAGCAGGTGCAGCAGGCCCTGATTGCTCGCCAGTGTTTTCGGCATTGGCCGCAGACCATCCGGCGTGTCTACTGGCTGATCGCGGGGGTTGTGTTGGGGCTGGGGCCACCCTTGGCGCCCTGGCTGGAGCTGCAGTTCGGCTTTGGCCCTCTCCTGTCGATCAGCAGCCTGGCGCTCACGGCTGCCGCGATTGCCGGCATCGGCTGGCTGATGCCCCGGCGCACCCAGCAGGGCATGCGGCTGTTGGAGCAAGTGCGGGGGTATGGAGAGTTCATCGCCCGGGTGGATCGCGACCGCATCGATCGCACCCTGCTGACGCCCGAGCAGTTTGAGCGGGGCTTGCCCTACGCCATGGCCTTTGGTCTCAGTCGCCGCTGGAGTGAGGCGTTCGCCGCAGTGGTGACCTCACCCCCGCGCTGGTATGCGGGGGAGTTTGATGCCGATGGCTTTGGCGGCGATCTGGACCGTTTCTGCAGCAGCACCGCGCAGGTGCTGCAAAGTGCACCCCGTAGCAGCTCCAGCGGCTCGGGTTTCGGGGGTGGCGGCGGCGTGGGGGGTGGCTTCGGTGGTGGCAGCGTCGGCGGGTTCTGAGCGCCCCTGCCCGTGGCTCAGGGTTGCTGCTCCTGCCAGCTGAACACGGCATCGAGCTGCTCGAGGCTGATCAGCCCGAAGCGCCACAGCACCACCGGCAGCGGGGCCTGCTCCTGCTCGGCCTGCTTCAGGCCCAGGGCGAGCGCGCTTTCGCTCAGCCCCAGCTGCTGCCGCAGGTAACGCAGCAGGGCCGGTGCCGGGGGGGGCTGGGGGGTGGTGCTGATCACCATCGCCCCACTCTGATCAGCGGCGCCAGAGGCTGCAAGGACCGTGGGTCATCACCGCCAGGCTCAGGTGCCGCAAGGCTCGGGAGTGGGCCAGGCCGTTGAGGGCCAGCCGGCGCAGGGGCACCAGCAGGGGCGCGCGGTTTGAAAAGATCCGCACCAGCAGGTCGGTGGCGGCCAGGGTGAGCAGCAGATCCGGCCAGCGCCGCAGGGCGTAGTGCCGCGGCAGCCTTTCGGCGCGCAGCCGTCGCTGGCTCACCCGGCCGGCCAGGCGATGCAGCACAGCCACATCCCGCCAGCAGAGGTTCAGCCCCTGGCCGCCCACCGGGTGGCTGCAGTGGGCGCTTTCCCCCACCAGCAGCGTGCGACCCCGCTGGAGCCGCCTGGCCAGGGCCAGCCCCACCTCAAAGCTCTGCGCCCGCACCGCCAGCTGATCGGGCTGAAAGCGGTCGGGTAGTGCGCCTGCCAGGTGATCCAGAAAGGCATCGGCGCCCAGCTCCTGGAGCTGGCGGCAGCGTTCGGGTGCGGCGCTCCACACCAGCTGCACCCGCCGCCCGCCGAGGGGCAGCAGCGCCAGCGGGCCTTCGGGTCTGAACAGTTCCCAGGCCTGATCGGGTGCGCTGCCGCGCAGGTCCACCTGGGCGGTCAGGCAGTGCTGGCCGTAGCTCCAGCGCCAGCTGCCGATCCCCAGGGCCTCGCGGCTGGGCGAGTGGGGGCCGTCGGCCGCCACGATCAGGTCGGGGGTGGTGGCCAGGGCAGCCGGATTGGGCTGGGCCGCACCAAGGTCGAGCTCGATGGCGGGATGCTGCTCCAGCGCCTGCAGCAGCGGCCCCATCAAGGCATGGTGCTGCGCGATCCAGCCCACCGCTCCCAGCCCCAGCTCTGCAGCCGCGAAGCAGACGCCGGTGGCGCCGCTGCCCAGGTCGGCCAGTTGCAGTTGCTGGAACGGCACCAGACCCGGCTCCAGGGCCTCCCAAAGCTGGAGGCGCGCCAGCAGCAGACGGCTCGACTGGGTGAGGGCATAGGCCCGTTCACGGGCCAGAAGCCGCTCCCGGCCGCTGGGATCGTGCAGGTGCACGTTCCAGCCCGCATCGGCGAGGGCCAGGGCCGCCACGGCCCCGGTGGGCCCGCAGCCACGCACCAGCGCTGTTGGTAGGAGGGCGGGGGTCACGGCAAGACTGCAGCGGGCGCAGGCGGTACAGCTGGGCGGTGGATGGCGGCACTGGCGGCATCAGGCTCAGGGGCGAGTGCCACGGGCGCGGGCCACAAAAAAGCCGCAGCTCACAGCTGCGGCCCCGACGCTATGCGCTCACCCGGGTCAGCACGGTGTGTGCGCGTGGAACTCAACCGATGCCCAGCAGGCCGCGGGTGAAGGCTTCGCCACCCAGGGCGAATTCGGTGGCCAGCAGGGCGATGAAGCCCAGCATGGCCATGCGGCCGTTGAGCTTTTCGGCGCGTTCGTGGAAGCCCCAGCCGCTGTCGGTGCTCACCACTTCCATGCGGGGCTCCGTGGCGAAGGCATTGAGGCGGCCGCCGTCTTCGGTGGTCACGGTGGCGCCGCGGATGGTGCCGGGGACTGCGGGATTGGCTTGGGTCATGGCGCTCTGTAACGTGGTGTTACGACAATGTAACGCAATGTTGTGCTTTTGTCAGCGTTGCCCGTGCTGGCGTTGCCGGCGTTAGCGCAGTCGCCTCAGGCAGAGCTCTTCGAACGCAGGGTGCAGCAGGTAGGGGTACTCGCCCACCCAGAGCTTGAGCTGGGGCAGCCAGGCATCGCTGATCGCCCCCACCCGGGAGAAATCTTTGCGCTCACTCAGCACCAGGGTCCGAATCACCATGCCGCGGCGGATTTGCTGATGCTTTTTCTCCATTGGGAAGCGAATGCGTCCCAGATAGCCGTCTTCGTCTTCCAGCTCGAGACTGATCCAGGTGCGCGTGTTTTCCACCAGCTGGAGGCGACCGCTCTTGTCGGCCTGCTCGCGCCGGTTCTCGACCACCTCACGCTGCTCGATCGCGGCCACTTCCCCCTCAAAGATCGCTGCCGCCGGATAGCGCCTCAAGGTGGCGTTGCGCCGTCCCGCCTCCAGGATCGGCCCCCACAGCAGATACAGCAGAAACACGAAGCCCACCACCAGCCAGACCGGGCCCCAGCGGCTGGAAAACAGGCTCTGGCTGAGCAGCAACGAGATCACCCCGCCGATCACCGCGATCAGCACCCGCTGCAGCAGCTTGCGGGGGTTGCCGCTGCAGGCGGTGAACTGGGGGCCTGTGGCCACCGCTGGAATCAGCCGGGGCAACTCGCCGGGGCGAAGCGGGATCAGCATGGGTGTGGCAAGGGATCAGCGTCTGCGGGCCCCGACCCCGCTGTTGAAGTTCATGGTGCCGTGTTCAAAGCAGGCGTTCCAGCCCGTATACCAGGCCGCCCAGCTGGCGCACCTTGCGCACACTCAGCAGCACACCGGGCATGTAGGCGCTGCGATCAATCGTGTCGTGGCGCAGGGTGTAGGTCTCGCCCGGCGCGCCAAACATCACCTCCTGGTGGGCCACCAGCCCCGGCAGGCGCAGCGAGTGCAGCCGCAGGCCGCTCTCGCGCACCCCGCCGCGGCAGCCGGGCAGGGTCTCGTGCTCGTCGACCTGCTGGGGGTTGAACTGCTTGCCCAGTTCCTCCATCAGCTCGGCGGTCTTGATGCAGGTGCCGCTGGGGGCGTCGGCCTTGCGGTTGTGGTGCAGCTCGGTGAGCTCGGCGTAGTCGTAGAAGCGGGCGGCGGCGGCGGCGGCCTGCTGGAGCAGCACCATGCCCACTGAGAAGTTGGGGATCACCGCCCCGCCCATGGAGGCCTTCTCGGCAAACACGGCCAGCTCACCGAGCTGCTCGGGGCTGAGCCCCGTGGTGCCGATCACCGGGTGCACCCCATAGGCGATGGCGCCGCGGGTGTGCTCGTAGACCACGCTCGGGTGGGTGAAATCCACCAGCACTGCGCCGCCGCCGGGCCCGCTGTGGCGGGCGTTCTGGCTGGCCAGGCAGAGGGCTCCCTCGAAGTCGGCGGTGAGGGCCACCTCGAGCTCGCCCAGGCCCAGCTCGAGGCCCACATCGGCTCCTTCCTTGCCAGGGGTGGTGTCGATGGCGGCCACCAGCTCGCAATCGGGTGCACTGAGCACCGCCTTGATCACCTCGGCTCCCATGCGACCCAGGGCGCCGGCGACCACCACAGGGATCGCAGCGGGAGTGGCGGGCGTCTGGCCCATGGGGATGCGGAAAAGCTGCGCTGAGCCTATGGGGGCAGCAGAGGTCCGCGCCTGTGGCCTTGCACTTCGTAGGCTGCGTCATAGTGCTCTATCTGGCCGCATGTTCACGCAGGTCCGCTCCGCCAACCGTCGGGTCAGCCCTGCCGAGAACCATCCCGGCGCCGTCATGAAGGCGGTGTACGTGGTGCTCGAGCCCCAGTACCAGAACGCCCTGACCCAGGCGGCCACCAGCCTCAACGACCAGAACGGCCCGCTGGCCATCGAGTTGAGCGGCTATCTGATCGAGGAGCTGCGCGACCCTGGCAACTACGCCGATTTCTGCGCCGATGTGGCGGCGGCCGATGTGTTCATCGCCTCGCTGATCTTCATTGAAGATCTGGCCCAGAAGGTGGTCGAGGCGGTGGCGCCGCACCGCGACCGGCTCAAGGCGGCGGTGGTGTTCCCCTCGATGCCCGAGGTGATGCGCCTCAACAAGCTGGGCACCTTTTCAATGGCCCAGCTCGGCCAGAGCAAATCGGCCATTGCCAGCTTCATGAAAAAGCGCAAGGAGGCCGGCGGCGCCGGCTTCCAGGACGCGATGTTGAAGCTGCTGAACACCCTGCCGACGGTGCTCAAGTACCTGCCGGTCGAGAAGGCGCAGGACGCCCGCTCGTTCATGCTCAGCTTCCAGTACTGGCTGGGCGGCACGCCCGACAACCTCAGGAATTTCCTGTTGATGCTGGCCGACAAGTACGTGTTCCCCCGCAAGGGAGCCGACGCGGCCGAGCGCCCTGAGATCGCGGTGGCCGAGCCGGTGGTGTTCCCCGATCTGGGCATCTGGCACCCCCTGGCCCCCTCGATGTTCGAGGACCTCAAGGAATACCTCAACTGGACCGCCAGCCGCAGCGATCTCAGCGATGCGGCCCGCCAGGGGCCGGTGATCGGCCTGGTGCTGCAGCGCAGCCACATCGTCACCGGCGATGAAGCCCACTACGTGGCGGTGATCCAGGAGCTGGAGTACCGCGGCGCCACCGTGATTCCGGTGTTCTGCGGCGGCCTCGACTTCACCAAGCCGGTGAATGCCTTCTTCTATGACCCGCTGAACCCCGACCAGCCCCTGGTCGATGGCGTGGTCTCCCTCACCGGCTTTGCCCTGGTGGGCGGCCCGGCCCGCCAGGACCACCCCAAGGCGATCGAGGTGCTCAAGAAGCTCAACCGCCCCTACATGGTGGCGCTGCCGCTGGTGTTCCAGACCACCCAGGAGTGGGAAGAGAGCGATCTGGGCCTGCACCCGGTGCAGGTGGCGCTGCAGATCGCCATCCCCGAGCTCGATGGCGCCATTGAGCCGATCGTGCTCAGTGGCCGCGACGATGCCACCGGCAAGGCCCACACCCTGCAGGACCGGGTGGAGGCCATCGCCGAGCGCTGCATCCGCTGGGCCTCGCTGCGGATCAAGCCGCGTGCCACCAAGAAGTTGGCGATCACGGTGTTCAGCTTCCCGCCCGACAAGGGCAACGTGGGCACCGCCGCCTACCTCGACGTGTTCGGCTCCATCCACCGGGTGATGGAGGAGATGGCGGCGAAGGGCTATGACGTCAGCGGTCTGCCGGCCACCAGCAAGGAGTTGATGGAGGCGGTGCTCAAGGACCCCGAGGCCATGGAGGGCGCCCCCGAGCTGGCGATCGCCCATCGCATGAGCGTTGAGGAGTACGAGCGGCTGACGCCCTACTCCGAGCGCCTGGAGGAGAACTGGGGCAAGCCCCCCGGCAACCTGAATTCCGACGGCACCAACCTGCTGATCTACGGCCGCCACTTCGGCAATGTGTTTGTGGGCGTGCAGCCCACCTTCGGCTACGAGGGCGACCCGATGCGGCTGCTGTACTCGCGCAGCGCCAGCCCCCACCACGGCTTTGCGGCCTACTACACCTACCTGGAGAAGGTGTGGGGCGCTGACGCGGTGCTGCACTTCGGCACCCACGGCTCGCTCGAGTTCATGCCCGGCAAGCAGATGGGCATGAGTGAGACCTGCTACCCCGACTCGCTGATCGGCGCCCTGCCGAACCTCTATTACTACGCCGCCAACAACCCGTCGGAGGCGACGATTGCCAAACGGCGTGGCTACGCCGAGACGATCTCATATCTGACGCCTCCGGCTGAGAACGCTGGCCTCTACAAAGGCCTCAAGGAGCTGGGCGAGCTGGTGGGCAGCTACCAGCAGCTGCGCGAAAGCTCCCGTGGGGTGCAGATCGTCAACGCTGTGATCGAGACGGCGCGGCAGTGCAACCTTGACAAGGACGTTGACCTGCCCGAGGTCGACGGCGCCGAGCTCGATCTCGATGGCCGCGATGCCGTCATCGGTGCGGTCTACCGCCAGCTCATGGAGATTGAGAGCCGGCTGCTGCCCTGCGGCCTGCACACGATCGGCAAGCCCCCCACCGCCGAAGAGGCGATCGCCACCCTGGTGAACATCGCCGCCCTGGAACGCGATGACGACGGCCTGCGCTCGCTGCCGGCCCTGCTGGCCGAGAGCCGGGGCCGCACGATTGAAGACGTCTACAAGGGCAACGACGACGGTGTGCTCGCCGATGTGGAGCTCAACCGCGTGATCACCGAGACATCGCGGGCCGCGGTGGGTGCCATGGTCAAGGCGGTCACCGGCGCCGATGGCCGCGTCACCCTGCGCCGCAATTTCGCCTGGTTCTTTGGCCTGCTCGAGCAGTTCGGCTTCAAGCTGCCCAGCCCCTGGCTGGCCGCCTGCCGCACGTCCAGCTTCCCCACTGTGGACCAGGCCGAGCTCGACAAGCTGTTCGGCTATCTGCAGTTCTGCCTGGAGCAGGTGTGTGCCGATCTGGAGATGGAGAGCCTGCTGCGGGCCCTCGATGGCGAATACGTGCTGCCCGGCCCCGGCGGTGATCCGATCCGCAACCCCGGCGTGCTGCCCAGCGGCAAGAACCTGCACGCCCTCGACCCGCAGGCGATCCCCACCAAGGCCGCCGTGGCCGCCGCCAAGGTGGTGGTGGACCGCCTGATCGAGCGCCAGAAACTCGAGCAGGGCACCTGGCCCGAGACCATTGCTTGCGTGCTCTGGGGCACCGACAACATCAAGACCTACGGCGAATCGCTGGCCCAGATTCTGTGGTTCATCGGCGTGCGCCCCATGCCCGACTCCCTGGGCCGGGTCAACAAACTCGAGCTGATCCCGCTGGAAGAGCTGGGACGCCCCCGCATCGACGTGGTGGTGAACTGCAGCGGCGTGTTCCGCGACCTGTTCATCAACCAGATGGCCCTGATCGATCAAGGGGTCAAGATGGCCGCCGAGGCCGATGAGCCCCTGGCGATGAACTTTGTGCGCAAGCACAGCCTTGAGCAGGCCGCCAAAGACGGCATCAGCCTGCGCGATGCCGCCACCCGCGTGTTCTCCAACGCCAGCGGCAGCTACAGCTCCAACGTCAACCTGGCGGTGGAGAACAGCACCTGGGAAGAGGAGAACGAGCTGCAGGAGATGTACCTGTCGCGCAAGACCTTCGCGTTCAACGCCGACAACCCCGGCGAGATGAACCAGAACCGCGAGGTGTTTGAGTCGGTGATGAAGACCGCCGATGTCACCTTCCAGAACCTCGATTCAGCGGAGATCTCGCTCACCGATGTAAGTCACTACTTCGACAGCGATCCCACCAAGCTGATCGCCGGGCTGCGCGATGACGGCAAGGCGCCGGCCAGCTACATCGCCGACACCACCACCGCCAATGCCCAGGTGCGCACCCTGAGCGAGACGATCCGCCTCGATTCACGCACCAAGCTGCTCAATCCCAAGTGGTACGAGGGCATGCTGAATTCAGGCTACGAAGGGGTGCGCGAGGTGGCCAAGCGCCTCAACTTCACCCTCGGCTGGAGCGCCACCAGCGGTGCCGTGGACAACTTCGTCTACGAAGAAGCCAACGACACCTTCATCAACGACCCCGAGATGCGAAAGCGTCTAATGGAGCTCAACCCCCACAGCTTCCGGCGCATTGTCGGCACCCTGCTGGAGGTCAACGGCCGCGGCTACTGGGAAACCTCGGACGAGAACATCGCCCAGCTGCAGGAGCTCTACCAGGAGATCGAAGACAAGATCGAAGGGGTCAGCGAGGGCTGATGGAATTCAGTGGTGGTTTCAAGCTAAGGCTTGAACATCAATGGAAACTGTTCTGGATATTTCAGGGATTCGACCGATAGATCGATGTCAATGTCAGGCCAGTACAGGTGATTTTCCTGCGGCCTTGTGACGTGGGTGGCCTGCTCAATCGTCGCCTTCTGAAACCAAGGGAAGCTGCTGAAGGGGATTGCAATTTCTTCGTCATCAATCAGGATCCAAAGGCAGTGCCTGGAGATATTGGTGACCTCAGCTGCAAAAGTGGTTGTTCCAGGCATTGGTAATTGTTGCGCGGTTGCGGTTGACGATGGCTTCGACTTCGTTGAGATGGGTTTGCCGAAGTCCGATATTTCTGGCCAGACTCACGTCTGGTTCGATCCAGAACTTGGCCTCTCCTTCTGGATGGCTGACATGAACATGAGGGCGGGATTCTTCTCTCGAAAAGAAGAACAGTCAGTACTCGCCCTCTCGAAGGATTGTTGGAGACAGAACACCTCCACACTCTTGAATCAAGCCTAGTCAGTCCCAACGCTGACGGCCGCCGCCATGTGCACCGTCTGGGCAATGGGGCCCACATCGTGCACCCTCAGCACGCGCGTGCCGGCGGCTGTCGCCAGGGCGCACACGGCCGCAGTGCCCCATAGGCGTGCGCGGGGGCGGGGTTCACCCAGCACGGCGCCGATGAAGCGCTTGCGCGAGGGGCCCACCAGCAGGGGGTAGGGACGGGTCTCGCCGGGTGCCGTCACGGCCGTGAGTTCTGGCAGCCGGCGCAGCAGCTCAAGGTTCTGCGCCGTTGTTTTGGCAAAGCCCAGGCCCGGATCCCAGATGAGTTGCGTAGGCTGCACGCCCGCCGCCAGGGCCGCCTCGCTGGCGGCCTGCAGCTCGGCGCGCACCTCACGCACCACATCGGCGTACACCGCCAGGCTGTCCATGGTCTGGCTGGTGCCGCGGCTGTGCATCAGCACATAGGGGCAGCCCGCGGCGGCGATCAGCGGCAGCATTGCCGGGTCGCGCAGGCTGCCGCCGGGGGCGCCGGGGCTGTGGTTGGCGCCGCGCACGTCGTTGATCCAGTCGGCACCGGCGGCCAGGGCGGCTGCGGCCACGGCGGCCTCAAAGGTGTCGATCGAGATCAGCAGCTGCGGATGCTCGCGCCGCAGGGTTTGCAGGGCTTCCAGGGCCGGCAGCAGGCGGTGGAGTTCTTCGGCGGGGCCGACCATCTCGGCCCCCGGGCGGGTGCTTTGCGCGCCCAGATCGAGCACCGCCGCACCCTGGGCCAGCATGCGCCGGGCCTGCCGCAGCACGGCCTTGGTGCTGCCCAGGCGGCCGCCGTCGCTGAAGGAGTCGGGGGTGAGGTTGAGCACCCCCATCACCAGCGGGCCTGGCGGGATCATCCCGGTTTCACGGCTCAAACCGCCGCGGGCACCTGGTAATCGGCAATGCGGGCGAAGCCCACCGGGTCGAGCGAGGCGCCGCCCACCAGCACGCCGTCGATCTCGCTCTGGGCCATGAGGTCGTCGATGGTGGCGGTGTTGACCGAGCCGCCGTATTGCACCGTGACGCTGGGGTCACCCACCCAGCCGCGGATGAGGCCGCAGATGCGGTTGGCTTCGTCGGCGGCGCAGGTCTTGCCGGTGCCGATCGCCCAGATCGGTTCGTAGGCCACGATCAAGCGCGTGGGATCCACGTCTTCGAGGCCCTGCTCGATCTGGCGGTGGATCACCCGCTCGGTCTCCTTGGCCTCGCGCTGATCCAGGCTCTCGCCCACGCACAGGATCGGGATCAGACCGTGCCGCTGGGCGGTGCGGGCGCGCAGGTTGATCTGCTCATCGGTCTCGCTGTAGTACTTGCGCGGCTCGCTGTGGCCCACGATCGCGTGGGTCACGCCGTGTTCCACCAGCATCGGCGCCGAGACCATGCCGGTGTAGGCGCCCTTTTCTTCCCAGTGCACGTTCTGGGCGGCGATCGAAACCCCCGCGCCCTCCAGGTGCCGGCACAGGGTGGGGATGGCGGTGAAGGGCGGTGCCAGCACGATCTCCCGGTCACCGGGCAGATCGGCGATAAGGGGGCGAAAGGTGGCGGCAAAGACCCGCGTCTCGGCGCAGGTCATGTGCATCTTCCAGTTGCCAGCGATCACTGCCTTGCGCACCGGTTCACCCCATTGCTCAATCGTGAACAAAACCTAAATCGGCGCCTGTCGGCGGCTTCGCAAGCCAAGCCCCCGAGCCAGCAACCGTTGCGACCTGTCGTTGGGCTCAGGACCCTGGCCTGACGGGCATCACCAGCAGCTCCTGGCCATCGATGCTGACCGCATCCCCCGTGGCCAGCTGGCGGCCGCGGCGGGTTTCGGGAATGCCGTTGACCTGTACCTCGCCGGCCTGGATCCGTTGCTTGGCTTCACCTCCAGTGGCTGCCAGGCCCTGCCATTTGAGGAATTGATCGAGTTTCATCGGGCTTTAGCTTGCCAGGATGCTCGCACCCTCTGCTGCAGGCTTCAGGCGACTGCTGCCCTTGCTGATGCCCCACCGCCGCGCGCTGGTCGGTGGTGGGTTCTGCATGCTGGTGTTTGTGGCCTGTTGGCCCCTGCTGGCCTGGCTTGCCGGCCAGTTGATCCCGGCCATCGGCGCGGGCGATCTGGGGCGCGTGGTGCAGGTGATCGGCTTGGCCCTGACTGTGTTCATGGTGCAGAAGCTGGCCCAGTTTGGCCAGGACACCCTGCTGGCTGCCCCTGCGCTGCTGGTCAGCCAGGACCTGCGCCGCCAGTTGTTTGCCCGCTTGCAGCGGCTCGATTTTGCGGCGCTTGAAAAGCTCTCGGCCGGCGACCTCACCTACCGCCTCACCGAAGACGCCGATCGGGTCGGCGAGGTGCTCTACAAGACGATTCAGGACACCACACCCAGCGCCCTGCAGCTGGTGGTGGTGTTCGGTTACATGATGTGGCTCGATTGGCCGCTGTCGCTGGCCACCCTGGTGCTGGCACCGGTGGTGGCCGTGCTGGTGAGCGTGTTTGGTGCCCGGGTGATGCAGGCCGCCGAGCGCAGCCAGAAGCAGGTGTCGGAGCTGGCAGGGCTGCTCGGCGAGGCGATCACGGGGTTGCCGCTGGTGCGGGCCTTTGCCGCCGAACCCTGGTTGCAGCAACGCTTTGAAACCGAGATCGATCTGCATCGCAAGGCCCGCTACCGCACCCAGCGGCTGCTGGCTCTGCAGTATCCGGTGGTGGGCTTTCTGGAGGCGGCCGGCATCCTGGCGGTGCTGCTGATCGGCGCGGCCCGCATCCAGGCCGGCGGCCTCGATGCCCAGGGGTTCAGCAGCTATGTGACGGCCCTGCTGATGCTGATCGATCCGATCAGCCACCTCACCACCAACTTCAACGAGTTTCAGCAGGGGCAGGCGTCGCTGCGGCGCCTGCGTCAGATCGAGCACGAGGCGGTGGAGCAGCCGGATCGCCCCGATGCCCGGCCCCTGGGCCAGGTGCAGGGCGCACTCGAGCTGCGCGGCGTGAGCTTCGGCTATGACCCGGCCCAGCCCGTGCTGCAGGCGCTTGATCTGAGCATCAAGCCGGGCGAGGTGGTGGCGTTGGTGGGGCCCTCCGGGGCGGGCAAGAGCACCCTGTTTTCGCTGTTGCTGCGCTTCAACACGGCCCAGCAGGGTCAAGTGCTGCTCGATGGCCAGGATCTGGCCTGGTTGCGGGCCCGCGAGCTGCGCCAGGCCGTGGCTCTTGTGCCCCAGCAGAGCAGCGTGTTTTCGGGCACGGTGGCTGAAGCGATCGCCTTCGGCCGCCCTGCCAGCCGCGGGCAGATCCAGCAGGCGGCCCAGCTTGCCAATGCCGCCGGGTTCATCGAGGCCCTGCCCCAGGGGTACGACAGCCGCATCGAGGAGCGCGGCGCCAACTTCTCGGGCGGCCAGCTGCAGCGCCTGGCCATCGCCCGGGCGGTGCTGGGCAACCCCGCTGTGCTGCTGCTCGATGAGGCCACCAGCGCCCTCGATGCCGAAGCTGAGGCCGCTGTGCAGCGGGGCCTCGACCAGGCCATGGCGGGTCGCACGGTGCTGGTGATCGCCCACCGACTGGCCACCGTGCAGACAGCCCATCGCATCGTGGTGCTCGAGGCTGGCCGCATCGTCGAGCAAGGCAGCCACGCTGCCCTGATGGCCCAGGGTGGGCGCTACCGCGACCTCTGCGAGCGCCAGCTGATCCAGCTGGTCAGTGAGGCCTGAGCTTTACTGGGGAACACCATCCATTCGTTGCACCCTTGGATTCCGCCTCCGGTCAGCCCCCTGTGAACGCCCCGGCCTTCGGTCTCGGCGGCATGCCCAACCCCAACCAGCCGCCTGTGCTCACCTTTGAGGGCAAGCGCTACGACCTCAACACCCTGCCCGACGACATCAAGGAGCTGGTGCGCGGCATGCAGGTGGCTGATGCCCAGCTGCGCATGCACGAAGACACCCTCAAGGTGCTGGCCATCGGCCGTCAGGCCATGGCCATGCAGCTCAATGACCGCCTGCAGACCGTGACCCCGATCGGCGATGCCGAACCGGAGGCCTGAGCGCGACTAGCCCTTAGCGGACCACCTGGTTCGCGTCCTGGATCACAGCCTCGGGCACGGTCACACCGATGGCCTTGGCGGTTGCCAGGTTGACGTTTGTTTCGGTCTTGGTGAGCGGTTCGAAGGCCATCGTCTTTGGGGACTCGCCCTTGAGCACCCGCACGGCGATCTCACCGGCGGCGTAGCCGTCGTCGAAATAGGCCCAGCCGACCGTGGCCAGGCAGCCCGGCAGTTTGATGTCGTCGGCATCCACCGAATACACGGGGATCTTTTTCTCAAGCCCCACCTTGGCGATCGATCCAAAGCCCTGGATGGTGGCGTAATCGCCGATCTTCACGAAGGCTTCGATGGCCTTCTCGGCCAGCACCTGGGCCGCCTGCAGCACCTCGCCGGAGTTGGCCACCGCCTGCTCCACCACGGTGATGCCGCGCTGCTTGGCCTCATCGCGCAGCACTTTGGCCTCGTATTCAGAGTTGGGCTCGCCGGGATTGAAGATCACGCCCACCGTTTTGAGGGCGGGGTTGATGGTGCGGGCCAGGTCGAGCTCCTTGCCCATCGGGTTGGTACCGATGGTGCCGATCACGTTGGGCTTGTGCTGGCCCACACCGCCGGGCGGGGTGCCGGCGCCGGCACCCCAGGGGTTGGAGCAGTAGGCAAACACCACCGGGGTGGTGTCGGGCACGGTTTTCATCGCTGCCTGCAGCGGCGGGGTGCCGATGGCAAACACCATGTCGACCTGGTCGGCCACGAACTTCTTCATCACCAGGGTGGTGTTGGGCAGCTCGCCGGCCGCATCCTTCTGGATGAAATTGACGCTCTGGCCGGGGGTGTAGCCCGCCTTGGCCAGCGCTGCTTCAAAGCCCTTGCGCACGGCGTTGGGCGGCGGTGCATCCACCATCTGCAGCATGCCGATGGTGGGACCTTTGACCTTGCTGGCACCCAACTTGCCGCAGGCTGCGAGCGCCACGGTGCTGACGGCACCGGTGCCCATCAGGCCCAGAAAGTCACGGCGTCGCAGGGCCATCGGAGGTGTCAGCAGCTGGCGGCGCCACTATGCCCGAGCCATACAGCTGCCGCAACGCATCAGCGCTGAGCTGTTGCCGTTCGGTTGCAGTCCAGTCGTGGGCGAGCTGGCCGTCGCGCAGCATCAGCAGCCGGTCGCCAAAGCTCAGGGCCTGTTCGAGGCTGTGGGTCACCATCAGCGTCGTGGCCCCGAGCTGCCGCACCAGCCGCTCGGTCAGTTCCATCACCAGCGCCTCAGCCTTGGGGTCGAGGGCGGCGGTGTGCTCGTCGAGCAGCAGCAGCTCGGGCTGGCCCATGGTGGCCATCACCAGGCTCAGGGTCTGCCGCTGGCCGCCCGACAGTTCGCCCACTAGGGCATCGAGCCGCTGGGCCAGGGGGATGTTCAGGTCGTCGAGCAGAGCCCGATAGCGCCGGCGATCGGCGCCGCTGGGGCGCAGGCCCAGCAGGCCTGAGGCCGACAAGCCACTGTGGCGGCGGCGTTCGGCCAGGCGCAGGTTTTCGGCGATGGTCAGGCCTGGGCAGGTGCCCTCCAGCGGGTTCTGCATCACCCGCCCGATCCAGCGGGCCCGCCGGTGGTCCGGGTAGCGGTGCAGGGGGCGGCCGCCCAGCTCGATCGTGCCGCCGCTCTGCTTCAGGGCGCCGGCGATGAGGTTGAGCAGCGTCGACTTGCCGCTGCCGTTGTTGCCGATCACGGTCACAAACTGGCCGGGCTCGCAGCCGAGGTCGAACCCCTGGAACAGCTGGCGCCAGCCGCCGCCCGGTATGGGATGCCCCCAGCTCAGGTCGCTGATCGTCAGGGCCATGGTCAGCTCTTCTCCTGAGCCGACAGGCCCGGAATGCGCAGCCGCCCGGCGGCCAGGGCGATCAGCAGCAGCGCGGCCGTGACCAGCTTGAGATCCACGGGCTCCAGCCCCAACGCCAGCGCCACGGCGATCAGGGTGCGGAAGATGATCGCGCCGACCACCGCTGCCAGCAGGCCCATCGGAATCGAGCGCGGCCGGAAGATCGACTCGCCGATGATCACCATGCCCAGGCCCAGGATCAGCGAGCCGATGCCCATGGTGACGTCGGCAAAGCCCTGAAACAGCGCCACCAGTCCTCCCGACAGACCCACCAGGCCGTTGGCAGCGGCGATGCCGATGTTGAGGCCGCGGCGCTGGTTGATGGCGTTGGCGCGGGCCATGGTGGGGTTGTTGCCCAGGGCCCGCAGAGCCAGGCCGAAATCGGTGCTCAGCAGCAACGCCACCAGCAGGCCCAGACCCAGCACCACCAGGGTCAGGGCGAGCCCCCATTCATCGTCAAACCCAGCCGCCAGATCGGGCAGCTGGTCGATGCCGCGCGGGGTGTCGGTGAGCGGAATGTTGGAGCGGCCCATCAGCCGCAGGGTGATCGAATACAGACCTGTGGTGGTGAGGATGCCCGCGAACAGGTCGTTCACCCCCAGGCGGGTGTGGATCAGGCCGGTGGCCAGGCCGGCCAGGCAGCCGAACCCGAAGGCGACCGCCAGCGCCGCCGGCACGGGCACCCCCTGGGTGATCAGCACCGCCGCAGTGCCACCGCCGAGGGCAAAGGAGCCATCGACCGTGAGGTCAGGAAAGTTGAGGACGCGCAGCGTCAGATAGGTGCCCAGGGCCAGGCCGGCGAAGGCCAGACCCTGGTCGTAGGCACCAAGCCAGAGGGACAGCATCGCCGCATTGTGCAGTGGCCTCTGGCTGCGACCAGGCCGCGGCCTGGGTTTGTTGACGTTTAGAGGGCCTGCAAGTCCTCAAACCGGAACAGCTGCCGGCCGGCGGGCGTGTCGCCCTGGGCCTCGCTCTCGACCACCCGCTCGCTCAGCACCCAGGGTCCGCCCTGGCTGAGGGGCACGAAGGTGTCGAGGAACTGACTCTTGCCGCCGCGGAGCTCACCGGTGGCCGGGTCGGCGTACTGGCTGCTGTAGCGCCGGCTCAGGTAGCCATTGCCGGTGTGGGTGACGCTTTCCGTGAAGATCGTTACCACGGTGCCGTGAATGTGGCGGTGCACCATCGTGACCACGTCGTCTTTGATGCGGTAGCGATCGCCGGCGCCCTTGCCGCCGACGATCACCTCGGTGCCCACCGCATCGGTGTCACCGGCGCTGAAGGTGTTGTCGCCATGGGTCTGCTCGAAGCTGCGGCGCACCCGGTGGATCGCCACCTCCCACAGCTGTGAGGCGATCGCCTTGTGGATCTCCTCGTCGTCGATGCCCTCAACTGAGGCCTTGAGGTCGGCGCCCACCTGGAACGTGCCCTCGACGCGGCGGTCGGGTTCGCCGTTCTGCCCCGTCTGCTCCCACACGCAGCGGCCCTGGTAGCCGCCGAAGCCCGGTTCCCAGGTGTAGCGGTTCTCGTAGGCGGCCCGGAAGGCGGCAGTGCAGTCGCTGCCGGGGGCGATCAGGGCTGCGGGGGCCTCGGGGGTGGCGGTCACGGCCAGGGCGGGCATGGGCCCTTCACCCTAACGAGGGCCCACGGGCTCAGAAAGCCGCCGCTGCCCAACAGCTGCGTGGCGTTTGAGCTGGCGATGAACGGCGTGCTGGAGAGTTGAGGGCTCAAGCCAAAGGGCTAAAGTTGTTGAGGAGCGCGGCAACG
>Ga0194123_10002722_pt1 | contig 22449 bp, 20 predicted proteins | sample TA2MahsurfametaG_5_FD_155479 | JGI IMG/M metagenome (GOLD analysis project Ga0194123, IMG submission 155479) | Freshwater microbial communities from Lake Tanganyika, Tanzania - TA2015023 Mahale A surface | ecosystem: Environmental > Aquatic > Freshwater > Lake | place: Tanzania: Lake Tanganyika... | reverse complement strand
CGGGCGAGGTGCTTCGCGTACACGCCGCGCCGGAAGAACTCATCCACGTGACCGCCCAAAACGCCACGGCGCTCTCCCGCATCGCCTATCACCTGGGCAACCGCCATGTGCCTGTGCAGGTTGGCGACGGCTGGCTACGACTGCAATACGATCATGTGCTGGAAGGCATGGTGCGGGGCTTAGGCGGCAGCATCGCGCTGGTTGACGACAGTTTTGATCCTGAAGGGGGCGCCTACGCAGGGGGGGTGCATGCGCACTCGCATTCGCATTCCCACGGATCCGACCACGACCATGACCATGACCATGCGCATGGCCACTCGCATCACCACGCGCCAGAGCCGGCGCGCGCGCCAGGCCAGCATGCCGATGCCCGGCACTCACCGCGCATTCACGACTTTCTCACCGACCCGCTCAAGCGCTAACCAAAGCCGTTTCCTGAACCGCTGCCGTGTCTGACGCTGCCCTCCCCACCGTTTCGCTCGATCCCGCAGCGCTCTTGTCGCTCATGCGGCTCTCGAGCCCGGCATTGCCGATCGGCGGTTTCAGTTATTCGCAGGGGCTTGAGTCGGCCATTGATGCGGGTTGGGTGCAGTCGGAAAGCGATGTCCGCCACTGGATTGCAAGCCTGCTCGAGGCCAATATTGGTCGCTTTGATGCGCCGCTTGCCATCGCTCTGTTTCGCGCGGTGGCCGAAGGCGATGACGCCAGCGCCAGTCGTCTGCATCAACGCTGGCTCGCGTCGCGCGAAACCGCTGAATTGCGGGCAGAAACGCTGCAGATGGGGCAGTCGCTGTTGCAGATGCTCGCAGGCCTTGAGCTTGATCCGGCGCTGCGCAGCCAGGTTGACGCGCATCGGTCACACGAGGCCGAATGCGGGCTGCCGCTTGCCTGGGCGTTTGCCGCCCGTGCGTTCGACCTTGAGCCGCTTGCCGCCTTGTCGGCTTGGCTGTGGGCCTGGCTCGAGAACCAGGTGATGGCCGCCATCAAGGCGGTGCCGCTTGGCCAGCAGGCCGGCCAGCGTCTGTTCAGCGCGTTGCGTCCCGCGCTCGCTCAGGTGATTGCGCGCTGCGCCGATCGCACAGGGGGCAACACGCTGCCCATCCATGCCAGCAACTTCGCGCCAGGCTTTGCCATTGCCAGCGCACAACACGAAACCCAGTATTCGCGGCTGTTCCGCTCGTGAACGGCCCAACGCCTCCAGGAGACACACCACGATGCAAACCTCAGCACCCGCACTATCAACGCCTGCTGCCATGCTGTCGGGCAATCATCCGGCGCTTCGGGTGGGAATCGGCGGTCCGGTTGGATCGGGAAAAACGGCGCTGACGCTGTCACTGTGCCGCCAGCTGCGCGACCGTTACAACATGGCGGTGGTCACCAACGACATTTACACCCGCGAGGACGCCGAGTTTCTGGCGCGCCACGACGCGCTGCCGCTTGAGCGCATCCTGGGTGTCGAAACCGGAGGCTGTCCGCACACGGCCATTCGCGAAGACGCGTCGATCAATCTCGAGGCGGTCGAGCGCCTGCAGCGTCGGCTATCCGGCCTTCAGCTCGTTCTGGTGGAAAGCGGCGGCGACAACCTTGCCGCCACCTTCAGCCCCGAACTGTCTGATTTCACCATCTACGTCATCGATGTGGCAGCCGGCGACAAGATCCCTCGCAAGGGGGGCCCAGGCATCATGAAGTCCGACCTGCTGGTCATCAACAAGATCGACCTGGCGCCCTACGTGGGTGCCTCGCTTGAGGTCATGGCGCAGGATGCTCGCAAGATGCGGGGCGAGCGGCCGTTTGTATTCACCAATCTGAAAACCGGGCAGGGCCTGGATGACGTCGTTCGTCACATCGAAACCCGTGGCCTGCTGGTTCACTGAACTTCTGGAGACGATCGCCATGACAACCCCAAGGCTTCATCTACCCTATGCCGCTGCCCTCCGGCGTCAACTCACCGCTGGCTTCCTGGCAGCAGGGCTCCCCGCCGTGGCGCTCGCCCATCCCGGCGATCATGGCTCAGACTGGCTGCACGCTGCAATGCATCTGCTAAGTGAACCCGATCATCTGGGTATGGTCCTGCTCGCGATTGCTGCGGCTGTTTGGGGTGTGCGCCTGCTGAGGCGGCGTGGCCGACGTGGCGCAGCCTCTGACGATCACTGACCCTGTCGCCCGGTCCCAAAAAACAAAAAGCCCGCAGTCTGCGGGCTTTTTGCTGGGCGGACAGAGCCGCCCGTGAAGCGGTGAGCGACGCTACTTCTCTTCCTCGGCAAACGCTTCTTCGCGTTTCTTGGCCACCGACGGCAGGAACACGATGATGAGCAATACCGCCGCGATGGCCAGCATGGTGGCTGACAGCGGCCGCGTGACGAACACCATCGGATCGCCTCGCGAGATCGTCATGGCCCGTCGCAGATATTCCTCCATCAGCTTACCCAGCACGAAGCCAAGCAGCAGCGGCGCAGGCTCGCAATTGAGCTTCACGCACACGTAGCCCAGAATCGCAAACGGTATCGTCATGTAGATGTCGAACACCGAGTTGTTGAGCGAGTAGGCGCCAATACAGCAGAACATCAGGATGGCCGGGTACAGGATTCGATAGGGAATCGTAAGCAGCTTGATCCACAAGCCCACCAGCGGCAGGTTGAGAACAAGCAGCATCAGGTTGCCGATCCACATCGAAGCGATCAGACCCCAGAACAGCTTGGGATTGGCCGTCATCACTTGCGGGCCGGGCTGGATGTTGTGAATCATCATGCCGGCTACCATCAGCGCCATCACGGCGTTGGTGGGGATGCCCAGCGTCAGCATGGGAATGAACGAGGTTTGCGCACCCGCGTTGTTGGCGGCTTCAGGGGCTGCCACACCTTCGATCATGCCGGTACCGAATTTCTCGGGCGTCTTCGAGATTTTCTTCTCGATGGCGTAGGCCGAGAACGCCGACAGCACCGATCCGCCGCCAGGCAGGATGCCCAACGCACCGCCCAGAACCGTGCCACGCACGATCGGCGCAACGATGCGTCGGAAATCCTCTTTGGAGGGCATAAGGCTACCGACCTTGCTGGTGAACACCTGCCGGTTATCGCGCTGCTCGAGGTTGGCGATGATTTCGCCAAAACCGAACATGCCCATGGCCACCGCGGCAAATTCAATACCGTCGGTAAGTTCAGGGATCTCGAACGAGAACCGCGCAACGCCTGAATTCACGTCAGTGCCGATCATGCCCAGCAACAGACCCAGCACCACCATGGCCAGCGCTTTGACGATAGAGCCCTGCGCCAGCACCACCGCCGCGATCAGGCCCAGCACCATCAGCGAAAAGTATTCCGCCGGGCCGAACTTGAAGGCGACTTCAGCCAGAGGCGGCGCGAAGGCTGCGATTGCCAACGTGGAGACCGTCCCTGCGAAGAATGAGGCGATGGCTGCTGTTGCGAGCGCAGGGCCGGCTCGACCGACCCGTGCCATCTGGTAGCCGTCAAGCGTTGTAACCACCGACGACGTTTCCCCTGGCAGCTTCACCAGAATAGCCGTGGTGGAACCGCCGTACTGCGCACCGTAGTAGATGCCCGCCAGCAGGATGAGCGCCGTGGTGGGGTCGGTCATCTTGTAGGTGATGGGCAGCAGCATCGCGATGGTGGCAAGTGGCCCAATACCTGGCAATACGCCCACGAGCGTGCCAAACAGCACGCCGATGAAGCAGTAGAACAGGTTGGTGGCTGTGGCCGCGACCGAGAAGCCGAGCGAGAGATTTGTGATTAAACCGTCCATCGTCGCGCTCCGGTTACTGCGTGAGGAACTTGGGCCAAACCGCCAGCTGCAGTTCGAGACCCTTTGCAAACACGCCCCATCCCAGCACGCTCAGCACGATTGCCGAAAGGAAGGTTTCCTTCAGGTTGAATTCGTGACTGCCCAGCGCCGAGACAAAGATCAGCACCCACAACGACACGATCAGACCAAGCTTGGGCAGCAGGATCGCGAACAGAAGCACGCCCAGCAGCACCAGGAGCAGTTCCCGCCAGCCCACCGGCGAGAGCTTGGCCTCGGGATTGGATTTAGCGAATGCGCTGGCGACGATCATGAGACCGAGCACGGTAAGGATGCCGCCCAGAACCGTGGGGAAATACCCTGGTCCCATCTTGGCGGCGGTGCCAAACTGGTACTGACGCGACAACACCATAAACAACACGCCGAGGACGACGAACATCATCCCCGACCAAAAATCCTGATGATTACGAAGCTTCACCAGTAGTCTCCTTTCGCTGCGCTTGCTGGCGTCGATCTTGACCAGACGGAGGGGTGACTCCAGCCGGCCTGTGGTTATGACGAGTCGCGATGGTAGCCGATGGGGGTGCCCACGTAAACGGGGCCTGTGTCGGGGATGACTGCGGGGCGAGGGTTTTCACCAGGACCTGAGCGCGCAGCGCGGCTATTTCAACAGCCGCTCGATGCTGTCTGGGGCATAACCGAGCACGTCACGCATCACTTCTACGGTGTGTTCGCCCAGGCGAGGCGGCGGGCGCCGCAAGGTGGTTGGCGTTTCGCTGAAGCGGATGGGGTTGGTGACCAGCTCAATGGGCCCCGAATCTTCGCGCTCGATTGACTGGCGCATGCCGCGCGCCTTTACCTGCGGATTCTCAAATACCTGGGCCAGATTGTTGATGGGCCCGCACGGCACACCCGCCGCCTCCAGCCCATTGATCCACTGCTCGCCGGTGCGTTGCGCAATGATCTCTGCCAGGATCGGCACCAACTGATCGCGGTTGCGGATCCGGTCAGGCACATGGACAAAGCGTGGGTCGCGGGTGAGATCCAGACAGTTGCCCACTTCGCAGAAACGGCGGAACTGATCGTCATTGCCTACTGCAAGAATGATCCACATGTCCGAGGCTTTGAACGCCTGATAGGGCACCAGATTTGGATGCGCATTACCCCAGCGCTTGGGCGGTTGGCCGCTTACCAGGTAATTGGTGTTCATGTTGGCCATCATCGCAACCTGCACATCGAGCAATGCTGAGTCGATGTACTGACCTTCACCGGTGCGTTCACGGTGAAACAGTGCGGCAAGGATGGCCTGGGTGGCGTACATGCCGGTAAACAGATCCACCACCGCAACGCCTGCTTTTTGAGGGCCTCCGCCGGGGCGATCATCGGCCTCGCCCGTCACCGACATCAGGCCGCCAATACCCTGGATGATGAAGTCATAGCCAGCGCGGTGAGACCATGGGCCGGTCTGCCCAAACCCGGTAATCGAGCAATACACCAGCCGGGGATTGATCGCTTTCAGGCTTTCGTAGTCGAGCCCGTACTTGCGCAGTTGACCAACTTTGAAATTTTCAGCGACCACATCGCTGACCCGTGCCAGGTCGCGGATGACCTGTTGCCCCTCGGACGATGCGATGTCCACCGCGATCGATCGCTTGTTGCGGTTTGCCGACAAAAAATAGGCTGCATCGCGGGTTTCGCTGCCGTCGCGATGCTTCAGAAACGGGGGGCCCCAGCTGCGGGTGTCGTCCCCGTCGCCGGGTTTTTCCACCTTGATCACGTCTGCGCCCAGGTCGGCCAGATTTTGCGTGCACCACGGGCCTGCCAGAACCCGGGTCAGGTCAAGAACACGAATGCCGTCGAGAATCGCCTTCATGAGAATGTCCGATAGCAGGGTGGAGGAAGCGGGCGCTGAGCCTGTCCGAGGGGCCGAAAATTACAGGATTCCATGGCGCGACGTAAAATGAAGGGTTGCGCATTTCAAACCGGGCTCCCCATGAAGTCGGCCGATATTCGAGAAAAATTCCTGCGGTTCTTTGAATCCAAAGGTCACACCATCGTGGCGTCCAGCCCGCTGGTGCCTGGCAACGACCCCACGCTTCTGTTTACCAACAGCGGCATGGTGCAGTTCAAGGACGTGTTCCTGGGTAAAGAGCAGCGCAGCTACCGGCGCGCCACCACCTCGCAGCGCAGCGTGCGCGCGGGAGGCAAGCACAACGACCTCGAAAACGTCGGCTACACCGCCAGGCATCACACTTTTTTCGAGATGCTCGGCAACTTCTCGTTTGGCGATTACTTCAAGCGCGATGCAATCCGTTTCGCGTGGGAACTGCTCACCGGGGTTTACGCGCTGCCCAAAGAGCGGCTCTGGATCACCGTGTATGCCGAAGACGACGAGGCCTACGACATCTGGGCCAAGGAAATCGGCGTTCCGGCCGAACGCATTGTGCGCATCGGCGACAACAAAGGCGCCCGCTACGCCTCCGACAATTTTTGGCAGATGGCCGATACGGGGCCTTGCGGCCCGTGTTCCGAGATTTTTTACGACCACGGATCCGGCATATGGGGCGGTCCTCCCGGGTCGCCCGAGGCTGACGGCGATAGGTACATCGAAATCTGGAATCTCGTGTTCATGCAGTTTGAGCGCGATGAATCCGGCACGCTCACGCCGCTGCCCAAACCCTGCGTCGATACAGGCATGGGGCTGGAACGTATCGCGGCAGTGCTGCAGCATGTTCACAGCAATTACGAAATCGACCTGTTTCAAGACCTGATTCGTGCCGCTGCGCACGAAACCGGATGCGCCGATCTGGCCAACCCGTCGCTTCGCGTCATTGCCGATCACATTCGTGCCTGCTCGTTTCTGATTGTTGATGGCGTCATTCCAGGCAATGAAGGTCGCGGGTATGTGCTGCGCCGAATCATTCGTCGCGCCCTGCGGCATGGGCACAAGCTGGGTCAGGCCAACCCGTTCTTTTTCCGTCTGGTGGCTGCGCTCGATGCGGTCATGGGTGGCGCCTATCCCGAACTGACCGCAGCCCGCGATCGGGTGGCCGACGTGCTCCGCCAGGAAGAAGAACGTTTTGGCGAAACGCTTGCGCATGGCATGGCAATCCTTGAACAGGCCCTGGGCTCTGGCACCAAGCTTCTTGATGGCGATACCGCCTTCAGGCTCTACGACACCTACGGCTTTCCACTCGATCTCACTGCCGATGTCTGCCGCGAGCGCAGCGTCACGGTCGATGAAGCGGGCTTTGAAGTGGCAATGGAGCGTCAGCGTGAGCAGGCGCGGGCGGCGGGCAAGTTCCGTATGGCGGCAGGGCTTGACTACAGCGGCGACCAGACGCGCTTCGATGGCTATGATCACCTGACCGTTGGGCAGGCCCGTGTGCTGGCGCTGTACGTCGATGGCGTCGCGGTGTCATCGGTTCCGGCCGGACGCGAGGCAGTGGTGGTCCTCGACCGCACGCCGTTTTACGCGGAGTCGGGCGGCCAGGTGGGTGATGCAGGAACGCTGCAGTCAGCAAGCGGTGCAACGCGCTTGGCGGTGGAAGACACACGCAAGATCCAGGCTGAGGTGTTTGGTCACCACGGTACGCTGCTGGCTGGCGAAATCAGGGTGGGTGATGCGCTCAACGCAGAGGTCGATGCGGTAAGGCGGGCTCGCACGATGCGCAACCACTCTGCCACCCACCTGATGCACAAGGCGCTTCGCGAAGTGTTGGGCGCGCATGTGCAGCAGAAGGGTTCGCTGGTGGATGCTGAGCGCACGCGCTTCGATTTCTCGCACCATGCGCCGGTCACCGACGATGAAATCCGACAGGTCGAGGCACGTGTCAACGCCGAGATTCTTTCAAATGCGGCCACTGAGGCGCGCGTCATGGGGTTCGATGACGCGGTTCGGGGTGGCGCAATGGCGCTCTTTGGCGAGAAATATGGCGACTCGGTCCGGGTGCTTGACATCGGCTCGTCGCGCGAGCTGTGCGGTGGCACGCATGTGGGCCGCACGGGCGATATCGGCGCATTCAAAATCGTTGCCGAGTCGGGCGTGGCAGCAGGCATCCGCCGGGTGGAGGCCGTCACTGGCGACAACGCACTGGCCTGGATCCAGGGCGTTTCCGCAACCTTGAGCGACACCGCTGGCGCGCTGAAGGTGTCCGCGGCCGAGGTACCGGCAAAACTTGCCCAATTGCTTGACTCGGTGCGCGCGCTTGAGAAGGAAGTGGCCAGGCTCAAGTCGAAACTCGCGTCCTCTCAGGGCGATGATCTGGCGGCGGGCGCGGTTGAGGTCAATGGAATCCGGGTGCTTGCTGCCCGGCTCGAGGGCGCTGATGCGAAAGTGCTGCGTGAAACCGTCGATCAGCTGAAGGCGAAGCTGCGCACCGCAGCCATCGTTCTTGCCGCGGTCGATGGCGGGAAGGTCAGCCTCATCGCGGGTGTTACCGCCGACGCCACCCACCGCGTGAAGGCTGGCGATCTCGTCAACCACGTTGCCCAGCAGGTGGGCGGCAAGGGCGGTGGTCGACCCGACATGGCGCAGGCCGGGGGCACGCAACCCGATCAGTTGCCGGCCGCGCTCGCCAGTGTTGCGGGCTGGGTGGCTGCCCGCGCCGGATGACCGAGAGCACCGAATCTGATCCTGGCGCAGGGCACCGTCGTGTGCTCCTGACGCTGGTTGGCATGTCGGTGCTGTCTCACTCGGCGCTGGTCGGCTGCCGGATCGCCGTCACGCTCGGCGGAATCGAACTGGGCGCGTCGGCATTTACCATCGGGCTGCTGATGGCATTTTTCGGCCTGTTGCCGATGATTCTTTCGGTGCCCGCAGGCCGACTCATCGACCGGATCGGAACCCGCAAGCCGATGTTCTGGGGGCTGGCTGCGCTCACCGTGGCCATTCTTGCGCCAGCGTTGTCCTGGGAAGTGGGGGCGCTGTTTCTGGCGAGCACCGCCACAGGGCTCGGCTTCATGGGCGTGAATGTCGCCATCCAGAAGCTCGGCGGGGAACTGGGTGGTCCCGCTGCGCGTTCCACCAATTTCGGCATGCTCGCGATCGGCTTTTCGGTGTCGTCGTTCATTGGCCCGCTGCTGGTCGGGCCAATCATTGATTACGCTGGATTTCGCGCCGCATTTGTGGCTTTGCTCGCATTGCCATTGGCGACCGCTTTCTGGCTCAGCCGCGTCAGATTTAATGAACAGCCAAGACTTGCGCATCAGTCGCGTGAGTCAACCAACGACCAGAGCGTGTTCGATCTGTTGCGTGACCCGTCGCTGCGGCGGGTATACCTGTCGGTGGGGGTGGTCTCCGCAGCGTGGGACGTCCACCAGTTCGTCGTTCCGATCTACGGTTCTTCAATCGGCATGTCGGCGTCCGCGATCGGCATTCTGTTGGCTTCGTATTCGGCTGCCACCTTTGTCATTCGGGTGGCAATTCCCTGGCTCGCCCGCCGCGTGACGGAATGGCCGATGATTCTGGCCTCACATGTTGTCGGGTGCGTGATCTATTTTTTGTATCCGTTTACCGAATCCCTACCGCTGATGATGCTGCTGTCGTTCGTGTTGGGCATGGGGCTGGGCATCTCTCAGCCGCTGGTGCTTGCGCTGTTGCACAGGCTTGCGCCCCCCGATCGAACCGGTGAGGCAGTGGGTTTGCGAATGGTGCTGGTCAACGGGACGCAAACCCTGTTGCCTGGGGCATTTGGCGCAATCGGCGGCGTGTTCGGCGTGGCAACGCTTTTTTGGGGCATGGCGCTGATGCTGGGCGGCAGCCTGTTCTACATCGCCCGGGGTGCCGACATGCGAGAGCCGAAATGAGTACAGACGCCGAGCGGCCGTCGCCACGATCGATCTCGGATGTGTTTCTCGCATTCACGTCGCTTGCGCTGCATGGTTTCGGCGGGGTGCTGCCCTGGGCACAACGCACGCTGGTTGAACAGCGCCGCTGGTTAAGCCGCGAAGAATTTACCGAACTGCTTGCCTTTGGTCAGTTGCTGCCGGGGCCCAACATCATCAATCTGGGAATCATTGTCGGACACCGCTATTTCGGTTGGCGCGGCTCTGTGGCAGCAGTCACCGGGCTGGTTCTTTGCCCGGCCATACTGGTGGTTGCCGCAGGGATGGTCTACTCGCAACTGGTGGCGATTCCCGCGGTGCAAAAGGCGTTATCGGGTATGGCCGCAGTGGCTGCGGGTCTGCTCATTGCCACCGCGCTCAAACTCGGCTGGGCTCAACGCAAGCGCTGGCCCTGGCTCATCTTTGGCCTGGCGGGTTTCGTGTGCCTGGGATTGCTGCGCTGGCCACTGTTGCAGGTGTTGGTGCTCATCGTGCCTGTGGCCGTGCTGCTCGCCTGGTGGAAAGAGGGCCCCACCCAATGACGCTGTGGGACCAGATCGAGATCCTGGCGCATTTCGCCATGTTGTCGGCGATTGCGGTCGGTGGCGCGGTATCGATGGTGCCCGACATCAGCCGCTACATGGTCGACGAAAAGGGCCTGCTCAGCGCCGCGCAGTTCAGTGAGGCGGTCGCTTTGGCACAGGCGGTTCCGGGTCCCAACGTGCTGTTCGTCACCTTGCTCGGCTGGCAGAGCGCAGGCTTAGCGGGTGCCGTGCTGGCAACGCTGGGATTACTCGTTCCATCCAGCGTGATCACCTATCATGCGAACCGTTGGCGCAGCGGCAATCTCGATACCCGCGCGGTGCGTGCAATCCGGCGCGGACTCTCCCCGCTGGCGGTCGGTCTCACCCTGTCTGCGGGTTGGGTGATCGCCGAGGGCGCGGTCACTCACTGGACGCTGGCAGTGTTCTGCGCGGTCACAGTCGTGGTGTGTCTTGCCACTTCCATCAATCCTTTGTGGTTGATTGGGCTGGGTGCGGTGCTGGGGCCGCTGTTGCTGCCCTGAAATCAATCATTCCTGTTGACGAGGAAACGTTATGTCCGATCAAACAATTGCCAGCGATCGCGAGGTGGACGCCCGCGGGCTGAATTGTCCTTTGCCGATTCTGCGTGCAAAAAAAGCATTGACCGACCTGGGAAGCGGTCAGGTCCTCAAAGTGATCTCAACCGACCCCGGATCAAAGCGCGATTTCGAAGCCTTTTCGAGGCAAACCGGCCACACGCTGCTACGGGTCGAAGAACAGGACCGGCAGTGGACATTTTTTCTGCAAAGGCGCTAGGCCATCATGAAAGCGAGCTTTGACTTCAGCGGCCGCAAGGTGCTGGTGACAGGGGGTACGTCGGGTATCGGCGCAGCCACCGCAGTGGCATTTCGCCGTGCGGGTGCAACGGTGGTGGCCTGCGGACTGACCGATCAGGAAATCGCTGCCGCCCGCGTGCGCTCTGATTTTGAGGGCATTGAACTGCACCAGCTTGATGTCACTGACCGCGCTGCCGTGGATGCGCTGGTTGGTTCGCTGGGGTCGTTGGATGCGGTCGTCAACAGCGCTGGCCTGATTCGTCGCGAGGCCGAGCACGATCCCGATGTGTTTGCCCATGTGATGGACGTGAACGTCAATGGCGGCATGCGGGTGTCGGCCGCTGCCCGGCCGCTGCTCGCGAAAAGCCGCGGCGCCATCGTATTCATCGGCTCGGTGATGTCGTTCTTTGGCGGCCCCAGGCAGCCCGCCTATTCAGCCTCGAAGGGCGCGGTACGCAACCTCACCATGTCGCTCGCGGCGGCGTATGCGGCCGACGGCATTCGGGTCAATGCGGTCGCGCCCGGCTGGGTGATCACCGAGCTGTCGCGCGGCGCTCGTGAGAACCCCGAGCGGAACGCCATGATCATGGCGCGCACGCCGATCGGCCGCTGGGCCGACCCTGCAGAAATCGCCGATCCGATTTTGTTCCTGTGTTCGGATGCCGCGCGCTACATGACTGGAACGGTCATGGCGGTGGATGGCGGGTATATGTCGGTGGGCTAGCGGGACGGCTTGGCTGAAACTTTTCAGCCAAGCTTTGCGCGCTGCTCCTGAAGTCGCGCAAGCGCCGCTTCAAAGCCTGCGAGCCGATCGCGCTCCTGTGCCACCACGTTGGCGGGCGCGCGCTCGACAAACCCTGCGTTGCCAAGCTTTGCGCTGGCGCGCTGCGTCTCGCCCTGCACCCGTGCAATTTCCCGATCGAGGCGTGCGCGCTCGGCCTCTACATCAATCTCAAGATGCAGCATCAGTCGGAAGTCACCCACGATTTGCACGGGTGCAAGCGACCCTGCCGGAAGCGTATCGACGATTTCAACGGCCTCCAGGCGGGCAAGCGCCTTCAGATAGGGGGCGAACTCGGCAAGCTGGTCGCGCGAACCCTGCGCGATCAACGGCAGCTTCTGCGCGGGAGAAACATTCATTTCGCCGCGTAGTGCGCGACAGGCGTCGATCAGCTGCTTGAGCTGGTCAACAAAAGCCTCGCTCGTCTGATCGATTTTTCCGGGCTCGCTCTTGGGATAGGGCTGCAGCATCAGCAGATGGCGCTGCTCGGCAACTGCCTGCGCAAGCGCGTCGCCCGACAACTTCTGCACGCCGCGATCACCGTAGCGCTGGGCGAGCGGCGCGATTTTCTGCCACAACTCTTCGGTGATGAACGGAATGATGGGGTGCGCGAGCCTTAATACCGCTTCGAGAACGCGCAACAGGGTTCGACGCGTGGCCCGCACCACCGCCTGATCGTCTGACTGCAGATTGACTTTGGCAAGCTCGAGATACCAGTCGCAGTACTGATCCCAGACAAATTCATACAGCGAGCGCGCGGCCAGATCGAAGCGATACTCAGACAGCGCGCGCTCAATGTCGGCCTCGGTGCGCTGCAGCGCCGAGACGATCCAGCGATCAACGGCATTGAAATGCAGATAGCCGCCCGGTACGCAGGCGCCCGCCTCATGGGGTTCGAAGCCGCAGTCGCGGCCCTCGGTCTGCATCAGCACAAAGCGCGACGCGTTCCAGAGCTTGTTGCAGAAATTACGATAGCCCTCGCAGCGACTGAGGTCGAAGTTGAGGGTACGGGCGAAGGTGGCGAGCGAAGCGAAGGTGAAGCGGACCGCATCGGCGCCGAAGGCAGGAATGCCTTGCGGGAAGTTGCCGCGGATGGTGCGTTCAATGCGCTGCTTGTGATCAGCGCGCAGCAGCCCCACGGTGGATTTTTCAAGCAGGGCTTCGAGCGTGATGCCATCGACCAGATCGATCGGGTCGATGGTGTTGCCCTTCGACTTCGACATTTTCTGGCCCTCGGAATCACGCACGATCGCATTGATGTAGACGTGATGAAAAGGCACTTTGCCGGTGAAGAAGGTGGTCATCATCACCATCCTGGCTACCCAGAAGAAGATGATGTCAAAGCCGGTGACCAGCACGTTGGACGGCAGGTATCGATCGAGGTCAGTGGTCTGTTCAGGCCAGCCCAGCGAGGTGAAGGGCACCAGCGCTGACGAGAACCAGGTGTCGAGCACGTCGTCGTCGCGCACCAGTGCGCCCTGGTAGCCCGCGGCCCGCGCTCGCGCCTGGGCATCGCTTTCGCTGCGCGCAACAAACACGGTGCCGTCGTGAATCGGCTGGCCATTTGCGTCGGCCTTATACCAGGCGGGGATGCGGTGCCCCCACCATAACTGCCGCGAGATGCACCAGTCCTGGATATTCTCGAGCCAGTGGTTGTACGTGCTTGTCCAGTGGTCAGGGTAGAAGCGGATTTGTTCGTCGCGAACCACCTGCAGGCAAACCTCTGCGATGGACTGGCCTGGGAAGAACGTATTGCCGTGATCACGGCGGCTCATGGCAACGAACCACTGGTCAGTGAGCATCGGCTCAACCACCACCTGCGTGCGCGCCGAGCGCGGCACCATCAATGTGTGCGGCTTCTCGGAGACCAGCAGGTCCGCTGCCTTCAGATCGTCGAGTACTTTTTTTCGGGCCTCGTAACGATCGAGGCCCTGATAGGCGGCGGGTGCCTGATCGTTGATGCGGGCCTCGAGTGTCAGCACGCTGATCGCGGGCAGTCCATGGCGCTCGCCCACCTTCCAGTCGTTGAAGTCATGTGCGGGCGTGATCTTGACGCAGCCGGTTCCGAAGGCCGGGTCGACGTAGTCGTCAGCGATGATGGGTATTTCACGATCACAAAGCGGCAGCCGCACATGCTTGCCGATCAGCGCGCGATAGCGTTCATCGGCCGGATGCACCGCGACGGCAGTGTCGCCCAGCATGGTTTCCGGCCGTGTGGTGGCGACAGTCAGCGATCCACTGCCGTCGGCCAGTGGATACCGGATCTCCCACAAATGGCCTTTCTCTTCTTCGCTGTCAACCTCGAGATCGGACACAGCGGTCATCAGGACCGGATCCCAATTGACCAGGCGCTTGCCTCGGTAAATAAGCCCCTGCTCATGCAGCTGAACGAATACCTCGAGGACGGCCGCACTCATGGTGTCATCCATGGTGAAGTAACCGGCGCGATCGCCCTCGGTATCGGCGTATTCCCAGTTGCCTGATGCGCCGATTCGACGCATTTGCCGGGTGATCGTGGCACCTGACTGGCGCTTCCACTGCCAGACGCGGTCGAGGAAAGGTGCGCGGCCAAGATCATGGCGCGTGAGCCCTTCGCCCTGCAGTTGTCGCTCGACGACCACTTGGGTGGCGATGCCTGCATGGTCGGTGCCCACCACCCAGTTGGTGTCCAGACCCTTCATGCGGTGATAGCGGATGAGCGCGTCCATCAGGGTCTGCTGGAACGCATGACCCATGTGCAAGGTGCCCGTGACGTTGGGAGGCGGCAGCTGAATGCAGTAGCTGCCCTGGGTGGCCGCAGACGCGTCATGTCGGAAGCAGCCGCGACTTTCCCAAAGCGGATACCAGCGTGCTTCGATGTCGGTGGGTTCGAAGCTTTTGGCGAGCGAGGCCTGCGGGGCGGTTTGGGCAGTTGTCATGTTCAACCTTATTCAGGCGGCACGCGCCAGATCATGCGCGTTGAGGGGGTAGCCCCGGTCCTTGTAAAAGCGCCAGCGCTCGCGCGCAAGCGAACGGTCATCATCGTTACCGCTGACAACCTCAATCAGCCGGTCGAAGCGGCTGAACATGGGAGGTGTTTGCCGACCAAGGTTGACCAGCACTTCATGATGCGGCAGATCAACCGGCTCGGCGGCCAGCAGCACAGGCGTCTCCGCCGCGAGCGGGTCGCTGGCCACCACATGGGGGATGAAATCAGCGTCAGAGAATGTCCACAGCAGCTGGTCGAAGCGCTGGAGTTCAAGCGCGTCTTCACACCAGACGAGAATGCGCGCGCCGCTTCGGTGGACCTTGCGCACCAGCCTGCATCCGTACTGCAGCCGGTCTGGTGCGTTGAAGTGAAAGTCGACCCGTGTCATCCCTCGGCACGCGAGATCAGAAAGCGGGTAAGAAGCGGCACCGGGCGCGCGCTTGCGCCTTTGGCCGCACCCGATTTCCAGGCGGTTCCCGCGATATCGAGATGGGCCCAGTCGTATTTCTTGGTGAAGCGCGCAAGAAAGCAGGCTGCGGTAATGGCACCGCCGTCGCGGCCACCGACATTGGCGAAGTCGGCAAACCGTGATTTGAGCGCGTCCTGGTAGACGTCATCAAGTGGCATTCGCCAGCAGGTGTCGCTCGAGTCGCGTCCTGCGTCAATCAGTTCAGCCGCCAGCGCATCCTGCGGCGTAAAGAGCCCCGAGTGATGATGGCCGAGCGCCACCACGCAGGCACCAGTGAGGGTGGCGATATCGATGACGGTGCGTGGCTTGAAGCGCTCGACATAGGTGAGCGCGTCGCAGAGAATCAGCCGGCCTTCGGCGTCGGTGTTCAGAATCTCAACGGTTTGTCCGGACATCGACGTGACAATGTCCCCGGGACGGGTGGCCCGGCCGCTTGGCATGTTCTCGCAGGCGGGAACCACACCGATGACATTGATCTTGAGCTTCATTTCGGCCACTGCACGCAGGGTGCCGAGAACCGAGGCCGCGCCGCACATGTCGAACTTCATTTCGTCCATGCCTGCAGCGGGCTTGATCGAGATTCCCCCGGTATCAAAGGTGATGCCTTTGCCGACCAGCGCAACCGGCTGCTGTCGGCTCGATGCCCCGTTGTACTGCAGCACGATCATCTTGGGGGGCTGCTCAGAGCCCTGCGCCACCGCCAGCAGCGCGCCCATTTTCAGGGCCTGCATCTGCTTGGTGTCGAGTACCTCAAGCTTGAGACCGAATTCGCGCGCAAGCTTTTTGGCCTGATCGGCCAGATAAGTGGGCGTGCACACATTCGGTGGCAGATTGCCCAGGTCGCGCGTGAAATCCATCCCGTTGGCGAGCGCCTGCGCGCGCGACACCGAGACGGCGGCCGCCGCCTGTTGCGCGCGCGGTACCGCGAACACGACCTGACGGGGTCGCTTGGGCGTTGATTCCTTGCGGCTTTTCATGGCCTCGAAGCGATACGCAGCGTCTCGGCCGCTTAGGACCTGAACCTGGAGCTTCCAGTCAAGTGAGCGCTGCGCCACCGCGGCTTCGTGCAGAAAAGAAACCACGTCCTCTGCGGCCGCGTTGGCGAGCGCACGCCAGGCTGCGGCGCTTGCATCACGAAAGCTTTTTTCAGCAACTTCAGTGGCGCTGCCAAGCGAGACCAGCAGCACCCGCTGCAGCGCGCCTTCAAGGTGCACCATCAGCGTGGAGCCGGGCTTCTTCTGGAGATCGCCACGCGCAATGACGGCGGATAGCCGTCCACCCTGCGCCTGATCAAGCGTTTGCGCGTCGCCCGACAGTGGTTCACCAACAATGACTGGAACGATTGCGCAGCCGGCCTTCAATCGGTCGGCTGACAGGGGCTTTGTGCTAAATTGCATTGAGTCTTCCTCGGCCTGTGCTCACAACCGATCGATTATAGCGAGGGGTTCGCGCGATGCTCTTTAAGACAGCGTTGCGGCGCGACCTGTCGAATCTGGCTGGAGTGGTCTTCGCCACGCTGTTTACAGTGATGGTGACCACCTCCCTGATCCGCTGGCTGGGGCGTGCCGCCAACGGACTCACAGACACCGCAAGCGTGCTGCCCATGATCGCCTTTGGCGCGATCAACCTGCTGCCGGTGCTGCTGGTTCTCACGGTGTATGTGTCCGTGTTGATGGCGCTCACGCGTGCTTACCGCGACTCCGAAATGGTCATCTGGTTTTCAAGCGGCCGCAGCCTGCTTGATTGGATCCTGCCAGTGCTGGGTTTTGTCACGCCGGTGGCGGTTCTGGTCGCACTGGTTGCTTTTGTGGGTGGCCCCTGGGCAACGCGTCAATCCGACGAATACCAGGCGCGGTTTTCCCAGCGCGAGGACATTTCCCGCGTCTCGGCTGGACAATTCCGGGAGTCTGCGTCCGCGGGCAGGGTGTTTTACGTCGAATCGCTCAACGACGACAACACCGAAGTCAGAAACGTGTTTGTGTCGCAGCTCGACGCCCAGCGCGAACTGATCGTGGTGTCTCAGAAGGGGCAAATTGAGGTCATGCCCAACGGCGATCGCTACCTGGTGCTCGAGAAAGGCCGTCGCTACGATGGCGAGCCGGGGTCCTCCAGTCTCAGGTTGATGGAGTTTGAGCGTTATGGGCTGCTTCTCGAAGGACGAGCGGATGTATCGGGCTCAGGCGCAAGCGCGCGCACCATGGGTCTGCTTGACCTGCTGGCCGACCCCAGCCGCACCAATCTGGCCGAGCTCAACTGGCGACTCAGCCTGCCGATTTCAGCGTTCCTGATGGCCCTTCTTGCCATTCCGCTGTCAGCGGTCAACCCGCGGCTGGGACGCTCGGTCAATCTCATTCTGGCGCTGCTGATCTACGTTGTTTACAACAACATGCTGTCGGTGGTGAGCGCCTGGATTGGCCAGGGGCGTCTGCCGTTTCTGGTGGGCGTCTGGGTTGTGCATGCGGCGCTCGCGGTGGTGATCGCGTTTCTCTTCTGGCGTCGCATCCGCCTGCCGCGCCGCTGGATTCGCCGGGCGCTGTCGCCGTCGTCGGCAGGGGCTGCGTGATGATCATCGGCAGTTCAACGCTGGGGCGTTATCTGGCCCGGGAAATCGCCACGGCGGTGGCCTTCGTGCTGGTGGCGTTTCTAGCCCTGTTCGCATTTTTTGATTTCATCAACGAACTTGATGATGTGGGGCGGGCGGGCTACAGCCTTGCCGCAGCTGCCATCTATGTGCTTCTGACGCTACCCTCGCGCACCTATGAGGTGATGCCGATCGCCGCGTTGATTGGCAGCGTCTACGCCCTTGCGCAGCTCGCGGCGCACTCCGAGTTCACCGCCATGCGTGCCTCGGGGCTCAGCCGTACCCGTGCCCTGGGAGAGCTGGTGCGTCTGGGAGCCTGGACCGCGGTGTTCACGGCTCTGGTGGGCGAAGCGCTGGCGCCGCCCGCCGAGCGGCTTGCCCAGGAGCTGCGCCTGTCTTCGCTCGGCAGCGCTGTGGGCGGCCAGCTCCGATCAGGGCTCTGGATTCGCGACTCGCTGCGCGATACCGCCGGTGATGTTCAGCGCATTCGCTTTGTGAACGTCGGCGAGCTGATGCCTGATGCCACGCTGCGGCGGGTTCGCATTCTTGAATTTGATCAGCAGATGCGCCTGTCCGAGGTGGTCAGGGCCGAGCGTGGCGAATTCTCAGGGCCGGGCGTGTGGCAGCTGAGTGGCGTCACCACGACGCTCTATCACCAGGTCGAATCCGATGAGCCGCTGCCATTGCTGCGCACCGAGCGTACGTCGGCCGCCACCCGCAACTGGACCTCAGAGCTCACACCCGCGCTCCTGTCGGTACTGATGGTCACGCCCGAGCGAATGTCGGCGATCAACCTGTTCAACTACATTCGGCACCTGCGCGAAAACCAGCAAAACACCGAGCTTCACGAAATCGCGTTCTGGAAAAAAGTTGTCTACCCCTTGGCTGTCATCGTGATGATGGCTCTGGCCTTGCCCTTTGCGTACCTGCAGAGCCGGGCTGGCGGCATCGGTTATAAGGTGTTCGCCGGCATCATGCTGGGCGTAGCTTTTCACTTCCTGAATGGCTTGTTCAGCCACCTGGGGCTGCTCAATACCTGGCCGCCTCTGGTCGCGGTCAGCATCCCCAGCGTGGTTGCTTTTTTCTGCGCGGTCGCGCTGTTGCGGTGGGTGGACCGTACCCGCTGAGCGCGTTTCGACCGTCATCTAGCGGGTTGAGAGACGGGGTTTACCCTTGGTCTCCCAGCGGTCGTTGTGCGATGCAACATTAGATCCACATCGGTGTCCTGCGGTTTTTGATGCAACGCACAATCTTTTTCTTCGTCCCGGCTATCTGTAACGACTTGTAATCGTCGGGTTTTTCGTGGAGCATCCTCTTCCGTCGGATTCGGTCGGATTCGATCGAATTCTCAGGTGTATCGAGGAGGAGGAGAGGCAGCAATGCTGCCGTTGGAGCGCACAGCAATGTGCGCTTTTTTTTTGAGCCCGTCGCGGACATATAATCGGCGGGTTTCGCAGCCTCGATTCATCGCTAAATTAATCATGGGAGACGCTCGATGTTTTCAGCACGTCATGCTCTGGCGACAGGTTCATTCATTTTTGCTACGGCGGCCTCCGCCCAGGTAACCCTCACTACTTCAAGCTGGGTGCCCCCCACCCACACGCTCACGGTGACGCAGGCCGAGTGGTGCACGCAGGTAACTGACGCCACCGCTGGCCGGGTACGCTGCAGTGCGCTTGCCAAGGCGGTGACAGCCCCGCCGGCAACCTTTGATGCGGTTCGCGACGGACTCACCGACCTGTCTTTCTCGGTGCACGGCTATACGCCGGGCCGGTACATTCTCACTCAAATCGCAGAGCTGCCCTTTCTGGGTGACTCGGCTGAATCAACCTCGGTTGCCTATCAACGCATCCATGAAAAGTATCTCGCCAATTTGGGCGAGCACAAGGGCATGCGGGTCATCACGGTGTTCACGCACGGGCCCGGCATGATCATCAACACCAAGCGCGCCGTCAATTCGCTCAACGACATGGAGGGCCTGAAGTTTCGCGTCGGTGGTGGGATGGTCAACGAGATCGGCAAGATCATGGGGATCAACGTCACGCTGCGTCCCGCTCCGCAGTCGTATGAGCTGCTTTCCTCTGGCGTAATGGATGGCGTGTTCTTCCCGGCGGAATCGGTGGAGTCGTTCAAGCTTGAGAAGCTGGTGAAGCACCGCACTACCTTCGCGGGCGGCCTCTATAACACCAGCTTTGCCTTCGTCATGAACGAGGCAGCCTGGAAGAAAATTTCGCCAGCCGACCAGGCGGCGATCACCAAGCTGTCAGGCGAGTATGCAGCACGCCTGTTCGGACGCGCCTGGGACAAGGCAGACCGTCTGGGGGCGGCCTTCATGCAGGCCAATGGCGTGCAGCACACCGCCGCAAACAAAGCGTTCGTTGATCAGGTGCGCGCGAAAACTGACGCGCTCGAGCGCAAGTGGGTCGCCGAATCGAAGGCCAAGGGCTTGCCCAACGGCGATCAGGTCATCCGCGAACTCCGGGCGGAAATCGCCAAGCTTCAGTAACTTGACCCGAAACGCTGCTGCGCACTGGCTTTCAACGGCCAGTGCGCGCTATTACCCATGAACGCTTTCAAGAAGCTGCTGGGCGCGGGTGCAGCGGCCGCGCTCTTTTCTATGATGTTGCTCACCTTCGCCGATGTGGTCGGTCGAAAGGTGTTGAACGAATCCATCACCGGCAGCGTTGAACTCACCGAGCTGTGCATGCTCGGAACCATCTTTATTGCGATGCCGCTGGTATCGCTGGCGGGCGAGCATGTGATCTTTGACCTGCTTGACCCGATTCTCCCGGCGTCGCTACAGCGCTGGCAGCGCGTCATTTCAAACGTGTTTTGTTCTGTGCTCGTTTTGGGCGGCGCATGGCTCATTTACGGACGAGCAAGCCGGGTGTTCGAAGACGGTGATACCACCGCACAGCTCCAGATTCCCACCGGGCCCTTTATTCAGGCCGCAGCGATGATGCTGCTGGTTACCGCAATCATGCATGCGGTGGTCGCCTGGATGGCGTTTCGAGACAACGTGGCCGCTACGCCAGGCGCCGAAGAGACCAACTCGTGATTGAGGCGCTATTCGGGTTCGCAGCGATGTTCGCGCTGATGGCGCTTCGCGTACCGATCGCTTTTGCGATGGCTGCAGTGGGTGTGGTGGGCATCGCGTTGATGCGCTCGGTTCCCGCAGCTTTTTCATCGGCGGCAACCGAAATCATGGATGTGGCAAGTTACACGTTGTCGGTGGTGCCGTTGTTTGTTCTGATGGGCAACCTGGTGACCCGTGCGGGCATGTCCACCGAACTTTATCAGGCTGCGTACTCCTTCATAGGCCATCGCCGCGGCGGGCTCGCAATGTCAACTATCGTCGCCTGCGCAGGTTTTGGCGCGATCTGCGGTTCGTCGATAGCCACCGCGGCCACCATGTCCCGAGTTGCCATGCCCGAGATGCGTCGCTTTGGCTACGACAAGTCTTTCGCAGCGGGCACTATCGCCGCGGGCGGTACCCTAGGCATTCTGATTCCGCCATCGGTCATCATGGTGATCTACGGGATCATGACCGAGCAGAGCATTGGCGCGCTCTTTGCTGCCGGTGTCGTTCCTGGCGCCATTGCCATGCTGTTCTATATCGGCACTGCCTGGAACTGTGTGCGACGCAATCCTGCGCTCGGCCCACCCGGTGAGCGCACTAACTGGGCGGGGCGTCTGCTTGCGCTGAATCACATCTGGGGTGTCATCGTTCTGTTCATGATTGTTATGGGCGGCATGTACGGCGGGCTCTTCACACCGACGGAGGCTGCAGGTGTGGGGGCGATGGGCGGGTTTCTGTTTGCGCTGCTGCGCGGGCGGCTTACCTTCAAAGTGCTTCTGGAGGTGCTGACCGAATCAGCGCAGATGACCGCCATGCTGTTCACAATTTTGATCGGCGCATCGATCTTCGCGAACTTCGTCAATTTCACGTCGCTGCCGCAGGACCTTCAAGCCTTCGTATCGCATTTCAATGTGCACCCCATGATGGTGGTGGTTGCAATCTGCGCGATCTACGTGATTCTTGGCACCGCGATGGAAGAGCTGTCGATGATTCTTCTGACGGTGCCGATTTTCTTTCCGCTAATTGTTCACCTGGGGCTCGACCCGATCTGGTTCGGTGTGTTGATTGTCTGCATCGTTGAAATTGGCATGATCAGCCCACCTGTCGGCATGAATATCTTCGTGATCAGTAGCCTGCTGCCGGACGTGCCCACCAGTTCGATCTGGAAGGGCGTGATGCCGTTTCTTCTGGCCGATGTTCTTCGACTCGCGCTGTTGATTGCGTTCCCCTCAATAACACTGTGGCTACCCAAATTTCTCAACCTCTAAAACCGGTCGTGGGCTTTGCGGGTGTCGGTGCGATGGGTTCACCGATGATTGGTCATCTTTTGGCCGCGGGTTATCCGGTGCGTGTTTTTGCGCGCCGTCCGGAAGCCGCCTCTGAACTGGTTGCGCGCGGGGCTGTGTTTGCACCCACCGCTTTACAGGCCGCACAAGGCGTGCGCGTTTTCTGTACCAATGTCACGCGTACCGAAGATGTCGAGCAGGTTCTGTTCGGCGAAACTGGCGCGGCGTTGTCGCTTGAACCTCGCTCAACCGTTATTGACTTTTCGACCATATCGGCGGTTGCCACGCGTGAGTTTGCTGATCGCTTGTCACGGCAACAGGTTCGCATGCTCGACTGCCCGGT
>Ga0194123_10002718_pt1 | contig 22474 bp, 19 predicted proteins | sample TA2MahsurfametaG_5_FD_155479 | JGI IMG/M metagenome (GOLD analysis project Ga0194123, IMG submission 155479) | Freshwater microbial communities from Lake Tanganyika, Tanzania - TA2015023 Mahale A surface | ecosystem: Environmental > Aquatic > Freshwater > Lake | place: Tanzania: Lake Tanganyika... | reverse complement strand
GGGCTCCAGGCGACCAGCATGCTGCAGAAGAAGACGACGAAAAGCAGATCGAGCACAAGGGTGGGGGCGGTGCCGGCGAGAAAGCCGCGGATGTGCTCGAGCTCACGCACGCGAGCGAGCGTGTCCCCTACTCGTCGTGCCTCGAAGTAAGCCAGAGGCACTCGCATGAGATGCTCGAAAAGTGCCACGCCGAGACGGAGATCGAGTCTGCTGGTCACCTGCGCAAGCAGTCGCGGCCGCAGGATTGCCGCGACGGTTTCAAACAGGGTGACGAGGACAAGGCCGGCGCAGAGTACGTCCAGAGTGGTCCAGGCCTGATGGACGAGCACCTTGTCGATCACGGTCTGGAAGACCAGCGGTGGCACCAGACCCAGCAGATTCAGGCACAGGGAAAGCACCAGTATCTCGACCAGGACGCTGCTAAAGGGACGCAGGTGTTGCCAGAACCACGTGAAACCGGTGGGCAGGGTCTCGCCATCACGAGATGGTGCGGCGCTCAGCACCCAGCCGGTCCAGGCTGCGGTGAATGCGGCACGCGGCATCCGGGTCAGCGCACCCGATGCGCGTCTCAGGAGAACTTCGTCGTCCCCGATACCTGCCAACAGCAGGTAGCCTTCGCCGCGCAGTTCAACCAGCGCCGGCAAAGGGATCCGGGTAAGGTCATTCCAGTGCCTTGTACGCAGTGAGGCCTTGAGCCCCAGGCCGCGCGCGGCCCGGAGCAGGTCTGTCGGAGAACAGTTCGCCGGGTCACGCGCCAACCGGTGCTGCACAAAGGCCGCGGACACGGACATCCCGTGCAGGCGGGCCAGCAGCACCAGGGCATGCAGGCCGGAATCGAGTGTGGTGTCCATGCAGGGTCCCTTGGCGAAAGGGTGGCTTTGCCCACCCCTTGCCAACCAGCTTGCACGGACTGGTCACCCGCTCGTGCGCTCTGCAGCGCCTGCGAGGCCACCAAGCACACTAACGGGAACTACTCCCGCAGGCGCCTCAGCCTTTGTCGAATACGCTCACCACTTCAGCGCGGTCCCAAAGGCTGTCTCATAGTGCTGCGCGAATTCCGCGCGTGTGAAGCGATGGTTCTGCGTGCCCGCCTGGGCAATCTTGATGGAGCCCATCAGGGATGCAATGCGCCCCGTCACTTCCCAATCCAACTTGCGTGTCAGGCCGTACAGCAGGCCGGCCCGATAGGCGTCGCCGCAGCCGGTGGGGTCGGTCACGGCGGCGGGCTTGGCCGCCGGGATTTCGATGCGGCCACCGCGGGTGTAGATGTGCGAGCCTTCCCCGCCGCGGGTGACGATGAGCGCTTCCACGTGGCTGCTGATTTCTTCCAAGGACCAGCCTGTGCGTTCCTGCATGAGCTGCGACTCGTAATCGTTCACCGTGACCCAGGTGGCTTGGGCGATGAATGCCTTCAGGTCATCCCCGTTGAACATGGGCATGCCCTGGCCGGGGTCGAAGATGAAGGGAATTCCGGCCGCACTGAACTGCGCGGCATGATCGATCATGCCCTGGCGCCCGTCCGGGGCAATGATGCCGATGGAGACACCACTCGCATCGGCCACGCGATTGTCGGCCGAGTGCTCCATGGCCCCGGGGTGAAAGGCGGTGATCTGGTTGTCATCGAGGTCGGTGGTGATGAAAGCCTGCGCCGTGAGGGTGCCCGGCACCACGCGCACATGGGCGCGGTTGATCCCGCAGCGATCCATCCACTCGGAATAGGACGCAAAGTCGATGCCTACCGTCCCCATCGGGATCGGCTCATCACCGAGGAGCTTCAGGTTGTAGGCGATATTGCCTGCGCAACCCCCGAACTCGCGGCGCAGTCGTGGCACCAGGAAGGAGACATTGAGAATGTGAATCTTGTCCGGGAGGATGTGATTCCGGAAATGATCCTGGAACACCATGATGTTGTCGTAGGCAAAGGAACCACAGATGAGGGCGGACATGCGTGCTTGCTCCATGAAGCTCGGGTTGCGGGGCGCTTGAATCTTACCCGCCTTCGCGGGAGGGGGCACGGGTGGGGTCACGGATGGGGATGATGGATTCGGCGATCCCGCGGTAAAGTGCCAACAGTCCTGTGCAACGGAACACCCATGCCACTGCTCGATAATCTGCTCGATGCGAGGCTGTGGCCGTGGGTGATCGTCCACCTGCTGGCCTCCATCCCGATCCATCGCGCGGCGCTGGGCGACGACGGCATCACCAGAAGGGGCGCGCTGTATTGCCTCGTGCTCTCTGCAGGTCTCGTGGTCGTCACTTACCCCGCAGCCCTCGGCCTGCGCTTTGCACCGGATCTCCCCACTCTGCTGACCGCGGCCCGGATGGACCCGCGCTGGGCCGTGGTGTCTCTCCTGTGCCTGTTGGCGATGCTCGTCCCCGCGCTGCGCAACCGCCATGCGGGGCCTTTGCTGTCCCTGTGGACGCTCAGCTGCTCCGTGCTGCTCTTCTCCGCGTTGCGCGAGTATCTCTGCATGTCACGTGTGATACTGGTGCCGGGCCCATCGCTGGTGTTGGTAGTGCTGCTGAGCGTATGGTTGGGCGAAAGACTCGGGCGGATTCACGCCGCCCGGGGCACGGCGGCGTTCTCGGTGCTCACCCTGCAGATGCAGGTGCTGGTCGTGCTCCTGTATGCCGGCTTCGCCGGCCTGCAGCTCGGCCCCTGACGCAGTCGCCTCAGGCCACATCCTGCCGGCGACTGGAAGACAGGCCCAGCAGCGGGGCCAGGAAGTGCCCGGTATGGCTGTCTGGATGCTGTGCAATCGCCTCCGGTGTGCCGGTCGCGATGATCCGCCCCCCGCGGGATCCGCCCTCCGGCCCCAGATCCACCAACCAGTCCGCTGTCTTGATCACATCCAGATTGTGCTCAATGACCACCACCGTGTTGCCATGATCGCGCAATCGATGCAGCACCTTCAGCAGTTGTTCGATGTCGTAAAAATGGAGGCCGGTGGTGGGCTCATCCAGGATGTAGAGTGTCTTGCCCGTGTCACGCTTCGAGAGCTCGCGGGCAAGCTTCACGCGTTGCGCCTCTCCGCCGGAAAGCGTCGTCGCATTCTGGCCGAGCGTGATGTAGGACAGCCCCACATCCATCAAGGTCTGCAGTTTGGGTGCAATGCTCGGCACGGCCGCAAAGAAGCTGCATGCTTCCTCCACCGTCATGTCCAGCACTTCGTTGATGTTCTTGCCCTTGTAGAGAATCTCCAGGGTTTCCCGGTTGTAACGTTTGCCCTTGCACACATCGCAGGCCACGTAGACATCCGGCAGGAAATGCATTTCCACCTTGATGACGCCGTCACCCTGGCAGGCTTCGCAACGCCCGCCCTTGACGTTGAAGCTGAAACGTCCTGGCTGGTAACCCCGGGTGCGGGCCTCGGGCACGGCCGCGAACAGGTCGCGTATCGGCGTGAACAGACCGGTATAGGTTGCAGGATTGGAGCGGGGCGTGCGGCCGATGGGGCTCTGGTCTATGTCCACCACCTTGTCGAAGTGCTGCAGGCCCTCGTGACGTTCGAGTGGTGCCGGTTCGAGACTTGCGCCATTCAGCTCACGCGCGCACAGGTGATAGAGCGTGTCGTTGATGAGCGTGGATTTGCCCGAACCCGAGACTCCGGTCACGCAGGTCATCAGGCCGCAAGGGATTTCCAGATCCACACCTCGCAGGTTGTTGCCCGTAGCCCCCAGCAGTTTCAGCGTGCGTGCCGGATCCGGTGAATTGCGCCGTGTAGGCACGGCAATCTTCCGTCGGCCCGAGAGGTATTGCCCGGTCAATGAGGTGGCGGAGGCCTCGATGTCGGCCGGCGTTCCCGCGGCCACCACCTGCCCGCCATGCACGCCTGCTCCCGGGCCCATGTCGACCACATGATCCGCGAGCCGTATGGCATCCTCGTCGTGCTCGACCACAATCACGGTGTTGCCGATGTCCCGCAGGTGACGCAGGGTGTCCAGCAAGCGCTCGTTGTCGCGCTGGTGCAGCCCGATGGAAGGCTCGTCCAGGATGTACATCACGCCCACCAGTCCGGCGCCAATCTGGCTGGCCAGACGAATGCGCTGGGCCTCCCCGCCGGAGAGTGTGTCCGCACTGCGGTCCAGCGTGAGATAGTCGAGTCCCACATTGACCAGGAACTGCAGGCGGAGCGTCACTTCCTTCAGGATCTTGCCGGCAATTTCCCCCCGCTTGCCCGGTAGCTCCAGCTGCGCGAAGAACGCAAGTCCATCACCAATGGGCATGGCGGTCAGGGCGGCAATGGCGTGGCCGGCAATCAGCACATGCCGCGCCGCGCGATTCAGGCGCGTGCCCTCGCATTCCGGGCAGGGCTTGGAGCCGAGGAAGCGTGCGAGATCTTCACGCACGAGATTGGACTCGGTCTCCCGGTAGCGCCGCTCCATGTTGGGCAGCACGCCTTCGAAGGGGTGCTTGCGCGTGTAGCTGCGCCCACCGGAAGTGAGGTAGGTGAATGCAATCTCCTCCTTGCCGCTGCCGTGGAGGATGGCTTTCTGCACGGCCGGCGCAAGGGCCTTGAATGGTGTATCCAGATCAAATTCATAGTGCGCGGAAAGCGCCGAGATGAGCTGGTAGTAGTAGGCGTTGCGACGATCCCAGCCATGAATGGCACCCGCCGGCAGGCTGACTTCCGGCCGCTCCACCACCCGTTGCGCATCAAAGAACTGGATGATGCCGAGGCCATCGCACTTGGCGCAGGCGCCGTGGGGGTTATTGAACGAGAACAACCGGGGCTCGAGCTCGTTGATGCTGTAGCCGCACTGGGGGCAGGCAAATTTGGCCGAGAACAGCAACTCGGCGGCCTTGGGATCGTCCACGAACTGGACCTTCGCCACCCCTTCGCCAAGTTTCAAGGCTGTCTCGAACGACTCGGCGAGGCGGGACTGGTTTTCGGGATCGACCTTCAAGCGATCGACCACCACATCGATGTCGTGCTTCTTGTTGAGCGCCAGCTTCGGCGGATCATCGAGCATCACCAGTTGTCCATCCACCAGAGCCCGCACGAAGCCCTGACGGGCCAGCTGCTCGAGGATCTGCTGGTGCTCACCTTTACGGCTCTTCACCACGGGCGCGAGGATCATCAGGCGCGTCTCCGCAGGCAGCGCCAGCACCTGGTCAACCATCTGGGAAACCGTCTGGGCCTCCAGCACTTCGTCGTGATCGGGGCAGCGCGGCTCGCCCACCCGCGCGAACAACAAGCGCAGGTAGTCGTAGATCTCGGTGATGGTGCCGACAGTAGAACGCGGATTGTGGGACGTGGACTTCTGCTCGATCGAGATGGCGGGTGACAGGCCCTCGATGTGATCGATGTCCGGCTTTTCCATCATGGAGAGAAACTGCCGCGCGTAGGCTGACAGCGATTCCACATAACGCCGCTGGCCTTCCGCGTAAATTGTGTCGAAGGCGAGTGAGCTCTTGCCCGAGCCGGACAACCCGGTAATCACGATCAGCTTGTCGCGCGGCAAATCGAGATCGATGTTCTTCAGGCTGTGGGTGCGTGCACCACGCAGGTGGATGGTATCCATTGCGATGAAGTCCTGTGCAAGAGAGCGTCCAGGGAATCGGCTTCTTCAGCCGGGATGCTTACCGATCGAGCCCGGTCCGCAGTGGCGGGGGGAAACGGCAAACGGGTACTATACGGGCTCACAGTTCCCTGCGGCAAAGTCAAAATCCCCGTGTCTTCTCCCGATGCCATGACGCCCGTGGAGCGTCGTACCGCCATTGCGCTCGCCGCGGCTCTGTTCCTGCGCATGACGGGGCTCTTCATGGTGCTGCCGGTACTGGCCCTGTACGCAGACGAGCTGCCGGGCGCCACTCCACTGCTGGTCGGATTGGCCTTGGGACTCTACGGTTTTTCGCAGGCCGCGCTCCAGATTCCGTTTGGACGCTGGTCGGACCGCGCCGGGCGCAAACCGGTAATCGCCATCGGTCTCCTCATCTTTTCGCTGGGTGGCGTGATTGCTGCCTTTGCAGGCCACATCCTCACCGTCATTCTGGGGCGCACCCTGCAGGGTGCAGGCGCCGTCTCCGGTGCCACCCTGGCGCTCGCCGCGGATCTCACACGGCCGGATCAGCGCACCAAGACCATGGCCATCATTGGCATCAGCATCGGTTTCGCCTTCTCTCTGGCTTTCGTCCTCGGCCCTGTCATCGACGCGGCTTTCGGCCTGCGGGGGGTCTTCCTCACGGCGGCCGCCGCAGGCGTGGGAGCCATGCTGCTGGTGCTCTTTGCAGTGCCAACACCGCCGCCACCGCTGGCGATTGTCGTCACGCCAGCCGGTGAAACGTCTCACCACCTCCGTGCGCTCTATTTCGGTGTGCTCTTCCTGCACCTGGTGCTGGCGTCCAGCTTCGTTTCCATTCCGCTGGTGCTGGTGCAGGATCTTGCCCTGCCCAAGGCCGAGCACTACACGCTCTATCTGCCCGCCCTGCTGCTGTCACTGGTCCTCATCGGTCCATTACTGGGGCGTTCCCATCGCAAAGGCATCGATGCCCGGTTCTTTCCGGTGTCCATTGGCTGCATGGTCGTGGCGGAACTGATGTTATGGCTCATGCCCGCCACCTTTGGCGGCGTGCTGCTGGCCCTCACCCTCTTCTTTGCGGGCTTCAATTTCCTGGAAGCCATCCTGCCCAGCATGATCTCCCGAGCGGCGCCGGCCTCCAGCAAGGGGGTCGCACTCGGAACCTACGCCACGGGCCAGTTCGCCGGGACCTTCCTCGGTGGCCTGACCGGTGGGGTGGCCGCCAGCCTGTTCGGCACCCATGGGGTGTTCGGCGCGGCCGGCCTGCTCTCCATCCTTTGGCTTGTGCTCTCCCAGCAGGGCCTGCTCGCGCTCGAGGCGCCGGCCGAAAGCTGAGTTAGAATCCCCCCGGCAGCAAGGAGGCTGCATTCAAATCACCCACAAGGAGATCACACCCATGGCACGCGGACTCAACAAAGTAATGCTCATCGGCAACCTCGGCGCGGATCCCGAGGTACGCTACGCCACCGGCGGCAGCGGCAGTGCCATCACCAACATCCGGCTCGCCACCGCGGAATCCTGGCGTGACAAGGAAACCGGCGACATGCAGGAGCGCACCGAATGGCACCGCGTGGTGTTCTTCGGGAGACTGGCGGAAATCGCCGGCGAGTACCTCAAGAAAGGCTCGCAGGTTTACGTGGAGGGCAGCATCCGTACCCGCAAGTGGCAGGACAAGGAGGGCGCCGAGCGTTACACCACCGAGATCGTGGCCAACGAGATGCAGATGCTCGGCGGCCGCGGCGGCGTGAGTGAAGGTGGTGGCGGCAGCGCACCCCGCGAGGGCGGAATGCGCGGCGGGCGCAGCGACACTGGCGGCGGTGCACGTCGCGAAGAGCCTGCGCGGGACTTTCCGCCCGGCGGCGGCGATTTCGACGACGACATCCCCTTCTGAGGCCAGCAAGGCCCGCTTGATGGAAGGTCGCCAGGCTCTCCTTCGGAGGCGTGGCGACCCTCCCCTCTCTCTTGCCCTGCCTGAGGCCGCCGCATGAGCCAGTTCAGCTTGCTCGCCACGCGGCGCTTCTGGCCGCTCTTCCTGACCCAGTTCCTGGGCGCCCTCAACGACAACGTCTTCCGTTTCGCGCTCGTCATCTTCATCACCTTCCATGTGTCCATGCAGGCGGGGCTTCCGGCCAACCTGCTGGTGGTGTTGAGCGGAGGCATCTTCATCCTCCCCTTCTTCCTCTTCTCGGCACTCGCCGGGCAGCTTGCAGACAAGCATGAAAAGGCCTGGCTCATCCGGCGCACCAAACTGCTGGAAATCGGCGTGATGTGCCTGGGCGCGCTCGGCTTCTACCTGCAGAGCATGCCGCTGCTTCTGGCAGTACTGTTCCTGATGGGGACCCAGTCCGCATTCTTCGGTCCGCTGAAGTACGGCATCCTGCCGCAGCATCTCACGCCGAATGAGTTGACGGGCGGCAATGCCTTGATTCAGATGGCCACCTACATCGCCATCCTGGGCGGCGCGGCAATTGGTGGCCTGCTGGCCGCCTGGTCGGGTGAGAGCCCGCTACCGGCCGTAACTGGTGTGCTCGGCGTGGCCCTGCTGGGCTACTGGAGTGCCTGTCGGGTGCCCTCCGCAGCCCCCAGCGATGAGTCGCTGCAGGTGGACTGGCGGCTGCATCGCGCAACATGGGCCGTGTTGCGCGAAGCGCTTGCAACCCCCGCCAACCGGGTACTGCTTCTCACCATCTCCTGGTTCTGGTTCCTGGGCGCGACGTTCCTGAGCCTCGTGCCCGGTTATGGCAAGGCGCTGCTCAATGCGGATGAACAGGCGGTCACCCTGTTGAATGCTGCATTCACCATCGGGATAGGTTTGGGTTCACTGGCGTGCGAGCGGTTGTCGCGGGGCCGCATTGAGCCCGCCCTGATGCTGCCTGCAGCGCTGGGAATCAGCCTCTGTGGCGCAGGTGTTTTCCTGCTCGGCCTTCCGCTTGCGCCCGAAGATCCGACCACTCTCGCCAATTTTTTTCAGCGGGAAGCGGCGCGCGCAATATTTTTCACACTGGTCGCGCTGGGTGCCTGCGGCGCGATCTATGTGGTGCCCCTGACAGCGGCCCTGCAGGCTGCTGCTGCACCTACCCAGCGGGCACGGATCATCGGCGGTCTCAACATCCTGAACGCGCTATTCATGGTGGGCTCTGCGCTCTACACGGCCCTGCTGCTGCAGTTCGAGCTGTCCCTGCCCGCCATCTTCCTCATCACTGCAGGACTCAACGTGCTCGTGATGCTTGCTGCCGCCCACGCCGAGCCGGCTTTCTGGCAGCGCCTGCGGGCGCGGCTCGGCGCCTGGGAGGCGGAAACACCAGGTTGACCACCTCGCTGAAGTGCGAGACGAAGTCGAACTGGATACCGGCTTTGATATACGCCGGCAGTTCGTCGTAGTCCCCCCGGTTGGCGGCCGGCAGCAAGGCCCGCTTCAGGCCGCTGCGCTTGGCGGCAATGAGCTTCTCACGGATACCACCCACGGGCAGAACCCGGCCGGTCAGCGTCAGTTCTCCCGTCATGGCGCACACGATGCCCGGCGCTTCCGCGCGGGCCAGAGACAACAAGGCCGTCGCCATCGTGATCCCGGCACTGGGGCCGTCCTTGGGCGTGGCACCCTCAGGCACATGCAGGTGCACGAAGGATTCATCGAAGTATTTCGGATCGCCTGCATGTTCCCGCAGGTGGGCAGCCACGTAGCTGTAGGCAATCTCCGCCGATTCCTTCATCACCTCACCCAGCTGTCCGGTCAGCTTGAAGCCGCGGTTGAGCGTATGGACGAGGCTCGCTTCGACGTCCAGGGTTGCGCCGCCCATCGCAGTCCAGGCGAGTCCGGTCACCACGCCCACGCCGCGCTGGGGTGCTTCCTGCCGGAACACCGGATTGCCGAGAAACTCCTTCAGGTTGTCACCGGTCACCTGAACCTTGCCAGTCTTGCCTTCCAGCACGCGCAACACCGACTTGCGGGCAATCCGGCCCAATTGCTTCTCGAGGTTGCGGACACCCGCTTCACGGGCATATTCATCGATCACCTTGCGCAAGGCAGCGTTGCTGATGCCGAGCTGCGAGGGCTTGAGGCCTGCACGTTCACGCTGCTTGGGCCAGAGATGGCGTTTGGCAATGGCGAGCTTTTCCTCCCCCAGATAGCCGGACAGCCGGATCACCTCCATGCGGTCCAGCAGCGGACGCGGGATGGTGTCGAGCTGGTTGGCAGTGCAGACAAACAGCACCCGGGACAGATCGAAGCGCACATCGAGATAGTGGTCCAGGAAGCTGTTGTTCTGCTCCGGATCGAGCACTTCGAGCAGAGCCGAGGCCGGATCCCCCTGATAGGAGCTGCCGATCTTGTCGATTTCATCGAGCAGGATCACGGGATTGGCGGTCTTCGTTTCCCTCAAGGCCTGAATGAACTTGCCCGGCATGGCACCGATGTAGGTGCGTCTATGTCCCTTGATCTCAGCCTCGTCGCGCATGCCGCCGACACTGAAGCGATAGAACTCCCGGCCAAGCGCGGAGGCAATCGAACGCCCGATGGAAGTCTTGCCAACACCTGGCGGCCCCACCAGCAAAAGTATTGAGCCGGAGATCTCGCCCTTGAGCGCGCCCACGCCAAGAAACTCGACGATGCGCTCCTTCACATCGGCCAGTCCCTCGTGGTCCGCATCGAGCACCTGGCGGGCATGTGCGATGTCGATGTGGTCGGTGGAGTATTTGCCCCAGGGGAGGTGGGTCAGATGGTCCAGATAGTTGCGCGTGACGCCGTATTCCGGGGATCCGGTATCGAGCAATGACAGTTTGCGCAGCTCGTCGTCGATGCGGGTCTGGGCGTCCGGCGGAACCGTACAGCCCTCCAGACTCTGCCGGAAGCGATCCAGCTCGATGGCCTTCTCATCCTTGGAAATCCCGAGCTGCTGCTGGATCTCCTTCAACTGTTCGCGCAGAAAAAACTCCCGCTGCTTCTCGTTGACGCGCTCTTCGACCTTCTGGCGAATTTCAGTCTGCAATCCGGCGACTTCGATCTCACGCTGCACGAGATTGAGCACCTTCTCCATGCGCGCCAGCAGTGGAAGGGTTTCCAGCACCTCTTGCAGATCCTTTGCGTTGCCGCTGGTGATGGCGGCGGAAAAGTCCGCGAGCGGCGAGGCTTCGTCCGGGTTGAAGCGCTCCAGATAGGCGCGCAGTCCCTCCTTGTAGAGCGGATTGAGCGGCAGCAGCTCCTTGATCTTGGCGATGATGGCCTGCGCATAGGCACGCACGTTCTGCTTGTCTTCCACCGGCGCCACGGGATATTCGACCTGCGCGACATAAGGGCGCTCGCGCGAGATCCAGCTCTTGATCTCGAAACGCTGCAAGCCCTCTGCAATGAACTGGATACGACCATCACCCCGCATGGGCTGATGCATGCGCACCACCGTGCCGATGCGACTGATTTGCTCGGCACTGGGAATCTCCCCGTCACCGGCGGATGCATAGACGAGGCCGACGAGATGGTGCGGAGTATTCCCCACGCGCTCGATGGTTTCGCGCCACGGATCTTCGGGAATGACGATCGGCATCGTCTGGGCCGGAAAGAACGGCCGACCCGCAAGCGGCAGCAACAAGAGCTTGCCCGGCAGTGCATCGCCCAGCCGGGCTGGCATGCTGCCACTTTCAGCTGCGCCGTTCTGATCCACCACCACGCCCGGTGCTGCCGACAGGTTTTCTTCGCTCATGGCTGGCCGAACCTCAATGGAGATTCATTCCAGATGGGGCGCGACCCTTTTCAATTCAAGTCCGCAAGCAAAGGCAACAGCAGCGCAATCAGGGCTTCGGCAGAGGCGGGGCGATCAGCCGGTCGTTTGGCGAGCAGGCGATCGATGACGCCCTGATAGCGCGCGCAGTCGAGTGGCAGACGCGGAATGGGGGCATGCACCAGCTGGTAGATAAGGCCCGCGGCGGATTCGGCATGGAAGGGCTTGTGGCCCGTAAGCATTTCGAAGAACACGATGCCGGCGCAGTAGAGATCCGCGCGATGATCGACTTCCAGGCCCAACGCCTGCTCCGGCGAGAGGTAGTTGGGCGTGCCGAGAATGCTGCCACGGCGCGTAAGCCGCGTGGTTTCGTCGATACGACGTGAGATACCAAAATCCGCAAGAGCGAGGCTGTCATCCGCTCGAAACATGATGTTGCCGGGCTTGATGTCCCTATGGACCACCCCGGCCGCGTGAATCACCTTGAGGCCCTCGGCGATATGCAGGAGGTAGTTCAAGGCATCCGCTGCGGTCACGCCCTGTTCTACCCGTTGCTTGAGGTCGCCGCGCGTGAAGAACTCCATCGCGATGTAGCCATAGTCGCGGGTGAAGCCGTGGTCGCGCAGGCGCACCACGTGCGGACTCTCAAGTCCCGCCAGAATTTTCGCTTCACGCGCAAAACGCTGCGCCACCTGGGGATCTATGATGCGTGAGGTGTCGATGATCTTGAGCACCAGCGTCGCGCGGTTGTCCAAGCGCTCGGCAAGATAGACGCGTGAGGCTTCGCCCTGACCGATGAGGCGCACGAAACGGTAGCCGACCCCTTTGCCATCGGGGGTCTGCCGGGTGAGGGCTGGCAGGGCTTGCCGGTAGATGGAAGCGTCCTGGCGCGGAGATCCGGTTCCCCGCGCCTTGACCATGCGATGAAGCACGGCAACCGTCCGCAGCGTGGGCAACTCGGCACGATTGACACAGGCTGCGGCCCCGCGCTCGAGCGCGCGGACTTCCGTCACCGGAGAATCCACATCCAGTACCAGTAACACGGGAGGGAAGCCGGCAGCCTTGCCATGGCGTTCCAGCCAGGCCAGACCGTCATCGGGCGTGCCGAGCCGGTTGCCGAGGATCAAGGCGTCATAGAGCGACCAGTCGAACTCGTCGCCGGGCTCGCCCTGCTGCTCGGGATCGTATTCCGTGACTTCGATGTCAAGAATGGCGCTGGCGATGATGCGGCGAGTCCGCGCCATGGTCTCGCGCGAGCCGTCCACGATGATCAGTTTCAAAAAACCTTCCTCCCGCTCCGCGGAGCACTCCCCGTGGTCGAGGTGGAAAAAGGCTCTTCACGGCAGACACGCGGATGTTGCCTGAATCTTCCTGAAGAAGTAACCGGCATCTCTCCGAAAGCCACGCGTTTACAAGAGCTTGGCGCGACCTTGCTGCATTCGGGCGGACCGCGGGTCAGCCTTTGGAACTGGACAGTGTGCGTCATACGTACTAACAATATTCCTGTTGGACTCAAACACGGAGGGTCATCATGGCCGGCTCCGAATCTTCGGTCACACGTTCCGCCCGCCTCGGGCTGCGCGCCACTCCCGAGCAGGAAGCCGTACTGCGCCGCGCCGCCGATGTCGCGCACAAGTCACTGACGGACTTCATTCTTGACAGTGCCTGCCGGGCAGCCGAGCAGACCCTGCTCGACCAACGCTTGTTCATGGTCTCGGGAAGCCAATATCAGGCCCTGATGGATCTGCTGGAGCAGCCTGAGCGAGCCAATGACGGGCTGCGCGACCTGTTTTCGCGCAAGTCCCCTTGGAATGCGGGATGAGCTTGACTGGCCCGGAACCCCTTGGGCCGCACCATGGACTCGAGGGCGTCGATTGCGGCAAGCAGACGCTCCATGATTGGCTGGTTCGCCATGCCCGGCAGGCGCAGGGCAGCGGCTCCGCCAAGACCTTCGTCGTCAGTGAAGACGGTCGAGTGGCCGGCTATTTCAGCCTCACTGTCGGACAGATCGATTCGCTGGATGCGCCGGAGCGCATTCGCAAGGGCATGGGGCAATATCCGATTCCCGTGGTGATTCTGGCCCGTCTCGCCGTCTGCCTGCAGGATCAAGGTCGAGGGATCGGCATCGGGCTGTTGCAGGACGCCATCCGCCGCACTCTGTTGATCGCCGACCAGGCTGGAATACGGGCGATGCTGACCCACCCGATTGATGAAGAGGCGGCGCGGTTCTACACCCAGTTTGGCTTCATCGGGTCGCCGCTGCGCGAGCAACAGCTCTTGCTGCTGCTGAAGGACGCTCGCCGGTGGGCGGGATGACCCTGCGCATCAAGCTGAAGATGTCGACCATCCACGGCTGAGGTCTGCGAAGAACCCAAAAAAAAGGGCTGCATGAGCAGCCCCAATACGCTGGTGACGGGACAAGCCCGTCTTACTCACCCACGGAGATCGTCAGTGCCCATGCCGTGCCAGCAGCGCACGGCCCTTTCGGGTCACAAATCCTTCATCGCTCACCAGACCGGAGCGCACTGCAATGTCGAACAGGCCATCGGTACCGGTGCGGGGCAGATAGACGGTTCCGTCCCCGTAGCGGTGGGCCAGAAGCCCTGCCAGTCGACCTTCGAGTTCCTGCGGTGCCTGATTCACGTTCATATTCGTTCAAGTGCCTCTGACCGGAGCTATCGGCCAAAGGTGTCAAAGCTTTAGTTCAGTGGCGTGCAGCCTACCAACGTAATTCTTTTTGTCAAGAATACTTTTCAAGTTTTTGATTTAGATGGATTTGAAGTGCCGCTGAGGTGGGGTTTGGCGAGGTATTCCTCGCTTTGCATCTCGGTGAGACGGCTGGCGGTGCGGCGAAAGGAGGGGGCAAGCCGGGTGCCTTGGTAGAGGGCATCCGGGGCCGTGTCGGCGGAAAGAAGCAGATTCACGCCCCGGTCGTAGAACTCGTCCACCAGGTTGATGAAGCGGCGGGCAGCGTCACTCTGCTCGTCGGTGAAGCGGGGAACGCCCGAGATGAGGACAGTGTGGAAGCAGCACGCAATCTCGATGTAATCCCCGGTGCCGCGGGGCCGATCGCAAAGCTCGGCGAAGTCGGCCCAGGCCACGCCATCGGCCCGGGCACGCAGAGGAATCACCCGCCCCTCGAGATCGATCTCGGCGGGTTCCTGTGCGGCACCCTGGGTGAGCGCCGCGAAACGCTGCGCCAAGGCGGACTCGGCGCTTTCATCGGCCGGTGTGTAATAGGTGGCGGCCTGGGTCAAGGTGCGCCAGCGATAGTCCACTGCACCGCTGAAATGAAAGACATCGAGATGCTGCTTGATGAGCGCGATGGCGGGCAGGAAACGATCGCGTTGCAAGCCGCCGCGGTAGAGATCATCCGGCGCCTCATTCGAGGTGGTCACCAACGCCACCCCGCGTTCGAACAGCGCCGCCAGCAACTGGGCGAGCAGCATGGCATCGGTGATGTCCACCACATGGAATTCATCCAGACACAGCACGCGCATCTCGCGGGACCAACGGTCCGCCACCTGCCGCAGCGGATCCTGCATGCCCCGCAGGTGACGCAACTGGGCATGAACGTCGCGCATGAAGCTGTGAAAGTGCACACGTACCTTCAAGGCGTCCGGCAGGCATGCACAGAAAGTATCCACGACGAAGGTCTTGCCGCGGCCCACGCCTCCCCATAGATACAAGCCGGGCGGCGCGGCCATGCGTGACCGAATACGGCGCGTGAGCCACGCGAATCCCGAATTCTGTTGCGTCCCGGCAGAGAGCAACTCCTGATGCAGCTGCTCCAGTCTGGTGAGGGCTGAGATCTGATCCGGATCCGCCTGAAAATCGGGTCTGGCGCTCTCGGCGCGATAGCGCGCAAGCGGAGTCATGTGGGAAGAAGGTGGCTTCATGGCAGGGGCCGAATCCTAAAGAGGACGAGGCATTTGCGCCACGCCCTGCACAAGAAAGCCAGGAGACGCCGGACCGGATGGGCTCAAAAGAGGGAAAGTTGGGCGGCATTCCGTGCAGGAGGCCGGAACAGCGCGCAATCCAGCGTGCGCCGCACCGTGTTCAAGCCGGCTTGCCTGCACACGCGCGAGAAACGCTGGGCGAGAAGCTCGGCCACCGGACCCGAGCCACGCATGCGCTGGCTGAAATCACTGTCGTAATCCTTGCCTCCCCGCTGTGCCCGCATCAGGGACATCACCCGCCCGGCCTTCAAGGGATAGTGTTGCGCGAGCCAGGCCTGGAACATGGGGTTGATCTCCTGCGGGAGACGCAACAACACCCAGGACGCAGCTTCAGCGCCACTTGCCGCACCAGCCTCGATCACGGCCTCGAGTTCGTGATCGTTCAGACCCGCAATGACTGGCGCAAACATCACACCGACCGGAATCCCCGCTGCAGTGAGTCGTCGGATGGTTTCCACGCGCCGCGTCGGCGCCGTCGCGCGGGGCTCGATGCGTCGTGCAAGGGCGTGGTCGAGTGTGGTGAGGGTGATCCAGACCTCCACCAGCTTGTGGGCCGCCAGCTCGCCGAGCAGGTCCATGTCGCGCTCCACCAACCCACCCTTGGTGATGATCGTGCAGGGGTGCCTGCTCTCCACCATCAGCGCCAGCAGTGCACGGGTAATCCCGAATGAACGCTCGATGGGCTGATAGGCATCCGTGCTCACGCCTATTGCCAGCGGTGCACATCGGTATCCGGGTGCCGCCAGTTCGCGTCGGAGCACCTCGGCCGCATTGGTCTTTGCAAACAACCGGCTCTCGAAGTCGAGACCCGGCGAGAGATCCAGCCAGGCATGGGTGGTACGGGCATAGCAATACACACAGCCGTGCTCGCATCCCCGATAAGGATTCACCGACTGGGAGAAGGGCACATCAGGCGAGTCGTTGCGCGTGATGAGCGAACGGGCCTGCTCCTCGGTGACCGTGGTGCTGAGCTTCGGCGGCGCTTCATCGCCGGTGCCCCAGCCATCATCGAAATCCTCGCGCGCGGTCGCCAGATAGCGGGGCTGGGGCGCAATCACGGCACCACGCCCCTTGGTCACCCGGGCGGTGGGGCGCGTGCCTTGAAGCGGCTCGTCTGTTGGCTCGTTGTCGTTCATCACACCCTCCCCCGCCACCCGCCGCTTGCCTTTAACCAACGGTATCGCTGATCGACGGTACCGCTGCCAGTGGCTATCATGCCACTCGTTTTCACGGCCACGGATTCCGCCAAGGAAGCTCACGGAAACTGCATGAACAGCCTGTCGAATGTGGCGATTGCCGCGTCCTCCCCGGTCTCCCTGCTGCTCGTGCTGACCGGCGTCGCCCTGATCGTGATGCTGGCCCTGCTGCTCCAGCGCACGCGCGCACTCCGTGAATCGCAGTCACGCCAGGAGCAGCAACTGCTCTCGCTCGAAACCCTGCGCGGCGTGGTGGAATCGCTCGCACAGCACACCCGCGAACACCAGCATCAGGGCAGCGCGGAGGCCAGTCGCCTGCGTGAGAGCCTCATCGAGCGCACCGAGGCCGTGCGCTTGGCGGTCACTCAGGATCTGGCCCGGCAGAAGCTGGAACTGAATGATCAGCTCGCAGCCAGCAGAACCCAGGTTGGCGCCGCCATGAATGAATACCAGGTTGCCTTCGAGGCCCGCCAGACGCAGGCCGTGCGCACCCTGCACGAAACCCTGCAGCAGGGCTTTCAGGCCCTGCACCAACAACTGGGCGAAACCCTGCAACGCAATGCCGGTGAACTCGGCCAGCGGTTCGAACTGCTGACCCGCTCCACGGACGAACGGTTGCGCGAGATCAGTGGCCAAGTGGACCGTCGCCTCACCGAGGGCTTCGAGAAGAGCACCCAGATCTTTCATGACGTGATCAAGCGTCTGGCGCTCATCGACGAAGCACAGAAAAAGATCACGGCATTGTCCGGGGATGTCATCAGCCTGCAGCAAATCCTCGCCGACAAGCGCTCGCGCGGCGCGTTTGGCGAGATTCAACTTGCATCGCTGGTCCGCAACGTGATGCCGGAATCCGCCTTCAGCCTGCAGCACACCCTGGAGAATGGCCGGATCGCCGACTGCATGCTGTTTCTGCCGCCACCCACCGGCTCGATAGCGATAGACGCCAAGTTCCCGCTGGAAGCCTATCGCCGCATGACCGATTTCGCCGCTCCGGAAACCGAGCGAAAACAGGCGGAAAGGCAGTTCAAGCAGGATATCCGCAAGCACATCAAGGACATCGCGAGCCGCTACATCATCCCGGGCAAGACCGCCGATGGCGCCATGATGTTCATCCCGGCGGAGGCGGTCTTTGCCGAGATCCAGGCCCACCATGCGGAGCTGGTGGATGAGGCGCATGCCGCACGGGTGTGGCTGGTCTCCCCGACCACGCTCTGGGCGGTGCTCAACACGGCCTGTGCGGTACTCAAGGATGCCGCCACCCGTGAGCAAGTGGACATCATCCGGGAGCACCTCGGCCATCTCGGCAAGGACTTCAACCGCTTCCGTGAACGGATGGATCAGCTGGCGCGGCATATCGAACAGGCCCACGAAGACGTGCAGAAAGTGAATATCTCCGCGCGCCGGATCACGGACCGTTTCCAGCGCATCGAACGGGTGGAAGTGCAGGGCCCGGCCGAACGCCTGCTCGAAGAGCCCCTGCCCTCCGATGAGGCCGCGGTGTGATTCAGATGCCGTTCAAGTCATCTGCGCTTGAATGCACGCAATATTCCAACGGTCAGATGACGGCGATGCACTTGGAGAGGATGGAACAAGGACAGCGATGAACAGGCTTCTGCAAGGAATCATCTTCGACGTGGACGGTACGCTCGCCGATACGGAAGAGGTACATCGCCAGGCCTTCAACCTCACCTTCGCCGACTTTGGTCTGGACTGGGAATGGACGCCCACGCTCTACGAGCAGCTGCTCTGTATCTCCGGAGGGCGCGAGCGCATGCTGATCCACGCCCGTGAAGTGGCTCCGGCGCGCGCGGCCGATCCGCAATTTCCCGATTTTGTCCGCCGTCTGCACGAAGCCAAGACCGCGTGCTATGCCGGCCTGCTAAGCTCGGGCGGCGTGCGTCTGCGGCCGGGCGTGGAGCGGGTGCTGCATGAGGCGCGCCGCGAGGGCTTGAAGCTGGGTATTGCCACCAGCTCTGCGTGGTCCAACCTTAAGACACTGCTGGACAACAACCTGCCCCCCGAATGGCCCAGCTGGTTCAGCGCGATTGAAACCGCGGACTCGGTGACGGAGAAGAAGCCTTCTCCTGCTGTCTATCAGGCAGTGATCCGCCGCGCACAGTTCGAGCCGAGCCGCACCTTGGCGCTGGAAGATACCCAGAACGGTTTGAAGGCAGCGCGGGCGGCCGGTCTCACCACCGTCATCACCGCGCACCGCTTCACGCGCCATCACAGCTTTGAGGGGGCGGCGGCGGTTCTCGATGGACTCGGGGATGCGGAACAGCCCACCGAAGTGATCTTCGGTCCACCCTGCGCGCAGGGTTTCGTGGATCTGCGCTATCTGGTGGGACTGATGTCGCGCGGGGAAGAATCCATCCCCGGACCAGTCCAGGGGCGACTGAGCTACGGCTGAATCGGGATTCGCGTTTCTACTTGATGACCAGGAAAGCCGCCTGATTGCCCCGGTGGACGCGCAGCACCAGCTGGCCCTGGAGTTCGCCTACCAGAGCCACGAACTCGTTGACGCCGCTCACCTCCTGATTATTGACGGCGGCAATCACATCTCCCGGCCGCAGCCCGGCCTGGAAGGCGGGCGAACGCGGCGAGATTTCCTGCACGACCACGCCGGACAAATTGCCATAGGCCGGATGTTCTGGGCCGAGATCCTGCACGGAGAGGCCCGCCAGACGCTCGTTACGCGGTGACTCCGGGCTCGCGTTGGCGGTCATTCTGGCGCCGACCTTTGCCGAGACGCGCAACCGTTTCCCATCGCGCAGTACATCGAGCCTCAGATCATCTCCCACCCGCATGAGCCCGACCGTGTTGCGCAGATCTGTCGCATCGCGAACGGCTTTGTCGTTGACGGTCACCACCACGTCCCCTGCCCGCAAACCTGCCTTGTCCGCCGGCGAGCCGGGCACGATGTTCACGAGCACTGCGCCACTCGCATTCGGCAGGCCGAAGGCTGCCGCGAGATCCGGTGTGAGATTCTGCATCTCGGCACCGAGGAAGCCCCGGTTCACCTCACCAAATTGCACCAGTTGCTCCATCACCCGTTGCGCCATGTTGATAGGGATGGCAAAGCCGATGCCGATGTTGCCGCCGCTCTGCGAGTAGATGGCGGTGTTGATTCCCACCAGCTCACCGCGCAGATTGACCAGCGCCCCACCGGAATTGCCGGGATTGATGGAGGCATCGGTCTGGATCAGGTCTTCGTATCCGGTGATGCCGAGCCCACTGCGTTCGAGCGCGCTCACGATGCCCGAAGTCACGGTCTGTCCAAGACCAAACGGATTGCCGATGGCGACCACGAAATCGCCCACCCGCAAGGCATCCGAGTTCGCACTGGCCAGGGCCATGAGTTTGTCGGCCTTGATCTGGATGACGGCGAGATCGGTTTCAGGGTCCGCGCCAATCAGCTTGGCCTTGAATTCCCGTCCGTCCGTGAGCTTGACCGTAATGGCATCCGCGTTGGCGATTACATGGTGGTTGGTCAGCACGAGACCACGGGACGCATCCACGATCACGCCGGAACCCAGGCTCTGCGTCTTGCGCTGGTTGGGCATGTCCGGGATGTTGAAGAAGCGCCGGAAGAAGGGGTCTTCGAACAGGGGATTCATACGCAGCTTCACATGCCCCTCGGTGGAGATGTTCACCACGGCGGGTGTCACGCGTTCCAGCATGGGCGCGAGTGAGGGCAAGGGCTGACCGCCGACTGCGCCGGGCAGTTGTGCCAAGACGGGCACGGTGAACGCCAGCAGGAGCAGCAGCAGGATGCAGGTACGTGTGTTCATGGATCTCCGAAGAATTTGGGGCGAGGCAGCCGGGTTCAGATTCTGGCGGCCACGGTGGTCATGACCTTGGCCTGCAGGCGCATCGCCCAGCGCACTGGCAGGGGCAGCTCGGCGGCCCCCAAGCGGCGGGCAGTGGCCGCGTGACGGGCTTCGTCCTGCCGCATCTGCTTGACCACCCGGCGACTGGCTTCGTCCTTGGGCGAGAGTCGCGCGAGGTGGCCCGCAAGATGCTCACCGACCTGGACCTCGGTCTCCTCCAGAAAGCCCATGCTGGCCCGATCGCCGGCAAGGCCGGCCACGGCGCCGAGCGCGAACGCGCCTCCGAACCACAGCAGGTTGAGTCGGCTGGGCCGGGATTCAAGCTCTTCCAGGCGTCGGGCACACCAGAGCAGGTGATCCTCTTCTTCCGCTGCCGCCGCCTCCAGGGCTCGCTTGCGCACAGGGTCCTGTACCGCCAGGGCCTGTCCGAGATAGAGCGCCTGGGCGCACACCTCGCCCGTGTGGTTCACCCGCATCATGGCCGCCGAAGCCTCCCGTTCGGTGGGCGACAACGCGGCAGGATTGCACTCTTCGGCAGGATAGGGCCGGGCCGGGGCCCGGTCGGCCCCTCCGGCCAAGGTGCGCAAGGCCTGATCGAGGCCTGTGATGAGGGTGTCCAGAGGCGAGTGGGCAGGACGGGACATCGGGCAGACTCCGGGCAGCAGGACCAAGGAGAAAATCCGCGGCAGAGTACCATGAAAACAGGCGGATACCGAGTCGCGTTTCATTGACAAGCGCAGCCGGGCTCCGATACATTGCCCGTCCTTTTCGCAGGGCCATCCCATGAAGACTTTTTCCGCTTCCCCATCGACGGTGAAACGCGACTGGTACATCGTCGATGCCACCGACAAGGTTCTCGGCCGCCTTGCTTCGGAAATTGCCCGCCGTCTGCGCGGCAAGCACAAGCCCGAATTCACGCCGTCCTTTGATACCGGTGACTACATCATCGTCCTGAACGCGGGCAAGGTACGGGTCACGGGCAACAAGGAAAAAGACAAGTTCTATCATGACCACTCGGGCTACCCGGGCGGCATGAAGTCCCAGAGCTTCGAAAAGCTCAATGCCCGTCATCCTGGTGAAGCGCTGGAACGTGCGGTCAAGGGCATGCTGCCCAAAGGTCCGCTGGGTCGCGCGATGTTCAGGAAGATGAAGGTCTACGCCGGCGCAGAACACAATCACGCCGCACAGCAACCGCAACCGCTGGAAATCTAAATGGCGACCAACACCTATTACAGCACCGGCCGGCGCAAGAGCTCTTCCGCCCGCGTCTTTCTTGGCCGTGGCACCGGCAAGATCACCATCAACGGTCGCAGCTTGGAAGACTACTTCGGCCGCGTCACCGCCCAGATGATGGTGCGTCAGCCGTTGGAGACCACCTCCACGCTCGGCAACTTCGATATCAACGCCACCGTCACCGGCGGCGGCACCACCGGCCAGGCCGGTGCATTGCGACTCGGCATTTCGCGCGCGCTCATCTGCTACGACGAAACGCTCCGCAGCCCGCTGCGCACAGCCGGCTTCGTCACCCGCGATGCACGCGAAGTCGAACGCAAGAAAGTCGGCCTGCACAAGGCCCGCAAGCGTCCGCAGTACAGCAAGCGCTGATCCGGTTCTCCTGGGGGATCGTCTAACGGTAGGACAGCGGACTCTGACTCCGCCAGTCTAGGTTCGAATCCTAGTCCCCCAGCCACCTTCCGCTTTTCATCGAGAGTTCGTGACCCGCCTATCTGCAGGAGGGACTCTTCCATGAACGAATCCAGAATCCAGTACGAAGTCCAACAGCGCGTAGCTGTGATCAGCCTCTGCAGGCTACCGGTCAATGCGCTGGATCATCCCATGCTGGATCAACTGCACGCCGCGCTCAGGCGCGCAGATGCGGATTCCGGCGTGGGTGCCATCGTGCTCACCAGCGCCATCCGCGGCATGTTCTGCGGCGGGATGGATCTCAAGATGATCGCAGCGAACGACACCAGCTTTCTGCGCGACTTCGTCTACAAGCTGTACATGGACACCATGAATCTCCAGTACGCGCTGCGCAAACCGACCATCGCCGCCATCAATGGTCCCGCCCGCGGTGCGGGCATGACCCTTTCAATCAACTGCGACATGATCATCGCCGCAGACGACATCGACGTTGGCTACCCGGAGATCGATATCGGCCTCATTCCGGCCATCCATTTCGTGCATCTGCCGCGGCAAATTGGGCGCCATCGAGCCTTCGAACTTCTATTCAGTGGCAAACCGATCCCCGCCAC